>JGI24159J19872_10006211_pt1 | contig 15521 bp, 10 predicted proteins | sample Ectturendosymbi4_FD_19872 | JGI IMG/M metagenome (IMG submission 19872) | reverse complement strand
TTCTTTCCTTCCTATGATGTAGCGGTAGACCTCACGCTATAGTGCTAACCGGAGGTAGATCTCACGCTATAGTGTGGTAGACCTCACGCTATAGTAGCACCCAATTTTTTCACTTAGTTAAACGTCAGGATTAACATGCCGGACTTTGCCCAACCTCTTCTTGAATAGCGTGAACAATGCTATTGTTTCGTAACAGTACCACTGTTTCGTTAATTCTTTGCCGCGTGAGAACTGCCCAGCCTTCACAAACGCAGTCCCTTTCGCTTATAACAGTTCTCATCCTCGACTTGCCGCTGGGCTGTACACAATTGGTCTGTTTTTTTGCAAGGTTATTTGTTTAATGCCTGATGACCGCCTTGAAAGGAAAACCAGCAGTAAAAATAGGAATGCAATATGGAAAACTTGTAACTGACTCAAGATTTTACAAGCCTCCAAACTGAAAACGAGAAACCACTTTCAGGGCTGTTGCCAGTGCAGTTCATGAGTCCGCAGTTTGTCTGCATCGTAGTTTTGCAACATAAAAGTGAGTGGATGAGTTTCTTGACTGAACTAATCTCCTGATTGATAGGGGCGTAACGAGGTTAGATGGCGCCCGGGGCAAGAAGCAAGTTTGGCGCCCCCTGTGTTCGAACCTGAGGTCTTTCGGAAACAATTATACTGCACTGAAGCACAGTACTTATGACATGGTTAGGACTTTTCGGCGCCCTCATAGTGACTCCGCTCCCGGGGAATTGTGCCCATGCCCCCCGTTGTTGCGCCTGTGATTACTGTGCGCAACGACACGCCTCAACAAAACCATGGTACACAGCTCTAACCAAAGGCATACGGGAACCTTGGGCTTCAGGGGGGTAAAATTTTTCAATTCGCCCGAATTTCTGCGCCACTCTGAGGAAAACGAATAGGAAAGTTTTGCAGGGCGATGGTTCTGCTTAAGCAACTTGCTCACACATATCGACAAGTTTTTCCTGAATTTTCAAAATCCTGTCCAAATCTCCCCCCACTTCGTACGCCTACAGCTCTAACGTAGAAACTTGTGCAAAATAGTCGCTATCTACAGCTTGGTGGATTGATTAATTGGTTTTACGTGGTCATAACAATTTTTGCTCAACATTTGAATATCCGCAGTCCAAAATTGGGGGAATGACGGTGCCTTTTGCCCCCACCTGGCTACACGTCAGGCAAATGTTACTGATGGCTGTGTGGTTTTGATCCTTTTGTTGCAATTGGAAACCCGTAGACTACTCACGCTGGCCACGAAGACAAACTTGGCATGGTTAGCGAAATCTGCAACCGACAGAAAAATGCTTAGCTTATTGGTTGTTAGATCATTCCGGTTATATCATACAAATTTGAGCAGAAAGGCAATCTTATGGCGAAATCTTTAACTTTTTTATTGGTGACTGTGGTATTGGCGAAGGTTCGTGGTTTTAAATTGATGATGGGTTGATTCTCCTCTGTTGTTTCTGGCCTGGGTGGATAGAAGCAGATCCATCGCCTGATCAAGAGCATTGGGGGTGGTTTTCAGCTTGTTCGGGGACTTCGTAATAGTATACAATGAATTGAAATAAAAAATGACTTCAGGGGGGGACTAGAGCTTGACTTTGGAAGTATTGATTGTGAATTTGGGGGGCTCAGTCCGCTTGCTTCCACTTCCGTTGAACAGTGTCACAACTTTTTTTAATAACCTGGTCTAGTGGGATTGATATTTTTTTCTTCGTATCATCAATCCAATGTCGAAAAATGTGAAACGATATTAAAGACTTGATTGGAAATCTACCTTTATAAGTGGCGTTAAATGTATTTTAGGGCAATATGCTCAAGGCCCAGTGTGAATCTATCATGCGATTATGAGATGTTTTTTCAAGATAGCCAGCAGAGCTACCTAAACTGGAAGTAGTGTCCTGGAAAATGCCTTTTATTCACGTGTTGTTTTTGAATTGTCGCTTCGGCAATAAATAAGTCTTTCATGTACATGTAAATGCACAAGCTTCACTTGGAAACGTGATCGTCATTTAGCTTTTTATTTGAGTCCTATCGTGTGACATGAGTTGTCGTTTCCAAGTCTAAGGAGAGCCGTTCTGCTTCTAACCACGTCGGAAATGCGTTTCACACACTGCTCTTCACTGATGTCGCTACGGATAACAAAAACAATGGCAAATGCTTGCGGGCAGCATGCTTTTATGCCTTTTAAAAATATTTTGTAGATATACGAGATCTGTGTAGCTTGTGAAAAACGAGGCCCACTGTTTGGGACTCGCTTTAAACCTTTTCTGAATTAGTGATCTAAAGCGCTTTCAAACTGTGGTTTTCCCTGAAAAATCCCGTAGTTCGACCAACAAAAATAGACACTTTTTGGCCTACAAAAGGTAACCACTTTTGTATTGCACCCAGCGATTGTCGCAGACAAACTTTGGTATTTAAGCAAGTAAAAACCATCTTGGCGCCCCCCAATTTGACTGCCCCCCCAAACGCCTGGTCTGGATCAGCCACTGCTGGCGAATAAAGTGTTTTATATCTTGCAATTACAAAGACAACCAAGCAGACAATCTTGACATAACTTAAGGAAATTATCAAGAATTTGCACCTCTCAGTCACTTTTAAGGCTCCCCCACTGCGGATAACACTGCAGGATATCGGCACAGAACAACCTTGTGGAGTGGTTGAAGCGAGATATTCCAAGTGTGCCTTCAAACGCAAAAGATGTAATATCTGTGGCAAAGCCTAGCGAGATAAAACGAACTTCCCTGCTACGCTGCAAACGCTGCATGATCACTGAAATATAGATTAAGTCACCACAAACAGAAAGCACATTCAAGGCCTTCTTTATATATGCAAAAGTTGAACAAATAGTAAGAGTGCGATTTTTATTGCTATTTGATACTTCGGGTAAGTAGTTGAATGTGTTGTCTGCTCAGTTTCAAATTCCTTGGCGATTCTGTCTGAGACTACAACAACCTGGGTCAAAAGCGGACATCATACAAAGGTTTTCAAACCAAGGAAAGATCTCAAGCGCAAAGAATGAGCTACTTGGCAAGCTGCTTGAAATTCAGACAAACCGAGAATCGACCATTAGTCTCGCAAGATTTTGAGTGTATTTGACAAAACGCGTTTCTGAACAGTCGATTCAAGCCTTCCAACGAGACCGGAAACCCGCGGTCCAAAAGGTGTAATGTAACAATTTGGAAGCGAATGTAGTTCGCTGCGGAAGGTCGAAATCTGTCAATAACATTATACTGTTAAACTGTTGATAATTTGCATTTATCACCGCGTGTTTGTCGTGCCCAGCTACAAACAGAGCTGCACGAGCACTTTTTAAAGTTAGCCCACTGTCCGCCTCAAGGACTGGCGTTTAGCCCGCATGGCTGCGCTCTGTAACAAGGTCATGAAACGTCGGAAGGATTTTTTCCAGGAGAGGGCCAGTGGCGGATTTTTCCAGAGGCAGCCAAAGACATTTTTCCAGGGGAGCCAAAAATAGAGAAATTTGAATTTTCCCTCTTGAAACTAAGAAAAGGACCTGTTGCTAAAAGTGTAATAGTAAAATGTAAAATTTAAAATCCAGTGGGACCAAGCCCAAGCCTCCCTGTCTCCTTTCTGACGACCATGACCAAGGTTAGGCTAACTGTGGCTACGTGGCTGCACCACATGCAAGGCTGAGTTGGTAACAGCAATGAAAGAGTGAACCTAGTTCAGCGTGGAATCTCCGTTGCTGTTATACCGAGGGTCGCCGGTTCAACTCTCACTTTGGTTGGCTCAGGGCGATGCAGCATTGTGGCTGCTGCTGCTGCTGCTAATTCGCAGCCATCGGCGCGTTAGTTTAGGAAGCAAACCCGTCGCGCTCATACGTGGAGGTAAATGTGCTGTCAAGGTATTGCGCAGTTGCAAGCGCTCGAACAGACACACAGTCGCTCTTTCCTCACCCTGACGCTTGCCGTAAGCCGATAGCAGTCAAATCTGTGTGACCAAATCATAACAATATAGTCTGCATACGGAGAAAGCCACTTACTTGTTGCCGTACACGCTGAGGACGGTTATTTGAGGGAGTCCTACTAGGCTACCAGTCACATGATTTATTTTGTTTGACTCCACAGAGAGGTAAACAAGGTTTTCAAGTGAAAAAACAAAACCTGGTATTTCGTCCAAATTGCAGTTTTTCATGAGCAAAACCTGAAAATAAGCAAAATAATTTGCTTACGGCCATTGCTTCGACCAGTTGGTATTGCTTTGTGTGTGCAAGTACAGCGTTTTCTGCAACTTAAACAGTTTTTAGATATTTGGGTAGATTACAAAAATATTGCTTTTGAATTGTAGCTCACCTGATCTGCACGACCTTGAGAAGAAAGTAAAATAATAATAAACGAGAGTGACACACGGTCTTTAATCCGGCTTGCGAGGCAACTAGCAATTACTTTGCCCATGTAATTTACAGCAAGTCGAAATCGATCGGTGTGTGGCAACAATTCTAGATTGTGAAGGTCGCAGACGTTCATGAGCAGTAATCAAAAACCTCCTGCTCACGTGACAATAAATTTAAGCGAAGGCATTTTGACCTGGCTGTGAGCAAATGCAGTAGCCTGAACAAAAATCTCCCAGCTTCGTACTGAAGCGATTTGATGCTACTTGTTATGACGAGGTTTGCTTCTCAAACTTTTGCAACAGTGGTTCTTGCATTTCCTGCTTTGAGCTACAATCACTGCGAGATCTGAACAGCGACGCTGTTGTCCTTGCCACATATTTTGTCGTAAAACCCCCAACTCAATTTCCGCATTTCTTGGAGGTATATGGTCTCAACTTTGTGACCTGGCCATGTTTAGGAAAATGCCTGGAAGTTGTCTTATCGGGATTGTAATCATCGGCTGAATTTTGGAATTATGTTGATAAAATACTCTTGAGAAAAAAGACTTTTTGACACCGCCACCATACTTTGACGGAAAATATTTCAGTTTTGTTTGTATATGCTTTGCAATTTTCAAGCTGTTATCAAACCTTAAATAGCTTAAGAACAGAAGGACTACTGCTTACTGAACAAGAGCATGGGCAAAGAAATTCAGAAAATTTGGGGCTGCTGAAATTGTTATAGTTGTCTGCCGCGTTCGCCATAAGTTTCAATATGGTTTTATTTTTATACAAAATAATAAATGCCCTACAGTTTGTTGCGTGTGTAACATTTTCAACTTCATTTTTAATTGAAAGGGACACACACTAAACATATGGCTTCAGGTCCTTTGTGACGACACATAAAACGTTTCGCCTTAATTGTTGTTACAAAACGGAGATTTGATTTTGAACGAGAAATGAAGATTTCACACAAACTGGAAAGCACTGTTTGCGTTCTTTTTATGCTGATGTGATAGACAGTCTACCTCGGTGGAATGCTTTTTGATACATTGATGAAACTTCACGGAAAAACCTCTTCATCATTTCAGATCATCTATAAGACCTACAGTAGTTCTCACGTGCTATCAGTGAACAAGGTTCGAATGAAAGCTGGAGGCGTGGAAAACATTTACCTCCAGCTTGGACAAAGTCGTCAAGTCTAGCATGGGCGACACGAGTGGGTTGTCATCCAAACAAAGAACACGAAGATTCCCAAGGTGCAGGATTTCTCGAGGAATCCGACGAAGAGCGCACCTTAAAAAAAACAAAACGTTTGCAGACTACATTTACTTGTTGAAACAGTTGCTCTAGAAGAGACGTTTTTTGACAGTTGTGCGCAGCCTTGGCGCGCGAGACCAGAAATTTATCATTTAAAACCTAAAATCCTTGAAAGCTTTTGGTGAAAGTGTACTGAACAATTAAAAGACCTGGCTTTGCTGCAAGCTTCTGACGTATCAACCGACCCTTGTGATGATTCGTTGTTACATATATATGCGTTCAGGTAATTAGTTTCCAAAAAGGCAAGGCATTTCAATCTATCAGAAAATATTTTTATAGGAAAGCTATTTCGCGTAACTCACGCATCCTTAGTCCGGAAATTTGTAAGCAGTGTTCAGGGATGAAATGTTGAAGGGCTGGAGCAAGACTTAATAATAAATAAAAACACAAGCTTCGACAAGTAAAAACTGGAAAATAGGCCGTTCTAAAATAATAGTTTCCAGTGAAACTACAAAGCTATCTGGCGGCAGTTACGGACGGAGCAACAAAACCACAGCTACGGGATCACAGTTACGAGCAAAGCCACGGTGAATCAACGCGAAGTGGGCGGAGGGATGAGCAAGCACAAAGGGGGTCATAAGGCCGTAAGGCTGACAGGCGTACTCTAGGGAGGGCCTAAATATTAGGTAGGCACGAGCAGTTGGTGAATAAAACCCATGTGTGGTGAGAAAGGGCATCAAACAGAAAAATCAATGAACATCGCAAAGGGGCTCAAGAACTATTTCACACGAGCAAGGAGCATGCATTGAATATTGATTTGTGCGCTTGGTCTGTTGAAAAAAGCGATACGTTCACATCTTCCATTGAACGTAGCAAATGCGCGGTTAATGGTGTCAAAATGTAAGACCGCCGCGCCCTCCCAATGTGACAAGATGGATTACCTAAAGTTTGATCTACATCATTTCCCCATCTGCTGACGCTATCAAAGAAAAGCTTAAATAAGAAGGTCATGATTACCTGCAACAGACCTACCACAATTGGACAAAAACTGACCAACTACAAGCATCTTGCTCTTATTACAAAAAACGCAAACCGAAGGTTCTTCAGGACCTTGCAAGCACTGTGCACGTTGTGGTTGCCATGGCAAATACAACAAGTCCATAGTCCTAATTGTTTCACTAATCCTGGCAAAATAAAACTTTCCCGCTGAACCGAATCCACAGTATATGTTGGTCAAACAGTGAACAAATTTTCCACCAGATGGTCTTGGCACCGAGGTACTTGGAACAAACCAGATAAGGATGACAGCGACCAAATGGCCTCATCGCAGCACTGTTCAGTGTTTCATGGCATTTTAAATAAACCACCCATTCAAAACTCTTACACTATTACTTTTTGACTTTCTGGATACCTGTGAAGATAGATGGCTTAAGTCGGCTTAGTTTGCTGAGCTAATCTTTTCCTTTGAGTCGCCCCAACCTTATCGCCCCTCCCAAGAAATCTGACTTAATATGTCGCGTTTGCGTGAATTTTTTACCGTTAATGGACTGTCTTCCTTCCGCTGTGGATTTTACAAAGTCTTTGGTGACAAATCAAAAAATCAGAAATCATCTTCAGCGGTTATCCAATGATAGTCGTCGAGAAATTCCGCTTCGCCCGTCTGGCAACTGCGCAAGCTTGCTGAAGCGTTAGTTCCAAACCAGTGTGGGCAAACGTTGGTTATTGCATGTCGAATGCGTTCATCAGGACGTTTTCTGTCACTGACCATAACGATGGCCGCAAAATTATTTTCCTGGTGGGAGGGGAAAGACATAATCCCTAAAAGTGATTTCAACGTCTGTTTTAGACCATCGGTAGTGATGAGTAAATTCGACTTCATGCGCTTTTCTTTGTAGTTAGTTTCATTCGCCACTCAAACCACTACATTTTCGACGTTATAAATATATATGTGATGAGAATGACATGCATATGGCTAAAAAATGAGTTTTTTCTGCGAATACTCCGAATTACGTCACTGCACTGCAACGACATTTCCAAGCAAAAACAGGAAGTTATCAGGAAAAGCATGTCGTAAGTAGATATTGGAAAAGTCTCGCGACACATCAATTGTTTTCATATACTTGCTGCCTTCGCCACACATCACATCACGCAATGGCTTAAAGGACACGTCTTTCTGCAGTCACTACAGCCAAGAGTCTCGGGTAATTTTGTTCTGTTCACACCAATCGATGGGTGGTTTTCTCTCACGGAGAGATTTCTTCTTGTTCTACCGATAATATTTATGGTAGATAGAAATTTAATATGATTTAAGCATCTTTTTTCTGTTGTCTTGTTGTGAAGAACATCCCTATAAAGTTCTCACACAAACGGGTTACTATTTTTGGTTCGCCAATAACATTGTTTACATTGTACAATCTGCTGCCTTCTGCTTTTTTTATAAATCTGCAGTAATGTGTTGCTTTAATAAGATTTACTGTTGGTCGGTAGCCAAGCCTTAGGTGCTCACAAACAAATAAATAAAAAATAAAATAAGCTACGTGCAGCCTTGGAGAAACACTGCACACGACAGATGCAGGTAGGGTGAGTTCGATTCCCGATCGGGTCATGCAGAAGGCGTGGGAAACGTCACTACTTGCGGCCTGTCCAGCCTCGTGCTCGGCAACAGATGGGTGCAAGGGAAAGTTCGCGCGCGGTGTTGCCATTGACTCTCCACCAATGCAGCATTCGTTGCGGAAGCAGCCGCGTGGCCCGCGGCGCAGAGTAAGTGGAGATGGGCGCCGCAGACCACTCGTGACACTCCAAAGCGGGTATAGTTGAAACTTCCTTTTATTCTTAAGTAAAAGATTAAGAAAGGAACGAATGTTGATCTCACCCCCCGATGTTCAGATAACGCAGTCGGAACAAGTAAGAAAGTGTGGAAAGGTTCTCTAGATCCGGATTATTGTAAAGTTCCAGTGCCAGCAAAGAGGAACTAATCGGTCCACCGGGGAATAACCTGAACAATAAAGATGAGCAATAAAAGAAAAAATGATTTATCTTTTTTAAAAAGTATTTTTTATTCAAAGCACCCGGAAACGTATGTTAAACATCCTGCCAGACCTTTGCAAGTCACAGCATGGGAAAATTGTATGTAAGATTGAAATAACGATTGCCGATTTTGAATTGCAATCGTATCCCGACCAGTGGTGTGGTCATTCCAAAATTTTGGGAGTGACCAATATGTTGATAAACGAACAACAGTATTCGATTTGGGACACCGCTTCTCGAAGCACAAAAAGACTAAATTTGCTAGACATTTGAAAGGGACCGTGGCCCCTTTGCTCCCCCTGGCTACGCCTATTATCTCGAGAGCACATTATACAAAAGGTGCACTTTCTGACATCTTAAATATTTACGATTTTGTCCTGATACCGTTCGAGAGGATGATTGCAACAGAGTACACGAACCTGTGGCACAACCGCCTCATGTTTGGCGAAAAAGCATATCGACTTTGTTGTCTCGCCAGCTGAGCTGGTGAAACTCTACCAAGAAACGTTTACCTCTTCAAGCAACAGTTTTTTAGAACAACCACACGAAGTGTTCCCACTGCTGCTAGTATTGTTACATCACACAGTGATTTGTTGCCATCGAGTCTGATCGCCTGTAGTTTTTCCAGCCTCAGTATGCTGCACGGTACTTCATCCAGTTCCGCTTTCTTCAAGTCTAGCGTTCTGGAAAAACAATAAAGAAATTCGCATGAAATCGGTCGTAATAGGAGTTTGTGTCGCCAGCAAGTTTTAGCGACAGAAACATTCACCGTTTGCTGTAAATGTAAATGCATAGTAAAGCAGGATCACTCACGTCATTAGATGTTGAAACGTTTTAATTTTAGGTCTGTCAGCCTCTCCAGAATCAGATAAATCATCATTAGTTATTTGTGGCCATTGTGTCCTCAGTTTAGGTTGGTGAACGCACTTAAGACAAGACCATTCTTATGGGAAAGCACAACTCATAATAATTTGTGGGTGTTTCAAATATTTACCACAGTTTGTTCATTTAAAATTGACAAAGCATTCAGAATTTTTTCAGTTCTGCAACGAAAAAAGTAGCGTGATTGTGAACGTGTATTGCTGTGTTGAGCAATGGCGCAGCCAACCCAAAACTTTTGGGAGTAAAAATCTTTTCACTTTAAACGAACAAACGAACATCAGGGCTTTGTTTGGGATACAGCCTCTCAAAGCACGAAATGACAAGATATGCTAGAAATTTGAGGGGGCCATGGCCCCCTGGCCCCCCTCTGGATACGCCCATGGTGTTGAGGAGAATCAAATGACCAAACGTCGTGCGTTGGTTCATTGCGAGCGCTTCATCACAAGTCCACCTTGTTTGTTGCGTTATGCTCTCGTGTAGTTCATTTTGTGATCTGCAACCTCACAGCGGGTTTTGCAATCGTGCGTCGACCGCTTCACACGAATTATGGTTCTGACGATGTGCGAGTCATCATATCGACTGAAAATCAATCTCCCGTACAAACCACTGACCGTCTCGTTTGCAGCCGTTTGTGACACACATTAAAACCTTATGTGACACACACTTGAACTATATCGCAACTGTCGTGACACAATCACATCTCTAGCTATCAACTCAGAGTAATAATATGCGTGAAACTGCAAACATTTTTGTGACAATTCTTCTGGAGGCATGCATCACATTTTCCAATACTGCAGCTCAATTTATCGATTTATCGCATAAACCAGCGCTTCTCAACTGGTGGGCCGCGGTCCACTGGTGGGCCACGACGCTCTTTCAGGTGGGCCGCGAAATGTTCCGAGATAACGCAAAAATCACGCCTAGTCATGAGTTCTGAAACAAATTTTTCGTGAAGTGGCCCAAAATCAAAGTCTTGGCGAAAAGTGGGCCGCGACATCAAAAAGGTTGAGAAGCACTGGTACAAACGCATCACGTGTATAGAAAGCCTTGTTTTCAGAACAACAGACTTTCACTTATTCCATTTAATCAACTGTTCTTTTTGTACCACAAGCTTCGTCTTGGAGAGGACTTCAGCCTAAATGAACCTGGGTCCTTCGCCCACTCCCATATGTTATGAACCGGTCTACTTAGAACTTATCAACAAAGCAGCATAAATGCCTGTATTTCTTGTTATGGCCATGCGTGCATGATTTTTACTTTGTTGTGTGTGGGTGTCAACACAAAAAACAATACATATTAGTTGATCTTGCTTCATTCTCAATTAAGTTATATTTTTGGAATGAATTATTAAACGGGTGAAAAGGTAGGAACGTTTTGCCATAGAAAAGTTTAATTCTGGGGTGTATGGCCATATTAAAAATTATTTGCTCAAAGAAATGTGGACTTTCGACAAAGAAACAAGCACAATCTTAAGTCGTAAGCCCTAGAAGAGATGTAGAAAGAGTTCGCGTTCAGCAGCGTCAGTGATGTTAACAAGTGTTTTCTGATAAAGCGTAACATATGAATAAAAACATAAGCTTGAAGCTTACCCCCAGATAGGGTCATGCCAGGCTTTTTTACAATTCTGTGAAAAGTTCATTTCCCATCAAAATATATTCTTCTAACCAAATCGCTTTTAGGGTTACTTTGCGTTTCTACAAGCTAAAACGATCGATTTCGTGTTGGCGCCAATAGGTAGCTTCTAAATGAATCTAGAAACAAGGGATAATTTGGGAGATCGCAAAAAATGTAAGGCATCTGCCGTAGATTCAACTCAAATATAAAGCGTCTGGCAGGATTTGTCGGGTCCAACCTGATACAGTCGCGCAGGTACAGTACAACACATAAACGTTTGCAACCGTTCATGCAGGATATCAGGCTCTGCAAAGAACAACTTGCAATCTATTTTATCCGGTAACATTTTCCAAACCCATTTTGACTCCCTTTTTGTTAGACCCTCTGGCCACATCCACTGGTGTTAAGACTGCATACGTCCTATTTCGAGGTGTAGAAAGTACATCTAACATTACTGTACGCATGAAAATTGGTAACCTGTTCGCTTCCCAAACGCCGCTCTACCTCGTGTGTCACAAAATGCAATTCCACTACGTCTAATGAAAATCTCTCTCTTGAAATCACTAGCTGAGTTAAATCACTTGCGTTCATAACAACCGAAAAGATGCACGTTTTGGGTATACGTTGAGTACGTTTCAAGAAAAGCTGGAAAAACTTACTTGTAGGTAAAACGCACCCTCGGCGAAAGTATCCAAGTCCGTTTCGATGTCAGGGTTTCAAGCATTCGTAAACTGAATCTGGCCGACTTCTTCTGTATGGTGCATTTCTGTTTCCTGGAATCATCTTCGTGAAGCACCACTTGCTTTTTCATCCTGTGCCCCCCACACAGCACCCCCGCATTGAGATCCTCGCCGCAACGAGCGCACTCTTTTTTGAAGGTCATGTTGGACGCGACGCTGTCGCAACCGATCATCGCTTTGCCAGCAAACATCAAAGGCATCGCTAAACTGCTATTCACGGACAACGAAATATCGCTGCGCAGATACTTCTCCGGTGTATGGGTTGACAAGGAAAATGTTAAGAACTCGCAAACTTAATTGAAGAATTGCTGCATATTTAATAAAGCATTAAAAAATGATGGTGAATAATGCAATTGATTAATAATAATTCAACTTAAATCAGGTTTTACATTTGGTAAAGCAACGTTATGAAGAAAAAAACATGTTAAAGAAAAATCATGCATTTATCATAGTTCTGCCATACAATCATTCAAACGATAATATAGACAGTTGCTGGTGGAACACTGAAGTGCATTCTGTCGTTAAAGCGCCTTGTTTCTCATCTTTCGCCAGCAATGAATTAGAGGCAAATAAGCACATCAGCTGACACAATCACTGCTGGTCCAACCTTTTTTCTACTCCACACAACTGATAGTATTATCAGGGATAGTGAAATGACTGAAAAATGTCTCTTATAATTTCCAGTTGGTAGGGACCTTTGCAAAATACGCAATCTTCTAAAGCTGCTTTTCCGTTCTTCCTAAAATCCTATGTTTCTAGTTGTTCTTTTTCAATTAATGGACGCGATAAGCTTTTCAGCAGAGTCGTAAGCTTTTTTGCCCAGTACTTCGCTGTGCAACAGGATGAACCGTTAATTAAGGAACGACGTTTGTTGTTCAACACGGAGGTTCTGCACAGTTACACAAGCAACGATTGGAAAACGTAAAAGCATTCGCAATTTTAAGTAGCCTCTCTAGAAAAGCGTTTCCCTTAATTGTAACTCAAAGTTAGCCGGCAAAGTGTGTACTTGGTTTGATCTGGAAATTGCTGCTGCGCTAACGAGTAAATGCGAGATTCGAAATTGCTGAAACGTGTTGTTTTCTAACCAAAACTATTCGGCACATAAATCTATACTTCAGCTTTATAATTATCTTAAGTGTTTCACTGCGCAACAGTACAAAGAGAATCTCATAAACTGTCCAGAACGATGTGTGCCTCTTCTTTGATTTATCAGCAAGACAAAACCGCTGCTGTGCAGTTCAGCCTTCATCACATTCGTGGAGCTAGCGCACGAAACGACACGAAGCGGACAGCAGAGCTCTCGAGCCAAATGCAATCACCTTAAGTGCTGGTTCTCATCCCGCCAATAGTAAGAAAATTAATTTGAACTATTCGTAGAGGACTGCACAACTCTCCATGCTGCTTGACGTTTTCCTCTAGCCTAAGCCCTTTATTGTTGCTTTGGTGTTATAGCGCGTAGCAGATATAATCTGTTTGTAAAATTCACATAAAAACAATATGAAAATGCAGCTTTCTTTCAAAGCCCTTCAATGCACTCACGGTTTAGAAATAACTTTGATCGACTTTTAAGGTAAAAACTGAACGCATATCACCTTCTGAAAATCGTTAACTTTATCAAACAAGTTGGCTACTTCGTCAAAAGAAGAGGTTTCTGAATGGAACATTCTGAGAGTTTCTTTTATTTCAATGTATTGATGGGTATCTACTTGACTTTCGGATGAAAACATTTTATGGCCGCTCAGTGGAAATTGGGAGCAGCCATGTGGAAAACTAATGAAAGGACATCGTATTTTTTGTGTGATATACTGCTTTCAATTGTGGACAATTTATCGTCAAAAGTTGGTAAAATTTGCGTGCTGAATCCTCCTTGGTTTGACATAAAGGCAATTAAGACAATAAAAATTATATTGAAATTGGTAAAAATTTTTTTTAATGTTTCTGCAGCAGGTAAGGTGTTGGCAGTGTGTCAATTCCGGACACAGCAACGCCACAGGAGCTATACACTAGGCTGCTTCCATTATAGCATAACGTATATTTTTAGTGAACTACCAGGTACCAGGAAATAACAATTTGTGAAAAGTTAAATGGTTCTTATAATTTACTAATTGATTTTTGCAGCAATTTATGAAAAAATGCATATTACACGCCAAGAACCAGGCAGACAACTACCGGTATTGATCTAAATCAGTAGTGCCCAAACTGTTTCTGATCGTGTACCATTTGCAGGCGTATATGGATTGTAGTGAAACAGTTTATTCGTTGTGCATTTTATTTAGTTTCGAGTTTTTCTTGCGTTGTTGTATTTTGAAAGTTCGACGTGACACGACAAAATTGCACCAGTCAGGCTACCGCCTGTAGCAAGATTGTCGTTAAATAAATAAATAAATATTGTCACCGCGTAACGCCTTGAAAACACCTTGTTCCAGGAAAACTCATTCTGCCCAATATCTTTCGATCAAAAGTTGGACAAACCAGACTTGACACAAATGCGGCATGAACAAAATGGCTGTGAGAAATTATAATGGCCGTTTTTACAAAACCAATAAGAGAAGTACACAAAAACACATGAACTTATTAACAGAACCCGATAAGTAAAGACAAAAGCTGTGAATATATTGTTCTGTGTAGAAGAACAGAAGGTAGCTCTACTCGCGTACCACCTTGAAGGGCTTCGCGTACCACAGTTTGGGAACCATACTGATCCGAAGCATCACAGCTGCATTGATCACAAATACTGACGATACCTGGTACAAAGGTTGTAATGGAGCAACTCTGTTTGAATTTTACTTTTTTCTATATCTCTAAATGAATACCTGTTTTTGCCACGCTTTAGATAAGCTAATAACAATTTATAGTTTTGCAAAAGGGCAAATGCCTGATATTTTTAGAACTGTAATTACAAAAGTAGCGTTTTTGGCCTTGCAGCTACACACGCACACGGGTAATATAGAAGCATGGGCGTCATGTCAGTAAAAGCAGGAATTTGTAAACGACGTTCCGAACTTTAACAGAGGAACAGGATCCGCAATTGAAACTATAGCTTTTAGCAAAAAACATCTTAAAACCACATATATGAATGAAAACATTAAATGTATGCACGTTGTGCTATTTTTTGTTGTTATTCCTGATAAGAATTTGAAATGCTTCCGAAATCCACTCTGCTCGAAAGATGAGCGTCCTTTGATGAGTGCAATGGCTCAGGCCAATAAGATGAAACATAAAAGCTTACGATATTGGAAACGACTTATGCTAGTGTATTGCAACTTGAGTGTCTCGGCGAATACTTGAGTAATTGCCAAATCTATCGTCAAACGTTTAAAACTATGACCTCACGAATGCTTATACTGGCAAAGTCAATCAGTGACAATGATTTTTTAAAACCAAATCCAACGAAAGGTAACTGACTCCTTCAATTGTTTTGAACGATGCCTTCACCTTAGCCTCATGAAATAAAAGCCAGAAATCCGGAAGTTCCTGCGTTTACTCCCCAAAGAAGATATCTTCATTTACGTGAGTACGAAGTTTGCAACTGAACAAATTCAAACACGACTACGAACTTAACTTACGTTGTTTTCGCGCTGAGCACGCATCGTTTTGAAGCGGTTCTATGCTTTTAGAGAATTTATATCAGAGGTAGATTTACTCGAAATACTTGAGCTTTTTTTC
>JGI24159J19872_10006210_pt1 | contig 15523 bp, 9 predicted proteins | sample Ectturendosymbi4_FD_19872 | JGI IMG/M metagenome (IMG submission 19872) | reverse complement strand
CGGGGGGCCCGGGGCAATTGCCCCCGTTGCCCCCCCCTTAATCCGGCCCTGACTACACGCTGTTGCGCAGTTGCAATTAGAGCCTTGCAGAAGTAGTTAGGATTTGTTTAAATATTCCACAAATAAAAATCATCATAATTACCTTCAGAACCACATAAATCTAATTTCACCAGGACGTTTGTCAAACTATCAAAGCTCAAAATTTTACCTAAAATCAGGTGTGTTGTAACAACATACTGTAAGTGTCATCGCTGTTCTGAAAACATGCGCAGTAGCATACTGCATGCACTGGGAACGTTGGATTCGCGCCCATTGTTATGCAACCAGGGTTGCCAGATCCTATGGACCAAAAATGCCAAATTGCACCAAATTGCTAAAAAAGACCAAGAACAGCATTTTATCATACCATACCACTTTTAAAATAACTACATTTCTGAAATTTGGCATAAACCTGGCTATCTGAAAGCATTGTGACGCAGCCGTGAGTAGCGTGCGTCAAACCACGCGCGGGCGGTGATTGCTGAAGAAGTGGAGACAGAAACTCCGCCATAAAACGTCACTAAGGCTCGTTAATGTTCGCTTTGCAAACTTTGGTGATCTTGGTGAGATTCCACAAATGGATAGCAGCCGCAGGGATTCGGTATTTTGTAAATCGTGATTATTAGCATCCGCTGATCTTTGACAGTTCGTACTTATTATGTAACATTCCGACAACAATTTGGTGCCCCCAAAATGTTGTGCCCGAGGCAGATGTTCCCCTTGCCCCCTCTAGTTACGCCACTGCCCTTCACCCATGCGAAATTTGAATGCATTCTTACACTCCCTAATGTCTTACAAGTTGAAGTGGTGTTTCTCGAGGTGTGTGCATTCAGGAGCGTAACGATGGGGGGCAAGGGGTGCACAATATCCCGGGAGCCGAATCACTATGGGGGTTCCGAATCAACGCAGGGAGCGCCGAAAGGTTCCAGCAATGTCACAAGTAATTTATTCAGTACAGTACATTTGCTTCCGAAAGACCTCAGTTTCGAACATGGGGGCGCCAACTTGCCTATTGACCCGGGGGCCATCTAACGTCGTTACGCCCCTGGTGCGTGCTCCATCGGTGAGGCATAGCAATTTTTGACAGGGCGTACGATCCGGTTTTTTTCTTCACTTTCATGGGCGTCGGAAGGATTTTTTTTCCGAGCGGAGGAAAATGGAGGATTTTTCAGGGAGCTAACGTTGGAGAAATTTCATTTTACCAACTCCAAAGCTAAGAGAAAAAAATTTTTTATTGAAAAGTTAATGGCAAAATGTACAATTTCAAAATCCAGGGTGCAAGTCTCCGCCTTGCCCCTTTCTGATGCCCATGTTCACGTGAATCATATTGGGTCATATGATTTTCGTGAAAATGAAAAGGGGGCGTGGAACAAACAGGATTTAATGAAAACTGCTTAAACGTAGCACATTTTTAGGAGAAAAGGTGAAAGTGACCACAAAAATTTGCAGCCTTTGGAATGCAGTCTTTCACTTCCTGGACTGCTATCTGTCATCACCACGGGGGCTGCTAATAGTGTTGGTTGTGATAACTTGCTTTAAATTAACAAAACAACATAGGAGAATTAAAGACAATGAGCAATGGCGGTTGTTGGTTGACGACGTTAGAGGGACTTTTTCAGATATGACGACGCGTTACTTCGGCTTTTGTAACAATGGAGAAGTGTTTTGCATAGAGTAAAAGAGATACTCGCAGTAAGAATTTTGAGCTTCACATTTCTATGCATGGTAAACCAGAGCTCGTCTTTGCCAGGGACGTAATTTACTTCAAGTGATCTGGAGATATCAACTCAAGTTTGTTCACTATTCAGAGCATTCCTAGACCTCATTTGCTTTTTGAGGTTTAAAGCAGACGTAAACGCCTTCAATTTGATGCTCCATTTTGCATGATATGTCGTTGTCATTGTGGTTTGAGAGGAATATGAATGTGTATATTGCCAACCCCTATAGAAATGTATACATCACCAACCTCGTTAAAAATTGCAATAAATTTTCATCAAGGTTGCATTTTGCACACATGGCCCTTGCGTACTTCAAAGAAAAAAGTTGTTTTTCAGTTTATAGGAGACAATCGGTTATGCTGTGGCTGTAATAATGATGTGTATAAAGAGAGATATGATGAAGGGGCAGAAAATATTTGCTAGCTTCTGATGAACTAGAAGAAAATTTCTGAAGTAACTTTTTGAAGAAAGTTTTTCCTAGATTGTGATGCCCGGCTCGATGAGATGCGGTACAGTGGTGATATCTTGAAACAAAAAATTTTGTAAACGGTTTTTCATCGGTGATATAGGCTGTGGTTTACCAAGTTATCCTCTCATAAAAACAACAAAACCCCGAAGAAAATACGCTTGCCACACCTTTCCGGTAGGGAAATACTGCAGAAGTTAAAAATGCAAGTTTAAGCAGGTTTCTGTTGTAGATATAACTTAAGTTTTAACATTTCTAGGTATCACTAAAGTTTTGACAGTTTTGACTGTCACTTTTCTTCTTAGCAAAGACACGGGTGAGGGACACCGGTCAAGTGCTGATGTGCTGATTAAATTATTAGGCCTCTGTCAAACAACATTTCATGATCGCAATTGTACAAAAGAGAGCTACAGCGCGTTTTACTAAAACGTTGACAAAATGCTTCTTGTCACCGCGCCTTGCAAAATTGTTTTGACAGCAGTCACTTATCAGTTTCACAATAAAAGGCTTCAGCCAAGATCCTAATTCTCTTGCGGACAGTAGTTTTGATTTGTCGCTAGCAATTGCTTTCAACCCAGGTTACGAAAATAATGTCAGTGCTGACCAGATTGACTATCATGCCGAAAATACCTGGTAGAAAGTGATACGGTCCATAGACAAACAATTGCTGCTTGTGGACCGTATCGACAGGAAATTATTTTGCTGGACCTGTCTGCCTGATCGTATAAACAACTATAGGAAAAACACTGCGACAAAGTATCTATGTCCATTGGTTCTTTACTCGCAAGAGGTGATCTGTGGCTGTACAAGCCCTCAGCGATTGTCGGCTCACCTCATTTCCAGAGTATTACCAGGGTTTGCGCATGGAGCGTTTTCGCTTATTACGGTATGTTTGTCTGCAAGTTACTGTTAAGCTGTTTACTTTAGTGAGCTCGGGTGACTGAGTGCGTGCAAGTGGCAATGTGTGCACGCTCGTGATTTTTGCACACTTTGGTGGACAGCGACATCTTTTAATAATTAGCAGTGAACGACGTTGGCAAAAAATCCTTTTCTTTTGATGTAAAATTCGAAAGAAGTAAAACAATTTTTTCAAAGCCAGGGAGTGACTCGATCGTTTACTTTCGATTGCTTCAGTGCAGGACTGTTGCGTCACAAAGCCGCGCTTCTTTTATTTGTTACATCACGAACATGTTTTCGTTCGGTTGAGTTATTGTCAATAGTTAATAACATTTTGAGAGGGATAAATCTATAAAGAAGAGCGTGCTATTTCTAGAATAAAACCTTTTGATGTCTTCACAACTCTGCAAAGCTGCTCTTTTATTTTGCTTCAATTCCCGTGTCGGAAATTGCCGCAAAACGCTACTCTTGATAAATAAAAACAGAGAGGTTATTTTAAGCGCCGAAGAAAGTCATACGATTTTGCGAAATGCTTTATCCAATTGGGATTGAATATAAACAAAGAGTCAAAGATAGTATTTGTGACGCTTGTATTTTTCAAAAATACTCAAAAATCACGTAAGTTACAACTGAAGCAAATTGCTCGCAGTGGCGTCCACTTTTGAAAAACGTCAGGTCGCTTTCAAAATCACAGAAAATGATATCTTGCTTACAATATTGGGATTAAAATGTCGCAGTGAGAAGGAAATTATTCATGTTTTGAAAAGTGATCTTAGTACCAATTGCTGAAAATATTCCAACGTATTTTACAGACATAATAGTAAGTATATGGCAAACAAACGGAGCCTCTACAGGTTAAAAAATAACTATAGCAAGACCACACAGTGACGATAAACCTTTGAAGAAGTACAGAATATGGAGTTGCATAAACGAACACGGAAGTAACTCCGCGGCAGTGTCTTAAACAATAGCAAGCGATTCTTGATTACAACGCAATTACAGCAATCGATATCACGGAGTAGAAAACGTACGTCCAGGTTAACAGCAGACCACAGAAAATCATTACAAAACTCTTGTTCAAAAAAGAATTTTTTAGCGGTTTTGCTGGGCGCCATTTTACTTATTCAACAGTACATTTTTGAACGATTCTGATCAATCAAGCCTCAGTCAAAATTACACATCAGAAATGCAAAAATGCGCACCAACCAAAGGACAAACTTAGGTAACAAAGCAGTGCAAGGCGTTGTTGAACAACATTCGTAGCTGCATTTAGAAAACTATGTGTGTTCGAAAAGCAGAACAATTTTGCGCTCTTCGTCAGGCTCATAGCTTTGGATGGCGCAACAAGAACACCATCCTCTCCTATTTACGTGGGATAAAAGCTTTCTGGTAGTTTGCAAGGACATATTTTTTACTTTACACAGACGCCACGCATTCGGTGCGTTTGGCTNAACGGCAGTGTTTTCTTAACAAACACAGAGCAACTTTAACTTTATTCAAACCAAGGCCATACCTTCGAGCAGGCNCGCCTCTGCCGAAATGCCTGCGCTGCACAAATCGATCGCACTGCAGGTGATCANATACGGGCCATGCCTGGAGCTGCTAAACAATACGCCACGGCCTATCATCGGGAAATAACAAACAGAAAGAAATNTGATTTTTTCCCGAATTCGCNACAAACACCNATTTCGAATGAAAGCTTCANGACTTTCTGTAAGCTTTTAGCGAGATCCTTCCGGTATCGTCTACATGAAAAAATGTTTTTACGCGATTGAAAATGTCATTTAAATCAGGGGCGCAAAATGCAATCGCGCGCTCTTGCCGCGTGACCAAAAACTTGAAGTGCACGAATAAGATTTGCAGCGAGGCAGCAATGCTTAGTTTATAGTTTTAAGTGCAATGTTATGGAAAAGCTTACATGTGCGCCCTATTAAAAATTCCTGCGCTCTACTAAAATTCACGGAAAATTTTTCACCCTTGATTTAAGTGCACCTTGCAGTGACTTAAAGTAAGTATCCTTGTGATTTCCCCAATGCTGCGTTCGGGCCAGCAGTTCAGAGTAGTGCAGCTATCTCTTAACAAACAGTAACTTTCACAGTCAAGCAGTCTAAACGAGCGCTGCAATGAAAAACAAGGCAGGGCAGGCAAGAGAGAAAGGCAAGCGTAAAATCACTATTTTAGTTCAAGTGATTCTTTCACACTTGAAAAACTGTGCAGCGGTGAAATTGCAGCTCTTGGTGAATAAGTTGAGGTACGTTGCGCAAATTTACACGAAACCGTAAGTCTGTTGCATTTTCTTGTTTTTGCTCCGGTTTCTAGCAGAACCTGCGCATGCACGGCAAGTGGTCGATTCTTCTGCTATAGCGGAAAATGCGTCTGCCGCACATGATGTACCTTTCGGACTCCCTGAAAAAAAGGGATTAGTGAAAATAAATAGAAAAAAAATTAAATCTCCAACAACACTGCTTAAAAAAAGATTTTGTTTCTGTGAGGTGAGGCCGCCTCTTCGTAACGTCAGCGTTCAGTTTGAGATTTCATGAGAAGTGGGGATCTTATTCTGTTAGCTAAGATCCTTGTGAGTTGACTTTTTTAAGTGCAACGTTTGACAGGTTTCACCAAGTAGTGGAATACCTTAAATTATGCCTCAAAGGTCATTAGACTGTTTGGTTTACAAACGCAAAATTTTGTTTCTGAAATCATTTTTTTGCATTACCCCAGTGACTGTGGATACGTAAATGATTTTGATGCAAGCTTTGAATCCGATACTAAAACTCTTAGAGTTTCGCAAAAAAATCTCAAGGTTTTCTGAAGAAAAGAAGACAGGTTAGTGCTATGTAGATTGTGACGAATAACAAAACAGAAATAGAGGAAGTGATGGCAAACGATATAAAAAATGTTGGTTGGATTTTAGGCAGATGTACCTACTCGAAAAATAAACGATAAATTATTTTTCTCACTCGCAAGCGGACGCCCACGCTGAATATCCGATATGCAAATGGGGCAGAACCAAAGAACCTCTAATCTGGGATATTTGAAAAACAAACGTGATTATCGAGCATACCAAAGACAATGAATTTTGAAAGTGGGATATTATGTGGAAGAATACAAGTTGCTAGAGGAAGTCATGCGAAATCTTGTGAGTGCTGTTGGTATTTCATCCACCAAGCGTCATGACTCTAATATGGCGGAGATTAACAATGGATGCATGTTTCTACGCTGGTGTTGAAGAAAGCATGTGACAAAGTGGTGCAGAAAGCTTGCTGGCGTAACAACAAGGAATTTGGCAACATGATCACTTTTCCTCTGGGCTCAATACAAACAACAGAGCACTCTTCAACCCTGAGGTATCCACAAATCCATGCAGGTGGCTCAAACATTCGTGCACCACGATTACTGATTGTTTTTTGCATCATTTCAGTTGACCTGGTTCCCTAAGTGTTGAAAGCATGCGCCAAAAGTGGTGCAGAAATATTGCTTGATCTCCTTCATCCATCTTACTGCGGATTACGGTACGTCTGGAGAAACTTTCTTTGCTCGCATGCAGTCCCAGCAGTAAAAATATCTGGCTGACCCTGCTAGCTTGGCTCTAAATTTTTCTTCGCTTTCTTAATACACAGTAATGTAAGGGTTGCTCTCAACAAGTTCCTGTTGGAATGTCCGCAATGCAGTCATAGGAAAATATCAACAAATAATAAGCTAACAGAGAATTTTGCAAGATCATTCGGCTTTAAAACGGCAAACAATCTGATGTCTCAAGGTCTGTCAAAAGCAAAGGTGGTGTTCGCAGCATTGAGAAAGACATGCTTGGCAGTTGGAAAGAGCATTTTGCCGTATGCAGTTGCATCATCGGAGGCACGGAAGTAGCAAGTTTGATAAAATGGTACTGAGCTCAATACTCTTGCATTCAATTTACTAAAGCCTGGAAAGCTGTAAATTGTGATAAAATCAGACATGAGATGTTGAAAGCCGGAGCAAGGAAGGATGTTTTTAAAGTTTTATCTACTGATGGCAAAGCGGCACGTTGATCTGTAAAAACATAGCAGGGCTGCCACATCCCAGCGATTATCTAGTCACTAAAGAAACGGAAAAGCAACAGTGCACAAGCTACCATGGCATATCAATATTTATCTCTGCATAAAAAAGTGTATGATTTGTTTTGTGAAAGACAATTTCCTAGAGATAAGGAAACCAAAGCCTGAAGATAATAGTGCAAATTTTCACTTTTTAACAAATTATTGAGAAGTTCTGCGATTACGCACAGGTGGTCTGAATTTGATTTCTCCATGACTGCATAACAACGCAGCATTGATGCCACTTGTTGGTATAGCAATGAAGGCGCCATTTACCTGCTTAGGCTAATCTTACAAACAACGTGAAATTAAAACCGTTTGCCATGGGTGTTGGGCTCAAACAAAATGAATCTGTAGCCACTATTTTTCGTAACCATATAAATTAGATAAATACTGTAATAGCGGCCGTTTCGACAAATGGGTCACATTGAGATGCTGCAAAACTAGCCAATTTTTATTTGTTTTTATTGCTTCATTTGAAAATGATTTAGCGTTAGTAATTTGCAAATGAAAAGGAAAAGCAGGTAAGTAGGACGACTTCTGTGTAATGTACGAAAGAGTGTCTTCTTCAGTATAAGTGGCAGAGATGGATGTTTCGAGAGTTCAAGGTATGAGTTAAGGAGAAAGGAATGCGCCGAAGTTGATTTATTAATCATAAAACATCGAGTCCCTTTCCAAATAGAGAAATCTCAGCTTTCATAGTTTGGTAGTTTGGCCATGTGTGAAAGATGGCGCGCAAACCTTTAGCAAGGTTTTTATTCTGTTAGCTGCACCAACGGGAAAACAATCCGAAGGTCGGTCGACCAAACGATGGCATTATTACAAGGTAGAACAACTTTGCTCAGCCCGTCGTGTGGAGCTGACAGAACTTGCAGAAGTGTTTCCCCCGGGAAGGTATTTATATGCCTGCCATACCTGTTGTCACCACCAACCCGTACAAGAAATGCGGTATTGCAAACTGGTAATGATGACGATAAAATACTGCAGAAATTATCGTTCGTGAGATACTTCAGTCTCATTTAAAAAATCAGTTACGTTTGCTGAGGTTTCTTTGAAAAGTTTGTCTAAATAATTTTGCATGAAGAAGTGATGTGTTCTGGTTTAAATACAAAAACTCCGTATATTTTTTGAGAAAATGAATTTTGATAGGTTATCCACATCAGCTTGTAGCGATTTAAGCTCCTGGTTTGAATAAAAGTAACAAAGCTTTTATTTAAACCAGGACAAAGTTCTTGATGTTGTTGAAAGCGGATATCTAAATCGATCTTGTCAATACAGGTCAATTCTAAAGTGAACTCAAGTAATTTCGATATTGCTTTGTTTTACTGCAGTTGCATGCTTTATAAAGATCACATACTTACATGATTCCCATTGCATTTCTGTAGCTTCTAGCAGGTCCAAGCGGAAATCTCTTGCAAGGGCCGATGGTTCTTAGTGGCTTGAATTACAAAACAACAGTTTTTGTTAGAAAAACTGTAAACATGAAATTTAAACACGTATTTTAAAATACTGCCGTGCTGAGGCTCAACCAGCACTCCGTATTTTGAATTTAGTGCAGAGAATAAGCATGCTATTGTGTTTCAAAATTTATGCAGCACCACTTGGAGTGACTTTTTGCATTTTCTTTTGTTGGCGATGCATCTCTTTATTGAGACCTTTACAAATGACCGCGAAAAAACAAAAAACGTCCGTATTTTGTAATTGTGTTCTGTAACAAATAAACAATCGTGACTTGTAAGATTTATTCTTCTTAGAGATTTCACGTTTTCGATACGTTCTAGCTGAATAAGAGCTGATAATGTCCACCATGTAGTTAGCGAAGTATATACTCTGATAAAATCGCCGTGTCTGATTCTTGGCTGTGAAAGGATTCCTTTCGATAAACGTTTTTGAAAACAGGTTTCTCATATTTCAGATTGACGTTGGTGATACTTTGAATAGTTGGATGTTTGCCTAAATTTTGTTTCAGCCAAAAATCTTGCAAAAGATTTTGATTTCGCTCGAACGGAAACAAATAACCATTGTGATTAAGGCTTATAAAACTTGACATAAGTCTTACCAACAATTGGGAAGCGATGTATCCGCTTTTACCAACTTGAATTTTGTATTTCCTTTGATACTTAGATACTCAAAATATTCGTTCATCCGTATCTACTTTGAATTTGTAGCTAGAATGGAATTGCAAATCGGAGGGTCTCTAACCTATTTTCTTTTTTGAAAACTGTAAAAACTGTACCAAAGTTGCCTCTGGTTGTTTGATTAATTTTCATTTGGTTCTGCTCCTTTTTTGCAAATGCTTTTTCTTAACGTCTTTAATTAAGTTTGCTGCAGAGACACTATCCCATATTTTGCTATAGTAATTGCTTTTTACCCAATTATTTGATTTACATTTGTTCAGTACTTGGCTTAAAATTTTGTTTTAAGTTAAATGAAAACCAAGTACATCACAAAGTAGTTTTTGTAAAAAATTGTGACATCTTTGATCAAACATGTACTTGAAATTACCAAATAGGCTTTAATTGTGAATAGTATTTTTGGCAAAGCATTTGTGTTAAGATTAAAATGCGGTGAGACTCATTGATGTACCAGCACACAAATATTTGGAAGAAGACCAATTATTTTTAAATTTTTCACTAACAGAATTAGTAACACGTTCCTGTTTTGAAACTAATGCTTTTGAGGTGAAGTTTAAAGAACCTCGTAGCGGGAATTTATTTCATTTGCACTCAAGGAAGAAGACAAACTGAGCTGTGCCCCTTGCTTGGATGTGAAACAGCAGCAGTCGACATTTTGTCGCAAAAACATGTTCATCGACTTTGTTATCATTTTACTTAATATGCGAAATCGTACAGGCAATATATCCGTAAAATACCAAATACCTCCTGTGCACAACAAAATTAAAAGTTCGTCTGAAGTTCAAGCGATTTTTCTGGTTCAAGCACGTACGAAACATTGACACTCAGCTTGTTGGTACTCTCGCGCAGACAACTATACTGTATTTGTGTCTATGACTTGTGATCAGTGTTGTATTTGAATGTTATTTTCTTTTTGATCTTTTTCAGCGGCGATACCATTTTATTATATTTTACTTATCCACGTCATTTTTGCAAATGGTTTATCTATATTAAAATATCCTTTCAGATATTCTTAACAATTTATTACCGTTACCAACGATATTTGTAATCCCTTCGATCTCAGTATACAGCAAAACATCCTTCTGAGAAACAACATTAAAGAAAGCGAAAGTTTTCGTGCGTTTTCGAAAAATGTTAAAAAAACTCATGTGTGACCCTTAAACAGCCACTGGAGTAGATTATTGACAATCGCAGATGAAACCACTACTTTAAATAATGCAAACCGTATCTGAATAGTTGGTCATGCGACGTTCAGTCGTGCACATTTACGCCAAAGTTTATGCTCGTCCAGATACATTTATTCATTATTGAGCAAGATTTGCGTCTTTATGTATACATATATACAGTGTTTACCTATTAAAAAAAAAACACTCTAAAACAGGAAAAACCGCTTTTAAATGGTTAGAAAGCTGTAAAAGTGTACTTGAATCAAAAAGAAAACATTTGCATTTTGCTGTTGACTTTACAGCAAAGCTATCAACTTACCCGCAAAGGGCGCGCTTCGACTACGTACAGGCGAAGAGCGACTAAGATGATCAAAGATAAGCAGATTGCTTTGGTGGAAATCATTCTGATGTGCAGAAAAAGAATAAGAACGGTATGTCGTCTCAGAACGGTTGCTCGCTGAATTGCTTTAGATTTCTCTGACGAATTGCTTCAGTGCTTTTGACGCAAAGTTTGTCCGAGGAGAAACATTGGGCTTTTCTTCCTGTTACGGCGCGTGCTACTGACTTGCCTTGGCTTTTCGCATTCAGGGTCTCAGGTACTTCTTATATACGCTTAGACTAAACATAGAAAAAAAGCGCACGTGGCGAGGAGGTCAATCAATCAAAAAAACTTGGATCGGCTTTCGTTTTTTTTGGATCATGCCGACTGATATGGCGTACCGCTTGTAATGAGAAAGTGACCTCAGCTCAGGTGAAGAGGTGTTTCAAACTGTGAAACGTTGCCAAGCGCAACATGCAGGCTTGGTGCGGCAAAGATCTGGTTCGGTTTGGGCGGTGGGTAAAATTCGTGCATCGCAAGGTTGCTGCGATGGTCTGTGATGCAGGTTTCCACAAAATTCAACGATTTTGCTTTTTCAGGCTGAATAGTATTTTGCTGTTGTCGGAAATACGCTTCTTAAACGTGGCATAACCACAATAGCTCAGAGTTGTCACTTGATCGAATCTGAGGTAGCGCTGGACCGACCTTTTCAACTGCATTTGTTTTGAACTATTTCTGCGTCTGAAACAAGGTCAGTTTGAACACTTGCCTCGCAACAGCACGCACTGCGTAAGATGTCATGTAGCGGACGTCACTGTTGAGATTGACCGCCTTTCGAGGTGAGCTTGACGAAATACCTCGGCATGTCGGCGATTGTGCAAGAACTGAGCAAATATTCCGCAAACCTTTATTTATCTTTACGAAACCGACGTCTTTCACGTTTTCTGACGCACGTTGTTAGCACTAGAGGTCCGTACATATGTTGGTTGAAAAACAAATTTCTGGTGACGAACGAGCGAAAGACGCCGGGAAATATTTCTGCGTTTGTGCAAAAAAAACACCCCGACTATTTACCCTTTCGACCATCTGTCTTCGCGCGGTTACTCGCCCGGCGCATGATCCGTGAGCGCGGCGAAAGGTTCGTTGGCATGGCAACTGCGTTCAGGTGTGTAACCTAACTTGCGGGAAAATTGGTTAGAAAAAACAGAATATTTGGCAAATGTTTGCCTGATTTTGTCAATGAACTCATAAAGTTGTAAATTACAATCCTTCTACTTTCGGTAGTTTAGAGAACTTGGTCATCATTTTAATGGTTTGCCTAGCTAGACACTGAGCGAAACCGAGCAGTACAATATCATTATGTCATACATCGCATTATCTAACCGGTTCGTAGAATAATACCTACAATAGGTTAATAAACATTCAAATTTCTACATCATTTTGACGAAATGAGCTTGAACTCATTTTAAGGCTTAGGCTTCACAAAAGTAGGAAACGGTATTTGTACTTCACGTAGTCAAGCTTGGCTGACGTTGCTGAAGGGTCAAGACGTTTTCGAGGCTTTCATCGTTGATCTTAGGCAGAGTATTTCTAAGTGCTAGCGGAACTCCTACTCGGGCTTCATCAAACTTTTCGAAACCGAGAGCTAGGTCTCGGGTACCGAATGATGCAAAGGGGTTCCAGTAAGATGCACAATTCTGAAATAAAAATGCGCTCAATTTATTTTAAATTGTGTCGTCGCAAATAAAATCAGTGGTATTCATTTATGTGGAGACACTGATCATGTTAATGCTATTTTCAGAACAAGCCCGAGGCAGACCCACGTTGTCCGTGCGGGCGACCAGGTGCCCACGGGCACTGCGTTGGTGACCCCTGACCTAAATCATGTTTGAATATTTGCAGAACGTGACAAGTACATTGAATAAAACTATTATTGCCATTCACGACAGTCGAACCGAGTGCGCATCGGTGAACCAAAAGGGACCATCTTTAGATTAGTATGAAGCAGCGAAAGAAGAGGTAACGCTGCCCTGGCAAAGAAAAGTTTGTGTTTGCTGCTACAAGAAATTAAAGACTGAAACCTTAAGCCGATACGGCTATTTTTTGTCAGATATGCCGTCACCAGCAATTTAGCTGCCGAAACATATTTGCTCCTAGTTCAATTTATTCGCTCCATTTATAGTGGCCACAGATGTTCAAACACAACATTGAAAGCAACTTTTCCAATGAAAGCAAAAACTTGGTCCTTCTGGTATGTGACCGAAATAAAATTTTATGACTTGATGCACGTTTCTAATAGAAACTTGTACAACTGTCTTTAAATACATTGTAAAAATAACTTTTCCGTCCTGCATTTTAGCTGAAATTTAAAGTTCACCGTTTGAGAAATGGCCTTGCGAATTTGCCAAAAATATGAGGCTTTTAGTTTTAAGCTTCTTGTACCCTATTAATTTTTGCATGAATTCACTGTGAGATAGTTCGATAACAAACAGACAAGCCCATCTTGCTTTAAAACACCTGAAAACTGTCAGCATTTGACGATGAAACAAAATTTATAGGCGATTGCGAGAATATCCTAATCGAAATGTTAAATTTTTCTTCCATGTGAGAAACCGTCACACAGCTTTTTGCAAACTGTGGCACATGTTACATGGTGCATGGTACATGGTGCATAGTACATGGTGCATAGTACATGGTAGTACTGAACACTCGGAACCCCCTCAAAAATATAAAAAACGTTGCTGAAGGTCGGTATACTATATGATTACATCGTCTACATTTGAACACTTTCATCAGGAGGGAGGTGGAACAGTCGATTGCGGAGGCAAGTAATCATTTTTGGAGAGTCGAGACCGACCACAGCTGCATATTTTTGCTTTTATTTGCTTATTATTTCGTTAGTATGATGTTTCCAAAATAGTTCGTTTGAGTCAGTTGCAACTGCGGCAGTCTTCGCATTTGTTCACAAAAGCGCATGCATTTTCGAAGATTTGCATGTGTAGTGGCGATCTGTACGGATAATTCAATCAGGGCTTCCTTGAAGGTGGTTCATGCTTTCAGTAAAATCATATTTAGCAGTTGTAAAATCTTGGGTAACAATCGATTTCAAAGGGCATAATGGAAAGAGCATTAGTTGCCCGGGGTTATTGAACTTCAGCTGCGGCAAACGTATCTTCACTCACATTTTCTTTTGTTTGGTCATTCTAGCAATGGTCCATCTAAGGCTCACAGCCAGTACTCATAAAAATGCTTATTTTTGTCTCGAAAAAGGTAGAGTTAGGGTAGCGGTAATGGAGTTATATCCGGAAGCGCTTTCGCCAGCAGGCTACAAGGAATTTTATGCATTGGTAGCCCTTGCTCATAAGGCACACCAGTTCAAAAAAGAGATAAGTCCATGAGATTGTATCATCCGAAAAATCTTCACGATTTTTACGTGTTTAATTTGGGACATAAGGCTGCAGTAATTATAAGCAAACTTGATGCCTGGTCCGTCAAACGTTTCTGCGATGATTTTGGTGCTATTTGGGTATCAACGCAGTCGAAATTAGTTGAAGCGTAAGCTCCTGGTAGAGGACAAATTAAGTTCAATGGCAAATTGAACATCTCGTAACGTCCTAACAAATAGAAGCCTCTCCACTGAAAGGATCTGAGCTATGAGAAATGTTCATTTATTTAGGGATCAATAAGATGTGTATTTAAGGCTTACTTTCTCAATTCATCCCGGGAGATAGATTTAACGAATAAGCTTGACACTGTACGGGCAACACCTTATTACAAATAACCACAGACACTACCTTTAACAGCATGAGATTAAAACTTCAAAGCAAAGGTATTTTAAGGGAGAAACGTCAGATGAACTTTGGCTGCCTTTTACTTTGCAAAAGAGAACAATGATTGGACTCTTCGGCCATGTTTGTGCCTCTCGCATATTGACAACATAAAGGTTGTTAAGTTTNATCTTTTTTATATCCTTACTCGGTTTCTGTGCAAGCGATATTCTTTTGGTAACAGATAGCTGTACATGAATGCCCTTTGAATCGCTGCACAGANGAGCATATGTGCTTTGTTTTAATTGGAATTTGAAAATTATAAGTTTATAGTTGCAAGTGTCTTCTCTGCAGAATTATTTGCCTAGTTTGCAGAAAGCACTTGGACTTGCCCTAGCACTTGTAATTAAACTTTACAAAAACAATTTCTGCATATTCTGAAGAACTTCATAGCCTTTTTGAAAGAAAATGTAATCGCTGTTATCCTTTGAAACAGTGGTGGGAAATTATTTGTTCCATGGGGCAACATTAAATATAGAAAATACTGTGGAGAAACGGGTCAAAAGACTGAACTAAATTTTGCATAATATCAATTGTACTGTACATCTTTATAATAAGCAGTAACTAGCATTGCTTTGAAAAGCTGTTTGTATTGTGAGATTAGATTACGCTAATTCTGTCACGTAACAAATCCTAGATTACAAAATGTTTAGGATAAAATATTAATAGAAATGGTCTGTAATACCTATCAAATACTGTACTGACTGCTTATTGTTACCTGCAGAAAATAAGAAAAGTTAATGAGATGATGAAATTCATATTGCGTCATTATGTACGTCAGTGGCTCTTAACCGGGGGTACACGTACCCCTTGGGGGTACCAAACACCGAAACAGGGGGTACGAAGCACCAACATTTTTAGGCATACACGCCCTGAAAATTTTAAA
>JGI24159J19872_10006209_pt1 | contig 15524 bp, 14 predicted proteins | sample Ectturendosymbi4_FD_19872 | JGI IMG/M metagenome (IMG submission 19872) | reverse complement strand
CCCGTCTTTATTTACACCGATCAGCTATTATGCCATTGTGTTTTCATTTGCTCTAATTTTCGCTAATGGTTGGTTTACTGCGATGGCTTTCATGGTGCTTCTGCTTATTGGCTGAGTCATATGACACAATAAACCATGACATGTTATGGCCGCTTCAAACAAATACATTAGTTGTGCGCTGGAGGTATTGGAGATATATTCAGCAGAGATGTTCTACTGTATACCAAGCAGTGATGCAATCGAGATAGGAACCTTCGAGACCGAGACTTCAACAAACATTCCGAGACTCGAGACTTGAAATTGGAGACACGAGACTTTAAATTTTGTTGATTTTGCCGAACGTTTAAAAAATGTCGTCATTACTTGAATTTTTTCAAATTTCTGGCATTTTATAACCTGTTCAGTTTTTTTCTTACCTGCAAATAAAACAAGAAAAACTCGTTGATTTACAGAATTTTACTAAGCCATTTCATTCTTTGCCATATTCGAAGTCTCAAGGCTATAGGCTGTGGCTGAGACCTATAGCTTTCGAGACCGAGACCGAAACTCGCAAAAATAAATCTCGAGACCCATCACTGATATAGCAGTGTGGATCAATCGGACTGTGACGCAGAAGTTTGCTACGCTTGAACGCTCGGCGTTCATCAGCAGAGCTTCTTGCACAAAATGTTGCATTTGAAAAGCAACTTACGAGGACAGGTCTGCTGATTGCAGTTCTGGTCTTCAGTCGCTCTTCCCGGACATCCTGCATCTCCAGCAACACCGTTCACGCAAGATCTCGCTCGTTGCTGGCTTCCTCCTCCGCATGTAGCAGAGCAAGCGCCCCATGGACCCCAGGGTGACCATAAAGGACATGGCTGTTATGAAAAAGTTTTGTCAAAATGCGCACGAACGCGGTCGTCGCGCGCAGAGAAAGCCCGTTTTTTCAGAACAATGAGGCTTTGTTTCGTCACCAAAACAAGTTAATTGCATTTGTTTCTCATTGTTTTTGTCGCTTCTTATAAAACAAACATGCGACGAGGCGTTCTACTCGATGACATTTCACTCGGCCAGTGCAGGCATTCCAGGCCGTTCGCCTCCTGAGCGGCTTTCAGCCCATTCTAGGCAACAGTGTAACTTGGAATTCGCCAATATTTCTACCCATGCGATGTGCAGTTGCTGAAAGTCGATATTGACAAAAACAATGAACCAAAACATTTTAGGTTGAGAAAACGCCCGCTCGCATTAACAAGAACATTTGCAAAACACTGCAAAATACTTCAATCGTCGCTTTAACTAAGAAATAGAAAAAGCACGTTACATTTTCCTTAGTGGCGGATCCAGGGGTGTGCAGTTTGGCTCAACTTCCCCCCCAAACGTCTGTGGCGCCCCATTGAACGACACCCCTTTGATGTGATTGCGCCCATTTTTGGTGCTTATCGAATGAGAAACAGAGATCAAACAAGACTGTACTAAGCAAGGCTTTACGCTTCTTGAACTTCAGAATTTATGTGCCGGACTTTTACCCAGCTTCTCTTACGGAATTGTATCAACAATGCAATTATTTCGTAATAATGCTACTTCTCCTTTATTCCTTTCTTTCCCGTGTGTCGCTTTTGCTAGCACAGACGGTTCTCGATTCGTCGTTGGGCTGTGAAAACTTGATCTGCTTTGTTACAAGTTTATTTCTTTGATGCCTTGAAAGGAAAAGGGGTAGTGAAAATAGAAAGGCAATATAGAACATTTATAATTGACGCAAGATTCTAGAAGCCTCCAAAGTGATAAACTAGTTTGTGGGCTGCTGCCTGTGCAGTCCGTGAATCCACTGTCGGTATGCATCATAGGTTTGCAAAATAAAGGTGAGTGGATGAGTTTCTCTTCGCAACCAATGCCCCTGATTGAACCATAGCGCAGCGTGTAAAAACCTGTAAAATCAGTGACAGATGGCTATATGCTTTTGATCCTTTTGTTGCAATTGCAAAGCCATAGAAAGCCCACGCCGCCCACGAATAGACAACTATTATATGGTTCGCGAAATCTGCAACCGACAACGAAATGGGAAATTCATTTTAGGGTGGTCCAACTTCTTTTGACCTACGGGTCATTTTACAAGAACGTGACAATTTGCGGGCCACTTCCAACAAAATAATGTATAAAACAAAAGATTCACAAGATTTAAAACAAAAAAGGGAAGATAAGTGAGTGCGTCATTGAAATTATTACACAATAGCAAATAGTAATTTATTACAAATCTCTACTAGTGGAATGCCTGTGGTCGCGGTTTCTCAGACATATGATTCCTTTATCAATGATAGTGTTGGTGGAAGCAGTCGGTGACTATCCTCCAGTGTTTTGCCTGCCATCTATCTTTGTTGACGAAATCAATCTTTGCTGACTAATTTCCAGAAGCTCTCTACAGTTTGCAGGAATGGTCAATTAATTTGGCTGGTGGGCCACTTTGAGAAGGCCGCGTTTAGCGGATAGATAGACGGATTTATTTGGCGCTACTGAGTTTATTGCGTCAGATGTACTATTCAAGACAACGAACGCTGGGGCACCTAAAAAACACAGAGGTTATCTATACAGGTGCCACAGCGGATGGTTAGGGAGGGCCGTACCTTCTGATTTGACCTAAAAATGAATAAATAAAACAAAAACAATAATAGTACACAGAAAAGGTGTTATTCATTGTTCTTGTGCAAATGCACTTTATCCATAGCAAGCAATTCAGTGAGACAAGTGTAAACTCACACGCTTTTCAACAAATTTCAGATTTGAAGATTTTTCCTAAATGCTTCCGCAGGCCACTGAAAACGCTGTGGCGGGCCACATGAGGCAGGCGGGCCGTAGTTGGACCACGCTGAATTAGATCATTCCGCTTAAATCACACAAATTTGAACAGAAAGACATCTTCTGGTGCAAGTTTTGACTTTTTCGCTAGTGAATTTACCAGTCGTACCTTGCGCAAACTTTAACGTTTTCACTATTAACTGTGGGCGAGGGAGGGGCTCCGTAGTATGCAATCAATTGGAAAATGACTTTTATCGGGGAGACTAGAGCTTAACTTCGGAGGTATTGAGCGTGAATTTGAGGAGATCAGGCGCCTATGCCAACGCTTCTGTTGATCAATGTCACACCTTTTTTCAAAATCTGGACTAGTGAGATTGATGTTTTTTCTTCACATCACCAGTCCACTGTCCCAAGATGTGAAACGGCATTTAACACTTGATCGAAGTACTACCTTAATAGTGGTGTTGAATGTATTTTTTGGCAATGTGTTTTTAGGCCAAGTCTGAATCTACGAACGTGCTTATGAGATTGTTTTTCACGATAGCCAGCACAGTTCCCTAAAATGTGAGTAATGCCATGCCAAATGCCTTTAATTCGTCTTTAGTTCTGAATTGTCGCTTCAGCAATAAATATGCTCTCCATGTACCTGCACATGTTTCGTCTGAAAACGTGATTGTCATTTGTCTATTGATTAGGCACCTATCGTGTGTCTTAAGTTGTCATTTGATAGGGTAAGGAAAACCGTTTTACTTCTAAGCAGGTCGGTAATACGATTGAGATATTCTTTTATTCTGATCTCGTTACGGATAACTAAAACAGTATCAAACACCAGCGCACAGCATGATTTAGGACAGGTCATAGGCGTAGCCAGGGTGGGTCCCAGGAAGCCATGCCCCGCAAAAACGTTTAGCATATATAGTCATTTTGTGCTTTGAAAGGTGGCATCCCAAACAAAATAGTGTTATTCGCCCAAAATCAAATATTTTGGACCTCCCAAAAATGTTTTTGATCCCCGTAAAAATCTTTGGCTGGTTATGTCACTGGGTTAGGGTATGTCTTTTAAAAATTTTTGTAGATAACAGAAATTGTTTGGGACATCAACAGTGTTCTTAGTTTCACACCTTTTTTAGGTGTGGGAAACTTCTTGGAAGTCCTTCTTGGTGCCTCGCTATACGACTGTCCCCAAAGCCCAACAGATTTTACTTAATCTTTCTCTTCTACGCATACCTGTTGGAACGATCCTAGCCAAAGTACACACCAAATCGAATTGTTCATATACGGGGTAGGTGCTACATAAGTAGACTAATTGAAATGCAGTTCATACTTTGACCAACTTTAATCAACATCCAAACCAACTAAATACCCACGTTTTTCAGCCCCTCTCTTTACAAAGAAACATCGTTATTTGTCGAATTCGACACAAGCTGATTTCTTGTTTTCTTTTTGATATACCCGCCCATTGGCTTCTTGTTTGCCGTGTTACATTCACAACGGTTCAGCACATCTTCCACCAGGCAGACTATGACAAAGCACAAATTAACGCATAAACACCGACAACGCTCCAGGAACTAACAAGCAATCAGACTTCTGGAAGTCTCATCGTCATAAGTTAGAACATTGAAAGGTGGCGCGAGTCTGTACGTCTTCATCTCCAGGTATTCGCCATCAACCGTCGAACATTCAGTTAAGTTATAAAAAAGAAAAGAGCAGTTACGATGATGGAACCAAATAACGTTGCTTTTAATACCTAGAAGGTCGATGTTGAGCGCATGTGATACCTGGTAACGATTTGAGCGGACCTTATGTATTTTAAGAAACACGCTATTGAAAGCAGTTGCTCAAGAGTTAATATATCTAATGAAACACTTCAGACTAGGTGTGGCAGTTGGATGCAGCAGAGCTCGTGCCACCCGCTGGCAGTTGGAGAGATTTCTATTGCTTTACGTTGTCAGTAGAGCAGAACTCGGGTATGGTGTTCGCACCGTGTCGAGTTCCCCACTTACAGCAAAACGGTGGCAATTGTAAGGATTTCTAGTGTCTTCCGGCAAATCGTCTAGATTTCGCCTAGGGGGCACAAAGAGCTACCGCCCTATATCTCTGTTGCGTGTCCCCTAAAGATCTTAGAGAGTCTCACTTACGGTCGTGTCGAACCAATCATCGACCCATATTCCCGCAGGAGCAGACGGATTTTGACACGGGAGGTCGATCGTAGACCAGGTCACCCTGCTTGCCCAGGACATCTAGCATAGCTTTTCGGCTTGAAAGAAGGCCGGAGCTATGTTTGTCGATCTCACAGCAGCCTACGACACTGTATGGCATCGTGGCCTCACCTACAAGCTGCTGCGATTGCTGACTGATAGACACATGGTCCACAGGATCATGGAGATGGTCGGCAATCGCAGCTTTATCCTTACATCCGACGCCTCAAGAACGGGGCAAACAGAGCAGGTACGACGCCTCAAGAACGGGGATTCACAGGGATCCCTCCTTGCACCCCTTGTCTGCAACACCTACATCTCTGACCTTCCCACCACCGTCTTCAGAAAGTATGCATACGCTGAGGATCTAACAATCATGCATGCTGGTAGAGACTGGCAGGCAGTGGAAGGGGTATTGAGAAAAGACATGGCAACCGCAGGTGAATACCTCTAAAAGTGGGAGCTGAAGCTCAGCATACAAATACGGTGTCGGCAGTCTTCCACCTCAACAACAAGGAAGCTAAACGTGATCTAAAAGTCGACGTTGTCAAGGAAACCCTGCCCTTCTGCTCCGAAACCGAAACCCTCGGAGTAACGTTGGACAGGTTGCTCACGTATCGTCGACACCTCGAGTTCCTTCGCAAAAACTCGACATCACGCGTCGCACTCCTGATGCGGCTTGCTGGCTCTGGCTGGGGTGTTGTAGTAACAACACTGCGAATAGTCACCCTGGCCTGGTCCATTCCACAGCAGAGTACTGCTCTACTGTATGGTGCCGCAGTGTTCATACCAGCCTCATTGACCCTACCTTCAACGACGCCTTGCGACTTGTGACTGCATGCCTGCGTCCTACACCAGCCGACAACCTTCCTGTTCCTGCAGGCATCCAACCTGCTGAGCTTCGTCGCAAAGGAGCCACATTATCTCTAGCACACCGTGACATGGAGCCTGAGCATCTTCTCCACTCAGCGCTCACCCGTCCATTGGGTGGGCATGCACGGCGTCTCAAATCGAGACACCCATTTGTATATGCCGCACAACTCATCAGTTCAAATGACAACAACAAGGGAAGTGTGGCACTTTGGGTGGATCATCAGTGGAATGCGGAGTTGTTGGACAACACCACGAGACTGTGTGCTTTTATTCCCTGCACCGGTGCCCACTCTCTTAGAATGGTCCTTCCAAGAACAGCGTGGGTCCTGCTACCGCCTCCGCGCCGGTGTTGGACGTTTCCGCTTCTGCATACACAAATGGGATATACCCCTTGTGCCAGGGGCCAAGTTTAATTTTCGGGGCCCTAGGCTATTTGAAATTGGGGACCCCTCTTGAAGGTTTGCGACGACTGATGTCATACAAATAGCACTACACGTGCTTGCTACATTCATTGAACATATTGTGCCAATTCATAAACATATTATTTGACTCTGAATTCCCTTGATATCAGGAACCAGAGCCGTGTAAGCCGCCCTTCATACCCCCGAATTCGGAGCCCACGCTGACACAGGGGACACAAAATTCAGAGCTTAACCCCTCCAAACAAAATTTCAACTCCCCAAATCTAAAAATGAAACATTGGAAATCAGTGAAGTTTTTGTTTATCCGTATCCTTATCTGTCCTGTAATTTATCGACGGAGCAGTACCAGTCGTTGTTATTTGAAATAACATTGCCTGATCAGTGCCGGCGCTACAAGGCAAACGAAGCGACTGCCTAGGGCGCTAGGCCAAAGGGGACGCCAAAAAGATCCACGAACTATTTAACTATGTTGTTCTGAAAGTGGCGAACGTCAACCAAGTAAAAGCGAATGAATATGATGAAAGTGAATGGAACACATGTTCACGCGGTTTTTCAGGTTTGCTGCATAGGGTTAATACTTTTGTTATTAATTCCAATTTCATACATTATTCATCTAATCAAATTTTCTAATGTGCAAAAGCTTTCCTCTTATTTCCGCAATATACAATGCGATGATACGTAGAGTAAGGATCTTTGTATAAGACGGGTGGGCGCTTGAATGGATCTTACCTAACTAGGGTGCTTAAAAGTCTATCAATAACGTGCTCTTATTAGAGTCTGCAAGGCATACCCTCCTTGCTTTTTCAATTTCACTTCAATAATTTTAAGGTTACGATATCTGTTATTTTCATTTCTTGATGTTCCTGGCCCTGCCACTTTACCAGAGTACCTTCATGTCGAAGCCTTCACTAAATCATGTTTCGGCCATCCACTGTAGTTAGGTTAGGAACGCTGTTGAAACGTCAGCATTATTGGCGTTAATAGACTATTTTAGCAATGAAATTTTGAATATTGGACGCATCACTTTTTTAAACCAAACATGTTCTACAGTAGATCAGGGGACACCAACCTTTCTGTAAATGAGAGCTACTTCTTGGCCATCGATTAACGCTAAGGGCTACTAGCTTGATACACACTTCTGAAATAAAAAATTTAGTTTAATTTACCTTTAATTATGTTATCAACTTATCGTTAATGATGTTAATCTATGTGATGATACTCATCATCTTAATGCTATTTCAAAACAGGCCCGCGGGCGACAAACGTGGTCCTTGCGGGCGACCTGGTGCCCGCGAGCACTGTGTTGGTGACCCGTGTTCTAGATGGAACTGAAGACTTTCTGGCGACGGTTCTGTCGAAATTTTGTCCGCAAATGGAACTAGAAGAATAGTGAAATGAAAAAACAAAAATTAGGATATTTTGTTGTGAAGGCCATTTGACCTCGGGATATGCCGTAATGTCGAAATATTTCTTCAGACATTACCATTGGGGGACCCCTGTAAGCATTTGGGAGGACGAGTTGGGCTGCCACGGCACTGTCAGGAACAAAAACAGTCACAATGAAACTAGCGAAAAAGGCAGCGGTGAAATTATCTGACCACAATCCCATTGCATATTTATTGAGTACCTCACTGGCCCGTGTAATCTGAAAAATGGATTCAGGCGTTTTGTTCCAGACACTATATGTAACAGTAACCAATTGCAACACCAGAAAAAGAGAATGCTCATCGTCATTCACTTCAATCCTTCGCGCTCATTCTTCTATAGAGATCTTTTGTTAGTGGCATAGTAAAAAACGTGCGTTGGACCAAACCAAAAGACAAATATAATGCCTACAGAAACGCAGGAAATTGTCCTTACTCTCAAAAGTTTGAGACCCCCCGAAATCGGGGGCCCTAGGCTTAAGACTTTTCAGCCTAATAGTAAATCCGCGCCTGCCTTCTGCGGCTTGTCAGTGTTGCGCATGAGAAAAAAACTGTCGACCATGTTGTTCTCCAATGTCCATTCCATCGACTTCCACATGGACTGCATGGCCTGACGGTTCTGGATGATGAGCCAATTGAATGGCTGCTCAACACCTGCCCCGAGATCTAGTGCGGCCAAGCAGTGGATAGTAACAACTGACTCAAACGACGAAGAAGAAGACTTCGTAAGTATTGTGCTTTTTCTTTTGCAGAAGTTCTTTTTCGTCACTTAGACGTCTCTTTTTGAAAAAGGGGTTTGTGTATGTTGCTTTCGTGTGTTTATTATGTCGTCCCTAGAGTCGTCTTTGTCACCGTTGTTGATGAAAATCTGTTGGATTGGTAGAAGGCGGCTGCCCAAAAATATTGTGACTCTTTTTTCCCGCTGTCTGCAAGTACTATAGGTAATGCCTACTATGTGCATGAACAAAATAACTTTTCAACAGCTATATTTATGGATGTGGTAGCTATACTTATGGATACGATAATTTTAAGGGTACGACACACGCAACGGCAGTTATTGGGTCGCAGATAAATCTAATCATTGAGTGTAACAAGCAAATCAAAGCCGAACCCGAAACAAGCGTCGATAGCATTATTTTGTCGCACGAGCAACCTGGGATACGAAGCCCTGGAGACTGTCCTTACTTATTGGCGACCAGAGGATGTGCTTCTGCCCGCTATGGGCAGGTGGACTCATTTGGCGGATTCTCGTGGTCAGTGCGCACTCAGCAAACCAATTTACTGTTTCACATTTAAACATTTTCAATAAACTTTGTTTTCAAAACAGAGAGTTTTTTCTGTTTAAAAAATCTAAAACTCTCGCCACACAAATTTAAAGCAGAATTTGTCAAAATGAGATGATTTTCTGAAACAAAACGTCCGCAGGTTTGTTTGCTCTTTGCATCTGACGCAGCGCTCGCTTTTCATCACAATGAAAAGTTGTTACGCAACAACCCGGTGCTTCGGTCGTTTAAATAACCGCAGAATCCACCTATTAGCAGATTGTTGTTTCCTAAATTATAATTAATTACCGTCAAGTCACATGATTCGCTGACGACAGCACGCCCCTCGCATCCAATATCTCCAATGTTACCCCCAATGCACTGTCGGGCACGCTGCACCATTCCAGGGCCGCAGTTTGATCCTCGGACGATTGACTCGCAATCTCCACTGGTCCATGGGCTCCAGCTTGGGCACCGTTGCATTTCGCAGGTTTCCGATGATGCAAGGTCCCCGTCGCAACCCGGTTCACCAAATCTTCCCCCTTTGAAACAGAAAAGAGGTAAAGACCATCATCAGCGATGCTTGCCTGTTGTTCGCCAGACTCGAAGCTACGTTTGTTTTCTGCTTTCATTTTGGTTCCGGGTGCAACTTTTTATTGTAAATTGTCAAGAAGTGAAAACAATCGAAAAAACACTGAAAACTCGCACCTATACAAACACGAGATCTCCTTCGAATTCCCCCACCACAAGATGAAGAGCAAGGGCCAAACGGTGTCCAGGGGCCAAGGCAGGCGGGGGAGCAAGGTGAGGAGTCTTCAGAAGGACCACCGCACAAACTGTTCTCAGTACCAGCAGGAAGGCACGTTCGAGTCCTTCGGCGCTCTCCATCGCCGCAAGTGACCGAGCATTCACTGTACGGTGTCCATTCCGACCAAACGGGACAGGCCTGTTCATTGCAATCTTGTTTCTGCGTAAAAAAAACGTTAACACTATAGGAAAATTAATACCTTAACAACCTCCACTCTTGTGAAAGTAATGAAGTAAATGTTGCCAAAATATTTCAAAGAGTTAATCTCTTTTTTGTTTTAAATCACACAGTGTCAAACGTGCGCACGTTTGAATTTAACGCCTAGGCTACATTTGCCAGCTGAGATACTACGAGTATCCCTACTCTGTTCTGGGAAGACTTTACTGGCTCACCCATTACCAGCTCTACTGTGCAGTGTTATAGCTACGCCACTTAGTCGGAGAGATGCAAACAACATCCAAGGAATATCGTTTGGCTCCCTCGACCAATTCCCGCACTTTTCCAGCGTGTTAACGCCATTTTCCTTTCCCCTGTGACGAGAATGTCTCAAGAGAGATTGGTGAGGCGAGGTCTGTTGTCTAAACCCACGGGAAGTGGCCCCGAGATCGACCAAGGACTCGGCATGGTGTATATCGCCGACCTGGCTTGGTCCTTTGTTGGAGCAGAGGCAGCAAAAATTCCAGAAGTTACTCAAAACCGCGAGGTATTCCGATTCCTTCTGGGGCTGCTGCCCTGCGGCCCTCCCCGACGAAAAAGTGGATGCGAAAAAGAATGAGTGAATGTCGAAAGTTTACGTAAAACAGGGTATGCTTTTTTCGGCTGAATTTGCGTTGCATATTGGGTTCAAGGGTCGTGGTCGTGGAGACACAAGAACAGTTGATGAAACATCTATTTGCAAAATGCGTGATTTCGTGATTGCTTTACAAGAAGATTGGACACAAATTTTCCATTTTCCGTTACGGAGATATCAGCAGTGAACGTTGTGTGTTGTCTAAAATGCTAAATTTATAACCAAGTTTGAATATTAACTTTAAGGCTGCTGTATCATGATCTGAAACGTTATATTTCTGTCTATTCTCCTTTTCGCGGCAAAGTTGAGAGAAACGGAAATAACCATGGTAGGTATTTCCTGTAAAAACTCAAAGACGCTTCTCAATATTAATACATCAATATATTTTGAATGAAACGCTGACATTATTATTTTTAACAGTTTCGGATCGAAAAGTCGAGAAACGTCCGCTTCGAGAAATTCTTTATCAAATGTTCTTGGAAAAGATGCAGAAACAAAAATGGCACACACTCGTCTGGAACTCCCTTGACATCCGGGAGATCCGGGCGAACCGCCAGAGCAGATCCTGGTCCTGACCGCCACTCCTCCTCCGCAAGTGACTGAGCATGCGTCCGCTTCTGACCACGGCCCCCAGGTCTCGCAAACCTGCTCGTTGCACGAGATCGATTGCGAGCTTGAGCCCATACATTCCACTTCGGCCTCTCCAATGCAGACCCTGAACAGAAGGGTGGAATTCGCGGTCACTTGAACATTTGGCACTACATGTGGGCGGTGCATCACCAGGAGCGCTAAGTCAGATTTAACTTCTTTTCATTTGTCAAGCAGAAGTCGTAGGATTGAATGTGGAAAATTGGGNGCTTTAAGAAATAGGTCTAAAAGACTTGAAACTTCACAAGCAAAGNAAACAAAACTGCATTGTGAAAAACATCCTTGTGATGCTTCATTGGCCTCAAAATNGAAAGACATGCTTAACCGATCCATTGAATTTTATGTACCGCATGTCTTCTAATTCCACCACAGAGTTCTCAAGTGAGGGAACAGACCATAAAATGAAGTGGAAACGTTGTATTTTTGTTATGTGCTGTAGACACTCCAGCCAACTTTGCTGTACCCGTGGAGATTTACTCCACTGAGAAATTGCTATCTGTACTTTCGAGAAGATTTCTTCAGATTACAAAATGTAATCGAATCAAACAGCAGCAAATGTTTTCGAAAAATCAACAGCACAATGACAATCATATCGTCAGCACCGCTCCACTGTATTTTAAATACGTTTCTAGTAAAAGAGGTTTCATTGACTCACTTTCAACCCTGGTACATGTTAAATACATACATTCTACTGAAATAGATTGACACGGGGTGTTAGTAGAAGTGAAATCGGATTCAATCTAGGCACCAACTACATGAACAGGATAAGATCAACTAAACATTGCCAAAACAAAAAGATTACTTGCTCTTTCACTCATGCGTGTGATGCAAACTAATGCCCTTAAGTCCCGCGTGCGTCACTCTTTTTGCTGAAATTCGCTCAAGTTTGCACCACCATAACTCACCAGGTGATGGAGCTAGAAAGAGAGCTGTTCAAACCCTCTGAAGATTCGGAAAGTCTTGCAATTTAGTTTAAAAAAATTGAGAAGTTTTTATTTTTTATTTTTTGTGGGTGACGTCATAATCGGTGTAGGTTTTGCGGTTTCTTTGGATAATGTCATCCGAAAAAACCTTAAACTACCCCAATTATGACGTCACCCAAATAAAAAGATCCAAAAGTTTCGAATTATTTAAAATCTAGACTACAAGACTTTCCGTGTCATCAGAGGGTTTGATCAGCTGTCTAGCTCAAGCGCTGGCAGGTTATGGCGTTTGACTAAATTATCCAAGTTTACCTTTTGCACAGCAGGATTTTATTTTTTACTAAACATTTGTTATTGGAGCCACAATTTTGGCACCAGAAACGCTAGAAAGCCGTTCAAACCTTCTTAAGACTCGGATTATAGCCTAGATTCCAAAAAAACTTGAGCCAAAAAATGGCTTGTTGGGTTGGCGCCCAGAGCCCGGTGACCTCGGCCAAGAATGCGTAAACCTATCCCAACTATGACGTCATCGACAAAATAACAAGATCCAAAACTTTTTAATCTTTAAAAAAAATCTAAACTAGAAGACTTTTTGCATCTTTAGAGGGTGTAAACAGCTTTCTAGCTCAATGTGCTGGCGAGTAATGGTGTTGCAAATTTCAAAAAGAGAAGTGGTGCACGGGGTCTTACAAGGTGCGATGTGTTTTCATACAAACATGAAGCCCACCTGGTTCTTGTCTGCACCCCTCCACCGCAGGTTACTGTGCAATCGCCATATTCGGCCCATTCGCCCCAACAGTTTACTGGCGCTTGACATGACTGAGTATCGGTGCCGGATCCGGGGCATCCCCCAACACCAGGGGTGCCATTTAAGCAAGTTCTTGTTCGACTCTGTGGAATACGATTGTTATACAGTTCTACGCGCTTGGAACAGCGCCCCAAAAATGAAACAGGAAGTTTGCTTTACAGAGGTTATAATCGCACATGAACGATAAAATATGCTGCGCAATTGAAACCTGGATAACCTGATATTTGTACTTGAATTGACATCGAGTTTAATTACTCCACATTTTAATAAGCCAAATATCTATTCAGTAAGTAAATAACCAATAGTACTTTTCAACAATTGTTTTTTAATGTTAAACATTGAATTCTAATTAACGTGATGACCACAAGGTTTTCTGTATAAAATGCGACAAATTAAGGTAGTAGAGTCGAAGCAGTAGCTAAACTTACGTATCGGCCGGTTCCACAGGTGGCTGAACAAGGCCCGAAATCCCCCCATTCTGCCCAGCTGTCGCAATCATTCAGATTGCAGGTTTGCGACATCACAGCACCATTCACGTCATCACATCCATTGTCGCCAATGCTACCTCCCACGCACAAGCGGGTACGACATTGAATGCCTGGAACAAGATGAAATGTCAAGCAAGCTATGCAGGCGTTGTTCCAAAAATCATACTACCTGGTGCAGGTTGCACCTTCGTTGTTAAAAGTAAAGAATTCGAGCACTGTTGAAAGATTTCTATTTTCTTCGTGCAATCATTATTAGAGTGATTCTTACAGTTCAAGCGAAATCACTATTTCGTATAAAAGGTACGTCCATTGCAGCAGTCTCAAATCAAACCAAGAATGTTTTCAAAATGTTTTTTATGGCTCGGAACGTTTCGTAGTAAGCTCAATCAACTTCAGTTTACTCCTTTTTCCACAAATTTTAACTGCAGCGATTAATCTTGATCTTGCAAAGGCATCCTTTTCATTTCATGCCAGTTGCCATTGTCTTCTAAAAATGTGTTTGGTTTAATTCAGAGTAATATTTCTCACAACAACCTGTCGTGTTTTTACAGGTTACCGCAGCAGCTCATACCTCCTCCACACGAAGCACTGCAGTCTCCATATGGACTCCACGATCCCCAAGATGGGCATCTTCCAATGGCGCAAGCTTCTCGCTGAACACTTTCACCTGGACAGGCGTCTTGGTCCTGGGCGTTTTCGCAGCTCCTGAAAAAGTAATGTTTCTGACTTATTTGGATATGACGTTTTCGGTGAACTGATCACCACCATCAGAGGTAGGCAAGGAATGAATCCGAATCGAGTAGTTGCTCGATGGAAAGAACATGTTCAGCATGTAGCAGGAATTTTCGGTGCAATGCATTCTGCTCCTTGCCTCTTTTTAATCAGGCAGTTATTGCGCATTGTGCACTTCCATTCTCTCGTCATAATCGTCAGTGACGCTCATTGTGCTTTGTTCTTCGTAAGCGCAACGACATTTCTGCCACAACAACCAAAATGTTCAAAGATTTCTGTCTCTTACATCTTGCAGANTTAAAATCTTTGGGAATGCCGTGAAAATTGTTTTTAAAAACCCTCAGTANCAGGCACAACTCAAAAGGTCAATACACAAAATATTTAGGGGTTGACAATTATATTTTTAGGCGGTTATTGCTGCTGTATTACAGAAGGTAGAAAAAGCGTCTTTGCAGCATCGAGGTTTGTCTTTAAGCATCGTGGTTTAAAAGTCGGACCAGTGCTGGTTGTTTTACCTGCATGAGTTTAAAACGAAGTTTGCCTGCAATTTCAAAAAGGTGGCAAACCTTCAAGTGTTTCGATATTTGTTTTCTTCAACCACTTACCGGCACAAGCAAGTTGCTCATGCAGTTAAGAAAAGTTGTTGGCCGTGAGTGAATTTGCCAGTTCCTCGCAAGTGCAAAGGTCCTTCGCAAAAAAGAGAACACTGCACAGAAGTTTAGCTAAAAAAGCTTCTATGTGCCTTAGCGGAGAAGCAAAAGCAAAACGAGTGCTCAACGCTGATTGCCACCGATATGAATTTGACGTCGCCACATTTTATAAAGACGTTCGCGGAATTTTTGCGCCTGTCATTCAAGTTGTGAAGGGTTGTGCGATAGAGAAGGCACGGGACAAAATTTTTTGAGCCCGGATCGCCCATAGCCCGCAACATCTAGCCCATTAACCGCCCGTAGACCGAGGACATTTTTCTTTTTTAATCTGGCCCGTCCGTGGCCCTCTTTTCATAATTTGTTTAAATGCTTCAACATGTGTTGATGTTCCGAAACGTTTTCCGAGTATCTTTTATCTGAACTTCTGGCGCCGACAGTGGCGAGGAATAGTGCAAGGTTTCGAAAGAAAGATTATGAATGCAGCAGGCATGCGGTTCGTTAAATTTTATTTTTCACAGAATTATAACCTTGCCAGAAACTTTGCAAGAGAGAAAGGCAAACAAAAACAAAGAACGCTTTGAAATACATAAAACGCAGCGATTTTTAGGACTGCATAACTGCTAAACTTGACAAAGAGCTGAAACACAAGCATTAAAGAAACGCAACAGTGCACGTTTTTAAAAACTTGTTTCGAGCTACGTTTGACTGGAATTGATCATAACCGCAATT
>JGI24159J19872_10006208_pt1 | contig 15524 bp, 10 predicted proteins | sample Ectturendosymbi4_FD_19872 | JGI IMG/M metagenome (IMG submission 19872) | reverse complement strand
TTTTTAAAAGGTCTGTTATGAACGAGTCTATTATAAACATGGTCTGCTATGAACGTGGTCGGTTGTGAATTGTGAACGTGAGCTGTTATGAACGAGTTTTTTAGGAAAGAGTCTGTTAGGAAGTGGCCTGTTATGAAGTGGTCTGTTATGAAGTGGTCTGTTATGAATGTGTCTGTTATGAACATCGTCTGTCAAGAACGTTGTCTGTTATGAACATGGAGTTGTATGAACGTGGTCTGCTATGAACATGGTCTGTTATGAACGGGTCTGTCATGAACACGGGCTGTTGTGAACGTGTCTGTTATGAATATGGCTTTTAATGAACAGGGTTTGTTATGAACGTAGTCTGTCAGGAACGTTGGCTGTTTTGAACTGGTCTGTCATGAACGTGGTTTGTGATGAACATGGTCTTTTATGAACGGGTCTGTTACGAATGAGGGCTGTTGTGAAAAGGTCTGATATGAACGAGTCTATCATGAAGTTGTCTGTTGTGTGAGTGGTTTGTTGTGAACAAGTCTGTTATGAACGGTTCTGTCATGATCATGTCTATTATAAACAGGTCTGTTATGAGAATGATTTGTTAGGAATATGATCTGTTATGGATATGGTCTGTTATGAACACGGTCTATTAGCAACACGGTCTGTTATGAACATGGCCTGTTATGAACACTGTCTGTTACAAAGTGGTTTCTAAAAAACGTGGGCTGTTGTGAGTGGGTCTGTTTTGAACAATGTCTGTTATCAACGGGTTTGTTATGAACATGGTCTGTTATGAACGGGTCACTAGCGAACGTTGTCTGTTATGAACGACTCTGTTGCAAACATGGTCTGTTATGAACAGGTCTATTATGTATGGGTTTGTTATGAACATGGTCTGTTATGAACATGGTCTGTCAAGAACCTGGCCTGTTATGGACCTGGTCTGCCATGAACATGGCCTGTTATTATCATGGTTTGTTACGAAGCGTTCTATTATGAACTTGGGCTGTTGTTAGTAGGTCTGTCATGAACGTTGTCTGATATGAACGGGTCACTAATGAACATGGTCTGTTATGAACGACTCNGTTGTGAACATGGTCTATTATGAACAGGTCTGTTATGAAGAGACGATTCTGTTATGAACGTGGTCTGTTGTGAACGTGGTCTGTGTGAACGTGGTTTGTTATGAACGTGGTTTGTCATGAACGTGGTCTGTCATGAACATGGTCTCTNTTACGAAGNGGTCTGTTATGAAGTGGTCTGTNATAAATGGGTCTACTATGAAGTAGTCTGTTATGAACGGGTCTGTTATGAACATGGTCTGTTATGAACNTGGTCTGTTATGAACGNGTCTGTTATGAACATGGTCTGTTCTGAACATGGTCTGATATGAGGTAGTCTGTTATGAAGTGGTTTGTTATGAACGAGTCTGTTATGAATGTGGTCTGTTATCAACATGGTCTGTTATGAATGGGTCTGCTTTGAATGGGTCTGTTATGAACGAGTCTGTTATCAATGGNTCTGTTCTTAACNTGGTCTGTCACGATAGGGTCTATTATGAACATGGTCTGTTAGGAGTATTGCATGTTATGAACATGGTCTGTTACAAAGTGGTCTCTAATGACCGTGGGCTTTTGTGAGTGGGTCTGTTGTGAACACAGTCTGTTATTAACACGGTCTCTTATGAACGGGATTGTTGTGAACATGGTCTGTTATGAACTGATCTGTTACGAACGTGTCGGTTATGAACATGTTCTGTTATGAACATGTTCTGTTATGAACGTGTTCTGTNATGAACGTGTCTTTTATGAACGTGTCTTTTATGAACATNTCTTTTATGAACGTGTCTTTTATGAACGTGTCTTTTGTGAACGTGTCTTTTGTGAACGTGTCTTTTGTGAANGTGTCTTTTGTGAACGTGTCTTTTGTGAACGTGTCTTTTGTGAACGTGTCTTTTGTGAACGTGTCTTTTGTGAACGTGTCTTTTGCGAACGTGTCTTTTGCGAACGTGTCTTTTGTGAACGTGTCTTTTGTGAACGTGTCTTTTATGAACGTGTGTGTTATGAAGTGGTCTGTTATGAAGTGGTCTGGCATGAACGGGTCTGTTATGAGCGAATCTGTATTGAATGTGTCTGTTATGAACGAGTCTGTTATGAACGAGTCTTTTATGAACGAGTCTTTTATGAACGAGTCTNTTATGAACATGGTCTGTTATTAATATGGTCTGTTATGAAGCGAAGCCACGGGAGACCAAGGGTGCCATCCCCCNTTAAATTTCTAGCATATCTTGTCATTTTGTGCTTTCAGTGACGNTATCACAAAGAAAATGCCATTGCATTTTGGCCGCCCCAAAATTTTAGACTGTCTTCGCCACTGTGTCTGTTTACCAAGGAAGNGACCTGACATCTTGAACTGCGAGACTATGCAGCAACATCTTATCTTGAAAATACGAAATTTTACAATGATCGAAACCTACTCATCCATAACAATTATCTGTACGATTTTCGGGGAATTTTCCGTTTAAATTTTACAAATTGCAAGCAAGGGTCAAAGTGAGTTAAAAAAATGGGTTAATGTTCGAAGGATGGTGGTTCGCGAATATTCAATTTGATGCCAAGTAAACGGAACGCAGTTGAAAATAAGTCAGTTTTCCAGCCTTACGAAGTAAGTCGATAAGCACAACTGTAAACAATCAGGTTCTAGAATTCGAAACGTATTGTGTTTTTAAGCAACAAAACCAATTAAAAATGAATGAAGAACACAAATCTGTTAGGATAAAATCACAACTGCAATGACACTTATAGTTTTCATTCTCATCATCAATGGTGGCATACCAATACATGAGACATAAAAGCCGGACAACAATCACAGACTAAACGTCAAGTCTCTCCATCGAGCAGTTATTATACAACTTCCACCAGGCACCCTGGTTTCCCTAAAGTGGGAAAGTACCTGCCATGACTGGAGCTTGAGACACGATGTAATGAATGAGGAATTGCAGACAGGTAGTCTGAGTTTAATGGAATTGTGGAAAGCCGTTGCGTTCTGGTCAATGGAGTTCGGATTTTCCTCCAGTCCCGTTCCACGTACATGACCAGTCTATGATTGCAAGGAATTCAACAATGAAAACTTACTGTGATGTAGAACTCAGTGACCACGTGCTTCTCACCTGTTCTGGCAAGCGGACATCAGGAGTGAGTTTTTTCTCTTCAAGAGCAAAGTGAGAGCGAGAACCACGGAGGATGGACTGTCAAGAAGCTTCATCAAACTTGGAAGCAAATCCTGTCAACAAAATATATTTGTTTATTCCGTAAGTAATGCTAAAAATTCTATAGATTTGTGCTGGCTGTTCAATTTGCTCGTCGCTGGTTAAACTACAATAAATAATTGGTGGTAGGCGACAAACAAATTAAATTTGTAGCTTTTATTTCAATCACCGCTCAACAAGCAATCTTACTTTTCCACTTAACAGACGAGCAGTTTGTCCTTTCGGAGCGGAGCGCAAGGTCTCCACAAGGGCAGTGATGACGGCTTGCTGGCATTTGAACGACGCACGACTGAGCAGCTGCAGGAAGGAGGGCAGCCCAACCTGATCCAACACAACCTGCATCACTGAGCCCCCACCTGCCAACCGATTGAGGTGGTAGACTGCCTGCGATAGAGTCGAGTATGATGCTTTTGTTGTGGGGAAGCAGAAACGGGCGGAAAATTTAGTTTGTTTACAACATGATTTTTAAAGGAAAATGTTAGGTACTCAGTATGGACCTGAACAGGGAGCCGAAAAATTTCTGACTATCCGTCAGATATCTCCTTTGATTATTTTCTGATTATAGGGACCTCAATCGAGTCCCTAAAACACCTTTAAAAAACCCTGGTTAACAATATTGTTTTATTTTAACAGGATTCACACAAACAAGCTTAAAACCAATCACTGAAAACGAAACGTTTTGCTGTGAAACTTCATGCAGTAAGTTTCAAAGATATGACATTTCGCAGCACCCGAACAGATACTTACACTGATCACCGAGTGCTTCAGGGTTTCTGTGGTTGCTTGTTGTGTCACGGTCCACAGCATCGGGCCGATCACGTCGCTGCTATGCACTGACATAGTGCCACTGGCGCTTTGGGCAGCAGCGGTCAGAAACCTTTTTCTGTGTTGTTCCAACACAGCGGTAACACACTCGATGGTTTTGCACGCGTAGTGTTGCACCACTGTGTCTCCTGTCATTCAAAATGGACATGGATAGATACCGCATGAGCATAAACCAGGGTTCCCACACATTTTCAAAAATCATTTTCCATATTTTTCAATACTAAATTAAAAAATTAAATACCATTGCTTCTCTTCATTTTTTGAAATACTTAATCATGAAACTCAAATTTGGACATTGCATAAACAATGCGTAAATAATAAACTGCATGCTTTGCCTTCAGTTAAATTCTGCTCGAATATTTCAAATTTCTTTTCCATTTAAAATTTCCATACTTTTTCAATACTTAACGCATCACTTTGGCCATATTCAATACTTTTTCAAGATCTTGAAAACCGATTTTGAAATTCAATGCTTTTTCAATACTTCAAACCAGCGTGGGAACCCTGACAAACAGACAAGAGCTATGCACACAATGCTACCCACCCCTTCTTTGAGACACCTGCATATCTGGACATGTACGGCTCTTGGTATGGACCAGTTAGGGCGTTGGTATGGTTGGGAAGAAGGCCTTTCTCCTGGTAAGCCTGACGAAGACGAGTTTTGTTCGTGTTCAGACACAAAATACAGTAATTGTCCAAGTGCTGGTAGAATGCACGACTTCGCTCTCGTATTCCTGGAAAGCATCGGATTTTTCGAAAACTCCAACAAATTTCAATTTTTACTTTAACCAATAACAGGCTGAACATCACGTTCTTTGAAATGTGTTTTCATCTTAAATATGCAAGTTCGCCGACAAGCTTGAACTCCCTCCAATTACGGACGAGAATTCAAACTAGAAAAATTACAAGATTTTGCAACAGTCTTTCAAGAATTCAGAAAGCAGAGCGTTATATCAAAACATGAACGTGTCCATTAAAAGCTTAAGATTTCCAAGGAATTTATTGCGGACTTGCAACAAGTGTATCATTATCATTAACAAGATAAAGTCCAACCGACAATAACACAATTACCACATCTGCAAGTAAATCACAACGCAAATGGTAAGGTCACTAAAAAGAACAAACATGACTGTTGAGAATCCTGCGACCATATACTGGAAATCTGACTTTGGTTATTTTCTCAAGAGCTTTTTAATAGTGTAAAATAAAAAAGCATATTTGCAACGAATCGATGCCTCGCTTTGGCGTGTCACAAACAGACTTCATGTGACAAAACAGTCATTCTTTTAACGAAAGCTATAGATTGAACTGTTAACTTACCTAAAATTATCCCTTAGCGCGTCGACCAGCATAGTGAAGACGTCTGTCAACTTAGTGCACATTTCCAATTCTGTTGCACACACTGCAGCAAGGCCTATGGCGCGAGCAGCTTTAAATGCACTGAAAATCAGAAAAAATCCTTTACAGCAAATCAGAGAAGAGTTGCCGATATTTGAAGTCCAAGCACTCACACATCCGGGCACTTACATATCCAGGGACTGCTGGACAGTGCTTTTGACAAGGTTAGCAAGCAGTGCCAACAACTGGGAATTGACAACGTAGCTTGCTGCGGTGTTGTTTCGCACGCAAAGGTGGTAAAGGTAAGTGCAAACTGCCGCTTTCACTCGCAGTTGAGAACCGCTGAAAAATAAAATCCATTGTAACAAGACAACACAGTGAGAAGCTTCACACAACCTTTGCACAAAGAGTAGCAAGTGGCGTGTATGGCACTCATAGGGTGAGAGAAATTACAGCTGGTGCGTATGCATGCGTAGAAAGAAATGTTAAGTTACGAAAGAGTTGAAGAAGATTGCTCCACATGCAAGACAGCTCTCAAAGAGTCGAACTTAACTTGCAATCAAGGTCTTAAGATCTGTCCAATCACGAGCAACCGACAAACAGGGCGTATCGATGAGGTGCAAAGGGGACACAATGCCCCGGCCCCCGGGCACCAAAAAGTCCCAAAAATGTCGCAAATGCTTTCTTCAATACAGTACGTTTGCTCCCGAGAGACCTCAGGTTCGAACATGGCGACGCCAAACTTGTTTCTTGCTCTGTGCGCCAGCTAACCTTGGTACGTCCCTCCCGCCAGTATCATTTGCAATATAGTGTTAACCTTGTGGAGCTTGTGAAGCAGCCCATGATCTGTTTGAGGTGGTCGTACAGATCATCAGACGTGAGATTGTCGGTCAACAACACGGCTTGGAACGGCAGCAGTTTTTTGTCGTATCGAACCGGTTCCACTTTGCGGATCTGTTGGAATTGGCTTGATCAAAGTTTGCCGAGGTTACGAAGCGAACAAACTGGATTCAGACCAAACCTGTGGGTTGCCCTGTATTGTGCTCAATTCCATGTCGGTGGCATGGTAGATGAGGTCCTTGACGGTTTTAACGTGGGCTGCACCTACAAATTCGCCGTAAACACACGGACAAAATTGAGTGAAATCATTGCAAAGACACTTCACTACCATGCTTACGCAAGTCTGTCCAATGGAACATTGCTGCATGAACCAATGAACAGGAAATACACTAAGTGCAGAAGTTTTGACCATGGAAGTCGGTGCTCCCGATGGTCTGAACTTTATACTGCTACGTTTTTCAGCATAACAGTCTGACCAGCGCTGCTCAGATTTTTAGGTCTGATGTGTCAATCGTCTAATTCAGACGTTCCCAACCAGGAGTACACGTACCCCGAGGGGTACATTTGCCTATCCGAAGGGGTACATCTTAGGTTAGCAATAAAAGAGAAATATATATTCACATATCTTTTACTTCCAAGTATTTATACATATATCAGTAAATATTATTTTCAAAAGCTGTTATATGCTTGTTGTTAAATATACCTGTGATTAATCAAGATAAAAGATTTTGTCATAAGACATTTAGGGGGTACATGTTCATCTGTCAAAATTCTGAAGGGGTACATGCTCATATTTCAAAACGCCTAAGGGGTACATGCTCATCTGTCGGAATGCTGAAGGGGTTCATGGTCAGAGAAAGGTTGGGAACCCTCGGTCTAATTCAAGGTTTAAATACACTAAATATCCCGGAGTATAATTTTAAGTGATGTTTCATTGCTTCACAAAAAAACGCGGGCATCACCACACAAACCTTCCTTGACGGATTTGTCCGTCACATCTTTCTGCGGATTTTTGAAAGACTTTATCGAGTCAGACTTCGCTTCTTCAACGCAGACCGGTCGGGCCTGGTCGATTGTTCACCAAGTCCTCGCTCTTGTCGCACTGGGCTGTGTGGGGGCGCGAGCTGCAATTGCATCATCAACTGACAGGTTGTAATAACTGCATCGGGATTTAAGGAGATTGATTAAAACCCAACAAATGAAACCGAATGTTTCTTTCACACAGTCGTCGAATTTAAGACCGTGATCATTCATTTGCGAATTCGATGGTTGTTTTTTTTAACGACAATTAGAAAGCTGATGACGACAAAGGCTTTGTTTGTGACGTCATGCATATAGGAAGAACAAATTCGAGAACGAATTATAGAAGTCGTTAAAAATCAAAATGACCAAGGATGACAATATTCACCGCACACCTCATGATAGGTGGCGATCGATGAGGGAGATCTCAAAGCCTCTCCGGTGACTGTGGCCGAAGTGCGTTTTTGATAAATACATACAGGACAGAATCCACTGACCACTACTTCATTCGCATTCGTGGATAAAACGCTGAAGTGAATACTCCAACCAAATCTACAGAGTTCGTCAACACTGATGTAAACGATGACTGAAGTGAAGCCTCCAACCAAACTATGGTGGTTCATCATTATTGCGTATTGCTGACGTCACAGGGTCCACTGATCTATGTCACAGGAAGACATCGCGGTGGGGGGATGCTGTGCATTCAATTGATCGACTCACAGTTCAGCTTCATTGATGAAGTACAGTAAACCTCGGTTAATCCGGATTCCATTTGACCGACGATTTTATCCGGTTTAGGTGAAGATCCGGATTAACCGAACATAATCTTTTCTAGCCTGACGTCATCCAAGTACTGAGTTATCGGTGAAAATTACTTACATTTAACACATTTACCACCCAACAGCAAACTTTCGCAGAAGTAAAATGAATTTAGTGATGTATTTACAATGGTATAACAAACTAGTAACCGCCATATCCACGCAGTTACGAAAAATCTTAAGTTCATAATTTTAGATTACTTGGCTGCGAAGAAATCTGGGATTTTGGACTATTTCTGCGACTGCTCCATAAGCAGTGACTAAGACATGTTACCGAGTGCAATACGCTCAGGGATAATACCCTCTACATATGTACACTCAACACTGATCAATAGACTGAAACAGTGGTGCGGCGGCGTCCCTTGAGCGTATTGTTCAACGTGATACCCTATGCCCGTGTCTGACGTAATAATTGTATCTATGATTAGCGGAATGTTGCGAGCAGTTGCGGCCTTTGTTATAATTTTGAACGTTCGTTGGTGATCATGAGCACGTTTGTGTTGCGCCTGAAAGGTGTCGGATCCTTCCTAGAGACCAGTCAATGCACTTCGAGAACACAACCGCATGTAAGCGGAGAAAAATCCAGATTACGAGATGTGAAAATAGCAGATTTTATCCGGTATTGGCGAAGATCCGGATTAAAAATTCGGATAAACCGAAGATTTTTATAAACAAACACGTCAGAAATCATTCGTACCACCAGTTTCATCCGGTTTTGGCGAATATCCGGCTTACCGAAGTTTACTGTATTGTACGAGATTCCACGGAAGCACGTCGTCCCAATGATTACATTTTATTTATATCTATCAATTAAGTTTCAAGTAAAAGGGTAACATATTATACAACAACGAAAGCCTTGTTCCTAACCAAGTCAATAAAATGAATTTACTGAGGAACAGCTTTGGGCGGCACCGACAACAACACATTTTCGCCCATCTTGAAAGTTTTTAGCCACATTTGCTGCCAAACCTTACGAACCTGAGAGTAAATGTGCTCTCCAGGACGTTAACACTTTCTGGGGTTTGGTTTAACGGAGCGCTGGACCTATCTTCAAGTTTTTCTTGTTTCGAAATTGATTTGGCAGAGCAAGAAATTTTCAGGTCTGTAAAAAAACACAAAGTTTGTTTGAACAAGATAGTTCACTGCGAGATCTTTGCTACAGCGTCAGGAAAATAGGACGACTTTCTACGTTAAATGGATTTCATACCTTGTAGAACGTCACTGTTCGTTGGAGTTTACATCTTGTGCACGTCACGCCTAAATACAAATGAAGAAAAGACAAATGTACTGCGGCCACAGCTTTTTATTGTTACGGACTGTATGTAAATTACACAACGTGCCAGCAGTTTCACCACAACATTGAAAGCACTTCCTGAAACATTTTCTTACCTGCCAAGGCGAACATGGCTCCGTCAATTTTCTGAGAGAGTTTCTCGAACCACGAATTGCGTAAAAGCTCTTCAGTGGAGGGTCTGAAAAGTGTTGACGATGCCCCAACTGTCCGAAACCAGTGTTGAAAAACTTCACAAACCAATTTACTTCAACTTTGAATTAAGACAAACGCCAACGACGAAAAGAAAAGAAGCGTAATCTTGTGATTGCGTTAAAATACAGTCACAATTTAAATGTTTAGTCTGAATGAACAATTTAGTCTGAATGAACAAATTTGGAGAACCTTTTCTCGGGCTGCTTTTGCAAAGTGCATCTGAGCAATTTTATAAAAGCCTCTGAAGGTTTTTCTTCCCTCATGTTCGACGTCTGTTGCTGAGATGCCAGAACCGACCGTCGCTTTAGACGTGGTTCATCATACTTTCAATGCCACACACTTGTTGAATCAAGTCAGCCGTGTTGTGGCATTTGCATGGAACTGAACCTGGGTGAAAAACATCACGCATTCAACATTAAAACGTTCGATGTAACAACAAAAATCACTCAACTTGCCTGTGTACATTTCGTATAGCAAGATTCCAAAGGCCCATATGTCACTGGCAAATGACAAATCAATTCCCTTAATTACTTCTGGTGATTGGTACTCGATACTTCCTGAACATTAAAAGTACATAGCATGAAATGACTTGTCAATGGAAACACTGTTCATAACACCAATCACATATAGTTTTACCATGATTAAGCAAAAATAGAAAAATCAATAAACACCACCCACCAAGAAGTTGGTTCTAATTTTTCCATTGGCATCTGACCAGAATAACCTGCATGTTGATGAAAGGCCTACTTGAGTACTTTTATTGTCTCACCCACGGCCTACTTAAGATACGGCCGGATATGTCACATTTTCCCGTCTGTTGTTAACAGGCCGCTTGTTAGCCTCCTAGGTCTGAGTGCAGTTGTGTTTATAAGTGGTTAGTTCCGTGAGTTTTGAGTTCATATATTTAAAACTTGGCGTTAGTTCGCTCAGCCACTGTATTTGTAAAACAATCTTACTGTGGCATGTGCATACATATTGAAATTGTGCTATTTAGCACCAGAGTCGTAGGCCTGCTAAGCTATCACAGTGTACTGCACCAGATCCAAGTCTGACATGTCTGGAAGATTTAGTTGTCAATGATATGTACGTTGGCTTTGCCAGTCAAGTTTGTATCAAGTTTTGCTTAGGCTTAAAAGCTAATGTTGCCTGTTCGTTTCTCCCGACAACTACATATTAGATTTTGTCTTTTGATGTGGTTGAAAACATTTAGCAGTTATTGTAGGGGTTATGTGCAGTGTAGTCAACAGTTGCTTGGGTTTGTGGGGTTAGCTTAAAATGAGGGTAGAGTTATTCATAATACAACTAAACGTTAGATTCTACGTTGGGGTAGGGGTTAGGTACTAAAACAACTTTCAAATGGACTTGTAGCCTGTGTGAACAGGCTACAGGTACAAGCCGCTAAACAGGGTTACTTAGGACAGGTTACGTAAGAGAAATAGAAACCTAAGCACAACGATTGCTGACTATTCATATATGGTTTGTAGATTTGGAATATGACTAAATAATTATATATATACAGCAAACAACAAAACTTTAAATCACAAAACACATATTACAACTATTTGGTTAAAGAATGTAGAAATTTAATTTGCTGAAGTACAGAAATGAGAAAAAAGTTATTCAGCACAGTATGATTGACTTTACTGAGTTGGCTAGTTTTAATTTCAGCATGCCTAATAGTAATATCTCTTCCACAACTTTTGTGAAAATGATTTGATGACAATTTTAGGTTACCAGGGTAACATGGAACATAAAAAAGATTTTGATGTACCTGTATCAGGTTTTCTTTCTGTATACGGTTAATTTTTCTTCTATAATTTAGTATTTGATTTCGAACTTTGACCTGAGTGAAAAGTGTAAATATACATCATTGAAATCAAAATCCTGTTTGTGTGTGTTCCAAGTTTACCCTGATAATGTAAGATTTGTTTCATCTGATTAAATATATTTTTCACTAATACTTAAATTTTGAACAACGGTTATGTCGCATTAGCCACAATTATGGCTATTATATATATCTATTTGGAGAAAAAATGCAAAAAATTTTGCATCTCATGTTACCCTGTGAGACCAGGGTAATTTGGTATACCAACAATTTTTTTGAAAAAGTGGACTATTAACTTTCAAATATGAAAAAAACTTTGTGTTTGTAGGAACTTTATATACTTACAACTCCTTTCATTGTTAAAATGTTTCAAAATAATCTATGGTACTTTGAAAAAATAAAAAACACTTCAAATTGTCCTGAGTAACACCGTTTGACAGTATTCAACAGTGAATGAGAAATTGTGTAACGTAAGTGCATATTTGAAATGCTAAGCAATAAGCATATTAACTTGGTTAGTCCCACAGGGAAAACAGCACCATAGAAAAATAAATGGTAGATGCAGTAAACATGTGTTGCAGGCAGGGCAATGTAGGTTTGGTTTTGTGCTCTTAATGAAAACAAAAAGTGCTGCAAGTTTGATAAAATCATAACACAACAGTCCTGACTCCGCAGATGCCGTGAGAATTATTTCTATATAGCCTACAGCTCTGTTCTGCTGTTAATGAACAAATGGTGTGGATGTTACAATGATAACCTACTAGTAAAAATTATTGCAATGTCATATCTGGTTTAACTGTCATGCTTGCACATCATGAAAGAACTGCAATGTGAATTGTTAATATGTAACTGTTGGTACTACATATTGTATGCTTTGACAACAGCTGTCAAGTTTTTGGTTTATGGTTGCAACTCTGGATATAACAAGAAACAGTAACAAGTACTTGGATTTTCTTTTCTTTTCAACAAACCTGATTTATTAACAAAGTGGATCAAGTGTGACACCAATCTGAATGGAAGCCAATCAAAAACTCCATAGTATGCACAAAACATTTAAGGATGATTTCATTAAAATATGGTAATACAATGAAATAAAAAAGGAAATGCAACCAGTTCAACAACACACACAGAAAAAGCGTCAAGACACCTTCAGCATTGGCTACTGCTAGCTTGTCAACAAATACTCTTAGCAAAGAATTTATCAGACTGATAAAAACGAAAGTTTTGACGTTGGGGATTTAATCAAGTCATTTCATGATTTGAGCTTTTTGAACTCACCATCTGGTTGCTTGTGTGCAAGAAAACAAGTCAATGGATAATAATTTTCAATGATGTTTTTAATGAGGGGACAGGATTTTCACCAATGCAAAAAGCCATAAAAGTCAATGAACATTTGCATGTGCCACTTCAGATTTGCAGTTCCATAGACCCATATCCCACTTTCAATCTTTCATCATGTTTTTTTCATGTTAGATATGCAAAATTAACGCAGTACAGCATATGAGAAAAAATTTCTTCATTAAGAATTGTACGCCTAACTAAAACAAAGGAGTTTTATGAACACTCCAATCAGCTGTTTGAAATATTGTGAAGCTAACTGATTTGTATTGACACTGGTCACCCACACTTAAAAATAACTCAATTCTCACCTAACAAAGCAAAGTTTTTGTCATAGACTTCTCATGCAGAATGAAAATGCCCTAGTTTTTAAAAAACTATCCATTCATATAGAATAGGTTTATCTTTGCTAAGTTCCAAACTCAAACTTCTGAACACAAATGAAAAATTCTGTGTACAGCCACTTGTCTTGGTTGTGGCCAAAAAAGTCATAATGCTCATATTGCATAAATTTGATTTTGTGGGAAACTTTCCACTGATATTTTCCACACGCTCTAAGAAAAAAATAGACACAAGCAACCACAAAAGCAAAGTTTACAAGGACAGGATAAGAGTTTCAGAGTTAATTCGGGAGCTTAGCTGGAAAAGACCAACTAAATGAAGAGATTGACCAGGTCAGATAATATTGCCTTTAATGGTCTTGGTGAAAAATAACACAAGCTTTCAGTGTAGTTTGCAAACATATGACCTGTACCTCATTGAAAACAGGAAAGGTTTTGCTAGCCAACTCAAGAAAAACTACTGTATTAACAAAAGATCCAAATATATGTCATGATGAAGACAAAGGGGCTAGCCAACTCAAGAAATACTACTGTATCAACAAAAGATCCAAATATATGTCATGATGAAGACAAAGGGCTACAGTATTTAAGCTAACCAACATTAACAGTCCAAACCCGACACAACACAAATCTGAGCTTTACTTGCCTAAGGGACCTCAAATGGCAAATCAAGCATATAAAGGTTGTTGCAGTGAACTATGCACTGGGACAGAGTGCAATCACTTTCTGTGATGAGGGCATTTTAACCTTGTTGTGGTGATAACCATTAGTCTTGTATTTATGTTCTGCAGATGTTGTTACCTAGTAGGTATATCTTCATGCCAATTCTTGGTTGTCCTCTGAACTCAAATACCCGAATGAAGAGATGAAGAACCAACTCTGTTGAAAAGCATTCTAACACAAGAGCATTCTACAAACCAGCCAAGTTTACTTGAACTACATCTGCACATGTTTCAAATATCTTGGTAAACATCTTCCCAAAGCTTGCACACAGATACCTTTCTGGGACAGAGATCAGCATAAATTATTCCATGTCTCATGAAGATAGTGTAGTCCCAGTAAAATGTCTTTTCCAAACTGACGAACAGTCTCTTCTGGCAGACATGTGTCCAGTTTCAAAACCTCTTCAAATGAACCACCTGAAAACTTTCATATGTAACAGCAATGTAATTTTTATGGTATTCAGCAAACAAACCTATTCCTGGACATGATGTTAAACTGCAATTGGTCATGTGGCTGCAGTTTGGGAGTTACAGTTTTTGAAAAACTGTAATACGCTTTCACCAACATTATTACCAGCTCCATTCTGGCCCAAAGTGTAATGCCTGACAGGGTTGCAGCTGTTGGATCAACAGTTTGTAAGGGCAAACTTTGTAAGGGCAACAGTTTGTAAGGGCAAACCTTCAGCCGTTCGAGGAAATCAACTATGAGGTTGACTTCTGCCTTTGCAGGGAAACATGGAGCTCAACTACTGGCCACATCTTACCTGGGAACTCTCTAGGTCTACTGATGACCAGGCAACTCAGTGGCCCTGACCTTTCCCTGGACTCGGTTTGGGATTGTTTCATAGTGGTCATCCACTCCATAGAGGTAGCAACACAAACATACAACAAACTATTTACATTATCACACCTGCAGATTCTAGGATATTAATAGATTTCATTCCAATAAGTATCACACTCAGATTTGCTCAAGTATCACCAATTTTTCATTTTGAATAGCATACTATCTTTAATTGCTTAGTACTTAGAATTTCTTCATCTAAAAGCAAAGGAAAACAGGGCAAATAAAAATCTGGGGAACATGCACCCTTTCACCTCCACATTTGTATCAGCAATAGCAATGGCAAATACTGTTGATGTTTATCACATTTAGGAATTGATGAAGTCAAAAGATGTTCATTTCATTGTTTTCATTAGGTGATTGTAACCAGGGTTGCAGAGTCGGAGTCTAAGCAGTCAGAGGTTTTTGGGTGGAGTCGGATTCCTAACAACACGGAGAGTCCGAGTTGGATTTTTTTGTCTGACTCCGACTCTGGATATCCAATTCGATCATTTTTACATCACACTCCTAAATTGGGAATTCTTGCTGAAATGGTACAATTACTTTTGAAACTTTGGTTGAAACATATTTTTTGCAGTGTACCATGATTTCCACTGATTTAACAGCCAAATTTCATTCGCTTCATGTTAAGGAGTCAGGAGTTGGAGTCAGAAATTTTGGAAAGGTCAGAGTTGGAGTCAGATATTTTACCTCTGACTCCACAACCCTGATTTTGTAACTGTAATTTTCATCGACAAGGGAAAACACATCAAGTACAACAACACAACCTTTTCAATTTGGGACAATATAATGCATGAAGAAATGTACTCCTGTGTGATGTGACATTTACTTTCACACATACCTGTACATAATTCAACAACCATCCACAAGTGATTGCTTGTCT
>JGI24159J19872_10006207_pt1 | contig 15526 bp, 13 predicted proteins | sample Ectturendosymbi4_FD_19872 | JGI IMG/M metagenome (IMG submission 19872) | reverse complement strand
ACCTGGGTCGCCCCTGTAACAGCCTATTTGAATTTCAGGTGGTTCACCGATACGTTTTCATAGTGGTGTAGTTTTGTCTAAAATAGTGTAATTTAGACCTTTATTCATATGGTGTATAGATAATGACGTAATACTTCAATGCTTGTGACGTCATAGTTGCCAATTTAAACCACAAAAACTTTCTATAGTTTTTCAACGTGCACTTGTGCCCTCACTTTGAAAAAGTTTCCGCCACCCATGGCCATGGCTCTCCCGAAACAAACTTGCTCAGATTTTTTTTTGGTGCTTTATATCAATTTCAAGTGTTCGATGCCGACTGGTAGAAGACATTTCACGTCGTATCCTGTTGAAATAGACCAAAAATTGACCTGTGACATCAAAATGATCTTTGTGCAAAATAACTAAAAAGTGAACCGTGACGACGTCAGTGCCTGACTCCTCCCGAAGAAAATTCTTGACTGTGCCACCTACTGCACTTGAACTGAAATATATTTAAAACCGACTGTGCAGCGACATTTAGTTATGGAATCACAATGCAACTGCGATACTTCCCTTCCTGACAGTTGTGATTACTCTGGAGATCTTGTCATTGCTCTCCCATTGACACAAGGTAGCGTTGAGGAGCGTTGATGAAAAAAGACACGGTGGAAGCAACTTTGTTTTCAAAGAACCAGTGTTTGAACCACCCATAGGCTTAGCCAGGGGGGCATGCCCCCCGAAATTGTAACATATTTAGTCATTTTGTGCTATGAAAGGCCGTATCCCAAACAAAATACTGTTGCTCGCCCAAAATTAAAAAAAATTAGCCTCCCCAAAAAATTTTTAGATGGCTACGCCACTGGAACCACGAAATCTCTGCAGGTACTAGTTCGTCAGAAGCGCACCTTCCCACCACCATCGAGGCTTGCAGAAACGTTTTAGGAGTACAAGAGTGTTTTTCAACAACTCAGCAATTATCCTCAAGCTCATCTGACTGGAAAAAACACATTTTTTGTATTTCGAAAATATATGATTTTTCGAAAACAAACATAATATTGCTTAAAGCTCGTGCTAACAAACTCTATCACTTATTCCAAAAGTAGTTTCATGCTCATGAACTACCCTGACAATAGGCTGTCAATTTACAAAAAATGTGGAAGGTATGCATAATAAAGACACCAAAACGGCTAGGAAAATGCAGAAAGTAGCCCTTGTTTGCTGTCCGGTTGAAGATCAAAATCGTATTCTGGCCGACACTTTCGCGGTTCTACATGCAATAGGAGTAAGTTAGATTGAGACATGAAAATATGTTATTTTCAAGGATATCTGTGCAGTTTTCAAATACAAAAGGTACTGAAACCCATATTGGGCAAATGATAATCACGCCGACAATTCCTATCACAAGCCAATGAAATGTTGTGCGATACTGTTGCACCTACAAGTGCATATTCTAATTTGAGGTAATTAGCTTTTCTTGTCACACTTCAGGTACACCTGTCCAAATTAGCCAAATATGTTTTTTTCGCTGCATGTCAAGGTACGCAAGGCTAAATGGGGTAATTTCACCCCCTTACTCGAAAAATACAAAAGTTACGCAGATTTCGACAGGACTACTCGACAGAACGCATAAAAATGGCGCTACCGAAAAAATCAAATTTAAACGTTAAATTTAAGTATTTCTGAAATTAAGTTTGTTGACGATATGAAAAGTACTGCTGCCCAGTTTGGGCGAAGTGACCTGAGCAGTGCGTGCTTTATTCATTGCATGTAACACGAATTGAGGGGCGCATCGGATCCAGCTCAGCGTTATTTTTATGCAACAAAGTTTGTGCACGAAAATCTTCGACGATTTTTTTTGCTTTCTGAGTTTCAGAGATTGGTGCGGTAGAGCTACTTCAGTTCATTCAAAGAATTTACGTCATTGCATTCGGGGTTTTAAGCCTCACTGACTCTTTGCCAACATAACCTTTGTGCTTCGTCACGGTGTTTCTCACCAGTACAATTAGTGTTGCAAGCTGCGACTACACTTTCTCCAAACTAAAGATGATCAAAATTTACCTTAGAAGTACAATGAGTGAAACGAGGATAAACAATCTCGCTGTATTTTCAACCGAGCGAGAACTTGTTGAAAAGTTAAACCTTGACATGGTAGTTGAGGATTGTGCGTTTCCGTCGCGTTTCGCCGCATTTCATGTCTTTTTTTATAGCATGTAATGCGGTGTTGCTATTCCTCACAGTCCCGTCGGAACGTGGGGGGCTTTGGTGGGCTTATCCCCCCTAAACAAAGATCCAAGCCCCCCAAAAATTGAAACGTGAAACACTATAAATCAGTGGAGTTTTGGTTAATTTTATAATGTCAAGCCTCCCCGCAGAACCACGAAGCCCCCCTATGGAAAACTTTCTGGCGACGGTTCTGATTCCCCAACGTCTGTTTTAGAGCATGTGCTATTTAGTGTTTTGAGAGTGTTGCAAATAGGCTTTCCGAATTTTCTCGTGGTTAAAAAGGTTTCATGATCTTTGGTAGTTGTGCTAGGAAGTCGGACAAATAGAGTAAACCTCAATTAATCCGGATTCGCTTTGACCGAAAATTTTATCCGGTTTAGTCTAAGATCCGGAGAATCCGAAGATAGTTGTTTCTAGCCTGACGTCATCTACGTACTGAACTATCGGTGACAATCACTTTAACTTGAACACATATACGAACGCTTACATCCTAAAAAGCTCGAAGCAATAAATGCCTGGCACTTTGCCCTGGAAGGTGTTTATTATATCACAAGAGCATTGGAAATGATCAGACAAATGTTTTTCCACGTCACAGAGGAAATGTGAAGTTTGCAGTGAGTCAATGATCAACTTCTTATGCAATCAGTTTTTTTTGTACGAAACGCGACTATATTGCGGGAACGCAAGTTCAGAATACAGTAGGTTGAAAATATGTATTACAGACAGAAAAATATGGGTCGATAAAAAAAGCATCTGATTTCGTGCTGAGCTAACCTTTTGTCCAAGAATTGTAGCTGGCGGGTCTGATGCTAATCAATGGTCATCTATAGCATAGCCTATCATAGAGCTAATCTAGCGCACTTCATTTTTAGCCTACCTGACATGTCGGCTACGTTTTACGGTTAGGTTTGCTGTTTTGGAATTTACGCTGCCACTGAGAGCTCTAACCTAGCCTGTAGTCAACTACATTGTAAGTTCGTTATTTTGATGTCTTCACTACTAATAAAATGAGCTGCACTCATCCACGAAAGCTTGGGAAAATATAGTATCGTCTGTTGATTATTCAACCTTTGTCCACCAGAAGCTCAATCCTACCCAAACGAAACAAGAGTTTAAATACTTGCGCGCGATTTACGCACTGTATTTGCTTCATGTAAATACTTACGCATTTATGTAACATTGGGAACATATTTTTGTATAAAAACTTGCTTTTTGGAAGTTTCATTTTTAGTGACATAAACACATTCGGACTGCCCAAATTCCGCAAAGTAAGCTTAGCATTTAATCTTTTCGTCCTTATCCCTGTGCAAGAAATGGTTTGTTTAAACGTTATCCAAAAACAATCACCCCAATGGACATTTGTGTCGGGAACCATCGATCAAAAAACGTATCTGAAAAATTTTAGAGGGGGTTCAGCCACACCCTGGATCCGCCTATGGGTAATCCTTTACACATGCACACACAACACTGATCAATAGATTGAAACCGTGGTGCCGGGGCGCGCCTTGACCGTTATTGTCAACGTAACACGCTATGTCCGTGTGTGACGTAATAATTGTCTCTACGCTTAGCCGAATGTTGCGCGCAGTTGCGGCCGACGTCATCACAAATATAAAAGTTTGTTGTTGATTGCGAGCACGCTTGTGCTGCGTCTGAAAGCTGCCGAATCTTTCCTAGAGACCAGTCGGTGCACTAAAGAACACTAGCGGGTACGTGCAGAAAAATCCGGTTCAAGAGGTGGGAAAATAGCAGATTTGATCCAGAATTGGCGAAGATCCGGATAAACCGAGGCTTACTGTATGTTCGTGGAAGGGATATCTAGGACTTGTAGGTAGCCTATCCCTGGTTTGTCGTATTAAACGAAGCCTTCCAATCCGGTAACTCACAGTGAAAGCAATTTGGCACTGTGGGTTTTTCCGACATCCAAATATAAATTTTTTTTGATCGTCAGTACAATTGATTGCTGTGTTCGTGTTAGCAAATTTAACAAATTGTGAAATCTTGTTCAAATTAAACCATTACGCTGACATTTTAGTGCTGATATCTATTTATTTGTTCTTTTTCATTCTTGTCTAGTTTGTTGACTAGAGCAGTGCTCTTCAATCTTTGTTGCTATGGTGCATCCTTGAAGATGTTTTGACGGACTCACGCAACCTACTTATTGAAACGCCAACCGTGTCCACCACATAATTGCGCCCATGTCTCTAAGTACCCTGGCCTAAATAAGCAAGTACCCTAATTCAGTAACTCAGGTACCTAATGCAATTGATATGAATAACACATAATCAACTAAATACAACAATTAGCTTGACATGTTCAGATGGTTACGCACCACACTTTAAAATGTGCAAATCTAGTTTAAATCCTGAAAGTCATTGGTTGATTAATGGTTCATTTTTACTAACAAAGTTTTTGTAAGAAGTATCAGTTTAGTGTGACAAGTTTGTAATGCATTCTTGTGAACCCTTTCGTGGTGGTGCACCCTAAGGTGAACCGTGCACACTGGTTGCAGTGCGCTGGACTGGATGACCGATACGGCCTTTCACCAATCCTATGTGACACAGTGACAGTTTACATTCATCAGTTATTTTTATCATTGTGTTTTAATTTATTCTATTGTTCACTGACATTGTTTTCCTTTATTTTAATGTTCACTGACCACACCAAAAAAAGGTGTGGGAACGCCGTTCCCACCCACTACACCCCTGGCTACAATGCTTGCTTAAAGAATTCAATAAGTGAAAATATTTTATTCGTGACTAGAGGTTTGAGCCAGGGAAGAAACTTAACTGAAGGAGGCTCACTGACCACNGTAAGGGGTCCACTAACCAACACTCAGTAGAAAGTTATGAAATAATAGTGCACCCAGATGTGGATGTCTATAATCGAATCCGAAATTAACGGAAAGCACTCCGAAAATCCACCCAAAATAAAAACCTACTTAAAACCAAAGAATACTAAATACCGAAATATAAGCTACGTGGGGGCCCATTTCTTTAGATTTAGCTTGCCAGGGGGGTAGGCGGTTTGCACCCTTGCCCCCAGTTAGTTACATCACTATAATTCATGACAAGGCTACAGATAAACCGCAGCGTGATATTGCATCAATAACAGTTGTGCAATTACAAACCGGTCTTCCTATTTTCTGCGAACAGCATTCAAGTGTTTGTATTCTTCATAGAATTAACTCGGCCCTTACATTATTTCTATACCTTCTGAGTCGCTAGGCGCAAGAAAGACATTGTTGAATTCTTGTGAGATTTACGTACTGGTTCCAGCAGCAGTTCTGCATGTCAAAAGTAATACACCGTGCAGGTTGTTCTCTTTTGCTGCATCTGTCATTGGCATTTCCACATACAGCGTTACTTCATTTTAATAAACTTCGGGTAAGCGCATAAACCGCAATGCTTGATAAGCGCAGGTGAATTAATTACAGTCTAAAAATACGTGTGTTACAGTTTGTTTAGAGTGCAAGTTTTGCTCAGCCTGCTATGCATAACGCTGGTGACATACTATAAATTCTACTATGCTGTATTGTGTAAATTATTTCAGAGGGTTCTGGTGTTCATTGTAAATTAAAACTACAAATTGCACATTTTAATCGACACCTACATTTAGGTATTTATCAACGTACTGGCAGCAGTTTACAACTGCAGGTTTGCACCTTCTAGTTTGGAAAGTTGTTACTGATTTCAGCAACCTTTGCCGAAAAAAACTGCGTTAAAGAGCGTTGATCAGTCGGAATCTAAAAACTTATCTATATATAAGTTTGAAGTTCGACTCCAGAGTCAGATAAAAAAATTTCCGACTCCGAAGCTCTGGTTTTTGCCTACAGCTTTGTGTTTTCTATTCTTACCTGGTGTTGCGGATTTTTTACTGAAGATCTAGTGGTTTGGGATTCAACTATGTAGCGGTGAATTAGATTAGGGTTCTATTGATTAAACTTGTTGCTTGTGTGGCTTGGAGCCAGTTGATGTATTCAGTAGACACCACATTAGAAGTAATTTCCCCTCTGCCTGCACTGCTGTTATGAACGGCTAACAAGTGTATCCCACTACGTGGATTTGGGGAAAGTACGTACATCTACACGTATATCGTTAGTTTTACGATGACTGAAGAAAACAAAAGCTTCGAACACATCACCAAAAGCAACAAGTACAACGAACGTGGCGGTAGCTGTACATTCTAACCAAATAAATCACACAGCGTGCTTGCGTGTGTGCTCAGTCTATAGCACGTTGTCCGTTGCTTCGGTGCATTTGGTCACAAATTGGTTACAACATCCAAAAAACCGTGTTTTCGCAAAGGAAAAACGCACACGAAAAGCTGATCCGATCACCGAGACAGTGACAAACGAGAACGGGGGGATGCTTCCCCTTCAGCAAACGCAAAATGTTGTCACAGCAAAGCAGTTTACAAACCAACAGGTAACACTTGCCGGACACGAGCTGTCCTTTAGATGTGCCGAAACTGTTAGTCATCATCGCGAAAGCTATTTTATGCAAACTCGGCGATCTTGCCTCTTCCCACACCGCAATTGCTTGCAAAGCTTCAAACAGGTCAACAATCCCTTTACAGCTGCGGCTGCTGCAGCATCGCCAGAAGTTCATAGTCATTATACGCCAGGTAAGTGAGCTGCCTTATGGTTGTCTGAAAGACACGCGGTTTTTCTTCTCATTCCAGCAACCCTATGAAATTGGTTTGCATGAGAGAAAAGACAGGTGGTTACCAGCAACGCATTCTGGCGCAAGGACAGCGAATGCGATGTACGAGTCACGCACTACAAAACTGGACCAAGTGGCAAATAGCAGTAAGTGCCAACGGGTTCAGTCTGAAGTTGACGTTATACGACGTATCCTAACATAAGAAATGACAAGACAAGTGCTGGCCATTGAATCACGTCGCAAAAAAAATACAAGAGAAAACCTGTTTGGCGGGGTTTGTACATAGCAAAGCAATACTGTCCAGTCGATGCTATATCTGAAACACATAAACGCGGACAAGTTAAAGAAGATAACAAAGCACATTTCATTAGTGTAATTTAGAACTGTCACTGCTACGATTCAGTACGTGAAAATTAATTAATGCCAGTCTATGGATTGTTTCAAAAGTAATTTACATTTGTCTCTTTGCACACTTCGCAAATGGGTGTGAAGTTTTTTTTCATATTTAATAACGACCAAATCCATTTGTAAATGATGGTAAGTAACTTTTCTGCATTCAAACCAGCGGGTTTGGGTTGAAAGATGGTTGTGCAGCGCTCCAGTTTGTTTATGCGAGTGATGTAGCAAAGTTTTCTTGAACCTCTGATCTTCACCTTGAATATACACAAGATTTTACAAATCCGTCATCACCCTTAGTTCCAACCAGTGGCGATTCTAGATTGAAAAAACGGGGGGGTGGAACTACGGGGCCAACATAAATGTTTCTCCTGCAAGGTGACTTTCCGATGTAATGAAGATTATTTGCTGTTATTAAAGCTATCAAACCCAACGTTTGCTTGTGAATATCGTCAGAACCGTCGCCTGAAAGTCTTCAAATCATTTAAAATTATCCTGGCTGAAAGTTATCTGCTGTGTATGTCAATCAAACGAACTTGAACGTGAAATTAAGTACAAAACTGGGGAGGGGCAAGCAGGGGGCCAGTCAAAATCTGGGGAGACATGGCTCATCCAGGCCCTCCTTAGAGCCACCACTGCTTCCAACGACTGTCGAATCCAACTGAACAGCGCTCTACATGGCATTTGATTCGAAATATCAGGGGTTTTTTAAAGAAAATATTAGGTACCTAGTATGGACCTGTAGGGACCCGATTTCGCTGATTCTAGGGACCCGAATCGGGCCCCTAAAACGCCTTAATAAAACCCTGGATATATATACTCACGTTGTCGATGTCGATTCCCTTCACTTTCGTCCCTCCTTTGCTGTTTGCCAAAGAATTTCCATGACTGTAACTGCTGAAATCTTCGTCTTCTTCTTCGCTCTCCACGTCGGATTCCTCGCTGTCACTGATGACGTCATCATTTTGAGGCGCAGCAACCGCAGTCCCATCACTCACGTCATCGAACATGATGATGTCGTTCTCATCGTCTTGCGCAATGTCATTGATTTTGGCTGTACCAGAAGAACAGTAATGTACAATTCATAACTTAGACCTTTACCACATTTTTGCGATACATTAGCAGTTTGATTAACGCTCTACCGCCAGGCGTTACTAGCTGCGAAAGATTTGTGAGGCTTCAAGCATCCCGGTACACGCGCCGTTTCAGATTATAACCGGAGCAATCGCGAAACAGAATCGTGGCTATATAAGCAACTTCAACCATGAAGCCGTGAGTTGAAACGTTCAGGGTTTCAGGAAATATCTTCAACAATGGAAGTTAGCTACTTTGCGCATGGCGTTGCGTGCCTGCATGCATTAAGAACGAACGAAATTTTTAAGCATCTTCAGCGGGACAATTTTTTCTAGAGAGGGTTTGCAAATAAAATCCATGAATCTAATAAGGCTGCTACAGTTTCGTTTCATAGTTTCTTTCCAACTATTATTTGGCAATTTCATCACAAACTTTCACTCCCCAGCAAAGTTTCCAGAAATCTTTGGAGTATTTCAAAGCTATCTGCGAATGTTTTGTCCACCTGCACAAAGAATACAACCGGGTTCCTCGTGGAAACCTTTAGGGAGTGTTACGGAAGTACGGTATTGACGCTGGTCCGCTTGCTGTGGCCGTCAAGTCACTGCAATCATGCTCAGAAGTTTGTGTCCGTATCGACGGAATTCAATCGCAACCGTTGGTGCTGGACTCCGAAAAAGGTGCTTTCGCCACTCTTGATAGTCTATGACTTAGAAAGTCACAACTGACAAGGGAATAACTGCTGGACACAGCAGGATCAATCGTTTGCTTTTTACGGACGATTCGATGCTGCTTGCAAGATCTGAACAGGGTCTTCAACATGCACTTAATCGGTATCCAGCTTCATGCGACCAAGCAAGAATGAAAATTAGCACCAAAAAAACGAGGTATCACTGTACGTCTCTCCAGAAACCCAAGCGAGCGCGCGCTGCAAGCATGTGGCAATACATTGCAGCAACACGTACCTTGGGGTGGTATTTACAAGTAAGGGAAGAAGGAACGAGGAGATTGATACACGAATTGGTAAAGCAAACGCTGTTCTGCGTGAGCTTTGCCGCTCTGTTGTTACAAAACAGGTCTTTGTTCTGATCCTCACCTATGGTCATGAATTTTGCCTATAGATTGAAAGAGTGCTATCTCCAAGTACATGCAGCAGGAGCCACTTCTCCGAATCGAGCGATCGCAGCTGCGATGGTTCGGTCACCTGACCAGAAGCCCCATGGAACATCGGCGAGGCGAGTCCTGCTGGTTACACCCACGGGAAAGCAGCCCAGAGGTCGACCAAGGACCAGGCAAAGTGATTACATCTCCGACCATGTTTGGCTCCGTCTTGTTGCGGAACCAGCGGGAACTACCAAAGGTTGCTGAAAACCGTGAAGTATTTCGAGTCCTCCTACAACCGATGTTCCCCGAGAACCAGGCCCGTAGCTAGGTTTGAAGGGGCAAAATACATTTTTAGGGGGGGCACGATTTTTGTATTTATTAAATTTTTAAAACAAATTTTTCTGGGAACAAGAAAATTTGGGGGGCACAAAAGATATTTGGGGTGGCACTGCCCCTGAATGCCCCCCCAGTGGCTACGGGCCTGCGGAGAACCTCCCCAGAGGAGAAACGGATGTGAAAATGGATTTGTGCTGGAGACATTTAAAATATGGGCTGCAGCGTTTTTTTTTACACAAATAACTTTTTGGTCTGTGGAGATATTTAACAGGCAAACCCTATTTGCATTATTTTGTTTCACTCCACGTTTTGCCACGAAAAAGGTTTGGCGTAATCTGTAAACAATGAGATGGAAAATTCTAATATTTAACGCGATCACTTACTTGACAATCAAGTTTTACGACTTTGGTAAGAGTTACTTGGCCAGGAGAGTCACGTTCGCGGATGACGCAGGCTTTCTATGTTTTATTGTTTGAAAGCAGCTGAAACTACTCCGCACAAAACAGTCACAAACTTAAAAGATATTGAAAAATGGGTCAGATAGAGTACCCCAGCTGGTTATGTTTTTAAATGGAGTTAAATGTGTAAGCAAGGCTACTGACCTTTCAGCTCTTTAAGCTGAAATGGCCAAAGGGAAAAAACACATATTAAATCTTGATTAACATGATAAGATGACACTGAGAAACGAACGGAGCAGTTATAAAACTACAAATATTCTAGAGCACTTCGGCATCGTCTGTATACAAAATTAAGCAATCCCGTGCAAAATTTCAAGAGTGACAGAAAAATTCACAATCCAATTTCCAGAAAGCATCTGACCAAGACCGCATAACCTCGCACGGACTTCCACAGAGCAAAAGCTTTGGCTTGGAAACCACAACTTTATAGATCAAAAGGTTTAAAGTGAAAATCAATTTTTTTGCTGAGAAGCACATCACGGAAGCAGGTGTCTACTTTCACACTGAATTTATCAAAACTGACATTGCGCATAATAACCTGAATGCTAGTTCGTTAAAACAAAAACAAATCGTGAAGGTTGGGCTTCAATCGAGCTCCAGCGCGGAATAAGCAAACCCTTCCGCGACCCAAATGATTCACATTGCCAGCTTATATGTGTTCTCTTCAAAACAAAGTTTGAGTTTATAAACCTAAGACTTTGTTTCAGTTGACATGACATCATTAATCATAGGGATCTCACCTTCTGTAGTGCATTAATCTTTGCAATTTTAACCATTTATAATTGCTTTTAATAACTTTCGTTTCTGCAGCAAAACAAGTTCGAAAATGTCTAAAGCTTCAAAACACATCTTAAATGAAACAGGTGCTTTTTCGACAAGAATAAATCAGGGCTACGGAGCCGGAGCTATGGCTATTTGAGAGGCAGCTTCGGCTCACTTCCTACTCCAGATACTAACCATTTTGCCAAAGTTACTGAAAGCTAGACACTATCGAAAATAGTGCTCTTTATAGCACAACTAAGCGCGATTTTGACGAACTGCGACACCAGAATGAAACAATGGATCTACGAGTCTATGGTTTGATCATCGCCAAGGCATCGTAGCTGCACAGGCATGGTGTTGCTTGCAGAAGCGAAACGTTGTAAACTACCACAACATCTTACTTTATACTCAGAACGATCAACAGATATGTAGTAATGTAGCGATCTGAAAAGAATTAAGCTATAATCAGTAGGTATATAATATCCAGAGCTTTTGTAGCTGTGCCGTCATGCTGATGGTGTTAGCAGAGAGTATGATTCAGAACAGATGTCATTGCATGTCTAAGCGTGAAATTCACGCCACGCCATTGTAAAGTACGATTTTTTATTGTGAACTATTAGGCTTACTAGCAAGGTTTACTAGATTACTGGCAAAGTTCATTAGGAACCATTGCGTTTGTTAATTTAGCATGGAAGTTATACGTGGTAGCATACTATTGTTTTGCACGGCAGTACATTTTCAGGAGGGTATAAAAATGCAAAGTAAACAAATGTGTGGACTTTTCTTGAGATTTTTATTTGTGGAAACATATTTTGTTTCCAGCACGGTAACCAGTCTTATTTTCTCCTAGGCTTTGCAGGTCAAATTGTTCTTTTCTTTGCCATTCACCACTGCTTATCATGAGTTCAAAAGATAAGAAAGCAGAAGTTTTTGGCTATTTTAAGAATGTCAAAGGTGAATTTCTCTGTAAAGTTGAAGAAAATGAAGATGTTTGTGGAGCCAAACTGGCAGCAAAAAGTTCAATTTGAAACGCCACCTCGAAAGACATCATGTTGACACTTGGAAACGTGTCGTAAAAGCAGATCAAGCTAAGACCAATTAAACGGCTGCAAGTAATGCTGTATGTGAAACAAAAACGCTGTCAAAACTTTTCCACTGTGAAAACGTTACGATGTCATTGACCAAACAAAATTTTCAAAAGCATCTGATTCAGTTGGTTGAGGACAACGGTATAGCTCTTACAGTGCTATCTTCACCGGCATTTACATATTTACTTAAAGAAATGGCTGATAAACTGGGTGTGTGTCATTAGAAAGACAAAGCATGAGGATTACGATTTTATGTGAAGCGCATTCTCAGAAAAACAAGTTAATGTGTGATATATTTCTTTTAGTCTTGTGTACTAGACAGATTTCATTTTCTAGTCAACTTGAGGAACACCAAGACAATCGAAAGTGTTCATGTGCAAAAACGAACAGAAGCCGGAGCTATGTTATGAGAAAAGAGAGCTGCAGAGCCGGAACTATGCTCATGAAAGCCAACAGCTCCGGAGCTGAAGTCGTTTCATTTTTACGACGGTTTTGCAGCCCTGGATTAAAATGGGAACTCCAATTACTTTTATTCAATTGCGAATAATGCAATTTTGACGAGCAGCGGATTGTGCCGCGATTCTCAAAGAATTACTACGAACGCTTACCGCTATCTGGAAGTTCTCCATAAAGCTTTAGATTTCTGGCTTCATCAGCAGTATATTTCATGATGACATCTGCTTTGTGGTCTTGATAATCTCGAAGACCAATCAGTATGATATCAGATTGGTTTATCCAAACCTACCGCAAAAGAGTAACAAGTTTAAACACGAATTTAGTCTCTCCTCAAAAATATATTGACAAGTTGATAGACAGGGACGTGCCGAGGTAGTGAAATACTGAGGCAGAAATTTAACTGATCTCATTGCAATGATAGTTAAACCACAGCAGTGACCCACAGTGACCCCACAGTATTAGAAATACTGGCGTGCGCAGGATCGATGTGTTCCACACGCAACCAGTTTCCTTGTGCAAATAAATTGCGATTGATTCGCTTGATGTGGGTCACTGCTGTGACTTAACTATTATTGCTAAATGATGGGAACAAGCTTGAATCATTGCAAGATGGAAGCAGAACCAGGCAGGAGATTCCTCAAACAGCTTGCTGCAAAGCTAAAGCTTGTTGTTGTTGAGTCAGAGATTGTTGACAATTTCTTGGCAGCTGTATGTTATAAGTAGTTGATGTATTGTAGTTTCTGCCCATGCCAAACTGGCCCATCATGACCGGTGGATAACTTAACCCGCAAGGGTGCCCAGCGAACGCTAGTATTCATGCGGTACCCTTAGTAAGCGAGGATGAAAACTTGTAATTAGGAATGTTTTGTTGATGTTCGACAGTTTCACTATGCATGTAATGTAATCTGCGGTTTGTCACTAGTCAATTCACTGTAATACTAAAGTATGAAGTATCCCTTTAATGTTTTTAAGTCAAGTGGTCTCTCCACTGGCAATCAAGTGGCAACTAGATGTAATCCAAGTTTCACGGATGGCCACCACCCAACTTTGGTTAAAAAAAAAAGTAGGAACTGCCAAGGAAAACGGCACTTCATTAAGAATTCGGTAATGATCCTACAATGAACATCGTCGAAGACCTTTAACAACACAGCATACCAAGCAAAAAAAAACTTTAAGCCGATACTTATGCAACTGCCGTTGAAAAGATATTCTAAAGCAAGAAGTACTTCTTATTCAATTAAACCAGTGGTCCCAAACACGCGGCCCGCGATGCTTTTTGGGAATTTTTAAATAATTAATATTTACGTTTTCTACTTTTTTCAAATAATTAATACTTTTTTCAAATAATTAATATATTTTTTACTTTTTTCAAATAATTAATATTTACGTTTTTTTAGTTCTCGGCTAGCGAGGGAACCAGTTCCTTATAAACGAACGTAGAGAGGCTAGAAATGATTAGCCTGTAATTGATGATACTTTCGCATGAAATAAGATATAAAAGCTGTTTCTAGTAAGGTTCAGGTACCGCCATTTTTGCGTCAGCGTCATAATGCGGCCCCCGGGTTGTAAGTCCTCATTGAGAACTCGGAGCAATTTGAGTTTGAATCCCGGAACTAAACAGTATATGCGGATGTTAGCGATTGCACTGGGCAAGCGAAGACGAACCCAAATTTGCATCATTAACTACACAAACTGGACTTTTTACCAAAACAAATTCGAGCCAACCAACTAACTTTTTTCCGAAGTTTTCCTCTGATGTGGCAAAGCCGTTGAGTTCCATCAAAACACAAAGCTTCCAACCTTCCATTTCCCAGCATCTTTATTACCTGCAATGTTATCTTAAATTTGAAGGCATGTGGTTCACACATTGCAGCGACCAGATTTTTTAGGGCATTAGCAAACTTGGTATTCGAAGCCAACAGGCAGGCGATCAGATCTTTCTGTTAAGATAAACACGAGCTTTGAGTTTTACAGAATCGCATTGCAAATTACTGCACGAAATCGTAGTTGTATGCAAAAAGAATTTGATCTGCTCCATAAATACGTCATAACGCCCAAGTCTACTCAACAAATGCGGCTCACGATACAGATGCGACCTCCGTGTAACCGGATAGTAACAGAAATTGTGCGAGTCGACCCACGCAGAAGTATAAACAAAATAATCAAAATCATGTGAACATATCTGGCATAGATTTGCATTCAATCCAAGCATTACTTCGCAGCTTATGATCAGTTTTTAAATGCAGAAAGCGGCGCAAATTAAATGAACTATTATTCAGCCACGATCTCCGTGTCAAAAGCCGCCGAAATTATAAAACACAGAGTCGGAGTGGAAGTGAAGTGAGTACCAAACTACAACTATATTTTGTTCAGCAAGCGCAGTGGTTCCCAACCTTTTTAATGTATTACTCCCTTTGCACAATTGGTACTTTTCATTCCTTCCGTAATACATCAATTCAGCAAGGTGGCTGAATGGGTTCAAACGACTTTTTTGCGATGACTCAGATCGCTCGTTGTGGGTTGAACCACAATCCTAATGGCGTTGTTGCGTCATTTCAATAAACCATTGATTATTATAAGATAATAATTAGCTGTCCTTGGTGGCTTCAAACAAGCAGCACGTTTAACTGGGAAAAAGTCAAAAATCACTCTGAAAACTTAGAATGCACTTACATCTAACTAAGCAGCATCATTAATTATATAATAATCCAACTGATAGCACCACTGTTAATTTCGTGCACAACAAACAAACTTTAGTCTTGCGGCAAGCTTCTGAGGAATCTGCCTGCTTTCTGCTTTCATTCTTCTGCGACGATTAAAACTTGCAAGCGTGTGTATTTTTCATAGTTAAAGGCCACAAAGATGGCGGCAAGTAAATCAGTCACAGTTTAGTGACGGGGAAACTAGTTTCGCGTTTTCCAACGCATCATTAGTCCTGTAAATGTAAGACAAATCTTACAGGCGAAATGTTGGCACTTGAAAACAAGTA
>JGI24159J19872_10006203_pt1 | contig 15533 bp, 8 predicted proteins | sample Ectturendosymbi4_FD_19872 | JGI IMG/M metagenome (IMG submission 19872) | reverse complement strand
AAAAAACGCTGCAAGCTATTGTAGATATTGCTATACGCGAAAGGGTTATGACAATCAGGCAGAGTTTCATTTTAGCTGGAGTTATACTTTCCCTGCCACGCCCAGTTCCTTGCGGATCTGAGCACCTGACCCATCGAAAGTGACCGGTTGCGGGCCAGTACTCTCTTGCGCAGCTGTGTTGATCATCTGGCAGCTCTTTCTCACTTGTATGCAACATCACGAGTTGAAACTGGACAGTAACAAAGCTATTCAACTGCTGAGGGGCATCGACTTGATAACCTTCCGGTTCCTTCAATGCCCTGGCGTCCTTGCATTAATTTGTTTTTCTTGCTGGAACACTAACTACCGCCAAATAAAATCAACTCAACTCCTTCCGGCGCCCATGACTGTAACTTCCGAAGTTACGCTCGGTCGCGATCCAACAACCACGATGCGTGCTCACGGAGCAGTTTGACATAGAGTGCACATCATCTTGTTCAATATGTATTATAACGACTTTTTTGGTTGGGGTTGGCCATGATCAACAGCATTTTTTGTTTGTGTGGAATAACTAAAATGTTCAGTATGCTTCCTCTAACAAAACTCTTAAAATTTCAGCTGTTTCCACCTTTCGTTTTGATTGAATATTGGTGCAAATTTGCTGTGAAATGCTGCGAGTTTTATACATGAAATATCGTGTATGGTAAAATAAACTTAGATGCACACATGTAACAGGTTCCATGATAAAAGGCTATTACAAAATTGAAACAAGTTAATAAAGAAAAACAATTTAATTTGACATTTTAAAGAAGTGCATGCATCAAATTTCTGGAGGTAGGCCAACAGTAAAGCACGGCATGACTCTCTAACTCCGAAAAAACTTAAATCAGTTGTTTCTTACACTAAATTCTCTTACACAAAAAAAAAGTTTCTTACACAAAAATCCGTTAAATCAGTTGTTTCTTACGCTAAATTCTCGTATTACACCGACAGTTAACTTGGTACAACATGCGTTATCCCTTAGCAGTTTTGAAACAAACATTTGTGATAAGCGCTTTTACGAACTGGCATTTAAAGTACATACTTTCTTTTACGGACGAGAAACTAAGTTTTGGAATAAGTCTTGTAAAAATTTTATAAACATGCTTACACCTTTCAAATATTAGTTTAACATGTGTTAGAGTCAGAAAGGAATTGTACCACAGTACATAGTAAAAAATATCTGTGAGTGAAAAAAAACGTCAAAAGCTTTGAAAATTGCAACACTGTCTGCATTGCACTATTTTTGTTGTAGGAAGGCTAAAATGAATCGATGCCGGCCGGAATTCTGCAGTCACGAAAGCGGGTCGCCGCGATGCTTAAGCTAAGGTTTTGTGAAGTGGAGATTTTTTGTTTTGACCAGAGCTGTAGAGCCGGAAAGGTTTTGCTGCAACCATAACATAATATGCGAAAGCTGAATGCTATGTTAAAGATCACCATGCATCCAGCTGAATTCGAAGATGCAGCGGCATTGTAGTCGCTTGCATGTAAAAACAACGAAGTCGAAACGGATTCCTCAACCTGGCAGGAGGTTTATGCAGCCACCACGAAAATAATACCTCTTTCAAATATACCATTTTCAAAACACACCATTTTCCTCAAACTAAAACATCGTAAAATTAAAAATACCAAGAATGCTGAAAACCATATTTCTCTTTTCACGGCCGTATTAAAAGAAAAGAGACAGCAATTGAAAAGGTGGTTTTACTTAAATTGAAACAGTCGAAAAATTGAAAATAATACGGTGAACTACTAGTTGCTCATAAAAAGAAGTCATTATTGCAAGTACAATTTTTTTACAAAATGTTTATGCTGTTTTATTCATACATTGTAAATCAACTGACAGGCCATAAACCCATGCTGCAAATTTCGAATTGCCGATCATTAAGAGGAGCCGTAAGGATAGAACACAAGTACTGTCATTTCGTTTCTGATCAAAGAATCAGATACTTTAAGATCTTACAGAGTATATATTTTGCCTACGATGTAGGCATCATCAGCTCTTATTCAAATAGAATCTTATTCAAATAGAAGCTTTTATGATCTATAGAGTTTTTCTTAGTGGAAAGACAGGATGATAAAGCCTATCTAATAAAACGTTAGACGACCAAAAACATACTGAGCAAGCATGCACAACACAAAGAAACATGAAATGAGTATAGTCAACTTCAATCCTCATGATTTCAGCTTGAATTATAAAAAAAAGACTTGTTCTTGTTGTAACACGAACTCACAAAGATATCTTCCTTCGGACGTGATGCTGTATGATTAAGCAGCGCTTCTTTTCAAAGTAGGCCTACATCCAACATGACAAGACAAAAATAAATGCACTCACTGATAGCTGTGTATGCGTGACTAAGTTGTGCAAAGCATAGCCAGACCACCAAGTGATTTGCGTGCAGCACAAATCGTTATTGCGCATGCGAAATTGGCGTAGAACAGGGGTTCCCAACCTTTCTTTTACCATGTACCCCTTCAGCATTCCGAAAGATGTGCATGTGCCCCTTCAGCATTTTGACAGATGCACAGGCACCCCTAAAATTTCCTATGACAATACATTTTATCATGATTGTTCATAACAATAAGCATATAATGATTTTTGAAAAGAATATTCACTGACATGTGTAAATATTTTGAAATAAAATATACGCAAATATATTTTGCTCAACTGTTGATAACCTTACATGTACCCCTTCGGATAGGCAAATGTACCCCTGGGGGTACATGTACCCCAAGTTGGGAACCCCTGGCGTAGAATGAACAGTGTTTAGGAATGTGTTTATGAACTACGATTACTTTAATTATGTTAATGCTTCAACTTCATTTCATTCACTTCAATTTTTACAGACTTCAGCTTCAATAAAAACACTGACAGTTGCAGCAAACGCAGAACTTAGTTGTTCCGGTTCTTCACGGTCACGGAAGTCACGCAATCGCTGGCACAATATGTGCGCCGCTAAAATCACTTTAATAATTCCATTTTTATGAGGAAGAGGTACTTCGACAGCCAGCAGCAGTGTTGGCAAACCTACAGACAGTTCTGTTGAATTTATCAACCCCGTAAACTACTTTGGAAAAGGGAGATTAAACTCACATTTACTGAGGATTAGTCGGATAAAGCTTCTCCAGTGTCTCCATAGAGCTCTGCATAAACACATTGCTATTGGAGGATGCAGAGAGCGATTATCCTCTCGTCATGAACAAGTTTAGGCCGAGGCTATGCGAAATATCGAAATAGAAAATATCGAGCTATGATAGGTTAGGTTAGTTAAATCGTTTTACAAACTTGTTGAAACTTTTTAATTTAGTTTAATATAAATAGTCGCAAGAAGAAAAGGCTGCATTAAGATTGCTTTCATTGTTTTCAATTTCTGACAAGTGTGATGAACAGTAGGCTACCTAATCAACACATATTAGGCTATGCCAGGTTTGGAAAAAACCTGAGCAGCAGTTGGGAAAAACTGTGTTGCCCTTCCATATAATTTCGTTCTCTTGCGACAGGCCCGTAGCCACGGAGGGGCATTTGAGGGCAGTGCCCCTCAAATATTTCTTTAGCTCCCCCAATTTTGTTTTGTCCAGAAAAATCTGTTTTAAACATATACCAAAATAAAAAACCTTGTCCCCCTCAAAATGTATTTCCCCCAAGCCTTAAAACCTGTATACAGGCCCATAGGCGTTGGAAGGGGGTGACAAGGGGGGAATTGCCCCCTTGGAATTTAAAATTCTTAGCAAAAAAGTTTGTTTTCTTAGTTTTGAGTTAGAAAAAAACAAATTTCACCACTTTTGACCCCCCTGGAAAAAGTTTGGAAAATCCCCTAGTGGCCCCCTCTGGAAAAAAATCCTTCCGACGCCCATGTACGGGCCTGCTTGCGGCTATGGAGATGGCGCAATTTGGTATCTGTCTCGCGGCATTTAAATTAAACGTTGTTACGAATCGCTAAGCAAGTCTGACAAGTACTCAAGTTTACCTATAACATTCACAAGCCTTCGACCGTATCCAGGGTCGGACCTTTGTTGATGAAAGCATCCACCTTTATTTAGAAGAACTGCTAAATGAGAGAAACATTTGACATGTCACGTAACGATGCCAAACACCAACATGAGAGACCAGCACGTGAAACAGTTGACACTGCAGCTTCCCAAAACTGGGTACATTTGCTTGGTAAACTATAAAGTAAACACAATTTCAAATAAAAGAGATCTTGCAAGTTTATGTGAGTAACTGCTCTGCCTGCGTTTGATGCTATTTTTAATGCGAATAGGGCAGGCGGAGTAAATTAGGCAAAGTAAAAAAACAAAAATAAAATCGTCTGACAGGTTACCACTGTGACAGGTTACCACACGAAACGCTTTTCCTTCTTTTCTTCTCTTCTCCTTGAAACGTGCGCCATTTCTCGCTCGCGCGCTTAGCGATTCTGAAATTGTTTCTTTTTGTTGAAGCTCGAACTTGTAATTCGAAGTGCAAAAATATGACAAGCAAAATAGCTGTCTAAAAGTGTGTTTTTCACTATGCAGTGAATATTGTTGCAATTTTCCAACGGTAGAATTGTTGATGGCACTATGGTGCTGTACAGTAAAGATCGAAACAGGTTTTGAGCAGAAACGCGAGCGTGAAGCGCAGAGGGAAACGCCCGAGCGCCATCTTGCTCTCGTTTGAGAGAATGACCTTCGTGACGGTGCCTGAGCAGTTGCGCTGATAATGAGCGCTTGTAGATAGCGGTTGGAGTACGTTACGAAAGATTAAAGGCTGACAAGTTAGCCGTTTTGTTGTGGTTTTACTATTCTTGTAGATTCAAGATAGTTTACCTGCTTACTTTCACCCTGCTATACGTTTGAGTACCGCCGGCTTGCATTGATTTGAGGTAGCGGTGTAGGCTTTGCGTCTGATGATGGCAACTCCACACCACGCCACCCTGTAGGTCGAAGACAGTAAAAACGACCGCTCCTCCCGCAAAGCGCTATATACTTTATCTAAGAAGCGCCTGCTATTCACTCTCTCACTGCGCTGACTCTGAGTCGCTTTTGCACAATAAAAAAAAGTAAGAGCAGGCTGAGAAGGGTTGGTGGAAAAGAGTGCTCATCGAAATCGTCTGTTGGGAGCATCTTAAAAAATTTCTGCATTCAGCAACGTTTCGTACAACCATACCCGCGTACGTGTCAGTGTGTGCCAACGGCGGTACGAGTAAAGTACTGTTGTAAATGTGCGCTGCGGAATATTGTTTTATCATGCTGGTTCAAGCAACCGCTATGTGCGTTCCAGGCACGCTGTCACATCTGTGGGTTCAAGTTCACACCCACTTGGCCCCAGTCAACTCTGCACCGCTAGAGAAAAATCATGTTAGCAGCAGGACCAAATCAATCTGGTGTTTATACTGTTAGCATCAACCCTTCAATTGCCAGCAATGTATCCCAACCAACGTCTTTGGCTGTGCCGTCCGTGAGTATTTTGACGCAACCTGTGCAGCAAGCGCCAAGTCAGCGACATGCCCAGCAGCTTATTGGTACCAACCAACAAGTCAACCAGGTCGTGAACATATCTCCCATTCGGCAGCTGGCCGTATCGCAGGCTCCAAGCAAATCACATACTTGTTCATTCTGCCAAAAGTCTTTCAGCTCAAGGTAGGTTGTTCTTATTTTGATGCGTTTGTTGTAGGCTATGTGATGAAGAGTGTGAGGTTACCTGCTGTAGATGATCCATGTTTTTCTGGCAAGAGGTAATTTTCAATAGCAAGCATGTTGTCTGCCAGTTTTGACTGAGAATTGTTCTCCCTTCATATAACAAAGCAAAAAATCCTGTTTTTGTTTTAATCTCAGCCTGTTTATTTAATCAGTAAAAATGGTTTAGGTATTCTTATTTTATGCGTAAATATTGTATGGCTTATAGTTATGCTACTATGAAGCACATGAGTCAAAATCAAGGCCTGTGGTGTGGGCCAAATGTGGCTTGCCACGTCAATACGTATGGCATGATGCTAGCTTGAAAAGTGTATTGAAATAGGTTTTTGCTGCTTCACAGTGTGTACTGACCGTAAACCTTTTCTTGCACAATCTATTTTGATTATAAGGCCTTTGCAAGGCTGTGTGTGTATCCATTTTATGTTTTTGTTAATAGCTGTTTTTTTCAGATGTTTTCAGCAGCTCACAATTGCCGGTTTTGTTATAGTTTAGATTTACAGTGATAAACATCTATGCCTTTTTGATATAGCTACAAATGGCCCATTTGAAGCAATGATTATGGTGATGTGGTCTCTGGTCAAAATGAGTTTAACACCCTTGCTGTAGAGCAGAGGCGGACAAAATGTGGCCCCCAGGCCTGGTGGCACCGCGGACTTAAGAATTTTTATGTAGATAAATTTTTGACTAGCATTTCGATTCACTTTTCAATGAGAAACAACTGCATTCCTCTCATTAAATAAATTACGTAATGTGCACTATATTTTATGATCACAGCCTGATTTGAACTACAATTCACATGCTTTATCTAAGTCTTCCTTTAGGAATATATAATATATTCATTATTTCACCCATAAGCTTTTGCTTGTAATTTACAAGGCTGAAGATGTGTTAATGACATGAAATCAAATTTCAAGTAAAACACTTTGCGAGCAGATTTAGCTGGGTCATCCCTGTGGAGACTTGTTGCTCGCTGAAATGTGTACCACATTATTTTATATTTGGTCTCCATCTGGTGAACTATAATTGGCATTATTACCAATGAAGCATGGCAGGTGAAGAAATGTTGTTTATCTTGAGCTAACAGGTGGCCCACCTCCCAATGTCACCTGAAAATGTGACCTGTAGAGATAGAAGTTAATCTGGCCCTGCTCTAGAGTCAAGCCCAATAATGATTTAACTCAGAATGTTCTATTGTTTTGTGGATTCAGGACCAGTAGCAAAGCATAATATGCTTGGCCAAGCAGAGCAGAAAACCTGTGGGTGATGTATTTTCAAAAAGTTGCTATAATGATAATGTTGGCAATGATATGATGTGGTTGAGGAAACATGATTGCTGTTCCAAGACAAACACCTATGTTAGCATAAGGTTTTACTTCACAAATTGAAAAGTTCACTAGTTGGTAACAATGCACAGCATTCTAGAAGGGTCAAGCCATGGTTTGTTTTTTAAAAATAATTAAGTTTATTGGCGATGGAGATTCTAAGAAATTTTAATGGTTTCCAGGTCATGTCTCCTTTATTTCACTGTCGTAGGTCAATTTCCATGGCTTCTACAACATAATGTGCCTTACACTATCACTAGTGCCTTACACTATCACTAGACACTATCACTAGTTTTCACAAGTTGGTGGTGTTTCAAAAATTTTGAATTAGTATAATCTATTTATTGAAACTTATTGCAAAAATGTACAATCACAAAAGATGTGAAGAAGTATGATTGTGAGTTTAGCTGTATGCTAAACACTAAAGAGCTGATGATAAGCTGGAGTTGATTGAAATAGGTCTTGGGTATTTTGCTAAATTCAGACAATACGTCTTTCTGCTGTAAGGAACCATTTTCTATAATATATGATTGACAGACTTTCAACAGTTAAGTCCTTCACTCCTAGAAAGCTTATTCTACAAAGTTTACCAAATTTTCCCCATACATGTTAGCTCATATAGTAACAAGTTCAGAAACATATTATTGTAATGAGCATTTTGTTGGGCTTATACCATAGCAAAATTTATTTTGTGGAATCCCAACCACGCAGAGGGAATTACTCTACTTGGTCATCAGAAATGAATTCCTACAACCAATGAATGATGCATTTGTGTGTTTTAGTATTTGCGTTTTACGTTTACCAACAAGCAAAAAACTAAAGTAAAACCATGAGTTTGCAAAACAAAAGAAAAAGTGAGTCAGACTGATTTTATTTTAAGGGCAAAAAAGTGTACTGTCAGGAAAAATGAAAACATAATTGAATTCATTGATACTAGTGGAACTGCTCAAAACAGTTCTTGTTTCTGTTTCTGCATAGGTAAATATCACAGCTGCTGCATATGGCGAAACCTTTCTTGCCTCTTTCATCTTCCTAATAGCGTCTTTTGTGTCTTCTGTGATTTTGAAATGTTCCAGTTGGTGTCTAAATTGGTTACAGTATTATTGTCTGATGTTAAAAGGTGTTTTTTGTATTCGAGAAAAAGTCTGCAAGTGCTTCATCGCGATCCTTTGAAATACTTTTGTGATACTTTCTAAATTTCCATTGAGAAAAGTTGAAACTATTATCACTGATAGTTGATAAGCAAGCGTGCCAGGGTCATATCAACTTAATCCCAAAAGCAACTGCAAAAATTGCTTCCATGATTTTTCCCATCAAAACAGTATATATGTTGTTGGTTTTTTATCTAAAAAATTAGTTCTGTTGCGATCGGAAATCCCGAGCGGCATGTGTGCAAAACTTCAGACTGTGGCAGCAAGCAACAATAGAGATCACCTGACGATATCACTCTATTATTGCTTGTTCGCACCACATATACATACTTCACGCACATCCCGTTCGTGGTGAATCACACATTCAACGCAACGCCACCGGAGAGGTTGCAACAGTTCATCTCATTTATATATTTCTTGTGCTTTTCAACCATTGGCCCTGGCTGTGGTTATACTTTGTTCCTTCTGAAATGGATATAAAATTAATGGAAGCATCTTGTTTTCAAATCATTGTGACATTAATGTTCAAAATCTTTTTGGATTAGGTTTTGCTCTATGTGCTGTTTCATCATGTGTTACCTTGGAATTTTGGAATTTTGTCATTTGTTCAATTGCTTGTTCAAAAATTAGCCTCATGAAAATTTGGAATGCAGCCAGCAATAAAATGACTGATCTACAGACAAATTTTCATGCTCTATCATGTGCTGGGCTTTTTTGTTGAGAGCTACATCAGTGTTTGCAAAATGCAATGCTTTTGTCGTTGTTCAAAAATTAGTGTCACAGCAAATTGGAACACAGCATTGAAATGATTGTGAACTGTGAACAAATTTCCAAGGTCTGTTGCTTGCTGGGTCTTTTTTGTAAAGAGCTACATCAATGTTTGCAAATTGCAATGCTTTTGCCATGGTTTTGGCAATCGGCAGATAAATGCCTAAGTTGACAGTGGCATGACTCTTGCTGCTGCTCATGTTAAGTGATCATTGTTATTCACTGTAGGACAATCTATTCCCAGGTGATAAAGTTTTGCACTTGTCTATGCTAGGTTGCTTTGGAACTGTTCACATTTGTCTTTAAATACTAGAAAATTAAATTGTGACATGGTTACTGGCTGCGTTAATGTTTTGGTAAGTTAAAGGGTTAGAACAGGGTTTTTCAACATTTTGCTGCAGCGGAATCTTCTGCAAATGTTTGCGTTGGTCATGGAACGCTATGCAGTGATCCAAGTGTCTATCCTACTTTCTCCAGATGGGTGGAAATGTCGCATCTATGTTTTATTTCTATATTTCGGCAGAACCCTTGGCAGCCACTTGCAGAACCCTTGTTGAAAAACACTTGGTTAGCAGATAGATATTATTCAATGTTACTCAGAACCTTTTATGGAGTGAAACTTGTTTTTTTTTGCAAATTATATAAGAATCAGCAAAAGAACAACCAGAAATTCAAGTAAAATCGTTCTGAACATTACAAAGAGCTATTTTCATCTTAAGCAAATCTCCATTAAAAATGTGGTTTCAACAATGCACAGATTCTGGTTCTACTAATCCAAGGGTGCTCATCCTGGGGTACATGTACCCTAGGGATACATTTGCCTATCTGAAGGTTACATATAAGGTTAGCAATAGAAGTGAAAAATATTATATTTATTTCCAAATATTCTAACATATAAAACTTCAGTGGATTTTGATATATTACTCAGCTTTGTTGTCATAAGAAATTTTATGGGTACATGCTCTTGCTCATCTGTTGAAATGCTGAAGGCGTACATGGTCAGAGAAAGGTTGGGAACCTCTGTGCTATGTATTACATAGTCTGTTGCATGAGTGGTTTCAATGAATCCTCACTGACAATGACAGCAATTGATTTTGGAAGTAGTTTATGTTGTTCCATTTAAATCATCACTTGTTGCAATGTTTGTCATGCTGTACTACAAAAATTTTTTCAAATGAGTGTTTGTCCAAAGTTGTTTTCCTGAAAGTTCATATGTACTTGATGAAAATTGGGAAGTTGTGTTTTGTTTTATTGTTATGCTTGGTGGTGCTATTTTATGGTTTTCTTCATATTACCTTTTAATGGAGATTTGTATCAAAACTTAATGTTGTGCAAATTGAAACTTCTGTGTTATTTAGAAAATCTAATCAACTAAAGAACTCCAAACCCACTTCAGTGATTGGTTTGGAATGTATTGAAACTGTGACTATTATTTTATTTCCATTTTGTTTGTGCTGCATATCCCCTTATCAATGACATGCCGTATATTCTTGCTTATTAGCTGCACTGTTTTACCTGAAATATGGCCTGTATTTTGCCTGTGGCCTATACGCGCAACATATCTAGAGGGACAAAGTTTTTGCATGAGCTATCAAGAAATGTTCTATCAGCAATAGCCTTGACAGAACAGAAGATGACATTCTCTGGACAGATGTTCGTGACGACACCCATGACACAGATGAAGATGGCACCTGCGATGATCTGCCGTACTTATAGACAAACTTCCTTCTTTCGACAAAGAAGATTTCTTAGATTTTGAACAATAAAATTGACTTTCATTACATTTGCCTGTAAAAATCAATATTTTGTGGTTGATTAATCACACAGGGTCTTCACCGGTGAAAAGGTCAATTGACCTGCGGCTTATTCGTGAATTACNCTTGATTCTCGGCATATGGCAAAAATCTCTGCTGCGGCTTATCTGCGGATGCGGCTAATAAGCGAGTATATACGGTATGTTGTCCCCCTGTACCTAAATAAAATGCAGCTTCACACAAAACCTTGTCTGTTTTGCAACTAGCATTTTACCATTTAACATTGGTTGTTCTAACCAGGTAAGGGCCTCGGTACAAAGTTTTTAGGAATGCAGTAATTTTTTCCCTTGCATGAACTAAATTGGAAAATCTACCATGGTTTAATTTTTTGGGTGGCTATGTTTCAAACAAATGGCTTGAGTATAATAGGTTAACCTGTACTTCATCTTTGATATATATCTACTCAAACGTTAATTACTACCTATGTACTCCTATGGAGTGCCGTCCTTGAAGGTGTTCAGCACAAGCTATGTATATATAGATTTTTTGTGAGGGATCAAGGTTAAATTAAATCTTTATTTTATGGTGTACTGGTATTGCTTGCACACTTCATTGCTAGTTTTCATTTTCAACTGTTACATTGCTGTTTTTTTCCATTTTGTCCATAATTGTGTAAATTTAGTGTGAATTTGTTAGTGTCCACTCTGTCCAATGTCCATCCATGCAATAATAGCTTCTGTTTTGAAAGCTGCTTCGTTGTTTCTAAAAAGTATGTTTGTTTGTTTTAGTCATTCATTTGTTGATTGGTGGTTCAAATCGTCAATCAAAAAGATGTTACTTAAAAACAGTTGATGCCTATCACTGTCAAAAAGTTTATAGGTTGATGTTATGACTGGTGGTGTTGCAACCTCTCCGGTGGTGTTGCGTTGATTGTGTGATTCACCACGAACGGGATGAGCGTGAAGAACAACACCATACATATATGTGGTGCGAACAAGCAATAATAGAGTGATCGTGGCGTGTAATCTCTGGTGATACTAACGATGTCAACGATTGAACGTAACAATAGCGTACGCAAAGAGTGATCATGGCATGTGAACTCTATTGTTGCTTGCTGCCACAGTGTGAAGCTTTGCGCATATGCCGCTCGGGATTTCCGATCGCAACATTGAAATAACCGTATGCGAGTACGGCAAACGTTTTTGCCGGCATTTTGTGCCATGGACCATAACACGCCCACAATTTTTTAGGTACAACGTCAACAGACACGAGAAAATATGCAAACTGAATACTTCAGGATCAGCAGCTGGCCAGCAGCAGCAGCAGCCGCAACAAGCACCTTTGCCTACAAATTCAACAAAATGCTTGTTGTGTATGAAGACGTTCTCCAACATGGAAAGCTTGACTCGTCACCAAAGGAAATGCAAAGTACTGGCTTAATTTTTGTAAACAAGTTTCAACCAATTTCGTCCTGAATACTCTGCGTCTGAACACACGTTTTTTTATTTTAAATGAAACACGGTGTGTTGATTTTTACTCGGGCGGTGCTGGTCAATTTCTCCTTTGATCGTTGACTTGACCTATTTGCAGGAGATGAAGTTGGTGAGTAATGTCGGGAATCCGACGATCATGCTGGCCACTAGCCAGCAAAAACGTTTGCACATTTGCAAGTATTGTGCCAAAGATTTCAGCACCAAGTGGAACGTGATCCGTCACGAGAGGCTTTTCCATAAACCCACCGATCCTGTTGTTGTCCCTGAGAATGTTCTGAATGGAACCGTAACAGACATGCCGATCATGGCAGCTCCGATGGGTAAACCTGAACGGTAAGAGAAAGGATGTTCTGCCAGCTTATGCTCGTCGCGTACGGACAATAGCTTTTACTTACTACAAAAAGTTGCGAAGGTGATGCACAAAATTTTAAAACTGTCAATATCCAGTACCCTAAGGTTTGAAAAAGCGTTTAAAATTGGAAACAGCGAAATACTAGAGCAGGACGAAAAAGTCTTAAGTGAGGTGTATCATACGAAACAGTGATTATGGTCGAGGCTGTTTTTACTAGCAATTTGTTCAGCGTTTATAAATAGAATGAAAGAGATTAACCCAAGAGTCCAATGTACATTGCCACTTCGTTTGTTTCTGGTTTAATAAGTTTTGATAATGCTTTAAACTGTTCAGCGGCAAAAATTGCTGCAACGACAAACAGATACGAGTCCAAATTGACCAACAAACAATTCATAAAAGCGCGGATGTTTTTGTACGATTAACTTTCTGGAGTATTCATCGGTTGCAAAAATTATAATACAATTCTATAGTCCGTACTCCGAAAGGTTACTTTTTGACTGGGACTCTTTGTATTTCCAAAAAGTTAATTCCGAAATACTTCAGCCTTACCATTGAATGAGGTTGTTTGAGTTAGTGATTTAAATACGACTTCGTCCTTTCCACTTGAAATTCACTTTTCGAGACGCACTCCTGCGACTTCTCATTCTCAAAACCTGATGTGTCGTGGCCCCTGTTTGTGCACTGCATGAGATTTGTGCAGTCCAGTCCGAAGTTCATCCCATGTTTCCCGGGTGTGGCTTTCTTTTTCATCGGTTGTCGCGTGCCGTAGGTAGACAACTGCGCACCGACTACTTGGGTCGTCTTGTATGCAAATATATTTGTTTGATACAGTGAGGTCCACTCTGTTGGAATTTGTTTTGTAAGTGACCCTGTTCCTGAGTTTGCATTCCATCGACTCGTCTTTTCTACACTTAAACCTGTCGGACGATCACTCGAGTCTGGGTGCCATGGAACTGGACTCTGACTTGACTCGTCGACTGGTGCTTAAACGCGATTTGGTGCGTAGTTCACATCGGAGGCTTATGCATCATAGCTTTGTGGGTATATACAGGTTATCGAGGGTGACGTGTGAAAGGGAGCACTGTGACGTGTGAAAGGGAGCACTCCGAAATCTTAACGTTTTTAATCAAACGAACGCCAGCCAGCACATGCTTTCATTCAGCACTTATGTTTAAACCTCACGCACAGATCTACGCTTTTAGTCTCAACATTTGTGAACCCGATTCATCTGTAGATCCATGGAACAGACTTTGCACAGTGAATTGTTTAATGGAAGTGTGGCAAAAGGTGGAAAAATAATTCTGAGGAGTGTTGAGCATCCTGTCTGGGTTATTACAATAGTATTGAAGGGGTTGCGTCTGCAAACAGCGATTCCTCTCAATCTGTCAATCATGTTTATGCATCAACGAGTTTTCCACGTGAGCACGCTGCTGTGCAGTGAAGCGTTGCGGCCATTATCCGCTGAACAGAACGTACTTGGAAATTGAGCGTCACAGGCGTGTTTTGCTGTGCTGCGTGCCTCGGCGTATTTTAATTGTGCTGAAGGCTTTCGGGGCGCGGGGCGCCAGTCAACACACTAGGTCCCCCTAGCTTGGACTCAGGTATTTGCGGCACGTCAGATTCAAGTTCGTGCTCAGTTCCAGCACCGTCGTTGTCGGACATACTGTATGTTTGCATCAGTAATCCAGAGAAGAGCGGAGCCACATTTTTTAGACTCTGCTTCGGGCTTATGGTCCACTGCGCCGAAAATTGAAAACCTCAACCGCGACTCTTGCTTCGAATCCGAAGCAGTACAGTGCATGCAACTCATAACAAAGATTCACCTTCACGGCCGTGTTTTCTACAAAAATCAGAACTAAATTTTTTGCAATATACCCTTGATTTGCTGATTAAATTTTCGCTGAGAACATTTTACATAACCGTAGAAAAGCTCAAAACTGCGCTTATGTTTTGTTTCAAAAAGTTTGCTTCAGTCGTTGGTAAACATGAAATTATTTTTCATTTGTAAATTTGTAACAAGACAGTTGGTATAGTTTTCCCCTAAACGTTCAAACAGTCTGCAACACAAGTTGTTTCCCGAATGGTATTAGTGTGAAGTCCACCGAACAAGTCAACTTGTGTTCATGCCTCACTGAAGCATGACAATGACATTCAGAGTGTGCAGTTTCAGATTCAATTTCAAATTGTGCAGCAAACAAGCTCAGAGACCCATTTCCCCAGTGCTCTGCCGCTGTTCAAAACACACTGTTTCGTGCCTACTGCAGGCTAATATAAGCCTGCCGGTTGTGGTGCAAATGCACACAGCATATAAGTAACCGCCTTCGCGTTGCCGATAACAACGCCTACCGAAATTTGTTTTGCATCCCCAGGAATGTAAATGTTCGCACACATCAAGTTGCCCGTTTTGTCAGAACATTTGATGCCATGGTTAGAAACGGTCTGTATACCTGCGTTCAACGATGTGCATTTTCATTCAACATTTTTATTCGCTGAAGTATCTGTCTGATGCTTTTTTGTATAAATCTCCATTTTCTACCACGATTTAACACTTGTGACGATGTCGAAAAGAAACAGATGTTTTCGGGTGATTTTGCTTCAGCGTTTGTTCCTCTTCAGTATTGATTGTGCGTGCCAACCAGCACCCACCGTGCGATGTGTTGTGCCCAAGTATTTATATACATTCGTTTTCTGTTGATCTCCCCTATGTTATGGACCATTTGTCTGATCCAAACGCGTAAATAAGCAAGTTAGAAATGTTGGTCGGCTTCTGGGCAAACCTACAGCGGTAACTCCGGATCGGGCTCCGACGCAAAATGCAAACTCTGACCGGAGTCCACTCCTGCCCCGCGATCATCTCTGATCAGTACTACCGCTCAGACCAAAGTAGAATTTAGGCACTTCAGCTGCTTTGCATAGTTCGTTTTCTTCGCGTAGAGCGCCTACTCTCTGCATTTCTTCTATTTTGTAGATTTGCGAAAGCATTACGTCCGGACTTTTTT
>JGI24159J19872_10006201_pt1 | contig 15533 bp, 15 predicted proteins | sample Ectturendosymbi4_FD_19872 | JGI IMG/M metagenome (IMG submission 19872) | reverse complement strand
AATAATGTGTGGTTGTAATTTGAAATAAATAGCTTTTTAATCAAAGTAACAATTGAAATTTTCATGGGTACACATCTTTTTGGGTCACCCTGTATATCACCGAACCGCGTACAATCACGACAGAAGAATACGTTATGGCTGCGTGAGTGCGATTAGCCTGGTGACGTAAGTGAAATACCAGTGACTTCACTGGTGACGTTACAAGCGGGTTACTACCTTGCACGCGAGCGGCTGCGAGACGACGACCACGAACGAGAACGGCCCGAGTAGGGCGAGCGTGAACTCGATCGCGAATAAGATCTCGAGTACGATCGACTCGACCGCGAGTACGATCGACTGTACGATCGCGAGTAACTCGATCTGCTGTATGACGAATAAGAACGGCTACTCGATCGGTGTCTCCGACGTCTCCTTCTGGACCTCGATCTCGACGAGTAGGATGAGTAAGACGAGTACGATCTGCGATTCAAAACAAATTAGCTATTCAACACTGCTTATCTAAACATATAAAAATACGATTTACCGACCAGCATGTTTTCGGACGATTTAACGACCAGTATGTTTTCGGATAAATCTAAAAATATTACCATGAGTACATTTGCAAGTTTTCCAGGCAGAAAAAAATTAGGCAAATAAAATTCGTGGCGCATAGGACAAATTTTCTAATGACATTACAGCGTTCAAAGACAAAATTTGAAATCTTTTTTTGCAGCGAGCGAAAGCGAGCCCGCGTTCTACAGCACGAACGATGACTGATAGCTGCGACCAGTGATGGAGTCTCGACGTTTATTTTGGATTTGTTCTCGAGGTTCAGCAACGAAACAATGGGTGAGTGCCAGTAATAGACTTGGTCTCAGTCTCGAGAAGCGTCTTGAGACCATTTTGATGAGTCTCGGTCTCGAGACATTGAATGCTTCTTCGATACAACTTGACAAAGCTTCTGTAATTCAACTTGTTCTGTTTGTCTTGTCATTGGGAAAGAAAAAAACAAACAGTGGCAAAATGGTAGAAATTTAACAAATTCCAGGTCGAAAGTTTTTATGGACTTTTGTGGAAAAACTCAGAAGAATTTTGGCGAATCTGACAAGCATTCGGGTCTCGAGATTTTTTGACAAAGTCTCAGTCTGGAAGTATTAAACAAGTCTCGGAGTGTACGGTCTCGACTACATCACTGGCACCGACAGTTACGTGAAGTGCGCCACTGCGCTTGCGGGCATAATTATTTGAGGCGTTTGGTGCGTGCATTTCGTTCAATAATGATGCCTTTTCTGAATCCTGGTTCGTGCGTGTTATTCATTCAATACAAAACATTATTCGCCCGGATTTTTACAATGCGACGTCTACGAAGTTACACCGAGGTCAGGGGTGCACAACATTGTTACACTTTTTAGATCAGGGGTGCACAGCATTTTTGCTATTGCCGGCCGCATTACACATATTATGAGCTACACGGCCGCCAGTGAGTTCCAAGTTATTTATTGCATTGCTTCCGTTTTGCTTCCACACGTCCGTTTGGCCGTCTTTCTACTAAGTATCCGCACACAGACAGACAAAGAGTGTTTATTAATGCACGGCCGCCATTACTTATTTTTAAATTGCGTGCGCACGGCCACAGGTTGTGCGCCCCTGTTTTAGACGACAAAGTGGTCACAGCGGAACCGTTACGCACCTCGACGAGTCGCTTCGCTTCTTGTCACCGTCGCTGTCATCTTCAACGTAGATTCCTATGCCGCCCTCTTCGGCGTTATTGAAGCCTCCGCGGCCCCAGCCCATCGCGGGCCCCCACGGGCCGCCTCTCCACATGCCTCGCGCTCCTCCTCGACCCATCATCATGCCGGGCGGGGCGCCTGGCATGACGCCCATCTGCTGCGGGTCAGGAAAGGGCATGTCTGTGAGGTGGACACAGATACGCGGTAAAAAATGTAACAACGACACAGAGTAAGGGGGTATTTTTACAAGTTGCAACTCCATGCAACACACATATCGGCTAGAGAATAACAACAACCATAAGGCAAAGCGCGACGGTCACCTGTTGACCGAGCAAGCCGTTCATCAAACAAACACATCTCTACCTCCGAAGCCCCATCCACGTCCCCGAAAGTTGCCGCGGGCGCGACCTCTCGCTCTCATGGCGGGGAAACCGCGAAATCCGCGACCACGAAACGGATCGAAACCACCCCGTCCGCGCATGGGGGGGAAGAAACCTCGCATTCGCTGGTAGTCCACCAGAGCCTGCGAGTGGAAACGTTTGCTGAATGTGCTTGTCTTTTAGGTTTTTGCAAAACGAAATGGTTCAACGTACGTTGTCGAAGTTTTCTCCGGTAGGAAACGGATTGAAATCCCCTTCGGCGAAGTCGAACGATTCGCTGAACGCGGTCGAGATCGAGGACAACGTCATAGAGGAAAAGCTGTTCGACCTGGCAACAATGCACGATTGCAGAAGCATGCGGGAACGTGCGAAGCAACTACATGTCTTGTTTGTTTCGCACCGGTCGAGCAACCAACGACTTGAACAAGGTTTTCTTGCTTATATATTTTTTGAGCAGCATTGACTGAAATCACGCGACGACAGGTAACTGAGAATGAGCCCAAGCTGCCCATCTTCAATGACGTAACACCTTCCTTCCTCAGCGTCATTAAAATTTCCGGAAAATCTTGTGTCAAACAAGTTAGAAGTCAATGCGCCGGTGTTTTGCTTCTTTTAAAGCGACAACTGCGACTGATCCACTACGGAGCGTGAGCACTGCGAATAGTCTTAATGAACCCTGAAAAAGCACATCAAGACTACTGCATGCAAACTGTCATGGCAAAAATTTGGGGGTTTCAACGTTAAACCGCATAATTGCCATCAGTCATAACTACGTAGCTGTAAAGACATCTACAACTGGCCCACAAATACTTGTTGCTGTCAAAATATATCAATGACACAAATACCTGCTTCTGCTCTTGCTCTTGCTTTTGCTTTTGCTTTTCCTGATGTCTTCCAACGTCACTTCTGGCCTCGGTTCTCTCTCTACGCTTGGCGGACGCTCCATCATCTCCATTGGTTCGGGGGCGCTAATCTCCGCTTCGCTCTCGTTTCGCCTCTTCCCGCGCTTCACCTTCTTCTTTTTCTTTTTGTGCTTGTGCTTCTTTTTCTTCTTGCGCAACTTGTCGTCGTCGCTGTCGTCACCACCCATTGCGTCACCCCCGTCGCCGCTCCTCGGACTCGGCTTTTCTTCGTCGACTTTTTCGCCGATTTTTTCGTCGTCGCCGCCAGGATCGACTTTGTCCACGTTTTTCGTGTCTGAGAGCAAGAACGCGCCACAGGTTGACAACAAGAAGAGCAACTAAACTCGCGCAGCGATAGCACAGGATGCGATTGGTTTTCGCGTGACCACAAGTGCGTCAGAGGAACAGCGCGAAAGTTAAGACTTTTTTGACGACCCTGCGCAGCAGGACGAGCAAAACCGACTTTTCGTTTTTCACGAAAGGTTTATTGCGCTCGCTTTAAACACCAGGCGTCACGAGCGGTCTGCAGACATCCCACTTCCACCAACCCTACGCAGCAGGTCATGGGAAGTAACCATCTGGCAGCATCGTACGTCAAGCATTTATAATGCGTCCTACCATTAACGCCAAACAAAAGGCTGGAGGAACGCTGCCAACTACCCACTTTTTACCTTTTCGCTATAACACGATGCGGAATAGAATCCTATCTATCGAGAGGGGCTTGCTCTGCCACAGCACCACTTCGCCATTCTGCTTTGTGCCTTTCTTTTTACCCCTCAATGCAGCGCCATTTTTCGTTTGGCTCATAAGCCAGACCATGGGCGTCGGAAGGGGGGCTGTATTTTGAAATTTTCAGGAAAAAAGGTTGTTTTTTAGTTTTGAATGCAAAAAACAAATTTCCCCGAGTGCCCCCCACCCTGGAAATATACCTTCCGATGACAATGAGCCAGACTCAAATGAAGAAGACACAGTCTTAGACATCACACACAATTCACGAGTGACAAAGCAGAATCAACACCAATCGCTGTCCTTTAACAAGTAACAGACGACGAGCCATTTATAGTTTACCTTATCACATTTAAGCAACAATGGCGTCGTATCGATTATGACCACGCAATGCAGATGTGTTTCTTCACGTTAAGTCGTCACCGGTTGACGACCAACCACAAAATAAGCATGCCAAGGCTATGACTTCATTTCACGGTTGTGCACTCGCAATAGCCCACGCATCACTGATTCAGCTCCATTGTGTGACAGCCATGTCACCAGCTTGCCCACAAACAGACCGGAAATTGAAATACACTGCGATTCCCTGCATTTATCCGACTGCGAAATTATATGGTAGCGAAATGGTAGCGTAGCGCGCTTGCACTGATGGCGCGACACATTATCCCAACACACTGGAACCGCCGTTGCTGGGAAATAAGCGATGGGACAACGTACTTGCTTCAGACTACGATTATTTCGCAACACTAGTTATATAAAAACTGACCGAGTTATCATCTTTTCCTTAACGAGTCACGAATCACAGCTCACGCCGAGGCCTGCTTTTTGAAACACTGCTGTACATCAACGCAAGCGATTCATTTATGAGCGCGTAGTTATCATGGAGTACAGAACACTCGAATTATCTATTTTCAGTGTTGTAAATAAAAAAAAAAAAAAAAATTATCTGTTTTAATCTCCTCAGCGTTGACAAGTAGATTCATGTCATACGCGTGGAAACAAACAGAGTGCAATATTACATTGAAAAACTCTTCGTTGGTTTCGTTGCTACAACAGTAACCATAGCAACACTCAGCTGGCGACGAAACTACAAGAACATGCGAATTTCGAGAGAACATCGCGAACGAAAGCAGTTGCCTGATATACACATGTCCGCGACCCCAAGTATGCCACACAGAGAATAAGAAAACAAGTGCCATTTTAACTATTTTATTTTCACTAGGCATACCAGAGCGTAAATGCTCAAGATTGATTTTCATTGGAGTTTTCCAACACACACTTCAACCACGTCACATGCTGCCTCTCGCTGGGTAATAACACACTTTGCAAAATAATCAGTGCCCATTTCGTCGTTCGAAATACTTCACGTTACTTAACTGAAAAGTTGGAAAGTCATTGCCGAAAAGCTAATATTCAAATATCAGAGAATTAACATCGGCCTTCGTTTCCCCACAAAATCAGATGCTTTAATTTTTTAAACAAGTCCTATCAACGAAATATGTTTTGTACACAAACATACTCGGCGGGATATACAGCAACTCACAATGACTGAGGGTTTGCATCTTCTTGGCCAATAGCTCTGCTTCTTCCAAAGGATGCAGCTCCTGGTCCTCGTCTGGTTCGAAGGCTTTTGGATCGAGTTGGTGACTTTCCGACAGCCGGCTGTCCCCCTGAAAATAAATCCGAAGCTTGCGAGCCGTCCAATGAGTCGTTGCGTTAGGTGGGACGGATGGACGTGAAAAAATCAGTATTCACTTCTCTTTTTTGTTTTAGCAGCAGGCGGAAATTTGAAAGACTTGCCAAAGTTGCATCGCCAGTAACGAAAAACAAGCAGGTCGCATACAAATGTTGCTGAACACTTCGAATCGAATACATCTGTCCTCATCGTCAGCAAGATTAAACCAAAAGTGTTCAATGTTGTTGAACACTTAGAATCGAATGCATCTGTCCTCATCGTCAACAAGATTAAAGATTAAACCAATGAATGAATGGAATTTTTCATCCGCAAACCACGCGAATAGCAGCATACATAGAAAGGAAGCAAGAATGGCGCGTGTCAATCACAAATGCGGCAGACAAAGGTGGAAACGAGGAAGTATACGATCGGCTGCCAACTCGCACACCAACGTTTAACAGGAAGACGTGGGTAACGCACCGGTGTTTAGCATTGGTCTTGTGTTCTTGGTATCAAGATTGGCACGAACGAAAGAAAACGCAAAATTGGCATCGGGAGAAGCTATCAGCAACCATGGGCTCGAACACAACTGTTGGGTGAGCACGAGACGTAGACGACACGTCGATGCTTAACGTAAGACTATGTTCTAGTCTCTAACTCAGTGATTGTCAACGTGGTTGACATAAATCCTTGACAGAACTTTCACTGACCTATGTGCAATACAGTTTCGAACTAGTTGTTCACGTTCATGTGGTGTCAGCATAGCAAATAAGCAAACTGTTCCACCGGGATTTTCTAAAAAAAGATGGTCCATGGGCCGAATAGGTTCAGAATCACTGCTCTAACGTAAACAAACGCTTTCACTCACGACCGAAGGCCAGAGTTTCTGCCTTATCAAGCATAGCAACACGCTCAGGATGCTATTTGGTGTGCTTGTGCAACTCGGTCGGCGCAATTTCTCGTTCATTGTGAATATTCTTTACACTGCGTTCAATCTGCAGAGGTTTTGTGGCACGAACGGCTAAGCGACATACGGCCCCTGCATCGGTAAAGGACATCCGAACCATCCAAAAGACATTTTACCTTTTTTTGATAGAGGCAAATTTAACTATTGCCGCATTCNACGAGTATCCAACCTTTGAAAATAAGCTTCACCAAGGCGAGAATAACAATTATAGTTTTCTTTTTCAGATTACATGTCAACAAGAGTTGAACACATAGCGAACTAAACCTGGATACTAATAAGCGTTGTTGTCAATTTGGCATGACGTAACAACAGTCTTAGGATTTATTAAGTGTGGGTGCATTACGACATTTGTGGATGTAAAGTACGCGACTCAACTGCACTTCTCAGCAGTCAGTCTACAACGGTGATCAGCTGAGTTTGCGTGCTATGAGATTGTCAAATCTGGTAAAAACTGGTCCCTTTCAAGTGGCAGCAGCACTTTAGTGAGCGGTATGAGTGGCGGGTGCTGTACAACCGAAAGCCTAAGAGGTGTTAAAACTGTTAGAATGCAGCAACGTTTGTCGACTGAACAGCCTTAACGAGCATAGCGCATCAAACGTACCTTCTTTAATTCGTAACCATCACCATGAGATTTCTTTTCGTGGCGTCGCCTGCAAAAACAAGTTGGAGAAGCGGTCAGACATCGCTTTCATTCTGATCTGTCGATGTTATTGAGGTACATTTCGTTTTCATCACGATTGCCATTTTTTATGAAGTATTAACGAATTTTTTTCGTGAAATACTTGCAAGCCATTCATTGCATCTTTATATTTTTTACGTGACTATAATAATGAATAGCACTTCAGTGTATGACTTGAACAACTGTCCTTACTTGCACATGGCCAAGTACTTAAATTTCGATTCATCGAGTTAGTCAACGGCGCTGTATTGGTACCCAATGCAAGAAGATACAAGCGTAGAGGTTTTCTTTTAATTGGTGTTTACAGGTTCGCATACTGACTGACTCGGATATGAGTGTTTGCAAAGTGCGAGCAGGGTTTTTAAAAACTTCCACTAAGTGAATTAACATATCGCCGTTAAAAGATCGAACAATTTATATGTGGAAAAATCAACCTTTTCAAAATAAAGTCTCGCTCTCCGGTGGATTCGGAGTCGAAACATAACCCGTGGAGTCGGTCGATTTGGAGACTGATTCCACAGGCCTTGGAATTTAAGCAACGGATGGTGCCAATCGTTTCATCTGATGAACTGCAAGCGCATGTCAAAGACCCACCTTTCCAGACCTCGGTCTGTGAAGGCGCACTTAATACCCCTCATTGGGCCTTATTCTCACAAGACCATTTTTTCGAAGTCATGTTCTGTACTTGACCAAAAGTGAAATTGATTCTGTTAACACCTCCAGCGAGTTTAAACCTGTGAACTTCCCACGACACCCTTTCCGGGCGGAAGGGGCAGAAATCATTTTTACCTGTGCTTTTCCCGTCGCCTCCTGCTTTCTTCTTCCTCGTTCACCACTTCCTTAGGATTGGGAACGTTTCTGTAATCCGTATCCTCCCCATAATCATCCATTCTTTCTCCTGCAAGAATGGTATGAAAGTGCACAATTTAGCAGCACAACCGAAAGCTCATCAAATTAGGGTTGAGCTGTTTCTAAGAAACAACAAAATACACCATCCGAGATAGTGAAAATGTCATTAATTTCAGTGGCGAAGCACTTGACAACCCCTATTTCACTTTTATTCATTGCTAAGTGACTGTGTCATAAGCGTAGCCAGGGGAGTCATGGCCCCCTGCAAACCCCCATTTTTAGCAAATGTGGTCATTTCGTGCTTTGAGAAGCGGCGTCCCAAACAAAAATACTGTTGNTCGCCTAAGGTCAATCATATTGCCCCGCCCCAAAATTTTAGGCTGGCTACGCCACTGGACTGTTTCAGCAGGTAAAAGAAAGCGGCAGAGACACCGTCAACAACGCAGCACAACTCACCACCGTCTTCTTCGTCAGAATCGGCCCTTCGAGACATGGTGCTGGCAACGAGTCCACGTCGCCGGCCTTTCGGATCGCGATGGCGCTTTCGCTTCATCAAGTTGATTAGCGCACTTTCCAAACCTTCCTCGTTCTCCTGTTCATGTGTGCAATGGGCTCGTTCGCAAACAGTTATGTCGAGACTCGTGCACATGTTGCGCAAAACATAGGCGCCATTTTTAACTCAGAGCGCACCCTTATTATGCACACACCATTCTTTCAACGCCACCGGCTACACTTTCACACTCCGCTACATTTGTTTCACCAAGTCGCATCTCTGACAGCTTTTCGTTTCAATTTTTTAAGCATCTTACTTTCAACTGCATTTGATGATGATTTCTCAAATTTGCGGCGAACTTTTTTCGTACTAATCATCGATTCCGGCATGACAGTGCAAATCTTTCAGAAACGCTAACAGCCGATGCACCATCGGACTTGAAAACACCAAACCAACCTTCTTCACTTGGCTTTTGCTCGGCTGCTCTTTCACAATGTCCGCCTTCTTCGTGCTCTGCAGCAACTTGCTCTCTTGATCGAGCAAATCGTCGATGCCGCGAATATTGGTCGGAACGCTCGGTCCGATGTCCATGCGAACGCTGAAAAAAGCGAACCGTGCACAACTGACAGAGTTCGACAGGCACTTTGCTCTCGTGAAAAAAAAACGATACAAAGGAACGGAAATCACGCGAATAACGTCTTCAAACACTAAAGCAGGGGTTGCCAACCTTTGCCTGGACATGTATCCTTTCAGCATTTGGACAGATGAGCATGTAGCCCTAAAGTCTGTCTACGGCATAGATCGACTTCTCCCAAATTAATTATTGATGACTAATCATATATATATTTAACAATAAGCATATGATTTTTGAAAATAATATTAATTGATACATGTGTATTGTATAAATATATACATTTTTCCCTTCCATTGCCAAGCTTAAATGCCCTTCAGATTGACACATGTATCCGTAATGTACATGTACGCTAGGTTGGGAACCCCTGCACTAAAGAGAAAGACACGTAGAGTACACTTAAGTGATATTTAATATCTTTATGCAGAAAAAAATTACGAAGAATATTAATAAACGCAGACATTGCTTCCATCCATCGAACCCAAAATAACACTTGATCAGGAGCACGCCCGGAGGCACCCACACCAACAGCATAACAATTAAAACTATTCAAGCCTCTCAGTGATGACAACTTGAAATTGCGCCAGATGATAACTTAAGTCAAGGGACATTTATGCAACCACAAGCGATTTCCCAGATAGGCACTGCGACACCGCCATCAACAAACACCAGTATGGTGGCCCGTTTAGGCCATGTAATAATTTTGTTTTAATTAAAAATAGAACGAGTCAAAAAATTTCACTGAAATAATTTTTTGAAAGAACATTTTTGAAACGGAAATTTTCAATTTAGAGCAGGGGTGGCCAAACTGCGGCCCGCCAAATACCTTGCACATTTTTTTCAAGCACCACGTTTCCGACTGTGGACAGCAGTGCAACAGCATTAGCTGAGAATGTAAACAAAATGGTGTGATTTTATTGTTATTGATGTACTACAGTACACTTTAACAACCTACTGTATTTTTGCATAGATTACGTAAATCGCACTGCATCCGGCCGTCCAGTGGCCAGGCAGTCGCGAATTCGGCCAAAGAAGTTTGGCCACACCTGATTTGGAGTGCAGTTAACTCACAAACATCGATGGGAAATACTCAGTTGGCAGATTTGGACTTGGCAAACTTGATAATTTTTTGAAAAGTGAACAAACTTTGTCACAATCATTTTTCTTGAATTTTTTTGAGAAAATCAATTTTTTGTTCAGTTTCAATGAATTGTCAGTCGATATAATTTATTCCAAAAACAAAATTTTTTGTGAAAAATTGAAGCGAAGACAATTAAAAAAAAATTTTGGATTTTTTTGTGAACAACAAATGTTGACAGCGATTATTCTAAATATTACCAAAAATTTACGGTATATGATGCAAACAGGCCACCATATACCAGCCTCCCACTGTTGTTTCACACACAAGTGAAAAATCTATCCCTGCAAAGGAATTTCTTCTTAACAACTTACTGAACACTGTTTGGAAGAAGTTGCATCACAAGGCCATTGTCAAAGGACTTGGCAAAACAAGATTGAAAGCCAAAGAACTATTGACAAAACCTATTTGTTTTCGCTGAGACCCAAAACTCGCCGTAGCAGTATTCACTAACCTACCTTTTCGAACATTATGATCGAATTGTTTTAAATTTTTTCGGTCATTTAAAAAAATTGTCTTTGACCAAAAAAATAAACCCAGGACAAAACAAAAATTATGATTTGACCCTCCAAATACAAAAATATGCACCATACCCAGTGGAAGGTTCTTTTGGCATATCAGCTTGTGGCTTTCCAAGAGTTTCCGATGAGGTGGATCGAATTTGCTTGGATCCTGATGCTCCTGCAGAGTATGCTAACGAGCTACAATGTCAACACATACTTGACAAAAATCACACTGAATGAACTCTGCAGATTGCTTACTGTGTCTTAATGAAATTGACGTTTTGAAATACTACAAACAATTTAGTTTGACGAAGACAGGATTTTAATAATGATATCTTGGCACAAGTAATTTGATTTGTTGTATATTTTCCTTGTATTTAAAGAATTTTTATTTGCGTTATCTGAGGCAAATCTACTGTACAATTCAACTACCAACTCCAGCCAATGAAGCAGTTATTCATGGCACAGTATGTTTACAAGTCAACTGAAACCAGTACACAAAATAAAACCGTTATGCCACAAAGCAACATCTTTACCCACACCAACCCTTGCCTGATGTTGGGCTTAATGGGGTCACTCTGATGATTTTCAGCTACCACAGACAACAAAGTCATTTAAGAAACACATTTGGTAGTTTTGCATGTGCAAGACACTAAAATCAGCTCCACCGGGACAAACAAGTTCACCACAAAAAAACAACTGAAAAAGATTGTGAACACTGGACATTGCAAAAATGTAAAACACTTAGCTGCTGAAAACTAACTGAAGCCTGTCTTTGCCAACTTTCATATCAAGTATTAGTAATTCATTGATCACAGTACCATGAACTTTTGTTATCTCCACTAGTCTTCTTTTTACAATATCTGAGTGGTTCTGGGTTCTTATTTTTACGTCCACTTTACACAAAATTACTTGCAGTGCCTCAACCACATGACGAATATGTGAAAGATACGCAAGTGTTGAATATTAAACAGGGTAAAAATGCATTCATATACCCTCACAGAATTGATGGCTTTTTTAGTTCGGTGGAAGGCTACTTTCATGCCAGCTTTTTGATTTTGACGTTATGTGCTTTGGTAAAAATATATACACGTAAGGAAACTTTACAAAATGTCTGATTATCAACAAGGCATGTTGACAAAATTGGTCATGATAAGCAATAGACTTGTGCATGATGTACTGACAATGTCTGTTCCCATTAGCCACAAAACTTGATGACAAAATCTGTCTCAAATTTAGGGAAATATTGATCAGTCACTTTCTTTTAATAATAACTGGATTCTTTTTTTCAAACAACTAAACACTAACTTTAGTTGAATCTAATGTTTTAAAAGGCCGAACACAAATAATGAGAAGTTTGACTTTAGCAGTTAAAGAATGCCCACTTAATCACAATGCCCTATGACCATTAGGTCAGTGGCTTGACACCAACAAGTTACTAGAATTGCATTTCACCACGCATGGGAAAAACAAGATAAGTGTATGATGTGCTTAAAATATGCTGTCCTTTATTACTGAAATATTGTTTTCACCGACCACATCAGTGAGTATTGACAAATGACAGGGTTGTTAAAACTGGTCAGAGCTGGGGTCAGACCTAATGCAACATTGCCAAATTCTGTCTTTGCAAAACAATTGCATAAATGCCTGGTACATCAGGGATATTACATAGTACAAGCTACATCAAAAGTTGCTGAAAATTTCTAGAGCTAGAAAATATTTTTTAATGCTTGAAACTAAATGAAACGGTACAATCAAAGATTGGCAAACAACTTCATGCAGCAGTGTAGCATTATTAAAATAAAAACTGTGATAATTTGAGATGAACAACTTTGAAAAGCAAGACATTTTTTCCTACAAAAAAAACACCACATAACATGAAGTGGTCAGGGTATCTGCGTAAGTTTGATCAGTGTCCAGTTAATGATGTTGCTTGTTATTGATGCAACCACATTCACAATGATAAAAGCTTACTACAGCGAAGTGCATAAAACTTGTGACTTAGCACCAAGTCGTTTATCAGATTTCTTTGGACCTGTTCGGTAAAAATCTGATCTCTGGCTAGCACAGAAAGCCCAACTATTTTTCATTAAAAAATTCCTTGAAGTTTGTGTACTTTTTGCAACAATGCTTTGCCATATAAAAAATGACCATACACATCAGACAGTTTATTCATTCCATAAGTTCAAGTAGATTTAGCAACTGCAGTTGTGTAAAAATTAATAGCCTAAAAATATCAAAATAGTTTTATGCAGTGGGGTAAAGAAAGCGAGAGCATTACTAATACACTATAGCTTCAAACAACAGTTAAAAGGTAACCATAAGGAAACCACAACCTGTTGCTTGCAAAGAGCCAAGGCTTGGAACAGGAGTCCCGGCAGGATAGGATGTAACTGTTGTTTCACCATTGCTATCAATTCGGACTATTTCAGTTTTTATAATTTCACCGGTCTTTGCATTTTTCACCAATCTTCTTATGACCTGAATGCAAACATAACAAACTGATGTAGCAGGATAACATCATCGTCAAGATACAAAAGATAGATTCTATTTGAATAAGAGCCGATGATGCCTACTTAATGGGCAAAATATATACTCTGTAAGATCTTAGTGTCTGATTCTTTGCTGAGAAAATATTTCTTTCCATAGACAGATACAAAAGATAGTGTTAATTTATCAAGTCTTGAAATATACACCTGCAGTCCAGATGAGGAATTGCAGAACAATAAAAATATCAAAAATTAATTAGCAACACCAATAATTTTCATAGCAGTTCAATGCACCTTTTTCTTTCCAGGAGCAGCACTTTTCTTGGTAGTCACAGTTGGAGTTGCTAAAAAATGATTGCACATGTATTGTATTCACACAACCAACAATGAGCACTTAACAGCAAACATAAGATTTAAATCAGTAATGCAACAGCACTTAGAAATTTTTAGCTTATACATAAACATACCTCCTCCTTTGAAAGACCTGAAAAAGAAAAACTCCAATTATACAAAAACGAAATGTCAGGATGCCTTCCTGAACCTGGTTCATGACCTGTGATAAAATCAGTTACAGATATATAAGTTTTTGACAGTTAGTGCTCCAAACCTATCAATTTATATACATCCTTAAATTGGTATCAAGTCCACAACTTTTGCAAAATGGTCATCTTACAATGAGTTGCAATGAATGGCGCTACTTTCTTCACATTGTCTTTACAAGCACAGTTAAACAATTTCATACACTTTCCATGTAAATGTTACTTTAACGGTATTTGTGGTAATTGCAGAAATAACTTACAAACTAGAAGCTTTGGTTGCAGACACATGATTTTATGACATTTAGATTAATCATTTGTACAGTAGAATTCACCTATAACATCAGTTCACCTATAACAGGGGTGGCCAACAAGTCAACCAGTCAATCGCTGTGTGTCAGTTGGTCAATCACGCCTGATTTTGCATTGAATTGATAAAAAAAAGAACACTTTTCAATCAATATTCCAGAAAGTTTATTTTAGATAACTTTTGAACCAGAAACGCTAGAAAGTCCATCAAAGGCTCAAAAGACTTGACTCGAGCACAGTTTCCAACTAAACTTCGGCAAAATATTTTGGCCTGGCGGTTGGGCCCCAGGCCAGGTAACATGAGCCAAAATGACTTAAAAACTACTTCACTTATGACATCACTCAGGGAAAATCCGCAATCCCCAACCAAACAAATTTTTTTCAAGTGCAGTCTAGAAGACATGCCGAATCTTTTGAGGGTTTGAACAGCTCTTTAGCGCAATCAACAGAGGAGGTATGGTGTTGGCAAGGCAACTGAAAACTGCTGGTTTTAGGCCGAAATCCAGGTACGATATATTCGTCAACCAGCCAGTTTACTTTAGATCATAACTTTTCAACCCGAAACCCCAGCAGGCCATCCAAAGTATCAAAAGACTCGGATTGTAGCCTAGATTCCAACAGAAACTTAAGCGAAAAACTACCATCTAACGGTTTGGGCCCAGGGCCAGGTGAAGTAGGCCAAGACGGCCTGAAAGTCCTCCACTTATGATGCCACTCACAAAAAATCTGCAATCCCCAACCAAAAAAAAATTTTTTTTTCGTTACAAACTACAAGACTAGTCTAGTTTTTTGAGCCTTTGAACANCTCTCTACCACTTTTGGTGCCNGAGTTACACTCGTGCAAAGNCATGTGCGATGCGGTTGCTTTGGCTCGAAATGCCCGAAACATACCAGACGTAAAAGAGTTNAAGATAAATNAAGCCAGCGCAGAAGGTGTTAAGAAATTCTGACAAACTAAAGAATGTGTGTTACTTGCTAGTAAACACAAACCACTTTAAAACACACAATGGAAAAGGTACTTACACATTGCCCAAGGGTTCTTCCATATGAAATTTTCAAAGACAAGTTTCAAAGTTATACATAGACGCTACAACAGAGTTATAGACAAGCTAATCCCTACAACCTGGAACATAGGTCTATTGAGGTGTTAGCACATAGCAGGCAGTTGGTAACAAACACCAAGCACTCACAAACTAGAAATACATTTATATCACATTTATTTAACACTAGCTTCATGGTGATTTTTTCACCCAGTTGTTGACACTTTGAGAACCGGCATAAGATATATTCGTACTTCGATTTCGGCTTAAAAAACAGCAGTTTTCGGTTGCCTTACCAACGCCCTAGCTCCTCCGCCGATTGCGCTAGAGAGCTGTTCAAGGGCTCAAATGGATCGGCCAGTCTAGTAGATTGTACTCGAAAAAAATTTTTTGGTTGGGGGATGCGGCTTTTTTGTGACTGACGTCATAAGTGAAGTAGTTTTAGGGTCATTTTGGCTCATGTTGCCTGGCCTAGGGCCCAACTGCTAGGCCAAAGTGTTTCGCTGA
>JGI24159J19872_10006200_pt1 | contig 15533 bp, 10 predicted proteins | sample Ectturendosymbi4_FD_19872 | JGI IMG/M metagenome (IMG submission 19872) | reverse complement strand
AAGATCCTTGGGTCACAGAGCAGCTTATATATCTCTTATAGAGCAATATATATCTCAAAATTTTTTTGGGGGTACTAAGAATGCTCTGACCTGACAAAGGGGTACGAGCAGCAAAAAAGGTTGGGAACCCCTGATCTAAGGTGCGCAACTGCGCAAATGCGGAGAACCACCAGAGCATTTGCGCAGTGAAATCTCATTCCTGGCTACTTGCAACATTCCAAATTTAATATCGTATATACATCGCATAGCCCTGTCGAAACGTTTCACGTTTCTGGTTTTTGTCTAGATCAGGGGTCGGCAACCTACGGCCCACGGGCCGGAACCGGCCCGCCCAAGAAAAATCATCCGGCCTGCAGACCCCTTTACAAATTGTAGTAGCTATGTGGCCCGCCTGCTGGTATTATACAGGGTGTCAGATCTATGAAGTCTGTGTACATGGTAAAAAACACAAAGTGTGGGACCATTCTTCTTGTCTACTTAACATAACCAACTCGATTCGTTCTTCTTTGGACAGAGCCATCATAATGTAAAATCAACATATGGAGAGGAAAAATAACCTAAACAAATAAAATAGATAGTGAAAACCCATATGTACCCAGACTTTGTTTACACCCTGTGTTTAATTAACTTTCCCTCNTTGCAATNTCTTGTATCGCATGCTTGTGAGGAGCTACATATGAAAAACCGCATTGTGCTATAAATGTGCTGTATGTCGTATTCTGGGTTTTCGTCATCANCTGTGGAANTCACGAGTTAATATGATTAAAACCCCATGAATTCCCAAGTTTTATCAGTATCATTAACANCAAAAGGAACGGAATTAATTGTTGGTGGAAAATTAGTACGGCCCGCCACACCTTGCTGAGTTTGTTTTTGGCCTGCGACTAGGGAAAAGTTGCCGACCCCTGGTCTACTGTACATGGTTGTGAAATTGCATGCACACTGAAACAAACATTTGCTCAATGTAAAATTTTCGTACAAGGAACACTGCTGGTTCCTAACTTCACGAACTTGTGTAAACACCTTGATAAATAAAACAAACGTTAAATATGAAACAACTCCGTCAATCTGAGATATTGCTATTCATGTAGAAGAGCTGCACAAAATATGTCGGCGACCCGCAATTCGCCTACCATTGGTATATAAACTATAAACCTACATGCATTACCGCTATCAGCAGTCACTGTCTCGCTGCATTACCTGCCAAGATGTCTGTGTTCAGTAGTTACAAGATGTCTGTGTTCAATAGTTACATGCAGCAAAACGCCTACCACCACGACATGAAGCGTATCTTCGAAGGCTTGTTGTCATGTTATTGTTAAGCAACAAAGGCCAATAGTAGAACAATTCGCTCGCGAGTTTCGCAACCTGCCTCTGCAGGAAAAGAAGCGGATTTAATGAACGACAAGCTCATAGCTGCGTGTTACGAAAACAGTGAACCTGACTCTTGTGCAGTGTGAGTGTCATATCGGCATACAAACTGTCATTGCAAGAATTAACCCAACTAATCAGAATTAAATTGCTGATTTCACGTTTTCCAGAAATTTTTGCTTCTTATTCCCAATTTACAGGGGGGACAAATGCCTGTTTTGACTCCCTCCCCTGCGGACGCCCATACACCTGCCTATCACTTTACACTTGAATAATCGCTACAGACAGTGAAACTCGCTTATATAACAGAATACCGCTTCAGAACACAAACCGCTTAGAGCAGGTGTTGAAAAAAATTCTTTTCTCTTTCGACTTCTGACATGAAATATATAAAGTAATTGCAGATTTCGCAATAATTATGAACCTACTTTTCAAAAAATTTTCAAAACAGGCAAGTATTGTAGTAGCGTCCAAAACTTCTATAAAACTCATAGCACCTACGTACCATTTCAAACTTTTTGCAACTTCTAATTTGTTTGGTTATATCTTATAAACTACAATGCCAATCTGTGTGAGAATGATGCCATAATCCTTGTTTCGGCATTATTTCATGATGCAACTCTCCCCACAAGAATATCATGAGGCTTACCTCGCTTACGCCTAACTGTCACTTCTCTTTCGCCGAAGGAGGTGGTGCCAACACTTCTGTAACTTTGCACATGGCTTGATTGATAATATAGGTTAAAGAAATTTTCTGTTATTTTTTAAGGAACCGCTGTTTTGTGCACATCTGTTATAATCTTCAGTTCGCATAATTGTAACTAGGTTTATTCCAAGCGTTTCCGCCAATCTCAAATTGCCTCATCAGATCTCTACGGGAATGAAATTGAATAAGACTAAAAGCACACAGTTGCAGTTACGAACTAAAGGTTCCCTTTAGAAGACAAGTAACTGTTGACACAGCAATAACTATATCGAAACGTATATTCCAGAACTTGTGAAACTTGAGCGGCTAAGTACGAGACGCTTGTAACTGAAACAGAACACAGCTTCAAAATTTCACCCTCTCTGTTTTAACTAGGGGCTATTAAAAAAAAATAGGCTACAGCTTGCCGAAAAACAATGACCATTGTTACAATTAAAGAAGGAATTATGATGATTGAGGGCGTTAAAAAACGCGCAATTCACTTTGATTTTCGTTGGAAATGGGCTTCACGCTAAAATATACTGTGGGCCCCGCGCCGACACTATGCAGTCTAGCTTACACAAGCAGCTTCTATTGAAAATGTAAGTTTGCGTAAGTTAATAGGCGCAGCACGGGGCCCCCTTTGACGCGGGGTCCGATTGGAAGCAATCCGGCTAAAAGCCGGCCCTGCCCGCAGGGCAGCCACACGTACATAGATAGTACATGTTTCGAGTCAATGTTAAAGTAATTTTATCGATTAGATCAGAATTATCGAGATTTTTTCCACACACTTCAATCGAAGCCACATTTTTACTAATAGCAATGTGTAATATACGTAGCCCACCTTGTAAAATTGACACAGCTCCGGAGCTCCTGGTTTTCATAAGTGTGGCTCCAGCTCCGGAGCTCACTTTTTTCTAGCTCCGGCTCCAGCTCCGGCTTCTGTTCGTTTTCACACATTAATATTTTCAATTGTCTTGGTGTGACTCAACTTGAATGGAAAATTAATTATACCAAGTACACAAAGCTAAAAGAATATACCAAACATCTTTGAGTAATTTAATCTGGTAGTTTTTTATTAGTACCGCTCTTACCATGAGGAAATCACCAAAAAAACAATCAAAGGTCCAGACGATTCAGAGAACAGTCACTAGCGAAAACGTAGCTCAAGGTAATGGTAATATAAACACCTTCTGGAAAGGCAGTCGCTGGTTTTATCGTCAGTGCTTGAGGACCTTTTATATTTCCTTTAACCAGATTAAAAAATGGTTGTGTGGAAAACTACATTTGTGTTGTGTGTCCGAGCATTTGAACACAGACCAGTCCCAAGTGACCAAATGTTTTGCACTCGTTGCATGCTTTGCCTGTTGCAGTTTTGGAGATTCCAGCTAACAGCCTTGCCCAGGCAAACCATGCAAAGAGCGCAAATCACAAGTTTGATTACCTCTCTCATGTGTTCTTTCTAACGTGCATACATTTGCTGCAAAGATGTGTTTAAAATCCATGTTATAAGACAGTGTGGTCCAACTGCAGACACGCGGGCCGCATGTGGCCCGCCAGAGCGTTTTCAGTAGCCCATGGAAGCATTCAGGAAAAATTTTCATATCTGAAATTTGTTGAAAAGCGTGTAAGGTTACACTCGTTTCACTGAATTGCTTGCGCTGGATAAAGTGCATTTGCACAAGAACAATGAATGCTACCTTTTCTGTGCACTATTTTGTTTAATTTGTATATTTTACAATCAAATTAGAAGGCCCGGCACGCCACTAACCCTCCGCTGGAGCACATGTCTGGATAACCTCTGTGTTGTTTCGGTGACCTAACGATCGATGACCCAACCTCTGTGTTTTTTCAGCGCAACGGCGTTCGTTGTCTTGAAGAGTACATCTGGCGCAATGAACTCAGTACCAACAAATAAATATGTCTGTCTATCCGCTAAACACGGCCTTCTCAGAGTGGCCCTCGAACCAAAGCAATTGCCCATACCTGCAATAGGTAATTTTAATTGGAACAGGCATAACATCTTTTGATAAAAATGTACAATACTAACGGTATTACAGACTGTAGAGAGCTTCCAGACACTAGTCATCAAAGATAGATTTCTCAAACAGAAAGACTTCGCTCTAAAAAATGCTCTTGATATTTGGAAGCAGATACTTGTGTGAGGGTACATTACTGCGATGAAGCAAGTCAAACCTAAAAACACAAATCGAATGGCAGACGAAACCCCAAATGACAGTCTCAGACTTGTTACCACCATCACTCACTGGTATTAAAGGGGCGATAGTGTCAGGGAAATCTCAACCACAGGCATCCCGCTGAGAAAGATTGGTAGTAAATTGCTATGTGCTATTATGTAACAATTTCAATGACGCACTCACTTATCTTCCCTTTCAGTTTTAAATATTTTGAATCTGTTGTTATATACATGATTTTGTTGGAATGGCCCCCGAGTTGTCACGTTTTTGTGAAACGGCCCGAAGGTCAAAAGTAGTTGGACCACGCTGAAACAAGCTATTGTCTTCAATAAAGAACATTGTTCCAGTTGTAGTTAATATTAGCCTACGAACCCGAACAGAAGAAAGAATAAAATTCCGTAGGAGAGGAATGAAAAGTTCCAAAATGAGCAAAGGGAGGAATGCATCAAAAAAGGTTGGGAACCACTGTTTTAATGAAACAATTTCTATGCTTTTCGTCCAACACAAGCAAGCAAGCACCTGTCCTGCTACACGCAAGTTCTTCGTGAAATATATACATTATAAATATATAGGTTATAAATTCAATATATATATATGTATATATATTTTGAATTTATAATCTCACGCGATTATTCGTGATCGAATACGCTGGGTCACACAAGCATTTACGTTAAAAACGAAATGAATATTTCAATTTCAACCAACCTTTATTCCCATGATGTCGTATGGAAAGTCCAAAAGGACATCAAACAAGCCGACGGCAAATGGTTCCACCCAGGCAGGAAGCTTCAGCTTTTCAGCAGCGATGCAAGCATGTGTCACCTGGAAGAAGAAAGGTTGCATCGCCATGAAGTTTTCAGCAAACACACGCCAGGCATAATACGAATATCGTTTAAAGATGCTGAGAAGCCACTGGCGAAGCCATCGAAACATAAAACGTAGAACAACAGCAGCTTAAAAAAGGTAAAAATACAAAGCCCGAGTTGACCATATCTCAGTCGTAGTCCAGATATTCGGTGGTATGCTGGTACATAAGAGAAACACGTAAACTTAAGATGTGCATTGAGTCGGAGAGCCAACAACATATTGAGACAGAAAAGAATCCTACTGGATTAGAATCTAATCAGTTGTCCAGCACAAGTCCACAGCTTTCAAATCGATACGACACACCTCTACAATTGTATTGTCTGCATGCACTGTTTGTCTTTGCAATTTTATCTTTGTCACATGCTAATACACGAATCGAAAGCAGACAGTTCAGATTCTCGTCATTTCGGGATGAAGCAGCTTTCGAATGCACACCAGGCCACAACCAGGAAATTTTTCATTACATCAGCAAGTTGAATCGAGATCGCTGTCGTCGAAAACATGTTTTTCGGAACTAAACTGCGAGAATGCCGCTGTTTTCACGAAATTCAGCAAAGGCGAAGTTATGTGTTTTCATTTTAAGCATTTTGAAGATCAGCGCTGTTTTTACGCTTACAAACAGATTACCGACAGGCTTTCTAAAGCACGTACCGTTGCAGGATAAAACAAAACAATGTAGAGTGGAAATCTTTGTCCAACGAAGATAATAGAAGTTTGACTGTGCCAAAAGTTGTTAACATCTGGCAGGTGATAGACAATAACTTCAGTTACAATGCCGTGCAGCAATGCAGCGAACCATGTGTACGTGTACCTAACAACACAAACATATGTATTACGAGTGGATCCCACTGACACACGTGCTTCAGTAGGGCGGCTCACCACTCAGGTGAAACCTACGTTGCGTGGCAGTAACACCAAAAAAACACCGCTTTTACTTTGATAGCCACCATGGCTGTACGAATTTTGTGAAATTATTGAAACTCCTCATAACAAAGACAGCAAACAGCCAGGCCCGTAACCATCCATGGGAGCGCAGGGGGGGCTTCAATTTTTCGCCCCCTCAGGAAAAATGTGTTGGGCAGTTTTAAAATATTGGACATAGTTCAAAAAATTTGGGCCCCTCTCAAAAAACTCTTTGCCCCTCCTGGTACCGCAAGCTGGTTACGGGCCTGCAAACAGCAAATTTCATGACAAAATACTGACTTTTTCAGGAAAAACGTCACAAATGTCACATTTGAGTCACATAATGTTGCTTTTAAATTCACATTCTTACCACCAGTCCACTCCATACTAAAAGAAATGTACCTGCTTTTCCAACCACCGTTACGCACAGCAGATTTTAAAGCTAAGATTGCCATTGTGATGTATAACAAGTTGGCCATCAAGTAGGTAGGCTGGTTTTCCCACATCTCCATTGGATTGGGATTATTAACTCTCACAAGCCAATCCTTCCATTCACGGAAAGTATCCATCGTTGAAATTACAACTGATTTTTCAACAACTTCAGTAAGAGCCTATATTTTACAATTCAACCTGGGACACAAACATGGAAAACGCAACCTTACGCAAAAATAATTCACAAATGCGGGCTTCATAAGATTCACTGCATATCGGGAGAACCATCAACACCGGTTAGTCGATTTTACACACAAATGTAACAACTTCAGGAGAATACAAATCCTATGTAACAACTTCAGGAGAAGATTGAAATCGAAGTATGCAAACTAACGTTACAATTTTAGTCCGAGTGCATCAATCATGTCACTGAACTGTTGGTAATCCTTAATCACCAACAAACTATAGCATTTGGAAGTGATTAATAACAGAATCTGTCGGGTCAAAATATTACGAAAAGCAATTGGACGGAGAAGTGTCCGGAGGATGTCAATGCGGTAGGTTGGGCTTGAACGGCTCCGGTGAGGTAACAAGCAAAAATCATGTTCAAACACCGACTCCAAAGACGCGAATATATAAATACAAGTGAACTTGTGTAAACAGTACGATGGAAGTTAACGGGAATTTGCAGACCCTCCAGCGAAAAAGATTGGAGTGAATCAGAAGGCTGTACGATGACGAAAAAGTCACGGGGAGCGCTAACTGTCAAGCGCATTCAAAGCACAATTACATAGGACAGTGCAACTGACTTCTACAATGCGCGAGTTATTTATTCAAACGAAAGTGTAAAACTAAACGTGCACGATCGACCGAAACCGAAAAAAACAAAATACAAAAGTGCAGAAAAGACTGTCATACAGTTGGAATGGGCTGCTCACGAAACCAAACCATAAAATAACAGCCTGTTTGTTTAAGGATCTCAGGTACAAGATTCATGATCACTGCTTGAGTCTTATGCTGCCTATAACTGCAAATGTCGACGACAATAATTACGGCCAAAACTCAAAAGCCACCAACGACAACCCATCGCGCACAATACTTAGCCATTGTACCTGGGTTTATGTTCATTAATCGTGTGTTTTACCCTGCTGGCACCTTTTCCTTAATCAGGGTTCATCATCAGCACCCAGACATATGACTAAATTGGAACGTTAAAAGCAAGTGGCATTCTGGAAGTTGCTTGCTGCACTTAAATTTACACACTAACATGCTTCAACCTTCTTGCAATTTAAATCTGCTACTTCTGCGGCTGAGATCAAAGTGAAGTAACAGCCAGAAATGAGGAACATGTCCCGGAAATCGGTACTTGAATTTATTCGATATAAGAAAACAGACGCTGAAGCCGTAATACACAACACTGATTGCACCTTACTAAATAAATGCAACATGCAGCTTGTCATTCAGCAAAAACAAACCTGGCCATCTCACAGGTGAAGCGTTTTGCAAGCATAACTGAACACGTTGGCAGCCTGTACGGCCAAAGCATAAGAGCAAATATTTGCCGATCAACGGGCATCATCGCCTGCTACGTGTTACGCTCACGATCAAAAAGTGCCGCAGTCAACTCATCAAAAAGTCTGGTAAAGAAGCGAGAACATAGTTTATATTCAAAAAACGCCGCTAAACAAACTCTTTCTCAAAAAGCAGTCCCAAGATGAAAAAAACATATTCATCTACGTTTCAGCATTCGATCACTGCCATCTACAGCAAAGTAATGTAAAAACCCAGATTATGTATCAGATCTTGATCCGGGCAAATCAACGCCCAGCTTCAAGAGCGCAAATATTAAACTTCGTACAACACACGAAAATCTTACATTTGTCACAATTTGATAAAGAGAGTCAAGAACGCAAGTGACTTCGAGTAAAGACTTGGCCAGAAGTTGCAAGCGGGTAAGTTGGTGGAATGAAGCATTTGAGTTGAGCACAGCTAACTGATTAGAATAGACTTTTAGCGGAAAACAAAAATTTTTGCTTTGAAAATAAAAACTTTTGAAATTTTCTACTATGGCACTTGACCATAAAGTGCCAGGAAACTTTTGCTAGAAAAAATAACTTCCTTGAATCCTGGAATGTGAGTCACGGAAGTTTCTTTAACGACAAAGATTACCATTTGCCTTCATCTATCGAATTGCCTCCTTTTAAATCAATATGAGCACATGTGTCAATACGATAGATGTCAGTCAGAGCTACAAGCAACTGATGAGCAACACACTAGAAGTCAAACACACTAAGATTTAAGAGCTTAGCTCGGAAGTACAAATGGATTACTCTGTGACCTTTGCCGGTGTTCAGACACATGCCGTGTCCAGATAATCGCCTTCTTATAACATAACTTGTTCGATGTCAGCGGCAAATATTTCGAAAACCCTAACCGAGGCTTTTGCATTGTTCAAGCAAATAGCTACTCAAAATTGATTCAGTAAAACAGGAGCTTTACAACACTTGGCTGAAAAAAATGAAGAGGCAGTCAAACTCATTAGTATACTTCTTTGCTGCGTATGCTTCAGATGAGCCGAGAATGAGAGCTGTGAGCGCTGTCTGCGTCACTAACACTCAAGATGTATGAGCAAAACATAAGCGTTTACGACCGCTCTTTTGAACCGGGAATGCCCCGCAGCAAACAACCTCATCAAGAAAAATGTTTTGCCAGTCGCGCCGATCTGTAATCCGCTCTCAGTTGAACGAAAGTATGAAGAACTGTCCGCTCTAAATTTGCGAACTGGTCTCCTGAGCAAACCTGCAGAAAAAAAACAAGCCACTTACAAAAACGTTGCAGCATTATCACGGCAAGTGTAAGGATACGTGATATGGGCCAGGAGACAATTTTGCTAAAAGGTAATCCAGTTAACGCCTCAGGTAAAATGTTCGTCAAAATGTTCTTTTCCACAATTTGAGATTCCTTTCTTATATTAAAAATAGAAAAGGCACATTTTGCGTTAAAGTCAAATGCAATATCTTCACCTGACGAAGATTCTCCGGTGCCACAACCAGTAAATTGCACAAAGAATGCAGACTATCGAACAGCGACGACACGAACGGGTTCTTCAGCTGTTGGGCTGATTTTCTACAAACGAGATTATTGAAAATTTCAACAAATGGAAAGATATATATTTTGCACGACGTGCAACCACTGCAGCATTTAGCAAAGGGCCTATAAAAGGCAAGTTACGGTCAACCATTTTGCCCGCAGGTAAACTTTTGTTATGTTTTGAGCATGAGAAGTCGTTGCTACGCAAACATATTCTGAATGTGTAAGTAGGATGCGAAATGCCATCGCATAACCCAGGGTTATTAACTCTTTTGTTGCTTCCAACCTCCTCCTTATCAAAGGTTCTTAATGGCAAAACACCCTGGGATGCTGGTAACAGCACAAGCTGAACACAACCCAGTAGAAATGTCCGTCTGAGGCAACATTTCCAACCCTTTAAGGACCGCGATAGCCACTGTAGTAGCTTTTGCGCCGAATTTCAGCGGTAACTCGGCGCGTCAATTAAGGCGTCGCAAGATGCGGATTTTTGTGTGCTTCCTTTCAAAAAACGGGTTAATTGGCACTTGGGATTTTTTCTCCGGTCCCAATAAAGTGACTGGGCACATTGACCCAAAATTCGAGTGCCACTTCGGCACTTGTAAACAGTTTTGCTTGAGCTTTGTCGCTCTGTGGTCACAAAATGGGAGCTTTCAAAGACCACAAAGCTGTCGAGGCAAGCCCTGCTGGCTAAACCCATGGGAAAGCGGCCTAGAGGTCGCCCAAGGACGAGGTAGCTGACTACACCGCCGACCTTGCTTGGTCCCGTCTTGGTGTGGATCCAACAGAACTACCTGAGATTGCTGTTGACCGTGAGGTATTTCGAGTACTCCTAGGGCTACTGCCCCAAAACCCTCCCCACAGAAAAAGCGGGAATGACAATGAGTGATTGATGGCAATGACAGGTCGATCGGCCAGCAAGGGGTAATGTCACCAGGAGCTCACTTCTGAAGGGTGATTTCTAATCGCTGATCATGATTTCATTAGAACTAGTAGCTCTTGGCGTTGCTGTTTCTAAGACTTTTGAAGACTCCTTTGTGTTCACTATGAACTGAAACGGTTCGTATCCTTAGTATTTTAGTAACAAATGATGCGAAACGTAGTGTGCCCTGTTGTTTGGCGATGTTTCTCTCGTAAACACAAATTCAGAAACAAGGTGGGGTGTGCAGCAACCTCACTGCACACGTTGATTTGAAGTATTAATAATATTGGGTTGCAAAATTAGCTTGTGCTGGCACATTAAACATAACCAACAAAACTCGCGACTTACCCATACTCATTCACGTCACAGATGGCCATCATACCTCCCATTGAAGTGAAATAATATTGTTGAAGATGTTCGTAAATCAACCTGGAAAGTATAAAAATCAGCATATGAAAGTAACAGTCATCGACAAGATTTGACACTGAGCTTATCAACCTTTCCTCCAACTGCATGAAACTACACTTTTTAAAACTACCACCTTGTTGACAAACGTAATTTTTGACTTGCTATCAATGCAAAAAAGTGAAGTCTTTTATCACACTGAGCACACTTCACCCAGACGTAGCGGTTTCGTCAGAAAACAACACTAAAAAGAAACAAGAGACTGCTTTTGTTTTATAACAAAGCCAAAGCAGGAGTGGATGTTGTTGGTCAGATGGCAAGGAAGCATTTAAAGAAGGCAACAGTTGAGAGTGGCCTGTCCATGTTTTTTTGCAAAGTGATTGGTCCGGCAATTACCAAGAGCTGTATAATATATAAAAGGAATATGCAGTTCGAGAATTAGTCGTCGCGAGTACATGCAACGCGTAGCTGAAGAGTTTTGTGGAACATCACCAAACAACCAAAGTGATTAACTAGCTGAAAGGGAACAGGAACCTCCCACAAAACCAGAAGGACATGCTCAACACCCAAACACCGCAACAGAAAGACCCTGATATATTAAACCTGTAAAGAAGTAATCTGTAGGAAATGTTCCACAGAAGTGTGTCTACATTGGATCAAACAAGTGTGACAGAAAAAAGAAATTGTTTCTGACATCACAGAAATAAAAAATTATTTCTGACATCATTTGCAAATCTTCGTGTTGATTTTCATTTTTGATTAAAATGCAGCAAAACGTAAAAATGTTGTCATGCGTCATAAAAAAACACTTGGCCGTTCTAGGTAGTTTGAAATCCTGGTCATTCTAGTGTAAAGTATTTCAGTTTCAAAGTCTGATTGCACTTTGTGGATGTCACAAAACATTCGCGACGAGAACGGGTACAAGACGCACGTTGCAAATTTAACAAACAACGCAAAATGTAATAAGATAGCTGCTACCTGTGAAACCTGGTTCCAAACTCCTTCAAAACTGCATCAACGTTGTTGCCATCGAGCGACTTCCCGATTGCTTCTGTAACTTTCTTCACGTACCTGCATACCTGCGAACACAACGCCATGAAAGGATCTGTCGCACGATTACGTTGAGCGTCAAAAAACAGTCAAGCACTGTAAAATGAACAAAGCACAACTGAAGGTGAAGTCCAACTTTGAAATTTCCGCACAAAGAATGCGTTCTTAACATAACATATCTTTAAAGCGACTGCATAAAACATTTGTCATACGCGTGAAATGCATTTCCTGAAGAAGGAAACTTAAACAATAAAGTTTTTGTTTGACATACGCTGTCGCGACATTGCAGTGCACGGGACAGTATCTTTAGCACACAGAAATACGTGAATAAACTGTAAATGCATACATTCTGGCATGCAATCGTGTATTGTTTTTCGGGAGGCTGGTCAGTTGAAAAATCCGACTTTCTCTGATCAGTTTTTAAAATGTGCTTCATCCATCCAATCACACACGTCAAACATTTATCGATGCCATTATCAAGCTGGAGCTCCATGTGTTCACGAACCTTCTTTTTCCGTTGCACGCAATCACTAGTCAGAAACAATGATATAAAACAAATTATTTTAAACACCTTGAATTTTGTTACCAACAATGGTCCAAATCTGTCAACGTCTGCAACGATAAGTGATGAATACACAAGACTTTAACAGTTCTCAATAAATTACGATTAACCAGACGCAATATGGTAGACTTGCTTTCACAATTGCAAGCAGCGCTACCTGTACTGGGGAGATGCGCCAACCAGAGGCCGGAGAGTATCACTGAACTGTTTTTCAAACAAATGGAAAATGGTATTTGTTTGCTGTACGACATCCAGGAAGTAAATATTCGGTTCATTCTACGAAAAGAAATCAACTGTAAAACCATTAATTACACAAACCCAAAAAACAAATTAATTACAAAAAGATACTTTAGGTTCTGCAGGTGGGATTGCTAGAAGTGCAAGATCAATGGCATATTCGATGTGCTGCTTGCAAAGATATTCCAGCAATAACGAGAATATTCTTGTTGCGTTCGGTGGAAGAGACGAAGTTGACGATAAAGTTTTGCAGCGAGCAAATCCCATCTTTGTTTCCTGAACAGATTTACTAGAGATAGATCAGCAAAAATACTATGAAGCAACCACCATCACTAGCGAACACACTGGTACTGGCTAAATGGCCGCAAGGATCACAAGGTACCCAGACCAACAGCAGTAGTTTCATTACTGAAATCATACGCACAAATTCACGATTTGCACAACGAAAGGCCAGGAAAATGCTTAAACATATTTGCATTTACAATGGCACTATTTCGCTCCACAGTTGTTAATACAAGATCAAAAAAAAACTATCAACGATGCCTTGCAAACTGTGACTGGATGCCAGCGTCCCACACCAGCGGAAATTCCTACTATCCTTGCAGGCATCCAACCTGCTGAGCTCCGTCACAAAGGAGCCACACTGTCTCTCCTAGTTTTGATTACTCCGCTGGGGTCCAGGGGATTAATTAATTACCGGTGTCGATTTTTTAGCGATAACTTGCCAACCACAAACGCCAGAAGGCTAATCAAGGGCTCAAAAGATGCGGATTTTCACCTAGTTTTTTCTTGAAGAAGAAATAAAAATGCCTCGTTAATTTTTTCTCGGGCTCAATGACGTCATCCAAAAACCCCTTGACCTGCCCCAGTTGTGTCGTCACCTCCAAGTTCAAACCCAAAAGCTCCCAATTTTTTTTAATCGAAGCTAGGTGACTATCCACATTTATAGAGGGTTTGAACAGCTCTATCGGCTGCCGAGTTACGGACGACATGTGCGAACCAAAATTTTGGTTCTGCAGGACTTAATAGGATTGAAGTAACAGAGTGAAGTAACGACCTTGCGATGCAATCTACCCAAACAAGCCCATAAAAGGAAATGTGATTTTAAAGGTGGATTCAACAATTATGCCACAAAAAACAAAAGAATCATTACACGCAACCAACCTGCAGCAAATTTATAGCCAGCTCCTGAGACAGGAACGTCTCACCAGTAGCGTTTTCTGTTGCTGAACTGCTTAATCCAAATCTAATACTTGTTTTGTCGGAAATAACAGCTTTGAGATCTTGTATTCCTAAAATCAAAACCAGGCGCAAATTCAACTTTATAGCTGAAACGTGTCAAAAAATGAAGACGCTACCCACCTGAGTGCAGTTGCTTTTTAGTGTGGTTTTTGGAATCATAAAACCGCTGAGAAATAAGCATTGCCTTCTCTTTGAGAAATGCCTCCTCCACGTCAATGTAGGAATGAAGGAAATCCTTCAAGCAAAACAAATTGTATGCATGCAGGAGATAAAATGACAAAGACGTTCTACTCAAATTTCACCTTTGCTGATGAAAGATACAAAAAAGACCGGAATTTTTCATTGAGATCAGTTCGAAATGTAGCATAAGCCTAGGTCAGCTCAGCCTGAAACGAAATGTGAAAAACTACGCACAGACATTTATTATAACTCAGGTGAGAGCTTTGTACCTTAAACATGTTTTTTGTCAGCTTTGTAAGAAAGTTTGAGTCTGATCCAAGCTTGTACTGTGACAATTCATGAGCGAGGTCAACAGTCTTGCCATAAAGTAGGTACAAATGTTGCAAATATCTGAAACAATCGCAAAATCATCCAGCAAGTTCAATCACATAGTACTGTATTTCAACTTGAGCACTCCCTTTTGCGAAAAAAACATTTAATGTGTTTGAGCTGTACATGCAGCTTACTTCTCAGGATCCGTATTTCTGTGCTCCTTAAGTTTGTTGTTGACATGTTCACTGAGCTTAGTTTGAAAGACTTTTGAGACCAATTTTCCCATCACTTGCTCCGGAGATGAAAACACTCCAACAATCACCTTTACGCAGAGTACACTGTTGTCGTTATTCACTCTCGAATGAAAACTTGTTTGCAAACACCTTTGCCATAGAGTCCCACACGAACAATCGACACAACACACTTCAGCATTTGAGAAATTAAGACTTTACAAGGAACATAGTCATTACTAACGATTTTCAACAATTAATTAGATTAAAAAACTCAGATGATTCTAGCAGCTGCGGCATATCAGGGTGCTCTGCATACCTTGTGTACTTTAGCACAAAGTGCTACCACTTCATTGAAAAGGTCATTTCTGTTGTAAAACGCATTATGAAGACATTCGTCAATGAAAGCATCAATGCAATGCTGATATCCTGCAAAAATAATTTCCAGTAATATAACGGTGACACAGATTCTCGCAAATACATGCCTTCATAACTTCACCTTTATAATGAGACAAAGTTTCAGCAAAATCTTTCATCTTTGGTATGTCATTGTTTTTGTGGGCTTCCTTAAATTCACTTAGAAGGTCTTGTTCAATTGAATAATATTTTGAAACAATCCGCCCTTTAACCTTAAAATGTTGACGTCAAAAATATAATATGATAAGCAACTCTGTACGCAAAGACAACCAACAAACCACCACGCTCTTTACTTCCGCAAATGTTGAATAAGGGAGCTCTTGCGCAATTAAATGCAACTTGTGAACAATGTCAGCAGCTTCTCGTACATTGTAAGGATTAACAAACACATCTGACTTTAGTTCGCCCGAAAGAAATTCATCGAAGTACCTGA
>JGI24159J19872_10006198_pt1 | contig 15535 bp, 11 predicted proteins | sample Ectturendosymbi4_FD_19872 | JGI IMG/M metagenome (IMG submission 19872) | reverse complement strand
TTTTCGAGTGCAATCTACTAGACTGGCCGATCCGTTTGAGCCCTTGAACAGCTCTCTAACGCAATCGGCGGAGGAGCTAGGGCGTTGGTAAGGCAACCGAAAACTGCTGTTTTTTAGGCTGAAATCGAAGTACGAATATATCGTAGACTGGCTCTCGAAGTGTTAAAAACAATAAATGGTTTCTATTCCAACTGGTTTTTTTTGCTGAGACATTTTGGTCATTTTTTTGCTGAGAGATTTTGGTCACTGAAACATGTCGGTCATTTGTCTCACAGTTGTATTAAAACTTGCTGTAACAGTGTTTTTTAGCCTGTATTTTCAGACATTCTTACTGAAATGACTAAAATTGTTTCAGTCATTTCAAAATCATTTTGGTCTGCGACCGAAAAAAAACAGGTTCCTAATTACTGTCTCCATAGGCCTATGGGAAGGCTTTTACTGGGTGTGTGTGTGGAACAAATAGCCCTGAAAATAACAATTTGCCCTAAAAATAAACAATTTGCCTTGAAACCAGCTTTTTTAGTTTAATCCCAGTGGGGCCTGAAACCTCTTGTAAATCTGTTCTATACAGTTGAATTCATTTATAACAGGTTTGTCTGTAACGTCAGTTTGCCCATAATGTTATATTTTGTTCGGTCCTGATGGCATCTTTTACATGCATTTCAATTTGCTTATGTCAATTTGGCAATACCGTTCTTTATGCAATCTCCTGGAGTTTTTTTTTCTGTGGTTACCTTGCTTGTTAACTGAGGGGGATGAGCTTCCTTGTGTGTTATGTTCTCCTAGACAAGAAACTTAATAGTAATTGCCTTTACAAACATGTATGTGACTTCGATGGTGCAACACAATGGTTAAAAGTGACGATTCTGAGTCATCTTAACACCCTGCACCTCTACCCAGTGCAAACTCAAAAACGAACAAAGAAAAAAGTGTCGAATTTTTATATCAAGCTGTTGACCTACCAACATCCGATTGTTTGATTTTTATAGAAAACAAGTGCTTGGTCCAGATCAAAGTCATTATAACCAGCCACGACTTTGGTCCAGATTACACACTACACTAGCCCAAATTACATGCATCCCCCCAAGTGAATACATACTGGATACACTGTATTGAAATTTTTTTCACCGTTCAGGATTTTTGAGGAGCTTGTGCTTGCCCTGAAATTTTCACTGTGAATATACTTTTTACATTCAGGATTTTTGACCAACTTGCACTTGCCCTGAAAAGCAGAGTTTGCTCTGAAATTTTCACTGTATTGAATGTATATTTTTTATCATCCAGGATTTTTGAGCAACTTGCACTTGCCTTGAAAAACTGAATTGCGCTGAAATTTTTCACTGTATTGAATATATTTTTTATTATTCAGGATTTTTGAGCAACTTTGTGCTTGCCCTGAAAAGCACACTGTGCCCTGAATTAACTGTATTGAATATATATATTTTATCATTCAGGATTTTCGAGCAACTTGAGCTTGCCCTGAAATTTTTCACTGTATTGAATATGTTTTTTACCATTCAGGAGTTTTGACCAACTTTGCGCTTGCCCTGAAAAACAGAGTGTGTCTTGAATTCATTGTACTGAATATATATTTTTTATCGTTCGGGATTTTTGAGCAACTTGCGCTTGCCATGAAAAACAAAGTTTGCCCTGAAATTTTCATTGTATTGAATATACTTTTTACATTCAGGATTTTTCGGCAACTTGTGCCTGCCCTGAAAACAGAGTTTGTCCTGAAAGTTTTCAAGCTTGGGGGGCACCCCGCGCCTCATACGCCTATGACTGTCTCTGTTTGGAACCTGTAGACTGGTTTGTTCAATGAAAAGTATATTTCTACAATTCGAGCAAGGTGTTACTACATCCAATTTAGAAATTCATTGTATGTTGTAAGAAGTAATATTGATTTGTTTTGATCTCGTGGCTTTTGCTTCATTTGAGCTCAACGAAAACAATAAAGGTCTTAAGTGCAGAGTTGGGTATGGTTTCCGCAGTTTTAGAATCCACACCTAAATTAACTGTATAATAAACAACATTACTTGCAGTACATCTTGTGTAATTTGAAAAAGTTCTCTACTAAATGTATATATTTGATAAAGTTCTCTACTGGTTGTATGCTTAATCTTTTATGATTAAATACATCCATATAAGCTCTTCCTTTTTGAAAGCTTGAAATTGCAAACAGTTGTTCATGATAGTTGTTGAGTAATGGTACTGGCCAAAACTACATAGCAAAGCAACTTTGCAAACAGGCATGTTGAATACATTGCCTGAATATTTGTTGCTCAAGCTTTCATCAGCCCTGCCAAGCATTGAAAGTAAGCTTCAACTCATTGCTACTCATGTAAAGACTTCAAAACTTAAAATCTGTTCATTATCCAAACAAGACCAGACATTAGAGATACTTTCCTAATGCCAGTGGCTTTGGGAGACATTGTTGCTTAATGTCATCCAGATTGAATTTGGCTGGATGTCTTGCAAAATGACTGATCTGTTCCAGTTGGTCATTTTATGTGGTGCACTGTTCCCCTGTAGGCATTAAATTTCCTATTTCATTTTTGCGAAGTGTTTGTTCCAGCCCGAGTGTATAACTGAAAATTGATGTTTCACAGAATTCAGCAAATACAACTGCTTGGACGAAATATCAAGCCTCCGAATTTTGAGAAAATGTGGCATCAGTTAGAAGCGGAAATACACCTTCATCGTCATAAAACTGTCATCAAAGCCTGCCGAGGGTCCAAGTCTCATTCTATTCCAAAAGAAGTGAGATTCTCAATTTTCACCAGTCGAACATCCTCCATATTCTTTGCCTGTCGTCTGTGTCAAAGTGTTTGTTACGTCTGAGATGACTGTTGTGCTGCAAAGTAGATTGGGAAAGTTTTTCATCAGATACATTTTTCCAATCGGAATTGTGCGGTGGTGGTTAATAATATATATTTCGTATAAGGACGTTGCAAAGCACTTGTCAAACCAATTTTAAACCACGTTTTCACTGAACATAACTTATTTGCTGATCAGGAAACAAGTTCTTCCCAGCAGAGACGCGGTATTGGCGATGTACGAAAAGTGATTATCAGTAAAAGGGCAGAAGAAGGCCTTGGAATATCAATCACAGTATGTTACTTTCCTCTTTTAGCAATTCTCGATTTATTGTTGGAGTGTTGCAGGACAGTGCTTTCGCGCTGCAGTCAAGCGCGCACTTAATATCTCAAGTTAAATGTGCCTGTTAATGGTAACTTTGCTGCGTATTATTTCCCTTTAAACAGATGCTTGTATAAGTTCCGTTACACAGTATGTTACGTCTTTGAGACTGTGAGTACACAGGGTATGGTTACGTGCCAATACTTGTGGATGTTCTTCAATATTCCCTGCAATTATTGGCAAGAGGTATGTAGGGTCAAAAGTAGGTTAATTGTTGTTTGTTGTCCTAAGTCATTTCTGGTAGACGTATGAATACCAAGCCAAAACTGAAGATCTGTTACAGGGTGATTGCTTGTGTATGTGGATCAGCTTTTACTTCACTGTCCGCATCTATTGCATAGCTTTTTATTTCTTGACACTTTCATGCTTTCCGTGGATGTAGTTTGGCGTAGATATTTAGCTCAAGGCAAGCTGATTGGGATACCAAGTAGTCAGTCAGATCTTGTCTTTCCTGTACAGTGAACTCAAAATTACCAAGTTACAAGTTCCGATGTTGGTTGCCGTTGCGCAGTTAACACTAAATCATTGATGTCCCTGCCACGACATACTTCAAATGCAATGAACATTGCCTGTTCTGTGAAAAGTTTCAAATAAGTATTACCGCTGTATGTTGCCAGCTTTAAAGAAAATAAATGCTACTGATAAATAGCCAGCGAATGACTAATCCAATAGGTCCTTTGTTTACTGCGGTGTAACCCCAAATTCTGCGGTGTTCATATGCAGTCTGTTGATGATTCGAGTGTCGACAATTTTTTTTTACCAACAAAAGGTTCCCAGGCAACCTTTTGTTGATTAGTTGAGGTGTGATTTGTTGCATGATGATTGGCTGTTTCCTTTAATCGCGTCTCAGTTGCCGTTCGCTTGAAGGGACGGAAATAACTGCTGTTTCCTACTGCGGATAAGCAGTTGTTTGCGGATAAGCAGTTGTTTGTCTGTGGTCCTCTGCGTGGAAAATTCCTGAGGCAACCGTGCGTTCGGCGGAGAAGATTGGTCTGGCTGGGGTGCAACGTTTTAGCGCACAAGCCAGGGTTGAGCAAACGTCATTATGTTGTATTTAAACCCAAAACTGTTTCGCTAGCATGGGCGTCGGAAGCGGGAGGCCAAAGCTTGCAAAGCTAGTTGCGGCTTTCCATGAGAGAATCGAACATGCAATGGAAAGAACGCCAATTCCACCAGCGCAATGGACAAGCCACAATAGAGATTCCCGCTGAATCAGTTTCACTCTATTGTTGCTTGTGGGTAGCTGCCTTTATGAAGCGCATCTTGACTGCGCGCTTTGGGCATGTGACGAGATGCGCCGTCACAGGTCGCATGAATTTTGAAATTTTCCTATTACAATTTTAGTAAAAAAAGGTTGTTTTCCTACTTTCGAGAGGGAAAAATTAAATTTCTCCACTTTAGCTCCCCCCTGGAAAAATCTTTTTGGCTGCCTCTGGAAATATCCACTATTGCCCCCCACTGGAGAAAATCCCTCCGACGCACATGTTCGCTGGTGGCTTGAATTGTATTTGTAAACATGCAGCACCATGCTCGAATTTATGCCTGATCTTCGACGCGAGCGTCCCACGTCCTGTTCCTTTTCCAGGGCGGTCGTGAGCACGGCGTGCCCGTTCTTGTGTCAGAGATACACGAAGGCGCGGCGACCGATCGGACGGGCGGCCTTTACATTGGCGACGCAATTTTATCTGTGAACGGACAGGATCTGAGAAACGCAAAACACCAGGAAGCTGTAGCAGCTCTATCTCAACAGGTGCGTGCCGTTTGAATGCTTTTGAAAGTGAGTGCAGGCAAAACTTTGCAATGGGTTGCGTAAAATACTTGCATCTACGGTGCGTTTCTTCGACGTCAGTTTTCTTGCCTTAGATGGATCGTTTAGAGTTGGAAGTTGTCTACGTAACACCTGATGATGGTGCAGATGACGATGACGTAACTTACGGTGTTGAGATTGCGGGTGAAACCGACAACAGCGATGAACATGACTTCCAACCGTAAGTATAACCTACCAACCTGTAGCTGTGCGTTGGAACGATCTGTAAATGACGAACTGTTCCGGTTCTTTGTAATGACGCACGGTTGTGGTTTTAACGCAAGGGTCTCAAACACGCGGCCCGCCAGGGCGTTTTGTGCGGCTCGCGATGCTTTTTGGGAATTTTCAAATAATTAACATTTACGTTGCCAAGTGCCTTGAAAAAAGATGCGAAATAATCGAATCAAGACTGAATGATGCCCAGTGCGGTTTTCGTTCCGGTCGTAGCACTATAGACCAAATTTTCACTCTCCAGCATATTTTTTTGAAATCTTGGGAGTGTGGCGTCTACGCATGCTTTGTCGACCACGAGAAAGCATGCGACCGGCATCCTCATGAAATACTTTAGTGCCCCAAAGCTTTCCACGCTATGGGGTCAAGTCACTGCATTCCTGCTCAGAAGATTGTGTCCGTGTCGGAAAAGTTAAATCACAACCGTTCACCGTTGGTGTTGGACTCAGACGAGGGTGTGTGCTGTCACCACTCCTTTTCATAGTCTACTTGCGTTGGATAGACAATTACAGCCGAGTCGACGAGGGTGTCACAGTTGGAAACTGCAATATCAACCGTTTAATTTTTGCAGACGATTCGGTACTGCTAGCATCTTTTCAACAGGGCCTTCAACATACACTTGATCAATTTTTTTGCTGCGTGCGACCGAGCCGGAATGAAAATCACTGAAAATACCGGGGTATTAAGTCTCACTAGAAACCCAAGGCAGTGTATGCTGCAAGTGAACGGCAATACACTGCAGCAGTTAAAAAAGTTCAAATACCTAGGGGTGGTGTTTATGTCACGAGTGACGGAGTGTGGAGCGAGGAGATCGATACACGGATTGGTAAAGGTAACGCAGTTCTGCGTGAGCTTTATCGCTCTGTGACCATCAAACGGGAGCTTTCGAAAACCGCAAAGCGGTCAGTTTTTAAATCGGCCTGTGTTGCGATTCTTACCTATGGTCATGAATTCTGGTTAAAGACCGAAAGAATATTATCTCAGATTCTCAAGTGCAAGCGGCAAAATGGGATTTTTGCGAAGAGTGCGAAGTGACACAAGGGCGTACCGAGGTTAAATGGCGCCCGGGATAAAAAGAAGTTTGGTACCCCCATGTTCAAACCTAAAATCTTTTGGGAGTAAATGTAGTGTATTGAAGAAAAACTGTGGGACATTGTTGGGACTTTTCGGCGCCCCCAGTGATTCGGCACCCGAGGCATTGTGCCCCCTCGTCGTTGCGCCACTGGTGTGACACTTTACGACAAAGTGCGCAGATGTGAAATTCCCAGAGCCCTGAATGTTGAATCACTTCTACGAATTGACAGATCACAGCTGCGTTGGTTCGGTCATGTGTCCAGAATGTCCCACAAAAGACGGGCGAGGCTTGTTCTGCTGGCTAAACACGGAAAAGCAGCCCAGAGGTCGTCCAAGGCCTAGTTGGAATAATGACTACATCTCTGACGTTGCTTGTCCCGTCTTGTTGGGGTGCCAGCAGAACTATCTGAAATTAGAAATTGCTGTTGACCGTGAGGTATTCCAAGTTCTCCTGCTACCCAGTGACCTCCCTAGAGGAAAAGCGGACACGAAAATGATTGAAATGAATAGCATTTGCCTTATTTAGTTTATTCATTGGCGTTCAAAAGTGCTTAGCTAGCGAGTGAACAAGTTCCATAGACGGCTAGAATTGATTGGTGCGAACGTAGAGACGGCTAGAAATGATTTGTCTATAATTCATGGTACCTTTCACAGGAAATAAGCTGTTTCTGGTAAGTTCCAAGTACCGCCATTGTTGCGTCAGCGTCATAATGCGGCCCGCGGGTTACCTTGTAAGTGCTCATGTGGCCCATGGAACAATTTGAGTTTGAGACTCCTGTTTTAACGATGACCAACTGATTTTTATGCTTTGCAGTTGGTGTTGCGTTCGGTCAAAATTTTGGTTGCCAGGGAACAGCACAGTGTTGGTTGACGAAAAGCCCCGACTAAGATTTAACTTTTTGAAACCCTGCTCAGGTAACCATAAAAATACTTAACAAGTCTGGTAACGAAGGGTGCAATGCGAACCACATTTTCTTAATGTGGTTCCGGGACACGTGACATCCGGTATGTCCATACCAAACTATCTTTTTACTTCCATATGTCGATTGTTAATCACTTTCGCAACAAAATTTTATCTGCGCAGCGAAACACACATACCATATAAATTTTATGCAGGGTACCACCAAAAAGGGACTTTTTAGAGGGGATTTTTTGTTTGTGCGTAGAAAACGTCATGTAGGTGTTAGATCCGTTTTTTTTCATATAAAGTCATGGTGTAGGAAGATTCTTTACATAAAAGGTATCGGTGGTCATATCTGGCCAAATAGGTTTTGCACTTAAAATTGCATTGAAATGTTGACTTAGTAAGGTGTCCGAAATTTGATACATGTCAGGTAACCATGGGTGGCATGGTACCCTTATACCCCCTATATAGGCTTTCAGGGACATTTTTGCAAAATAATTCTGACACCATTCCATTAGTCTCTGAAAATCAGGAAAAGTCATGGAAGCACAGGTTTCTAACATTTGAGTATAAAATAAAATAAAAAAAAAACAAAAAGGGGCTGGGTCAGACGCAAAGCTGGTTACTTGAGCAGGGTTATCATCTCTTCGTATTTTTTTAGCTGTAATGAGTAAAACGTCAACGCAGAATTACGTTTTCACAGCGACAGGTTTTGTCTGTTGAAAGAATAACATTTGTAAAAGCACAAAGATGTCTGAACACATACGACACCCTCCGTTAAGTTCATTGCCCTTCGTTCATTCCATTGGTGTGGAAATGGCGGATATTTCAGCTGCGATCTCCGTTTTTTTCGAACACTGCCGTTTAAAGTCGTAAAATGTTACCATGGACTAAGTCACAAAAGGACCTTCGGTGAAGTTTACGAGAAACTATGTCGAGGTCGAATGGGTAACATGCTGCTCTCAGAATGTTGATTTAAGTCAGCAGTGACCAATTGTCACACACGTTTTTTGTTTATCCTTTTTTTTCACTTATCTTATGATTTCGGCTGCGTTAAAAATTAAAAAATATTTATAACTCGGAATAACCACATGAATGACCCAGCCGCAAAATGCCCGTCGCCCAGGTGCTTCCATCGTGAGTCGCTGTCCGCTGTAGAAGCTTGTTACGGATCAAGACAGCTCAGTCAGTTGTATGAACAAAGGTTGTTTCGCACGGTCTGTTTTCAGTACCATTCGATTGATGTGAAGGAAGCGGAACTGCAACGCCCATTGTGCGCGCTAGAGTTACACCTTTTTGTCTGTGAAGCTTGATTTAATACGTTTTTTTTTTAACTCGCCACGCTCGTCACAAAGCTTCCGAAATTCGGCGATGAACTGCATTTTGATTGCTGTAGTACCTCAATCTGTTGTTGGGAATTTTTAGCTCTGCTTCTCAGATGCCGGTCAGCAAACTGCTCAGCGTGGCAGCGTTGTCGCGCGCGGTGATATACTGTTTCACGTTGACAGTGCGCTGGTCCGTGTGATGCAATAAGCTATAATTTTGCTGTGTTCGCGGGCTGCTGGAGTTTATATGTTGCGTGTAGACGTGAGAAGGCATATTCGAGCATTTTTTGTGTTTGCTAGCCTCCTAGACACGATTCCAACAGTTGTGACTGCTTGTTCGGGCTTTGCTGGCGTATCTGCGCATATGCGTTTGCCCTGGAGCGCAATTGTTTGTGGCGTATACGTTTCTCCGTTTAGAGTTGGATCACTTTCTTTATGGCAGAGCACCGAAAACTCCTTCCCTGTCCTTACCGAACGGATCGCTCAGCAACGGTTCGCAGTCCGGCGGCGACACCGGGGCACCTGGAACACCCGGGTCGTCGGTTTCAGATGCGAAGTCTACCGAAGCCCAGCCGATCTTAGCCGAGTCGGATCGGTAGTGTTCGGTTTCTTCTCGATCGCAGCGATTTCAGACTACGAAGAGCGAAGTCAGCGCGAAGGTTTAAGTAGTGAGTGCTGCTGTGTGGGACAGGAGCAAGTAAAAGAGCGCGTGCCGTTGTACAGGACGCGCAGATAAGCATGTTTTGCAAACTCTGACTGGTGCAGTTTGCACAACCACACGTTACCCTTGTTACTTCAAAAGTATAAAGTTAATTAACGAGGGATTAAATTTTAAGAATATTGCGTGGAGACGTGAGAAGATCCAAGGTTTGGTTTGGTTGAAAAATAAAGGCTGAATAACCACTTAAAATGTGTTTAATCAAAAGTTCTAAGTTGTAGTTACCTGTTGGGCCCTTTACCACAATACAATCACATCTCAAACGCACAATATCTATAAAAGCCACGCGAAATTTATAAAACGAACGACATTTTCACGCGACATCACCTCATGGTTGTGAAAGCGACCCACACTTGACACGTTACTGCTTGTTTCGATTTGTGATTGCGTCCTCTTTTCCGCACGCGGCGGTATGCGCCTTCTTCAAGAAGCACGATCCTCTCCGCTGTTAAACAGCGCGAATGGTCGAAACCTTCGTCCTGTGTCGTCCGTCCGTCTTCAGCTAATTACGGTTTTGTTCGGTTTGTGGCGCGCGCTACACACGTAGTTCCATGAAACGAGCTTCATATTTATTCTAATGTGCACTACCTTACTGGCTGTCTTCGCTAACGATTAAGTGTTGACGACTTGATGTAGGTCATGCATTGTTTAGCTAGCTGGTGTTCCGTAGTAATAATCCCCAGTAAAATTCTTCTGTGCGTAGGAATAGAGTATTGGATGGACTGTGCCTTACAGGTTATCGGTTACCTGTAAAGGTATTAGCAGGCGTTCTTTGTCTAAAACAGCTATGTCCAACCCGCGTTCGGCTGCATGTGGCCCAGTCAAAGTTTTGTGCGGCCCAATTTAGGTTTTCCCAGTTTAGAGCTGTAGTAAAAGTATCCTATACACTGACAACCTGTCCTGATTTTGATAATCTTGAATTTGACATTATTGATACAGGTGGTCTTCAGTGTCACATTATCACGTCTGAGGCAAACCATTGCAGTTAGGATTCCAACGCTTTTCAGTACATTAGCTAAGCTAAATTTAGTTTGCTAAGATCAAAGTAAGCCATTGAATGTGCGGCCGTCATTAAACTATGTCATTCAATGTGTGGCCCTGGTGAAGATGGTGACATAATTTTTGGCTCAGTAAGCCATTTGACTTGGACATAGCTGGTCTAAAAGTTCGCGTATAACTATCTTTTTAAGATCGTCGTTATATAGCCTCATCAATTCTATTCAAACTTGCCTCTCATTTCGTCTACCACTTAAGAGATAGGGATATGGCAAAATTAGCGATTGCTATAAGAAACGATTCCTTCTTTTTCATTGACATTGTCTCATTTAACCCAAGGTTGTAACATGCAAGTGCCCGCTGGTGCGCCATACATAGAAATATTATTTAAAGCCGAGAAATATTTAGTGTAGTGAATATTTTAATTTTTGTGCGATATTGTTTTAACGTAGAAATGTTGATTCATGAAATAGTTTTGTTATTGATCCGTGTATCAAGTTGTGACATGGGGCGGGCGTTTACGTGAAGCATCTTGGGGGTTGGCGTAACAAATTAATTTAAAACTTCCTTGTCATATTTTTCGAATATGTAACACATTTTGTGTGTTTAGAATCCGACAACCGGATGTGGCTACTTATACGACTAACGTTCATTATTTCTATTAGATACATGGCTTTCACTGATATACTGTATCTTTCAGCTAGCTTCGTTTTCAAACCTACTTATCTTCGTCTTTCATTTATAAGCTTTTGTGCATTATGTAAACGATGTTTCGTGCGTTATATCCTGTAGATCCCTTTTTATTGGCCATTAATCTGTTTGCAGTCGATTTCGCGTGTGTTGGTTCCATTGATGTCTCCTGATTGACGTCACCCGAATGGTGTCTCTATTTTACCTGCGAAGCATGCAGTGATTTGTGTTGTCCGAAACTTTACGGGACGGGACGAATAACTGGTTCACTTGGTTGACCAACGGGCATTCTTTTGCCAAGCTAACCGTTTCTTCACGTGATATTATATGTGGATGACATTTGTGTAATTCCTGCTGGTGTTGTTGGGCGATCGGTTTCTTTCAGAAGCATATGTTGCGGAGAACTGCACTGTACTGCATGTCGTTGTCCGTAGTAATTTATTATCAAGTTGGCACCACTTTAATGATGAGGTAAATTTTTTGCATGACAGCAACGATGTCATTCAGCTCGTATCTTGAAAAATCGATTGGTGAGCTGAGCGGTACCTTCTTAAAAAAAATAGAATGGAGGTGTTCGTGTTTCAAAGTTTTTCTAAGATAGTGTCAGCCATGTGATCAATAGCTGGTATGCCGGACTGTTTGCTTATACTGTGGCGTTGTAACAACAGCTTGAAATTGACACTGTTGAAAATATCGTAGATTCTTTATTCGTTTGTGAAAACTTCTTGTGAGAGCGTTATTTCAAAGCATACAATTCAAAGTGTGAGCTTGTCGTAAGTAGTGCAAAGAAATGCCTTCTCCAAATGTAGTGCACATGTCAGCAAAGCTGAATTGGTCGATGCATTACTGCAACTGCGACAGCGTTTACGAATTACGTCCACGAGTGTCCGCACCAAACGATATGCGAGTATATATATTCGCACACAGACAGTACATGTATCTGATGTCACGTGTTTTTCAAACCCACAAACATTTCCTCACGTTGCGCAGCGCCTCTTTAAATAGAAAAATATGTGTTTGCTGGTTTTATGCTTTTCTGTCTGTGGTTGCGGTCGAACAATTGTATAAAAACGCATTTCCAAAGGCAGCTGGGGGTTATTAAGCAATTCTGAATGACCTGCACGTTGTTTCACAAACCAGAAATTTTTTCCGCACACACTTGTGCCGCAAGGCATTTTCGAAACAGCAAACCTGTTTTCAGTAATATATTACATTCGTACTTATGACCGATGTATATATGTATATATATAAAGTATAAAAGAAGAGGTTATGTATTACATTTATGGTGAAGAGATGTACTCACTGCTTATGCTCCGCAAATAACTGTTTTTGTTCGATTTGTTCGTTCAGTCACTCTCTAGCTTATGTGGAAACCACTTGTACATGTGGGTCGACAGCAGGGCTGTGGAGCCGGAACTCAAATATCAGGCTCCGGTTCCAGCTCCAGGCATCTAAAAGTTTTTGGTTCGAGCTCCGGCTCCAACATCTAAAAGCTTTTGGATCCGGTTTCAAAATGATTTGGTCAATGAAAACTGCGAAAGCGTTGCATTATTTGCACAACTCGCTTGCCTCATAAACTAAGGCTGTAGAACCGGAACCCAAATTTCAGGCTCCGGCTCCACCATCTAAACGTTTTTGGCTCCAGCTCCAATCGACAAAAATTGCTTGGGTTCTGACTCAACAGTCCTGGTCTCCAGGCAAGCAGCACTGATGTATAAATTCAGAGTCGTTGGTTTTGTGACGTTGGATGTCACTCGTCTTGCTTGTCCTTACAAAATATGGTTTCTATAACATTGCTTCTCGGCCCGTTTCATGCTTGAGCCTAAAACATCGGCAGCTTGGTTGCCCCCCTGCTTTCATGTTCTATATCTGATTGCTTTTGAAGATAGATTTTCTATATCATTGATTGATATTTCGTCAGCCTGACATCAGGGAACGCTGTTTGAAAGCTTTTGGACAAATGGTACGTGGCATTTTGGGCCGTTGCATATATCGTCACTATATGTTTTGATGTTTAGTCACTCAAAACTGATGTTATGTCGTTATAGAAACTGTAGTTTTCTAAGAAAATGCACATTTTATATTTATACACGGCAAGAACACAAGCCTCGCTCGTGTAGGCGAAATGCAGTTCAAATTTGTTCTTTAGCGCGAAACCACATGTAAAGCCTGTCTGAGCTTGTCCAACGTTTCGAAAGCGCAACAACGTTAGCGTCCCTAATCGAAACAGCTTACCTGGAGCTAAGCCATTCGCAGCCTAGTCCGTCTGCATTGCTGTATCGCTGTCCGTAGCAGCAACAACCCAGCAGCGGTCATCGCAGTTTGCGCATACGCTGAGTTTGCTACTCTCGCTTTGGGTCTTTTTTCCCTGATCGTAGAACTACGGCGTGCAACGGAATCAAGTCTGCTGCAGCGTGTGGATTGGTTCTCGTGATTTTAATGCAAGCATTCGTGGTGTTGCGTGTTTTTGTGTATGGGGCATTGGTTCAGTTCGCTCTGGAGGACTGCTATTGCGAAATGCATAACGATTCCAGATAGTTGTCATTAAATTGGCATTAAGCAGTCATAAAATAATGGAGACAGACTTGTTTGATGGATGTATCGAGGCAGCAATACGCGACCAACACAAGGCTACTGTCTGTCGCTTTTTCCTGGTCGTGTGTTTATAACCTGTATCTGGGACAGGCCCGTCGCCAGGATTCAGCAGCAAGGGTCGGCCAAAAACCTGGAGGGGCCAAAAACCAGAAGGGGGGCCACATTTTAAAAATACTGTATTGGATGTATGCAGCAACCAGGAGGCCAAACGTAAAATAGGGGGGCACAGATTTCAAATGGGGGGGGCCGGGCACCACTGCCCCCCCCGCTGGCGACGGCCCTGATCTGGGATAAACGACACCCCAGTGTGTGGAAAGCGCCAAGAGGAAAACACGGAGGCGTGATACAACAAAGCTAAATCATCACACTGCTGTCAGTTGTTACCGCTGCAGTGGTTGATTGTTATGTTTTCTTAAATAGTAAGTGCTGCCATCGTTGCTTAATGCCGATGTTGGTTGCTTTCAACGCATAAAGGTTGCGTTGGTATGTCAGTTGTGATCATATATCCTAAATAAACCCAAAACGGTGAAGTATTTCAGTACTTCCCAAATAGATAACGCACGAGGTGGGGTTTAAAGTTTTTCTGTGCACTGCCCTTAAGCCCTGCAAGTCCCGCGTGGGCCACTTGTAGAACTCCGCACTACCGTAACTCGTCAGCCGACTGAGCAAGAGAGCTGTTCAAACCCTCTAAAGATGTGGGAAGTCTTGGAGTTCAGATTTAAAGAAATTGGAAAGTTTTGTGACGTCATAATGGGGTAGGTTTACGCATTTTTGGCCGAGGTCACCGGGCTCTAGGCGCCAACCCGACGAGCCAATTGTTTGAGATGGCAAAACGGGCATTTGCTCTCCCTGGAAATTGAGCCTCAGAACCAAGATTTTAGAGGGGAAACTGGTTAAAACTACCAGCTTTGTAGATAGAGAAAGCGACCATCAATTTGGGCTTGATTACAGAAAATCTTAGCGTGCGTACTTTCATTCTCCCGGGACCCCTGAACCTATCCCGGGTACAATGTACCTCTTGTACCCCCTCTCGTAGGCCCTGCCCGGGGGGGGGGCGACCATTCGTAGGGGCCCCACAATATATATTGTATTAGTAAGTTAGAGCCGTCACTCTACCCTTGACTTTCACTTTTCTGGTTTTTGTCCTCAATGCAGAACTGGTAGATTAAGGATGTAATATCATGATTCATTCATTTCGAAAAAGAATTGCGGACGTTCGGACAATATAGTAGTTTTTGTAAAGTTGTGGTTACGTCAGAACAAGGCCAATTGTTAATAAAGTCTTGACCTTCACCGTTTAACTTCGCTGGCTTTGCCCTTGTGCGTTGAAATTCTCGGGGAAATTTACGTCATGTGCTGTGGAGTGTTGTTCAATCGCTTTGTAGTTGCGTACAGATAGAGAGACTAGGTTTCTGGTTCAACATTAAAAACGTTTTCGTGAAAGCTGCTTAAGACAGGTTATGTAAAGTTGAAACGAAGGAAGGCTATTGTATCAGTTTATTATATATCTGTCTGTGCAGACTGTGTTAAGACAGTCTAATTTAAAATTTCGACCAGAAAAAACGGGGATAATCTCGGCAAGTTTAACGCTCGCTTGCTCGATCTTGAAAAGCCACTTCAGATTTAATCTCACTTGCTATTGTCATGATGAAGATGGATGGTATCCGATTCCAATAAATTCGTTCTTATTAGAAGTGAAGGCAGAGGGAGTGTTGGGAAGCAGTTAGTTCTACGCACTGCTTCTACCTATCAGCTTTTGGTGAAAGCACCAAGTTGATTACATTGAGACTGGCTATTAAAATGATGAGGCTGTACAGTGACCATCCAGGTTCTCTGTGATCGTCAGCATGCAAATCTCAAGCATTAATGTGACTGCCGGTTTCACATATTGTTGTATATGTTGCAGTTGACTGCATCGCCTTGAACTACTGAGGCAAGCACAAGAGAAAGATGGCAATTCGGGGCATTAACTAACAGGAAAGCAACCAGCAGCAATA
>JGI24159J19872_10006197_pt1 | contig 15536 bp, 13 predicted proteins | sample Ectturendosymbi4_FD_19872 | JGI IMG/M metagenome (IMG submission 19872) | reverse complement strand
CCCCCCGCCCAAACCGACCGAGCTCGCGTCTCAGCTGACCTCGACGCCGAAACAAAAAACTGTCGCGTCTTCNANAGACCTGACGTCTTGCTCTAAATGCCCAAGTGCCAACTTTCGCGGGGGCGTCACGCGCGATTGCAGCCACCGAACCGGAACGGCTGCCGGGCAACCAGAAAACTTCAACGCGGCTTTGCGATAGGAACAAATTGACAACGCTCGCTTTAACAAGTCGCTTTCTGAGCCCTTCTTTTCGCTTCGGATTAAGAGCGATTGGGATCGGTCAATCAACTCGGCGCTCGCTGCACAGTAATCCACAGTAATCCCGTCTATATCACTGCCGCTTTCTGCCCTTTCCCACACGTGAAAGCCAGTGCTTTCAACTGCAGCTTCGTTGCGAAAAAATCCCTTTCGCTTATTTGCCACTAGCAGAAGTAGCGGCGGCCGTCTCTCTTCCTTCTGAAATTGTGATTTTCTTATGCGCTCTTGTCGGGCGTCACAAAACGGTCATTCTTTTGTTATTCGGACGCAAAACTGTCATTTGTTTTGTTATGCGGTCACAAGACGGTCATTTGTTTTGTTATTCGATCACAAGACGGAACTCTTTTATCGGTCGCTGCCAGCTAGCGGGCTTCTTGCTCCCAGTATAAGTGTTTGGGCGCGGAAAAGCATTTTTGTGCGGATTTCTGACCCTTCCCAGATCACGAAAATGCGCAATTGGCGCAGGGGGAGAGGATCGCCACTCACACATGCCATATGTAGGTTTAGATTGATGCACGAGTGCTTCGGCCTCTTCGTCAACTCCAATCCGATTTGATCCCTTAACGGACGAATCCCGCTGAAACGGTTTCCGCTATTGTCGAAAATCATAACTTTCTCTATGCTTTTTTGTTATGGTGCGTGCCAGCTGGTATATGTTCTACATTTGAACCTACTGTACATTTTCAGTGTATCTGGGACATTAGAAAGAGATGATGGGAGTTAAGACAATTGCGAAATGTTGTGCAGTTGGACAACCCTGTCGGAAAAGATGACGTCAGATAGCAATAAAATTATGTATGGTGCCACATCGTTGCAACTGCAAACTATTAGTAAAGGCCTCGAAAGCCAAACGCTAATGTGTGTTTTTGACGATTGAATGAAAGCGGTTGCTTTTCCTTCTGACCCAGAGACAATCTGCCACCTGGGAGTATTCATCGTGTTTTGCGCCTTTTTTTTAGTCTCCAATCAAATTAAAGACGCTTTCTTGGAAGGCTTGGAAAAGTCGAAGCACAACCATTCCTACTCCGCACATTCCAACGATACGGAGTAAGTGGTGTTAAATTTTCCCTTACGTGTTGTTGCGATCTTTCTGTGTTCTTTTCCTCAAATAAGAAGCCATGTCTCCGCTGGCAACCAGAAGCCTCTCTCTTTTCTGTAGACTGTCGATGCTTTTCATGTTTTTTATCATTTCCACCCGTGTTCGAGAGTGTTGTATGGTGGATTGTTGCGTCACAACCAACCAAAGGTTAAGAATTTTAATTTATCACGACGTAGTCTTCGGTATTGCCCCTGACAGGCTCTTGTTGCTGAAAAGCCCCGGACGGTTGATGACAGGGTTGGTGCGTGGACTGTTTCTTGTGCCCTTGAGCTGCAATATGCAGTGAAGAGACGTTCGCGCTTTCAAGCTGTTTTACTCGATGCGGTAACCCAATAACACTGTTTTTATGGTCGAGCGAAAAAACGCAGCCATGTTTCGGGCGATTGATCTTTCGCACATCCGGGTATTATGTCTCAGCTGCTGTGGTCGCATCCTGTGATTTGCTTTGTTCGCATGAGAAGGCGACGAAACGATGTGCGACCCACTCAGGTTGTTAGCTTTGGACCTAGGTTGTTTTTTCGCTGAAACATTTCATACTATTATTAAAACTCGCCGTAACAGTGTTCACTAGCATACGTTTTCAGGCTTTGTGACCGAATCGACTTAATTTTTTCGGTCATTTGAAAATAATTCGGTCTCTTGCCGAAAAAGAAGCCCAGCTTTGCACTGCCTGCCTCTTAAGCTTTGATGGCGCCACAACCTTTAAANAANAAAAAAATGCGAAAATTGCGAATCATGTGAAGCGGTGCCACTTTTTTTGTATGCGATTCAAGGCAACCAAAGCCTGTCNCGACTTGCATTCTAACCAACGTGTCCTGGCGTGATTGGAAGCTTTGACTCAGGCCGTAAAAATGTCTGTTTGCAGCGCTGTCGACGAAATNAGCAGATTTACTGGAGTGGAGTGGGATTTTAGAGCTCATTAAAGCGGATGACAAGTACGCGCTGAGAAGGTTGGATATTCCAGAGCAGGCTATGGTCGACCACACGCAAATCCGATTTTCTCATGTCGTGAAAGACTTAAGTAGCAACATTTGTCAGTTACGAGCACATGAGAGAGAGAAACGAGTGAAATCGTTTGGCTGAAGGTGATTTTTGATGATAGGCAGAAATGCGAATCGAGAAAGCTTGTTATCAATCCGATCGAACTCCACGAAACGACGCTGCGTTGCGCGTGGTGACGTGAGCTCGAACGTTTCAGCACAAAAAAAACTGTTCTTCAAAAAACACGCTGAATTATGGGTGTGTTCAAAGTTAAAAATACCTGCTGATAGTCGTAGCAACTGTGTGATGTTATTGATGAGACTGGTACTCTGCACAAAGTGAAGTTTGATGCTATTGAAGCCGCAGTGCAGGCAGGGCGACCAGAAAGGTTCAGGCTTCTGTCGTGTGCACACTTATCGCCTGGACGGTATCTCGCAATGGCTGACTTACTAGTACTGCCCATCTCACCTTCTCCCTAATTCTTCCAACCGTGACGGTGAGCTCATCAATTACGTCACGGTGTGAATAAGAACGCCGTCGCATCACTTTTTTTTTAAACTGCGAGAGCGAATGCGCCGCTTCCAAACTGTGGATATCGCGACGGCGGCGGCCTGTGATAATCGCGTTTTCGCTTTTGTTCAGTCCTCACTATTACCACGACAACGACATGGGAAACGAGCCGGTTTACACCAAGACCATCGACGCTGTTCATTTGAAATTCAATCCCGAGGCCGGGTCGCTACTCTCGCTCGCGTGCAAAGGGAGGGTCTTGCACGGCCGGCATTTCACGTTCAAGAGCGTCAACGGCGACACGGCCATCACGTTAGTGGCCACAGGTAAAAACAACGCCCGGTCTGCTGTTTTNAACTNTTCTGCCGGAAATCAATGCCAGCCGCGTTCAGCAAAGAGCAACTGTGTGCAAATACGTTTGCAGTGTCGCGCCTCGTGTCTCTTATAAGTGATTTGCGGCCGAAGCCAATCAGCTGATATTTTTTCGCGGGAGTCGAAATTATTGTAACTTGTTCTTGTACCTAACAACTTAACTTAACACGTTCTTGAAAATTTCGGAGGGAGGACAATTGCCCGGTTGCGGGCCTGGCCGAAGCCAGTGTCTGATAGAGTAAAAGTGACGTGTATTGNGAAAATCGCGTAGCCAAGATGTTAACTGACATGTGCTCGTAGCNCATATTGATGCATTCCACTTCATGTTGATTAGGTTTTTGCTTTTGATCTTGTCTCGTATTGTAGCCNTTTTTTTCCCAGCGTCTTAAAGCGCTTCACCGGATATGACGGGTTGTCAGGAACGCCCTGCCACGCGTCATATCCTCCCAAGTGNTGGATACTCGCACAGGATTATATTTTATCACCTTTCCGCGGTGTCCACAGAAAGGCCTCCTATCGGTCTGAAACTCACTCCCTTATGCAAGCAGTTCTCACTCAGCGCCCACACTCCCTTGAAATAAAGATATTGGTCTCTCGGTGTTTGTAAGATTACCCGAGCTTTGCCAAGAGAAATGTAAGTTTCAGTGGCATTAGGTTCAAAAACAAAGAAAAATAAAACGGTCGGCCGGTTAAGCGCTCCAGTGTTGCATCACAAAACTCACGCGTTTCGTTCGGTGAAGTCGACGTTCTCGCACAGGCGTGGAGGGAGCTTTCGTCAACGAACGTCACCCGTATGCCGCTCGAGGATCCTGGCTTCAGGTGCTGATCAGCGACGACATGGCACGCAGCCTGATACAAGACCTGGAGGAGTTGTCCGGTGACGATGCGGTAAGTGTTCCAGCGGACGCGCACTTAACGGGTGAAGGCGATGAGCCATTAGTTGACAGCAGGGAGTGAACGCTTCGGAAATAACTGCTCTGCTGATCCTCATCTCCCGAGCGTGACGTTGCTTTCCGGTTTGTTGCGAATTTTGCCGTTTGCTTGGAGTGGTTTGCATATTTCTTACTTTTCGCGCTTGTCCGACGTAGAAGTAGTAACTTTCTACGACGCTATGTCCCGCTGAGCACTCGTCGGCGATAGCCACGAGGCTAGTTTTACAGCATCGTTAAGCCTGTAAGCGCACAAGCCGCATATCCGCCACAGACGAAGCGGTGGTAATGTTTCTTCGNTACGTCAAGGGTCAACTAATTTTCGCTGACAGTCAACCGCAGCGAAGCACAATCAGCAAACATTTTCTCACTTTTTTTAAATACACAGGCCTACTGTATATTTTTTATTAACTTCCTCATGACGTTTCTTTGCGCCTGTTTCCTCTTTGTGAGGCGTTCTGCGCTTGCTTGTGTGCTCGAGGTTAATATTCAGCGAATGGGCGATTGAACGTGGCTGCTCGTTGCGCTCTGTCAGTGTGCAGTTATACGCCATGTGTGAAACGGAAAATCGATATATTTGTAGAATTTCGTCGGCGGCGCGCGCCGGTCGATTTTCAATTTGCGTTTCTTTATGCGGACGATAAGAAACCTTTTTGTTTATTTTCTTAACAATGCGTTGTCGTGCTTTCAAATAGCTGTGTCACTAAGTGTGCTACGCTCCCGTGTGAATGCGATTTTTCTTTTGCAAATGCGACTTTTCATTCGTAAACACAACTTTTTAATTAAAATCGCCGGTGATATAAAAAAAGTGCGGAACAAGCGCATGAAAATTTCGGATTAAACCGCGGATAACCCAAAATCAGAAAAATTTCACCCAAAATCAGAAAAATTTCATGCCGTTTGACGAGGTATCCAAGACTCTAATAAGGNCAGGTATTTTTTCTTTCTGGAAATTACCAGCAAACGTCCGCCTTCCGGAGTTANAGACCGCACATGTCAAATAATAATCTTCCGACCGCCGTCGCCTGCCCCCCACCCGTAGCNGCGGAAAATCTCAAACAAACACGATTACGGTGATNACGACAGTGCCGCGTCGTTTCTCGTCGAGCAACCTCCACGAATGGCCGATCGCAGAACTNACCGCCCCCTGTGTGTTTACACCGCGATTAGTCGCGCTTTTCGCTGCCGCACTAAAATCAAAATCTGCGCCTGTAATAAACGAGAGCTTNAGACACGGCGCGCTGTCAAGTGCGATCTTGATGCATCGCCGCGTGCGCGGGTGCGGGCGCGCGAAATGGTCGGTGGTCCGGTCTGTCATGTTGAGGGAGCGGTTAGTCGCTCGTGCTAAGCAGAGCGGAACGGGCGCTGAGCAATTAAAACTGTGCGTTGCGGTTCAGTGCTCACTGGCGATTGAGTTACGGCGATGTCGTGCCAGCGTATGCNTGTGTTCTTGGTAAGCGACGTCTGAAGTCCTTGGCGAACTGACTTAAAATTAGCCTCGGCCGTTTCNTGAATTAATACGTCCACCATGTATATTGTGCTGCAACNTAGGGNTTTTTTNGGTCATAATCCTAATTTTTTTTAATGACCGAAAAAAATAAGTCAATACGGTCATAATGGCCGAAAATATAGACATGGTGAATACTGCTACAGCGAGCTGAAATACTATTGTGGCAATAAATGACCGACATGTCTCAGCGAAAAAAAAAAACAGACTGCAACTGTTTGAACTAGGCAATGGATAGCATGCCAACAGACCCGCAACCAAATCTTGATCTCTCGCGCCAAGTAGCTGTTGTAAAAAAACCGCTTTCGCATTTGCTATATTCGAAATCCCTAACGCAGTTTTGCCGCATTCAATGCTCGCCGAGGTCGCCCTTTAACCGTGGGAACAAGACGCAAGGCTGTTCTTTGATGATCAGCGTGTTTACATGCCCTTCGTTCTGTTTAACACACTGTTCGCGTTTGAATGAAGGCGTGGCTCAAGAGTGGCGTGGTCGTAATTCCACAACGACTCGTTTTTTTCACGTCAAGGCTGGGCCAGGTTAAGGAGGTGTCCTGCCCCAATGCGCCCATAACAACGCCTCGCGTTGGATGCCAACATATTAAACACTGACTTCCATATCGGGGCAGGCGTTATATCAGGTGAAGTCCCTTGGCTGAAAACCATGTCTTGACGAACTCGGATATTTAATTTTTGAGGTGTGTCGCGCTGTGACGTCAACACCAAGGTCATGAACCCACGTCCCGTTGTCGCGGCCCCACATTCGAGAAAGATCGCTTCGCGCATAACGAAATAGCGCAACGTACAGTTTGTCTTGATAAACTGCTGACGGTCCCTTATGTCTTGTTTATCAAAGGTCTTCGCCTTCCCCCGCCCCCGCCCCCCCCGTCAGTCACCGGCAATATCAATGCGACCCATATGCAAGCAATCGCGCAATATTTGCTCGTACGATTAAGTTAGCTCAACGTCTTCGTGACGCAACCGCTTACGCGCTGGCGAGGGTTAATCAAAAGTGCAAACATTCAAAAAACTTTCCGCCCTCCTGGGTTTCGAGAACCTCGTACTATCGTGTTGACCGACAGACGCCCAGCGCGCCTATTGTGCGAGTGCATTAGGCTATTGTGACGTGGCAGCGTTGTTTCAAACGGTTAAAGTGTCGTGTCGTCGAGGTAAGTATCGTGTCGTCAAGGTCAAGGACGCCTAAAAGTTACTCGAGGTGGCCTGTCTCAGCGCAAGGGTCTCGACGAGCTCGAACAGTTGCCGCTGCTTGCGTGCTAGCAAACGAAAACCCTGTTCGCTTCGTGCCATTGCCTGCTGCGGCTGCACTCTCAGAAGTGGGCAGCCTTTCTCGCTCCTAGCTTGGCTTCACCGATACGCAGAATGTTGCAGTCTCTCTCAGCCACGCGAATTGCGCTTTTGCTTCAAAACAAACAGTTAAGATTCGCGATGTTTGCTTAACGGCCCAATCCGAGTCGCACCGCGTGGCAGGGCGTCGGGTGCGCAAATACTTCGATCCATTTTTTTTATACAAAACCAAGACTTTTATTGGAAAACTTACATTGCTTTCGTTTTTTTTTTCAACGACCGATAGCCGAGGAATAAAATCGCTGACTCACGATGACGCCGGGACACAAGTGACCTTGAAAAACGTACCGCTGCTCTAATTTCATTTCATGCAGTAGGTCGGCGCAAACCGTTGGAAAGCACAGCTGAGAAAATTCCGCCGCTTGCGCCAACGTAGTAGTACTGCCGCCGAGACGCACACACTGCACGGGCCGTTTCGACGCGTACCTTGGCCAGGACCAGATATTACCGGATGTCTGGACCGTCGTTACCGATCATCCGTTTTGTACTCGCCTGTTTCTCGACTGTCAATGGCGGCGTGATCAGAGCCGGCTTATCAGCAGCGTGCACTGGACGGGCCCGATGAAAGACACTGAGCATGCGCGTTGCACGTGAGAACCAATGCTAAGCTCGTCTGGCTTATCCATCACAATTACGACCAAACCGACGCCGTGCTGACCTGCGTTTTAACAGCGTGCTGTGCTGCATATAAGGCTGCATCTCGAAAATGCTCACATAGTTGTCGGGCCGCAGCCAAGAAAGTTGAGCGAGTTTGTTGCGGTGCTGTAAAAACGCTCTGTTTGAAATGCAACGCGGGATTGTCAAGCAGAACGACTGCNTTCTTTTCCGATGAGANGCGCAAAACCATGCATGCCCCACTTTAAAGTGAGAAAGCATTGACATATTTTTTCTGCGCTTTACNGCCATTCAGTGACGATTTACCTTCACATAATTTACTGTCTCTTTCTTTGCCTGCGCTTGTTTGACAGGTATTAACGCAGACCCGTAGCCACGCGGGGCATTCGGGGGCTTTTTGGGCCAAATTTTCGGGCCAAAATTCGGGGGCCAAATTTTGTTGCGCCCAGAAGAATTTGTTTAAACATATAATAAAAACAAAAATATTGTCCCCCTAAAAATGTATTTTGCCCCCCTCCAAACCTTAAAACCTGGCTATGGGCCAGCATTCATGGGAAACGTGGCAAGTCTTCCACCATCAGTTGCCGTGAATTTCCAAGCTAAACCCAGTCCTGTTCTGTTGCGACATAATTCGCGCCCGTCAGAACTCAACCGCTGGGTCGAGCTCATTTTTTATTCAGATTAAGAGANGATCTTTGAAATCTTCCGCAGGTGCAGCTGCCGAAAGTATATCGCTGGCGCGANCGACGACTCGAAATTTCCATTCATCCCGACCCTGTCTTCGACGCGATGATGCCGGTGCACTCATTTCCGCCGTAACAACGTGCAGTGCGATCGTTTTATTGTTATCTCTTTGTTTTTTTTTCATTATGTTTATTTTGCGTCGCTTTCTTTTTGTGTTTTCCACTTCCGGTCAGGTGCTTCGTTTCATTTTTTCCGTCTCCACTTTGCGTTTGGCTTTTGCGGCTGCTACCTGGCGCCATCGTGCGTCGCGTCGTGTCATATATTCCTGCCAGTCTGGCGCTATTTCGTTGACCACTGCTCATTGATAGCTGGTTGGCTGCACGTAACGACTTCACAAAGACTCCACTGTTGTGCCGACCACAATCGGCTGAGAATTAAATCCACCGTCTAAATTTCACCAAAGAAACAGCAACAATATCAGTCGCGCTTTCCAACTGAACAATTTGATTCTATCTCTCTGGTAGACCGTTTTCACAAGTAACAACGATGATTGTTCGATAACTTCACCAGAAAGTTGTACATCAGGCCAGATGGAAAAGGTTCTGTTCAGTAGCCAGTCGTATTCACGGCAATATCCTTTCAATTTCTAACACGACGTTTGTCGCTCGCGGCCCGGCGACGTCTTTTCCATCGTTTCTGGAAAGTTATCAGAATCGATGATTAAGATTCACTGTTGCGTCGCCAGGAACGCCTTCGCCCGATCATGAGCGGCAAAGCATTTTTTGGCTCCATACTTCCTCCCAAATCTCAATCGCGTTAAGAACTCGTCGTGAACCGCGAATATCCAATTGCGCATTTATTTCAAAACTCCACAACGCAGCTCAAGCGCAGCAAGGGACTGTCAGCGAAAGCCTGCTTACTGCGTCAGTGCCTTGGCGTTGCGAAACCTCCACTGCAAGAGCGCGCGCGCGTCACGGTGCACTGCGATTAAGACAGACTTGTCGCAACGATCGCTTTTTAACTTTTATCGCTTGTTGTTGTTCCGACCCTTTTCCGCCATTGATTTTCTGCTTCAATGTTTATTTTATCTGCGATTCAAATCGATCGATATCTTGTTGTTCACTGTTTTTTCACCCGTGCTTTATTTTGATCTTGTTTCGCTTTTACCGATTTCGCGTTTTGCTACCAAGAAACGCAGAAAGCGTTTTCTTTTCTGTGTTTAACGCACCTGATCCAAACAGTGGATTCGGTGCGAAAAGTTGGAAAATTGTCCGACTTCCGTCCAGGGACAGCTTAGCCCAGAATGTTCGTTGCATACCTTCCAAAGCTGTTTCACGACCAATTTTTTTAAAACTGTTTCACGAGCTGATGAGTTGATATTCAGTTCAAGTTTCCAATTTGCTATTAGTCGATTTGCTTGAAACAGGACCACTTCTTCATGAGGCACCACCAGGTCTTAGTTCGACATTTTTTTATCTGGCTTGCGTCGCTTACATCACTGATCACTATGGCTACGATTCAGAGAAGCTGTAATTTTCTTTCCTGCGTGTTTTGCCAGATGGTTATTTCTTTTTCGCCGACCGTACATGGTCAGTCTTCTCACAGAAATAGAGATTGCTGTGGTGACTGCGATTTTTTTGTTTGTTTGTTTTTCTTTTCACCTTTTCCATGCCAACACGCTGATATTACAATTGTCTCGAATCCGTAAGTGGGAACGACTGCCCGTGTCCCGATGTATCTATGCAGGAACGTATTGATAACTTGTCACGGTCAACGATGGTGCTTCACTTGGAGATGTTTTTTCCAGAAGTTAAAATGGTGTTACGCCTGTCATAGGCGCAGCCAGGGACGCCCAAGGGACCACGCCCCCCAAAATTTTTAGATTATCTAGTCATTTCGTGCTTTACGAGGCGGTAACCCAAACAAAATGCTGTTGCTTGCCTAAAATCGAACATGTTCCCCCCAAAAGTTTGGCCTGGCTACGCCACTGACTCTTGTTTAATGCGCCAGCATCGCAAACGGCCAACGCAAGCTTGGCGAAAAATGCTCTACTTAATTTTCAGAATGAGTGGCGTATGCCGCAGTTCGAAAGTTACTTGATTCTCAATATGATAGCAAGTAGGTACGGGCGATGCGCTTACGTCCACAGGACAGTTCCAGTTATCGCCCACAGAAAGTAAGGTTACATGTGCAGTATCCTTGGAGCAAAGTCAAGACGTTGCAAAGCCGTCCATATCAAATACCGCGCCTGTTTCAACTGTCTTGTAGAAGGCGGAAAAGAGCGACAAGTTGCAGCAACTTGCTTGATTCAGGGATGTGATCTTCGAGTTTCGCTGTTCGATAGCAGGATTTTGCAGTGACCGTTTCGCATTGCCACACGAGCAATGGCGTTCGCAGAAATTTTTCATGGGGGCGGGTTTCATTGAGTGACATGGTGGTCATTTGTATTTGGTGTGCGCTGTTTGCGACGTCACAATTTCTTTCACGTCATATTCATGTTTCCAAACCAACGTTTTGGCGAAGTTTGTTGACACAATATGCATATTCTTCTACACGCATTCTCCGTATTTTATGCGTCATTGCACTGAATATAAATTATATCAGCGCTCCACGTTAGGATATCGGAGGAAAATAAACTCAACGCTACGACAGCCGTTCATAACTGCAAAAATATCAGGTTGCACGTTAAAACAGGGGAGTAAAACACACTCCTCACTACGTCAGAGCAATTTACAACTGCCAAGTCAGGCTGCGCCAATGTCTCGTCGCAGGGGCGGAGCCAGACATTTTCATTTGGGGGGGGCACTGGAGTGGCCAGTTTTGCAACAAGGGGAGCTGTCAATGGTCTGTGTAGGACTTTCAGAAAGAGACCTGAAAAATTTGGGGAGGCCAGGCAAAATTTTGGGGGGCAGTGGAACCCCCCTAGCTCCGCCCCTGTCTCGTCGAATGCGAGCAGTCGAGCATAGGTGTGCTGGGTTACTGGCGCATACCACGATTTGCAAGATCGAATCTTGCTAAACTGCACACGAATTGAGAATGAGCATCAAGTACGCAAGAAAACTTGTTTTTTTGTAGTGTGTAGGAATCCAGGAAACTTCTAGTTTGCCTTTTTCCTGCTGAGACATTTTCAAATGTCTGAATTTTTCTCTTAACAACTGCTGTTTTTGAGCTCGTGCAACAGTTCTATCATATTACAGAAATTGGTAATGTTGCCAAAGCGGTCAGCCCATGCGCTGATCAGACAAAACAAAGACAATTATTTCAGATAAAGTGAACTATCGCGGAACACAATCTTAAACATGCGTAGTGGACGAAAGTATGCAAAAAGTGGTGTGATGATTTCTGGACGCAGACGATAACCCAGATTCCCATCAAAACCTAATTATTTCTATTCGGCCCATTTACAATCTTCCTTGAAATTTGCATGCAAATTCGTTCCGTAGTATTTGCACTAAGTCGACAAATTAACAAGCAAAAAGAATCGAAAACAATCTCTTGCGCAGGTAATAAAGTTTTTGTAATATATCAAACGCAAAGGGTTTAACCCCAACCCCCCCTTACGTACGCCCTTGCACACGAGTCGGTTTTATTCATCGAAGACATTCAATACTGTTTTCTGACTCGGAGCAAAAAAATAAGTCTATGTTCGTGTTCGCCCGTGCTGCGTCGGTCAAGCCCAGGGTTGCCAGATTGGCCATGAAATGGCCGAATTTGTCCATTTTTCGAAAAACGCTTTTGGCCGTTTTTTAAGAGTTGTTTCTCAAGACTTCTGTATTCAGTGGCGTGGGCGTCAGAAGGATTTTTTCCAGCTGGGGCCATTAGCAGATTTTTCCAAGTGGGACCAAAAGTGGTGAAATTTAATTTTTCCGTCTCGATACTAAGAAAACGACCCTATTTTGCTAAAAATGTAATAGAAAATAGTCAAATTTCAAAACCTAGAAGGAGGCTTTGGCCCCCCTACACCCCCCCTTCCGACGCCTATGCTCAGCTGTGTGATTGGTAATGTTATAGTGGAAGCATTTTGCGTTTTTGGTTAGATGTTGCTGTTAGACGTTTCTCATCACTGTTACAGTAACCCCATAGTACATCAACATTTTATTGCTTTGAAGTGTGCATTGTGCAGTATTTAGCCTTTGCTGTTAGCAGATTTCGTATTGTCAATCATATGACACAGCGTTTATTCTCAAGTTTTCTTCCCCTTTGTTCACATGTATGGACTTAATGATGGTTTTCAGCATGTGATTATGATCATTAGCTTCATGCAGTTAATGGATTCCATCTCCTGTTCGTATATTTGGAGCATAGGCCTAAGTTCAAGTGAATGCTAGCGTTGTCGTTGGAGTGAAAATTTGATTTCATCCTGCCTAACACAAACAAATGGGTCAGATTTAAAAGCACATATCTCCAATAGCTATCGAAAGGAATCCTTTCCCAGTAAAGAATCAGACACGAAGATCTTACATAGTATATGTTTCGCCTACTAGGTGGACATCTTCAGCTCTTATATATGCTCTTAAATTATATTACGATAAAAAAGACAAGTTGTAACATGCAATTTTAAGTTCATGGCAAAAATTGCTGTTTTAGAGTCAAAGACTGTTTCTTTGGCGAAACCAGATTTTTTCAGTTAAAAAATATCCCGTCCTCCAAATATTTTGGTTTCCCTATGCTTGTGGTTGTATAAACAATTACCATAGTTAAAACAGGTTATTTTTTTGGTCATAAATTTTTCAAAAACAACTATTTTGTGTATTTTTATTGATACTTTGGCCATAAGCTATGGAAAATATTTAGCAACCCTGGTCAAGTCGTCAATGCATAAAACTGTACCTAAACGTCTGGCTGGAAGTTGAAAGCTCAAACACCGGCGTCGAGAAGGTCTTAGTGTCATTGTAATGGTTAGTACATTTTATTAAGCGCAAAACTTTAGCAATAGAAACATTTATAATAGAATGTATATCAAAACTTTAAACATGGGTGGGGAAGGGAACCTGCAGCCCACGTGAAATTCAATATGGTCTGTATCAGATTTTTCGCTAACCACTATAGAATACAACATCGGTTCAAGATGAAATTCCGTGATAGGCAGATACTAGAAACTAAGTCAAGAGAAAGATCTCTTCCTCTTCATAGTTTTCTTCCCTTATTTTCTTTAGGAAGACAAAGGTAAAATTTTAAGATGAAATTAAATGTTTTGTGCCCGCCAGCGATATGCGACCCGTCATACTAGGCTAAATACTGTAGGTTCCATATCCCTGCTTAAAACCTGACCACGTCACACTAGTGCATCCTTATGGAATCTGAGCTTGGCGTTTGGTGGTCATTCATGAAAGTGGAGCCGGATAAGGTTACAACGTTTGCAAAAGTTTGCGTGAAAGAGGGTGCGAAACTATCAGAAATTAGATTTTCACTTAGAAGGAGAACATTTCTAAAGGCATTTCAGAGATATCTGTCCCAAATTGCCCGTTGCATGGATGGACCAGTTTGAAGAATGAGTCAGGAAATTATTATTTGAGAAATATGGCTGACATTTTGCTTTACGTTGAAACCAGCGAGTGATACAGTTTCGAAACCCGTTTTGATGTTTCTCCGTCTCGGAGGACCCACGCCTAGTTTTGGTCTCCGAAGATGTAGGTCTTGAAACTAAGAACGAGCTATATTTGTAAACTGGGTTGCTAGAACTCCAGTAGCTCAGCCAGTTCGCTTTTGGCGTATTTTAGCCAGGGGGGCAGTGGTGCTGGAACCCGTGAGAACGGCGTTCCCCCACCTTTTTCATGTTTTCATGAGCACTTCATTACATACTGCTTTAAAATGAGTTAGAAGTTGTTTCAAAANAGCTAGTTTTTGGGTGCGTTCCCACAACTCCTTTGTTGGCACCACATCCCTGATCTTAGCTGAAAGAAAAGCCAAAGGAGTTCACAAAATGGATGGAGTTAGACGATTATAAAGTTAACAAGTTTTGATGGCCTTTCTTCTCGTCTGCGTAAGTGTTCGATTCAAGTTAAGATAAATCCTGTGGAAAGGCATAATACGTTGCCACCACAGTAAACATACATGTGCAAGCTCTAGAGTTCGAACGTCACATATACTTCGCAGAATTTTCCAGGGCGACTCGACACTGACTCGAAAAATTTTAGATGACTCTGACTCGAATGGCTTGTGACTCTGACTCGACAAATATGACTCGGCCCCGTCACTGCTCTCATCGTCAGCAGGTTACGTTGAAAATCGTTCGCTATCCAATTTAACCAAGAGAAAAAAGCAAAGACAACAATCTAACAATTAGCTTGTCAGAGCAAACGTTAAATTAATGAAAGCTATTATCGGGCCGTGATGTGCCCCAGTCATGTTTGTCAATTCAGAGTCACATGCCCTTCGAGTCAGTGTCGAGTGAGAGTCATCCAAAATTTTTTCGAGTCATGGTAGAGCTGATTCATGAATTGATGGAGTCTAGTCAGGGTGGAGTTACAAGTACTGTTGAGTGACTTCGAGTCATTGGTTTGCAAGCTCAAATTAGCGTCGAATCAAATGAAATTTAACATTTTTCCAATGTCTTTTTTTGCAAACAAATGGCGCCCAGAGAGCTACAACATGGTGCCCAATAAGCTAAAAAATGGTGCTCAATGTTGTTTCAGCAGTTTTGTTACCAGGTTATTTATATCTAAGTATTTGGTGACACCAGTTTTCTTTTTAAATCTCTCATTCACTCTCAGTCATTTCCACAAGTCGATCCCAACATTGTTGCAAGACATACATGCCAAAATATGACCAGAGACATGGAATGTCCGCAGGGGTGGGCAAAACGGGGATTTCCCCCCCTGGAAATTGGGACTAGTAGTCAGCAGCTTAATTCCGATTAATCGTTTTAATAACTTGCAATGGCAGTATATTTGCCGATATAGCACTCACGCTGCAAATGACTCAGGTTCACTGTTCTGGTGTCATGCACTGATGAGCTTGAACTTGAAGTCCACTCATGTCCGCTCCTTTGAAGCACGTTGCGAAAGTTGCGAGCGGATTGATCCACTGTTGGTCTTTATTGCGTAACAGTAACATGGCAACGAATCTTCAAAGTGTTGAGTTCGCGTTGCATCCTCAACATGAAACGTCTTGTGACCCCGAAATACAAACAAAGAAAGACTTCAAAAGCAAGTTCAGAAAACAACTTGGAAGTTCGCCGACAACCTCATTAAATAGTGAAGGCAAAAAGAAGAAACAT
>JGI24159J19872_10006196_pt1 | contig 15537 bp, 7 predicted proteins | sample Ectturendosymbi4_FD_19872 | JGI IMG/M metagenome (IMG submission 19872) | reverse complement strand
GAAACATTTCGAAACATCTGCGTTACTTTGTGTTGTAAAAAGAATACTGCTAGACATCGGACTTAATTTGAGATATTCCCTAGTACTCCAAATCAGTAACATTCCCTGCTCACTAAAAAAATAATCTGTCTTCTGTGTGAAACTATTTTCGTTGAAGAATTTTACAGTTTCACTAAACGAGGCACCGAAAGGGCATTTTGTGTGTTCTGCTACTCATTCAAAGTTCTGGTTTTCTGCAAAAATCAAATAAGGAAACTTTTTCAACTGCAAAACTGGGGTTGTGCGTACAATCGCTGTGTTTAATGCTTCACAATAATTTTTTAGTTTTCAACATTGTGCTAGTTGGTGATGAAAAAAAAAAATTCCTTCATTAACATTCTTACCTGACACAGTCACACCAAACGTCAAGTGGTTGATTTATTTTATCATCACGATCTTGCTAAAATTTTATTCACCTCCACGTGCTAAGCCGCAAATCACACGATGTCGATTTTTGCATGTGATCGTTTTCCGAATGTAACACTAAACTTTGGATACTACAACTTCGCATAAGAAAAAGAACTGTTTTCTGACCAACTGGCTCTGATATTCCTCCGTTGTTAAATACATGCTGTGTGGTTCTTCGTGTTTTTTTGCATATTTTCATGCAAATGTTGTTCAGACATTGCAAAAGAGTGCGTATGGGCATTGAATGTCCTGACAGGGAAACTTAATTTTATAATGGAATGAAAGAAATTTATGATAGGATATTTTATATGAATATGATTTCAGTACTGTGGATGCGTAGTGGTACGTGAAATCGATGTCCTATAAAAAATAATTAGCTTGACTGATTCGCTTGCTTGTCACCTTTGTGGGGACCCGTAACTTCAATAGGCCTACAAATATGTGCAAGTTTAAATCATCGCAAAAAGATAAAAGCAGACCCGTTGGCAGATTCCTTGCGAGCTTTTGCAGCAAATCGAGAGCTTTCGATTGTTGATGTTCGAAGGTTTATTTTTTTAGAGCTGATGCCGTATGCTTAATGCGCATTGCACACCTTTGAAATTGATGCACTGAACACTAAAGTTGCACTTTCAAAAGCTGGAATGTTAAGGAAATGGTGGTTGGTCAATTCGTTCTCGAATATCTAAAAAATCATACTTTGCACGCAGGCTATATAAACTACGTTCTGCACAAAACTAATATCGCGAATACATTAAACCATGCAGAAACAAGTACCTCAGTTTAAAATGCAAGTAGTCGGTAATTTGTTCAGGGGTTTCACATGAAGCATAGATCAACATAACATTTTTTTGAAAACCTAAAATAATGTATAAAAATTTCGTGGGAGGCTTTGATTGCCCGGTTTATCCCCCACCCTGGTTGCGGGCCTAATTCAATTTACACGCGCATTAAACTATGTGACAAACAGTTTTGATCTTTTGTTGCTTGACCGTTCTCTTATTGTACACACAACACCAAACTTGCATTGATAAAGGCGATTGCTAGCCTACAACAATCGACTCACAAAGCTAAATGCACTATATTTCGGCGTTTCTGCAGTCTGTGTATCATTTATATGTGGATGTACTGTAAAATAATTTTTCCTATATCATAACTGTTCAATGACTATTTTTTTAAGATCACGTTTTTATTTAACAATTTCTTACAAAAAAAATATTTCAAGGTTAGGTTTTCAAAATTGATCCTACATCTGTAAAACAAAACCAAAATTTTTTTAAAGTGCACCTAAAGGAGCGGTAGCGAATCGCGGTAGCGATAGCTCGGTACTATTTTTTTTCAGGAACGGGTGCGATAGCGCCGCGATTGAATTTAACAAATAGCGGTAGCGACGCTATTTATAAAGTAGCGGTTGCCCACCTCTGTCCAGTTAACTGAAATGTGAATGGATCTGTCTTAATTGGCCCAAATATTGATATTTTTTACCTATCTTTGGGCATGCTACCGCATCTCCTGCATCGCAATGCCGTATGCTTATGCCGATGCTCATTTGGAAGACAACCTGATTATGCAACTATATCGCATATGAGCCAAGATTCAGAATCTTTCTTTGTGGGCCATCCATGAACCTTTCTTGCCTGACTGACTTGGGTGCACGCTGATATATCATTTCGTTACACTTCTTTCAGATTATTTCGGTACTTCTGTGTTTTGTTTTCGTGTCTAGTCTGAAGTTTCAACTTTTAAGTGAGGTTGATTCACACCTACATATTTCATAGTCTAGATATGCATGGAAAGTTCAGATATCAACACGAAATAGCAGACTGTAAATGACATCGAATAGGAAAATTAAAGATTTCTAAATGTGCCTGACAAAGCACGCACTACTTTACGAGACTCCTGATAAAGCCAGCAATCATAGCGCTGAATTTGGTTGTTGACTTTACAGAGATAAGGTTTTTGCAGTGAACCAGAGATGAGCGGACTGTCATATTTTGCTATCCGAATCCTGTCCTGAATTTTTAAAACTCAGTCCAAGTCTAACCATAGTCCAAAAAGTTTAAGAAATTTGAAATCCAAGTCCAAATAAAGTCCAAACATATAACTACATACAACTTTTTAATGACAAAAATTACGCATTTCTTCTCCATTAACTCAGTCCAAATCCGGTCCCGATCCTAAATTGTGAAGCATTTTACAGTCCGGATCCAATCTAAAATCAACAAAATTCATTATAGTCCGGGTCTAGTCCTATCCAAGTCCAGTCCAATGCTCATCTTTGCAGTGAAAAACACAACACTAGGTCTTTGTAAAAGTCCTTATTCTCAGATATAGCCTACGTTATGTAAACAATAGATAGGAATATCGATTGCATAGGGTCGCATGAAACGTGTAGACATTGGAGAAAGGGTCGCAAGATAAGAAATTAGGAACCCATGTTTGGACAGATAGCATACCTGTGCCATTGTTTTTGAGTCACCGAAGGTTTTCCATAAAATAGATATTCGTGGAAGTGACTGTTAACAAACAGTCATATCTGCTAGAATGGGTCATTGATTATGACAAAACACGATTTTAAACTGAGGTCCAAGGAAAAACAAGCCGAAAGTTCGATTTGTGGACTGTTTTTTACAGAAGCTCATCTCCTATTACGAAAATATCATTGTATAGATTCCTGATGCGTATATAATCTCTCTACGAGGATTGTTGACACAATATATTTTTTCCTGTAGCTACAACTTGATTGTGTCTTGTTGGGTTCGTAACTGCAATGCGTAATTAAAATTTTTTGCACATTCCCTGCAAAGTAACAACGTATGCATTTACCAGCTATCTAGTATAGTTGTTCTGAAAGGGTAAGACCTTCAGTAAATACTGTGGCACTCAACTGTTATCCTCAGCAGGCAAATGGGATCTGGAGTTGAAACAAAGGAGTTAGTGTTGAACAAGATGCGAGGGTTTTGCAGAATTTTGTCAGCGGTGATGTGTTCTATCCTGATATGTGAACACCGCACGGCAGGTACAGTTTCCTCCAAACAAATAGTTTGAATTTGTCTTTAACGTCAATGTGTTCAACATTTCCAAAGTTTGCGAAGCCTTCAAGAGTTTCCTAGTAATATCTTGTGTGACTGAATTTCTCATTTTATTCTCAAATACGAGCTTCTCAAGGTTTGAAGTGAAAAAGCTTGTGTGTACGAAATGCATGCCACATGCATAGGCCTATGTTTGAAATAATTGTGAAACAGGTACATTTTTGTGATGATATAAATGTGCTGAAAATTAGACTAACGAAGTCACTTTCGCAGTGTTCACCTGCTTTGAGATAAGGATCACATTTTTCAAGATAAGAAATTTACCTTGCCCAAATAGAAAAATTGCAAACCACGAAAGATCTGAAGCAAATTGCATCTTTTGATTTATTTTACGAACTTTTGCTAGTCTTTTTTACCCTGTCTGCATGCATACTAGCTTGAAACCCTTTAAGTCCCACGTGCGCCAAAACTTTGGCGCAAAATAGCACCATCACATTCGACCATAACTCGCCAGCAGATTGAGACAGAGAGCTGTTCAAATCCCCAAAAAATGCGGAAAGACTTGTACTTTCAATAAAAAAAGATTTGGGAAATTTCGGTTTTGAGTTTGTGTGAATGTCGTTATGATGAGGATAGGTTCATGCCCTTTTGGCCCACTTCATCTGGCTCTGGGTGTCATCTGCAAGAGGACGTTTTTTGTTTTTTGTTAAAAAACAAGGCCAAAATCCGCATCTTCAGCCCTTGATTGACCTTCTAGCATTTGTAGTTGACATATTGTTGTGTGAATACCACACAAAAAATCAATTAAATAATTAATTAATAACTGAGGGGATTAATTATTATACAATTTGTGGTTTTGAAGCCATAACTTCCAAAACAAACGCTACAACGTCAATCAAAGTCTCTAGAGTTGCAAATTTTTGCCTAGTTTTTTGAAAAAAAGCAACAAAAGGCTCACTCTTGCGGTTGGGGAGCATGGCCCGATGACTTAAGCCAAAAAAGGCCTAAATATACCCCTAATGTTGAGACACCCACAAAAATGCTCAAATCCAATGCTTACTAATCTTTTTTAATCGAAAGTACAAGACGTTCAGCAACTTTAGAGAGTTTGAATAGCTCTCTATCTAGTACCGAATTATGACATCCCAATGCGGGCAAATCCTGGGACTCATGTGTTAAGGTGATATTTTTACTTTTTTGTTCCTCTTTGTTCAGTATTTTCAAAGTAGAATCGGTAATAGCTCTGCAGTTTGGGATATATTGACTGGAAACAAGCATGAAAAGTCACTATTACCTTAAAAATGCATTTGGAAAAAACGCGGTTCGCACTAACTTATAATGAGAATTTTCTTTCTGTCTTTCTGTATAAACAGCGCTGGAAATGTCACAACTCACAAGTATTTTGGAAGTAAGTTGTGCCTTGCTTATGCACCATCTGAGTTGGGCGTCTAAGTTTGGACGATGTGTAGTATACTTCCAAAATTGATTTTCTGCTAAAATTATTTACCACATTGCTGTCACAGTTTCATTCCAATTACTGATATTTTTCGGCCAACGTCCAAAAATATGAGCCTCACATTTGCCATCAGCCGTTGTGGCTTTGAATATGAACAACATCAAGTTCGCAGTCAATAATATTGCGATAAAGCAATATTCATATACTTAACGAACAGATATAACTCCAACAGTAACTTATAATCAATTACAGTCTTTCAAGGTAACTTATTAAATGGACATGCGCCTTGCAAAACGAACAATATGACAGATGACATGACCCACCGCAATTAGAAATTTAAACAAACTTTCAAAGTTGAAGAGTGCATTGAACACGTGGCTATAATGAATGTTAAAAATTTTACGCATGCCCTAATGCATACCATTTTTGTGTCTCCGAAAGCAGCAAAAAATTTCAATCCCTGGTTTTTCAAAAACACTTCTTCAAACATTGTTTACTTAAATTTTGTAAGACGACTTTTCTTGGCATACGTTTGGGTAGAAAGAGATCAGGTTGTATTTTTGTCCATGTGTAGACAGTAGTAGGGCATCCAAAAATCAATAAAGTCAATCCAAAAATCAATAAAGTCAAAATTTGTCTGCCGTTTTGAAAGTTTTTGAAACGTCCACAAACCAAATTTCACGTTCATACCATGAGGGATGCCTAAGTTATTAGGTCAAAAAAAAGTCGAAATTTATCATTAGCTCAAAATTTATCGTTAGGTCAAAATTTTCTTGCAGCAGAGCTTTTTTTCTCTTGATCGACACTTTATTGAAACTACAACAACATATATTGATATGCTTTTGCAAGTTTACTGGTAATTCTGTATTAATAGTGGGTTTGTTGCGACTTCAGGCATAATAATAATGTTTTGCCACTACTGGACGATTGAATAGTGTGTAGGATAGGCATGGTAAGGCAAGAAACGTGGTCTTACAAGCCTTGGTTTGGTAAATGCTCAATCCATTATGCATATAACGTTTCAACTTTATGATCTCAGGTTTGACTCTGCTGTAGTTGTTTATGTACTTATCAATATACCATCTCCAAAGTTAAACAACCAAATATTTTAAAATTTCGAAGCATAGGGCATGAATATGCTTCGGGATTAACCTCAACACCTAAGGCTGAATTATTTTGCAGTTCCAAACGCAGAAAATTCATAGGTCAAAACAAAGTCAAATTTTGTAAATTATAAAGTCAAAATTTTAAGTTTATATGTCAAAAAATTGGTTGCCCTAGTAATCACAACTAATTTGGCGAATTAGACGTAGAACGTGGTATTGAAGAGTTCCAAAAACTACCGACTGGAAAAATCAAAAATTTTGTCAACAAACATCCACCTTTTAACCCTATCAGTCCGGGTTGGCCACATTTTTTGCAATTTTTGAATAGTTTGCAACGCCATGATTTGCCACCTGCTTGAGCTAGAGAGCTATTCAAACCCTCTACGGATTCAGCAAGTCTTAAACCGCAGGGTAAAAAAGTTTTTTCGTTTTGGGTTTTGGCTTTTCTGAAAGTGACGTCAGAGTGAGGGCATGTTTTTGTATTTTTGGCGAATTTACCTGGTACTGGGCGCCAACCCGATGAGCCATGATTTTGGCTTAAGTTTTTTTTGGAAACTAGGCTAAAATCCGCGTCTTTAGAGCCTTTGTCTGACTTTCTACCATGTCTGGAGGCAGAGTTATGGCTGAAAAGCCCTGTTTTGACAAAAGTCAAGAAGTTTCAAAAAGGTATAATTTGCCATTTCGGGCCAAACTTTGGCCAGCCATAACTCGGCAACAGATTGATCTAGAGAGCAATTCGAACCCTGTAAAGACACGTGAAGACGTGTGTTTCAGAATGAAAAAAAAGTGTTTTAAGATTTTCACTTGGGGTTTTTGGTTGAGGATGTCATGAGTGGGGTATGTTTTGCCTTTATTTTTATGACGTCATCGCCGATCCAACAAGCCAATATTGTGTCTCAAAGTTTTATTGGATTCTAGGCTAAAATACGAGTCTTTAGAGCCCTTGATAGAGTTTCTAGCGTTTCTGGTTCAAAAGTTATGCCAAAAATTCCAAATATTTCAGGACTTCCCTAGGGTATTTCCCTAATTAAAATTTCATCGTTTTTCCCAATAAGTTATCAATCAGAAACGCTAGAATGCCAATCAAACCCTCTAAAGGCTCGTACTATAGCCTAGAATCCATTTAAAACCAGTGAAGTTTCGCGCCACAACATCGGTTAGATTTTTGAACTGCCACGTGACGTTGACGTCATCCAATGATTTACAGACCTGTCAAAACATGTCAAAACATCCTGTGTTGATGGCCAAAAAGGCAAAAAACCCACATTCAAAAATATCTTTCAGTCTAAACCACAAGTTTTTCCCTATTTAGAGCGGGTTTGAACAGCTCTCTAGCTCGATCTGCTGGCGAGTGATGACCATTTAGAAAAGAGGTGTAATCCAGCCTCGCTTGGGGTTTGTGGGTGCTGAAATTTTCACCAATTTTTGTTTTTTTATCCATAATGCTGGCTACAGATATGCTAGAAAGCCATTCAAAGGCTCTAAAGACGCAGATTTTGGCCTAGTTTCCAAAAAATCTTGAGCCAAAATAATGGCTTATTGGGTTGACGCCCAGGGCCAGGTGAATTTGGCCAAAAAAACACAAAAACAACCCCACTTGTGACATCACACTTAGAAATCCTCAAATCCAAAACGAAAAAAGTTTTGTTTTTAATCTGCATTTTAAGACTCGCTGAATCCGTAGAGGTTTGAACAGCTCTCGAGCTCAATCGCCTGGCGAGTTATTTAAGTCCAACTGGGTTGTTGAAATCTGTTAAGAAATTTTGCTACTTGAAAAGTGTTTCGTCCCGCTTTCCCTGGCAAACAGTCTTAAAATACACAAAAACTAGACAGGTCAATCCTTTATCTAATTTTTTCACGTTTGGAACTACCCCTTGGCTTATATCTAGCGCGAAAACGATTTGCAAATACAGAGATATTCCAAAAATGTAGTAATTGAGATGGTTACAGTGAAATATACCGACTTGCCGGCAGTATTTGATGAAGTTGACTGTGCAAATTAATAAAATCTTTTGTGCCAGAACTTAGTTCTGTAGTTTCGCAGAAAGTTGTGCTTTAATTTAGAATATCCTGGTGGTCACAAAAAATGAATATATTACTGGGGGGTCCGTGAGAGAAATTTTTCAGAAACACTGGTCTATAACGTCAGGCCATTGCACACGATCATCATTACTTTCTGGTTCGGAAAAAAACAAATAATGCACTGTAACCCAAGCTTTCACAGTGAAGATTGAAAACGAAGTAAGGCTTTCAAGGAATCAACCTGCCATGATGTGCTTTCATAAATATCCGATGATTCTGACTGCACGCATCAACATTTAAGCGACAGTTTATGCCACAAGGAAAAAGCAGCTAAATCTGCTCTCAAAGTGTATTACATAGAAATCGATTTCGCGTCAATTACGCATTTTCAATCCTGCAAACTGCAAGCAAAATCTTACAGGTGAAATGATGAAACACTAAAGCAAGACCTAACAAAGTCATGCTATGAAAAAATCTAATATTCCATTGTGAAAAGAATGAAACATTTGTTAGGTGGAAGTAATTATTTCCAACTATAAGACATATGCCAGCGGCACTTAACATATCAGGATTTTCGTCACGTTTTTCTGCTTTTATAACAACTACTTAAACAATGAATAAAAAAATAGACGGCCTACACATGAACGAATACATAAGACTTTTATTCGCGTTTATGTAGGTGCAAAGGTTTAGCAGAAAATTCCGTGGACAGTGTGAACTACAGTATTACATCATAATGATAGTACTGGAATTACCTAGTTACGCCTAGAGGTGCATGTCAGACAACAATTGTGGTGCGATTAAGCTGAATAATGGCCCAAACGGTCAGATCAAAACTAGCAGATATTCTTGCTTGGATTTTGGTTTGTGGACCCCCTGAAAAACATACATTGACCTCTGAGGGGTTGACGGACCCCGTGTCAAGGGCACCTGTTATAGAAAATATCTAAACGCATGTCCATGTGGAGCAGTACGAGACAGCACTTTTGATGCTATTTGCAACATGCTGAACTTAGATGCTTTCATAGCAAAGAAAAATCCTAAATTAAAAGATTTTTTCTGCATCAGCAAAATGTATGACTTTCAGCAATTTATTTTTGTGAAAAACGTTTTTGCATTTGTGTAAAAAACAAAGATCTCAGTAAAGCAAACTGTTTCTTTCATAATGGAGGAAATGAGGAGCTGAATAGTTTTGATAAGTCCTATTTATATGTTTACTGTTTCTAAAGAAAACGTACTTGGTTCTTCTAATGGATTTACAGGTAGTCTAAACATACATATAAATTTGTTTCAACATTCACTTTATCGTTGGCCCCAATTATTAATTTTCTAGCAGTGGGTCTCATTGTTCTGCTCACCTCGTACTAACAACAAAATTTATTAAAGCAAACAGAAAATGTTCTGCGTTTTATAAAAGCCTTGCAGTGCTTTGTTTCAATTTTAACCATTACAGCAAAATTTACAAAGGTTGATGACTAATAAGGAAAAATTCACTTTTCTTTTGAGCACTGGCCAGCAACTTTAAAATGAGCAATTCATGAAATACATGGTATGGTGTTTTCAAGTAATTTCACTCCACAGGTGAAATAAGCAAGGAATCAATCACCAATTTTAATAGGAAATCGATTTCACGTAAAACTGCGCACCATCAGTCCTTACATCTGCAAGTGATGCTAACAGGTGAAACGTTGAAAGGCTAAAGCAAGGTCAGAGAATGCAAACAAACTCAAGACTGTAGTGTAACATAGCACAACACCAACTACAACAATTAAAACTGGAATTAACTGGAAATTTCGTCTTACTCAACTGAAAGTATTCACTGCAACTTCAAAATTTGCTGCAAAAGTCCAAAAGCATAAACTAAATAAAACTCAGCGCAAACTACAAAGATTTACAAACTGGAATACTTCGTTCCCAAAAGAATGCAACTACTGCCAAACGGTGCTTCCAATTTAGCCTAAAACAACACGTCTATGAATCAGCATAACTGCAGAATGCGTAAGGTAAGCTGGAATTTAGTAACGATGGGAACCAAACCTCAGCGGGCGCATTTGAAATGCTGTGACTGACGAGAACCAAACTCCAGCACGCCCGAAGCTATATAATCAAAACACATCGGCGCTCAGTCCAGAAGCGAAACAAGAAACTTTAATTTTTGCGTCAAGCTGGTTGTACCATTTATCTTTGTAGATATTCAAGGAGTGAAAATTTGGTTGTTCAACAAAAGTGACGATGTAAGCTTCATGTATAGGTGGTTTGTGTACGTTACCATGACAAAGCATGGTGCTGCGACAAGGCCACTTCCTCGTTTTGTCATTTTCGCAATCATCTGCCGAAAGAACAAAAAAATGTCTATGCAAACTTACTAAACTAACAGAAGAAAGGAAAACTGTGATCTGCCGAGCCGATAAGGATGGGAAAATTATGATCCTTTATTGCAAAGATTAAGACGCCATTATGACCAAAGAGCAGCAGCAGTTTGGAAAAATGGACGTATCTGTAGAAAGATGCGACACTTACCATGAAAAAGTTAGAAAAGAATGCAACGACCTTATTGTCAAAATCCATGATATGGGTGCAGTGAATAAAGAACTGTTGCTGCACGTAATTGGAATGAAATGCTAAAGCAACTCGTACCGCAAGATCAACGGTGCATTGGCAAAGTTTTTTTGTTGCAATACACCGGCTTACGCTTACCCGCTTTTCAAAACACACAAGATGACCCCAGATAATTTATTGAACGTGGATATCAAAGACACACTTGTGCGCTTGTTGCAATCTGCTGAGAACATAAGCACCTCACGCATTACTGCTTTTCTATAATTAGTTCTTAAACCTATAAGTACAGACTTTTGCAGGAACTGCCCAGATGAATTTTGCCAAGACACCGCAAATATATCGTAGACCTGCTCAATTGGAAAAACCGCCTAAACAAAGCCCGAAAAATTGGACAGCAAAAACCTGTGTTTTACATTGTGGCGGCAGATGTAAAAGCACTTTACCCAAGCTTGTGCAGAGATACGGCAACAAAAGCCCTGGAATGTGCAATGGAGAAACTTTCCAAATTCAACAACAAGGCCCGAGAAGTCATTATTGAATTGAACAAAATTTGCCTGAACAACTTTGTCACCCAATATGGAGACCAGTTATATACCCAAACAAACGGAATTATAACCGGTGACAACTACTTTTTCACATGGCAAACACTGCTGGACATTACATCCTACAGCCAATTGCTGGGGTGCTGCGTGAGGCAGAGCTTTTCCGCAGATTTTTCGAGGACATAATCTGGATAGCTAGATCAGAATTGTCTAATGAAAGCATCCGACAAGCACTAACTTCAGCATTTGCCAACAATGGTTTGGAACTAACGTTTCGCCAAGCTTGCACAGCCGATCAGAAGGGCGAAGTTGAATTCCTAGATGTTAATCTCTGCATAACTGCAGTGCTGTTGATGATTTTGGATTTGTTACCAAAGACTTCATAAAACCCACAGCAGAGGGAAGGCAGTTCGTTGACGGGAAATCACACCGTCCAAAGTCAACATTAAAAGTCAGTCTCATTTGGACAAGCAATATGATTGAGGCGTCTTAACGTAAGGAAAGAAGGCTACCTCAGCAGCTTACATCGACTTAAAAAAAAAGCGATCCGCTCAAACTTTCCTTTGGACATGACTAATGACATGATAGCAATGGCATCAAATTGGAAAGAAAGATTACGCCCTTCAAAAGCCGACAAAAAAGATGACCCACAAGTTTGGGCTACATCTTTCCCCCATCTGATAACTCTAACAGAGAAAGAAAAAAGTTAAATCCGAAGGCAATGACAACCTACAAAAGACCTAAGACAATTGGGCAAATACATCTACTAACAAACTACAAACACCTTGCTTCAAGCAAGACGAGAGAGCCTGTCAAGGGTGAGTAAAGACCTCGCGGCCACTGTGCACCTTGTGGCTGCTATGGGAAACACAACAAATAAATTGTACCTCGTGTTTCACAAATAATGAGCAAAACAAAAACTTTCCGCTGAACCAAAACTTGATATGCGCAAACTATGGTAATTACATAGCGACTTATGTGCTGTGTCATGAACAGTATGTCGGACAAACCAAGAATAAATTTCCCAAGAGGTGATCAGCGCGCACCGCAGTAATTCAAACAAACCTAATTGCGAAAATGACAAAAACGAGCAAGTGGCTTTGTAGCAGCACTATGCCTTGTTTCATGGTAACTCAAACAAACCACCTATACATGAAGCTTATATCGTCACTTTTGTTGAACAACCAAATTTTCACTACTTGAATATCTACAAATATAAATGGTACAACCAGCTTGGCGCACAAATTAATATTCACAGCATGATCCTACCCCGCGTGAGATAAAAATTTTCTCAACACTGACTAGTGATGTGTTTTAATTAACGCGACTGGCGTGCTGGAGTTTGGTTCTCGTCAGTCACAGTATTTCAAATGCGCCCGCCGAAGTTTGGTTGCCATCGTTTCTAAATGCTAGCTTAGCTTACGCATTCTGCAGTTATGCTGATTCATAAACGTGTTGTTTCAAGTTAAATTGGAAGCACCGTTTGGCAGTAGCTGCATTATTTTGGGAACGAAGTATTCCAGTTTGTAAATCTTTGTAGTTTGCGTTGAGTTTTGTTTAGTTCAAACTTTTGAACTTTTTGCAGTAAATTTTGAAGTTGCAGTGTATACTTTCAGTTGAGTAAGACGAAATTTCCAAATATCTCCAGTTTTAATTGTCGTAGTTGGTGTTGTGCTATGTTACACTACAGTCTTGAGTTTGTTTACATTCTCTGACCTTGCTTCAGCCTTTCAACGTTTCACCTGTTAGCATCACTTGCAGATGTAAGGACTGATGGTGCGTAGTTTTACGTGAAATCGATTTTCTGTTAAAATCGGTGATTGATTCCTTGCTTATTTCACCTGTGGAGTGAAATTACTTAAATACAGAAATGCGCAAGTTTTAAACATCGCAAAAAGATGAAAGCAGAGCCCAATCGGTTGATTCCTCTGAAGCCCATAGAAAACCCTATAGAACTTCTAATCACTATGGTGTTTACACAAAGACGTGCCAATATTTTTCTAAAAAATTGGACGAAGTTTTACCAATTCCAGGTTTGCCTATGAGGAACATACGTCCAACTGATGACACGCCCCTCACGTTTCAATGTCTCCTAAAAGGTAAGGAATATTTAGATTGTTGAGATGCTATAAAGAAGCCAATTTAATATCGTGTCTTCTTAATGTAAATGTTTCGTTGCTACGCTTTAGAGACATTTTGTTGTATAATGAATGTGGGAGAATTCCTGTGGGTTGTGAAAATTATTTGGATTTGAAATGCACGAGCAATTCTTGCTTGTTCTTTGGTTTGATTTTTTATTCACTACAAAATTTTTGCCAGAAATGAACGAGCAGCAACACTGCCTGACTCACGCAATATGTGCAAGTGGTTCACGTAAATATGGTAAGTCGGCAAGCTCTCTTCGTCGAAACGAATACCATTTTTGCATGTTACGCTTTGTTTCGTGTTCGTGACATCTTGGAATGGACGACAGATATGGTTAGTCCACAAAGTTAGCAAACTAAGTTAGTAAATGAAAATTTCGTCTGAAATGTTCATTCTTAGAATGCTTCAAAAGCTAATGACACAATTTTAGGTATTTGATACGGGTAGTCACTTTGAACCTTGTTCTCTTATCGATCAAAAGCACAAAACAGCAACAAAGACAACGTTAAGTGAAGCCTTATTCTGCTTTTATTTTTCTATACACAAAGCAAGCAAAATAGTGTGAAAAGAGATTAAACATTTTTAAAAAGAAGCCCTATTTACACTATTGTTTTCATATTTGTATGCAGCGAAAGTGGAGCAGTAACAAGCAATCGCTTTTGATTTGCTTTTGCGTTTGTTCAACTTTGTTACGCCTAAATAATTCATCATTTGATTTACAGTACAATGCTTATAGGTAATAAAAGTATCAAGAGTAGCTTAAAAACGGCAACACTCATTATTTTGTAAATCTTGCTGACGTCACTGATAGTCAAGGTCTTTGATTCCAAAAGGAAACTGAGGTGAACTGCATCTTGTTTCATCTTTTTCATCTTTTCGTTTGAAAGCAAATCCTACGGGCATGACCTTGGGCTAATCTCGCAATATTTTTCGAAAATTAAGTATTGTTTAACTCGTGGCGCTATTCCTCGTGATTAAAAAACCTGGTTGCTTATGAAAGCAAAACGCAGCTTTGGATCCAGTAAGGACCATCAGAGATAAAATTTTCTACGAGCAATGAATATTAACGTTCCATTACTCTCCACCAAAATAGGCTGCTAACAATTTTAGTCGGTGTGGAACTTTTAGAAAGCAGCAGGATTTCAAAAAAATCCGAGCAGCGTTCACCAAAATCGGTCCCGCGGGCGAGATCTATCCCGCTGAGGATTCAAAATCCACCTCCGAGTTTTCCTAGGAATTTTTAGTATTTTCACACTTTCGTGTAAATAAATTAATGTCGGATATAATTACACAATAAGCATTTGCTATAATTGAGAATTTTATCCCTATAGGTTTCAGAAACCAAATTAACCAAGCTTTCAGCTTTAATCAAAAGCACACTGATCAACCAGAAAGGTTTAGAATTGATTTGCAATGTGTGAAATAAAAGTGGTTTTCTTAGGATCTAGGCCATTCGTTTGCAATGTTAAACATAGCGAACAATAAAAAGCTTTACGTTTTCTATAGGCTTTAGAGGAATCAGCCAGCTGGGCTCTGCTTTCATCTTTTTGCGATGATTCAAACTTGCGCACATCTGTATTCAAGCAACTTCACTCCACAAGTGAAAGAAGCAAGGAATCAATCACAAATTTTTATTGGAAATTGATTCACGTAACACTACGCATCGTCAGTCCTATCATCTGCAAGCAATACTAACAGGTGTGAAACGTAGAAAGGCCAACACAAGTTCAGATAAAGCAAAAAACTTCAAGATTGCAATGAAAAAACTGCGCAGACCCAACCGCGACAAATAAAACAAAACCATAACGTCTTGCTAAACTACATGCAAAGGCTGAAACTTCAAAACTTACTGCGTAAATCACAAAACTTACCAAAACTCAACGCCAGCTAACGATTAACACCAAAGCAAAAGTCGCTTTCTGACAAAAGTCACTCTTCGCAGAGGGAGGCTTCCGATGCCGGCTTGAAACAACAATTGTTATGAATCAGTCAACGTGCATTTTGGTCGTTGTGGCAACCGAGTCTCTGCGGGCACGATGCGAAAACTGACACGAACGAGAACACCTGCACACTGGCCGCGAAAAGCGAAACAAAACGGTCTGTTAAAATGAAGTTCATCAGCGGTCAGCAGCAGGGAAACAAAATGATTATCTTATGCGTGGGAGGATCATGTTTTGAATATTAATTTGTGCGTTAAGCCTGCGATACCACTTATCTTCACAGAAATCTAA
>JGI24159J19872_10006193_pt1 | contig 15540 bp, 10 predicted proteins | sample Ectturendosymbi4_FD_19872 | JGI IMG/M metagenome (IMG submission 19872) | reverse complement strand
CAGGACTGAGGATGCGTAATTTTACGTGAAATCGATTTCCTATTAAAAATTTGCTGATCGATTCCTTGCTTACACCCATCGTGGAAAGTACATACTTGATTGTAGATTACTTATTACGACTTTTTAAACGAGATGTGAAAAGGTTGTTCATATCCAAACATGCTTGGTCATCCTCGTTTCACTGGCCGTTTCGACGATTATATCCTCTGCAGATGCAAATTTATATCATCACATAACTGTGACGTATTGTTTCCCCAGGTTCCAATCCCCATCACAGAGGGTTTAGATCCTCTCACAGTTCTCACTGACGATGCCGACATAGCATCGTGGAACAACGAGGGTTTGCCGTCTGATCGCATGTCGACCGAAAACGCCACAATCCTCATAAACTGCCAACGATGGCCACTGATCGTAGACCCGCAGCTGCAGGGGATCATTTGGATCAAGCGACGTTACCAGAATCTCAAAGTGGTCCGGCTTGGTCAAAGAGGGTAAGAAACAGTTTTGACATGTACCAGGTTTTACATGAAGATTCGGTTAGCTTGCTTGACTTGTTGACAAAGGTTGAAAGCAGTCTTTCTCGCAAAATGTTTCAGTGGCCGTGAAAAGCTATTAAGAAGTTTTGTCAAACTATATTTCCCCAGCTACCTTGACGTGATCGAGAATGCTGTGTCGAGCGGTGACACGGTATTCATTGAGAATGTCGAGGAAAGTGTTGATCCTGTGCTTGACCCTCTGCTTGGGAGGAACACAATCAAAAAAGGAAGGTTAGTTGCCTCAAAAAAAATTAAAAACGCCTGAACGAGTTTCTCAGGAACTGAAAAAAACATTTTCACTTCTTTTATGCAGGTACATTAAAATAGGCGATAAAGAAGTTGAATACCATCCATCGTTCCGTCTCATACTACACACGAAGCTGGCGAACCCGCATTATCAGGTGTGTTGGAAAACAAATGTGAGGACGCCGTCGCATCATTTATCGAAAATGCCACGTTTTAAGTTTCAAATAAACCCCCTCCCTGCGCGTGCGTCTTCGCTCTGTTTCACGTGGTTACGATCAGATCAGCTGACGAGTGGCATTGTTCTTCGCTGCTTTTTTTGAAGACTTTTTCAATTACCGATAAAATCGTAACTGTTTTATTTTAGTGATTGTAGATTGGGTTACATTGACTAACGTGTTGGAAAAGTGATGTCCGTTAGTGTGTGCGTTCTTAACACTAACTGCTGTTTCAACGATAGGATGCGATTGCGGGCCAGGATTTGATTACTTCTGCGAAATCGATTGTTCTGATCCGACGCTCATTGTTACGTTTCAGCCTGAAATGCAAGCGCAGTGCACGTTGATCAACTTCACTGTGACGAGGGATGGTCTGGAGGAGCAACTGCTTGCTGAGGTCGTCAGGTGCGAGAGGCCTGACTTGGAGGAATTGAAAGTGCGTAAGTTTAAGCTCTGAGGTAATAGTTTATTTCAGGTTAACGCAAAACAGTCAGGTTGTGATCGCTTCTAGCTACTTGCCACGATTTACTCGCACGAGTGTTTAAGATTCGCTTAAGCTCAAAGCATTTCACTCTCTGTATTGAGACTTATCAATAAGATGAAAATTATTGGGGGAAGTATTGATTCTGCAAAACAAAGGATGTGTAAACATCTCTGCTGTCTGTTCTTGAAAATCTCACTTCAGCGAGGGCAGAAAATGTTGTGTGGAGCAGGCAACAAGAGTAGCTAATCAACTGTAAGCGATGGCTAAAATAAAGTTGGCTGATGTCATCTAATATGGGAGTTGTTGCACACAGGCCGAGCTGACTCTCCAACAAAACGATTTCAAGATCACGTTGAAACGACTGGAAGATTCTCTTCTCTCTCGACTATCCGCTGCCTCGGGAAATTTCCTGGGCGACACAGCTCTCGTCGAAAATCTCGAGACAACGAAGAAAACAGGTTAGCGACGCTCTTCGTTACTATCGTGGCTGACTCGGTATCTTTTGCAAGGCGTCAACGACGCGTCTTTTTTCGGGATCTTCCTGAAGAAAGTCGACCATTAGTTGGTTTAGTGGTCCTGGATGCCGCAAGGTTGGCCAACCCCTTGCGTTCTGCATTTTCCAGCTTGCAAATCCCTACTATTTGCTGTGTGCAGGCAAATTTTGGGGTTGCTTTTCACAGGCACCTACAAAGAGTTTTGTCGCGCACTTTGACCCATGGATCACTTGTTGTTTTGGTATCGTGTTGTTATAGCAACGATCGTTTTTCGCAGCCGCGGAAATTGAAGTAAAAGTCGCCGAAGCGAAAGTGACGGAAGTGAAGATAAACGACGCGAGGGAATGTTACAGACCAGTCGCTCAGAGAGCCGCCCTCCTGTATTTTATACTCAACGATCTCAATGTGATCAACCCTATTTATCAATTCTCCCTGAAGGTTGGTGGCGCATTGTCGATTTATCCATGGAACATAAACTTACGTGACTTAAACAGCGACAGTGGGTTTTGCAGAGGGCTGGCGGTCACCTGATCATGTAACACATTAGACCAGTGCTTCCCAACTTGCATGAACTCCCGACGCACTTATCCTGTGCATCAAATCAAACGACGCACTGCGCAAATAATATTCACGGACTGCTGTTTATTGCGATTCATTAGCTTGCTTGTTGTAACACAAAATTCGGTGCTATGTTTGAAACGGCTGAGCGTATTTCTCGTTCGACGCTTATCTTCGAGCGGGTAGTTTGTGTTATTACCGCAATAAATAACGGAAAAGCCAGCTTCGCACAAGTAGTGCACGAGTAGCAAAACGAATTAAGATCTGGAAAGCTTCTTTAGATTCAAAATGGATCCATGCCGGATATAAGCTTGCGGTGTCCTTGCAATGTCAAAACGACGCACCAGCTGAGAATCCCTGCATTAGGCTATTTGATGTAGAAAAACTTATTTCATCGTTAACTCGGCCACTGCTTTTGAAACACTTACTCAGGTGCCTAGAAATGACTTCTTTTTTTTTTGTTAAACTCAGCTTCTGCTTTCAGGCGTTCAACGTCGTCTTCTCGAGAGCCATTGAACGGTCGGAGGCGTCCGAGGACTTGAAGGAACGTGTATTCAACTTGATCGACACCACAACGTACAGCGTTTTTCAATACACAACGCGAGGCTTGTTCGAGTGCGACAAACTAACCTTCACTGCTCAGGTTGCCATGCAGGTAACTACGACCAGAAGGTACTTGCCACCAACTGCTGTGCACTTTTTGTGTAACGTGTACTTCACCCGCAAGGGCAGTTTAGTAATCTTTTAGTGCTCGAAAAGTGCGCCGCGTCTCCAACACTTCGCAGCTTTTGATTTGACTCGGCGATGGTCACATTCGACTGTTGTTAGTTGTTTGGTATCTTCTCGCGCTCGTCTTACACCAGACGTTTTGACTGACCCTTACTCCTAAGACCCGGCGCTACCCCTGCGTTTTAACCTGACAGGAGACGTTTTTGTCAAATCATATCTTCACACTGGTTCGCTTTTCCGCAGATCCTCCTCTCCGGCAAAGAAATCGACGTCACTGAGATGGATTTCCTGTTAAGATTCCCGATCAAACCTGACTGTCCATCTCCGGTTGATTTCCTATCGAATCATTCCTGGGGAGGAATTAAGGTTCGCATCGTCACTTGTCTTGCAGTTTACCCCTCGAGATTTTTTGCAAATTGTCCGATCATGTGTTAACTTTTAAGTTCAAGGAGAGTTCACGGAAACTGCTGTTTTAACACTTCGTTCGCGTCAGCTACTGCTGTTGCTTCCGATCAGGTTCTGTCTGAAATGGAAGAATTCCGAAACTTGGATCGCGACATCGAAGGCTCCGCGAAGCGCTGGAAGAAATTCGCTGAGAGCGAATGTCCGGAGAAAGAGAAGTTCCCGCAGGAATGGAAGAACAAAACGACGCTGCAGAAGTTGTGCATGATGAGGGCTCTCCGGCCGGACAGGATGACTTATGCGGTGCAGTAAGTCCGTCGCACAAATTCGTTTCTGACTCAGACTTTTGCTGCTTCTTCAAGCGTTTGTCAAACATCTCTTTAGTTTGGTTTTCAAGCGACCTTCGCATTAAACCCGTGTTGAAACGTTGTTTTCAGTTCTTTAGACTAAGCAGCCGGCGGTGTTGTTGCGCGAAAACTTCAAACGCAATAAACCGCCGCGAATGAAGTTATCTTCCGGCCTTTGAAAACCGCGCAATCAACGTTCAGTCAGCTTCTCATCACCGGCATAATGACTGGAAGCGGTTTTCAACGCCGGCAATTTTGAAAAGCTAACCGGAAATCGGGCTTGTTACGTGCGAGGTTACGTCATCGGCAAACGCTGCGTAATGGCTTGATTTTGGTTCGAGGAGCAGAAAAGTTTGGTGTGACTGTTCGTCTTTCTCAGTCTGTGCTGTTGAGTCTGACACCAGCGGGGTGCGATGATCTTCGGCTTCGCTGAACTAAATTGTTTGTTTATAAACTCTAATCCGGCAGACGTTGTTTACCTGCAGTGACTTCATCCAGTCCTTCCTTTGCCCCGTGAGTTACGGTTTCAACGACCGCTTCAGAAGAAGCCGAATTGCGCTGAGCGAGTTCACCTTAATGGTGTTACATAACCTTTCTTGGGTGTACTTGCCGCATACCCTGCTTACTTTCGTGTTTGCCTTCCTAGAAAGTCTACCACGAGACCGCGATGCCGGTTTTTCCTCTGAATGGCGGTGGTGTTGTAAAATCATGGCTGACTCGAACTTCTTGATCTACATTTTGCGTTTCTTGTCAGGAATTTCGTGGAAGAGAAGCTCGGAGCAAAATACGTCGAAAACCGTCAGGTTGAGTTTTCCAAGTCATACGAGGAAAGTGGGCCCGAAACTCCCGTCTTCTTTGTCCTTTCACCAGGAGTAAACCCACTCAAAGACGTTGAAGCGCTCGGTTACAAGCTCGGCTTTGCCATGGATAACAAGTATGTCTGGTTCTTGCTTCTTGTCTGCTGTAACTTCACCATCGTTTACTCTGTGCAGTTCCCTGAAAGAGCATTAAAAGAAACCCCTGTTGTTTTGTAAATAGGTGAAGCTTCTTAAAACAGTGTTTACCTTGGATTTCCTTGTTTTGCAATTTGCATACCTTAATAACTGGCTCAGCTTGAGCATACCTACAGTAGGTGAAGGTTTTTATTGATAAAAACGAGAAACTTGCATGTAGCACGCAGTTATTTTCTGTACGCTGGCTTGCACCTAAGGCAAACGTTTTGCTATGGATATAGCGCGGTTCCAAAGCTAACACGATCGTTTGCCACCTCATCACAGTAATTTATGACTTTTCACTATTTGCAAACAACCCCACCTGCTTCAAAAAGTCCATTGCGTTTTTATAAGATACGCAAACCAGAGCTGCTGCGGTCGCGGTCATATTCATTTGTTTGTAGTTTGCGCGACAACCCATTGAATTGCTCTCTTAAGCTCGAAAGTTTTGCCGCATCATCATACACGCGCTCTTGTTACACTGAGCGACCTCGTCAAAATCGATGCGTGAAAAAGATCGCAATAATATATTTCCTATTTCAGCAACTTTCACAACGTGTCGCTGGGTCAAGGACAGGAAATAGTCGCTGAACAAGCATTGGATCTCGCAGCAAAGGAAGGTCATTGGGTAGTGTTACAGGTGCGACNAAAACCAGTATTTTGGCGTTTCACTGCAGTGTGGTGTTGCATGGTTCTTTCGCTTGGAGCACATTGAAATGTTGTTCTAAAGTTTTTAAAGCTTTCAGGCTTTGGTAGAAGAACATTGCGCAACATTTGCTGCAAGAGTTATCACTTCTTCGCTTGGTCTGTCGCCGACACTTTGTGTAAGGTCGGAAGAGGTAGGCCAACTGTATTCTTCCTGGTCATTTTTGCTAAATGGCGTTTCGAAATGCAGAATGTTCACTTGGTCGCCAAATGGCTCGGCACGCTGGAGAAAAAGCTCGAGCAGTTCAGTTCTGGCAGCCACCAGTCCTATCGTGTCTTTGTCTCTGCTGAACCAGCCGCCACTCGTGAATCGCATATCATCCCACAAGGAATCCTGGAATCCTCGATTAAGATCACTAATGAGCCTCCCACTGGAATGCAAGCCAACCTGCACAAAGCTTTGGATAACTTTACTCAAGTCAGTTGTTTACCTTGTCTTCCAAGTTGTCTTCTTTATTCACGTACGACGGCATGATGCTCGGCTTGATGTGGCCGCGATCGAGTGGACTAGCCTTGCAAACACAGTTTTCCTGTGATTTTACCTATCCAGAGCGTACGTTCACACGCAGGTTATATCGATCTTCCAGCTCGCAGAATCTAGCAGCAGTATTAGACATAAGCCTGGCATTTTTCTACGACCCCGTTCAACTCATGTCTCAGGCAGTTTGTTACATCAGCCTTTTGTCGAAGCTTCTGACTTTTCAGCTAAGGGATTAATTTTAAATTAATGTTAATCCACGTATTTTCCTTCAATAGTTTGTTGTCCAAAGTAACCCACTCTGGTTTCAACCCAATTTCTTGATGTTCGTTTGTTTTAGGAGACACTTGAGATGTGCAGCAGAGAAGTTGAATTCAAGTCGCTTCTCCAGTCGCTCGTGTATTTCCACGCTGTCTTGTCGGAGAGGAAGAAGTTCGGACCTCAAGGCTGGAATCGACCTTACCCGTTCAACAACGGAGACCTTACAATATCGGTCAATGTGCTCTACAACTATCTAGAAGCGAACAGCAAGGTAATGCCGATGTAATGTATGCCTGTTTCTACGGTAGTCTGCGATGTTCGTTGAGGAAAATAATGCGTAAACAAAAGTGTAATCTTTGAAAAAGATTTTAAAATCAAGTTTTGATGCGAAGTTACCGGCTTTTGTCAGCCACTAATGGGAATTGATGGATGGCTCACTAAGAGTCTTCAGCCGCATACATTGGATTGTTGTCTCGTTTCTGCGTTGACGACATTGTACATTTTTGCCGCTACTTAAATAAGATCTTGGAGTTGTACGAAATTCTGCGCTTACGTAAGCGAAAGAGTTCGTCGACGACTCGGACAATACGAACAAAAGTGACCCGCGCAGGTTCCTTGGGACGATCTGCGCTACTTGTTCTGCGAGATCATGTACGGCGGGCACATCACAGACGACTGGGACAGGAAACTGTGTCGAACGTATTTGGAAGTCTACATGCACCCTGACCAACTGGATGGCGAACTTCTTCTTGCACCTGGGTACCCTGTACCTCCTAACATGGACCTGAAGGTGCAACTTTCTGCTGATTTACACTACTTAAAAACCTTTTGCTTTCTGCTGTGGGAGAAAAAAGGATCTTGGTGCGAGACATTTTCAGGCTAGAAAATCCTTCATTTTCGGTTACCTTTATAATTTATTAAAATTTATTATATTTGTTCCCAGGGTTCGTTGAGAACCGTGAGTTTTTCCGATACCTTCTCAGGCTGCGGCTCTCGCATTCCTAACGAGAGGAAATGCCGATTCGCAGACGAATAAAAACGAACAACGCCCGCTAACGAACTCGATGAGAAGTTTTTCTATCTTTTTGCCTTCCTATGTGCGCTCAGTTCCAGAAAACTTTGCGTTGCAGGGCTACCATGAATACATTGATGAATGCCTGCCACCGGAAAGCCCCTACCTTTACGGCTTGCACCCGAACGCTGAGATTGGTGTCCTGACAACAACCTCTGAAAACCTTTTTCGAACTTTGCTGGAAATGCAGCCGAAAGATGCTGCTGGGGGCGGGGCAGGGGGTGTGACGCGGGAAGAAAAGGTACGGCGGCTTGTCGCCGTTTGCACAATTTTGTCATTTGTTGCGGAACCACTGTTTGCTGTATTTGTTTCAATACTCTGCGTTGTAATAACGGTTTTGTTTTTCCATCTGATGAAAATAAATGTCAGTGCGCTGCACCGACTGCCATCAACAAAAAAACAGAGTAAGGATTTGTTTTTGCTAATTTCCGGGTTTACCGCCGCGTTTTTGACATTTTTTTAAAAATTTCTTTATTTTCACTCTAGTCACGTGATTTGTTCAGGTCAAAACCATGCTTGATGAAATAGTAGAGAAGTTGCCTGACGAGTTCAACATGACAGAGATGCTGTCCAAAGTTGAGGACCGCACTCCGTACGTGGTTGTTTCGTTCCAAGAGTGCGAGAGAATGAACACCCTGACCAGAGAAATGCGACGATCGCTCAAAGAACTCGACCTGGGATTGAAGGCGAGCATGTGTTTTGAAACTCCACTCGCATGCTGGCGAAGATAAACTGTCAGTTTCGTCTCTAGGGAAACTGTTGCCATGCATTAGGGTTACGTTCATTAAGTTAGATGCTCCTTCGAGTTCATTTGCATCAATCGACTTAATTTCTCTTGAAACAACTTTCTCGTTTTAAACTTCTACAATTGGTTTAGATGGCAATTGTTCAACAGGTTCTAAAAGTAACAGGTTCTAAAAGTCATTGTAGTAAATTGCTTATAAATTAAACGTTTGTGTTTCTCAAAATAACAAATCCTAGTCTTGGTGTGGGCAATAGTTATTAAGTTATTACTAGTTAAAGCCCATCGATGACTGTCATTATTTGAGCTTTTCAGAAAGCAAACAGTGCTTTAACTTACCGCAAAACTGTTTGCTGTGTGTAGAACAAACTTAATACGCAAACTAATTGATCGCAGTTTATTTGTATTTTTTAAGTTTAAAACTTGAACTGCTGGTTTGTTGAAAATGTAGTGATACAGCGCGAAAGTTTGCCCCCTCTTGCCTGTCATATAAAAAAATGTTTTTGTCGCAGGGAGAGCTGACGATCACATCGGACATGGAAGAACTCGAGTCAGCCATATTTTTTGACAATGTCCCCGAACCTTGGACAAAACGCGCCTACCCCTCGATGTTTGGATTGACCTCGTGGTTTGCAGACTTGTTGCTGAGAATTAAGGTATTGCGGATTGTATGCATCGCATTACAAATCAGTTATTCACAATAGTCATATCGCATTGTTCTCCACGTTTGCACACGCAGGGCCGGCGCTAGGTGGTTGGGACCCCCCAGCCTGGACGTTGGGACCCCCAATATACAATGCATTGCATTTAACACAGTATTTATGTAAACAAAAACATCGATTTGTTTTTGCAAACGCTTATGAAAGCATTTTCTGCAGCATCAACACAACGTATAAAGCAGACAGGCGTAAGCATTTGCTATGTTGTGTGCAACGCAATGCAAAACGGACGTTCACAAAGCGCTTTACTCTTTCTACACAAAAATAAATTGCTCCATTTTACGGCAATAGTCACAAAAAAATGCACTTCGTTTGCAGCAATAGCCAGGCATTTTGAAATAAGGATAAGTTACAAAAATAGACTATCTACAGGTTTTTCAAGCAGGGTAGCCTAATTCTTTACAAAGAAGCAAATGTCCTTGGTCGTTAACAAAACCACAATTATGTCTTTATTTTACCTAGCAAGACTTGCCAGCATAGAAACAAGAGCTGCAAATGTCTAAGATCTCGTCCAAGGCAATCAAACACGCTTTCAATAAATCCTTGCTTCATGCTTGTCTTTAGTGACTTTGTCATGGTGAACGCCCATCCACATAAACCGGACAAGCGTTCAGCATCACATTAACAATGGATTTTTCCAACTTATCATGCTTCGTTTTACACAGTAGGCTATAAAACTACGTGACTATCCGCTATCAGAACTCACTGTCTCCCTGCATTATTTGCGTTCAACACTCTCATACGGAAAAACGCCTACTACCGTAACTTGAAGTGAACACGTGAAGATTCGTTGCCATATTATTGTTACGCAATAAAGTTCAACAGTAGAACAAGCTGCTCGCAAGTTTTACAACTTGCCTATGCAGATGGCAAAGCAGCGGACATGAGTGAACTGCAAACTCATCACTGCACAACACCATGACGGTGAACCTGGTTCTTGTGCACTGTGGGTGTCATACTGACAAATAAACTGTCAATGCAAGAATTAAATCAATTTAATCGGAATTAAGCTCCTAGACTTAAGGTTTGCTAGATATTTTGGTTCTTAGCCCTGTTTCAAACTTACGTTGCATTCAGTTACCTGTAATATAGCAATGCTATGTTAATGTAACAAACCCTATAATGACAACATCAATGCCATGCTAACGTCAAACAATCAATGTTCTATATATTTTTTTACAGTAGCCTGTGTTTGACCCCACGCAACAGGCGTAGCAAACACGGCGCACAATTGAGCCGAGGCCAACAGTTTGCCGACCACTGGCGTAAAGTGTCATTGGTTAAATAACTGGACTTCTCATTGGTGTAAAGTGTTGAGTTTTCATTGGACAACTCTGATGCAAGATACACTGGATATTACAGGCGCGGGATACGAATACGATTTTATATGATTGTATACCGGTTGTTCTATTCTTGTACAGTGAAAGGATACAACACAGGTCTGCAGCAGTGGTGTGACTGGCGGGGTACAAGGGCGCGAACCTCCCCCCTGACAAGCTAAATGCAAAAACTGAGCCCCCATTTTGCTTATATTTCAGTATTCAGTACTGTTTTGGTTTTCAATAAGTTATTGTTTTTTGCGTTTTTCGGACGTTTTCGGACAGTTTTCCGGTGCTTTCGGGTTTTAGTACTGTATATAGAAATCCACATACGGATGCACTTTCATTTCTAAACTTTTTTCTGAGTTTTGGCGAGGCCCCCCTACGGTGGCCAGTTGGCCACTTTCAGCTGCGTTTCCCACCCTTGCTGAAACCTCTAGCTGCGCAACTGGACTACAACTTGATTTTTCTGAAGAATTTTTTGCTAGGCTATAGTGAAAATGCTTACAATCAACGTGGATTCAGCAAACGTTACCTACACAACAGCCATCTTACCAAGGCGAATACTGACAACGAAGATATTCGCAATGCATTTTGCAATGGTTGGGTTTAGGAAGTTATGGGTCGTGTGAATGAAGATCAATTTCTTTGACGTATCGGATAAATATGAATATTGAAAGGGGAAATGTGTGAAAGCGGTTCAGCATGAGTTCAGTTCTAGTGTCCCTATATGCCGTAACAAAGGTAATCGGTCAGATTTGGGGGCCACCTATTTGCCCGGCGCACCCCCGGCCGGGGGGTACGGGGGGCCCATCCTCCGGCTCTGCGCACACGCAGCGCTGAAGGCAAAAGTTTTTCTTCAACATTGCATTGTTTCGTCAGGAATCTAGGTCCCCGACCGTCGGGTAACTCGCAGAAACGCGACGCCCCTTGAACAATAGCGTTACCCCCCAGCATAAAGCACATACAAGGCTCGGGTCTGCCCCCAGTTGTCATCAAGAAGTATTTTCCTACTAGCAGTGCCCTCAGTGTGTGTTGACACTAACGCTTTGCTTGGTGTTTCGCTCCTTTTTTATTCAGTAATTGCCAAAATATTAGACTTTATGTTGCAACAACGTAGGAGCTCGAGGCCTGGACCACCGACTTCCAGCTTCCGAACTGCGTCTGGTTGGGCGGCCTGTTCAACCCACAGTCGTTCCTGACAGCCATCATGCAGTCCATGGCACGGAAGAACGAATGGCCTCTGGACAAAATGTGCTTGCAGTGTGACGTCACAAAGAAGCATAAAGAAGATTTCAACAGTCCTCCTCGCGAAGGAGCGTATGTTCATGGACTTTATATGGAAGGTGCGCGAGGCAATGCTATTCGTTCGCTTTTCCTATATCGGGCTGTTAACTGCTGTGATTGTAAAATCCTCCAAAGCTGCTTCAGAAGTCAGTTAGAAATATTAAAACGGAACTTTTATAAAAGCTAAACGTTTTAGTGGCACATAAAGCGAAATGTTGAAGTAATAATATTAAAAAACAACGTGTCAAGGAAAAATTATGTTTGACCCTAACCAATTTAAAGGAAACAATATTGAGTGTTTCATGTGCACAAAATGTGTTGCACCATGTTGAACCTCAGTTTTCCAAAATCTTTTTAGATCCACGAAGATTTTATGCTGAAACGCCTCCTTTTCGCAACCCGACTTTCACAGACATCTCTCTCCAAACCAGGGGCGCAACCAGCTCTTCATTTCGGGGGGTGACAATTTTCATGAACTTCCATTCAATGATGTCATCGTGCTTATTCAAACGTAATACAACTTTTGCGCAAACGGTCACAGATTAAGTTCTTTTCGCAACATTTCCGAAAATGAGAACTTTTCACTTTTAATCAAGATGCAGACCGAACGATTAGGACAGAGTGAAAAGTAGCAGCCTAATACAAACACCTGGTTATGTACTCAACTGGTGCAGTCATGGCTTTAGTGTGGCAGATGCATAGGCTACTAGTAAAGCTTCCTAACTTTTCGTGTTGTTTTAGCAAATCCATCATATCCTTTATCTCGATCAGCAGCATTCAATGTGGGCGAAATCGGCCCCCGGGGTGCGATTTTGTGATTTACCAGATTTGGGAGGCGATTTCAGTTTCCAAGGGGGCGATTGTGCAGGTTAAAATATACTAAAATTCTGAATTGATTCCAAAAATAAAAACTAGATTTGCCACTTTGGAACCAAATCGTTCGATGCGCTTCTGACTCCATGGTTCGTAACAAAGGTTATAAAGCGCAAGATATAGGACTGGTGATGTAAAAATCAAACTGTCATTGCCCTGTGTAACGCTTAACTGCATTAACTATCCAACAGGGCTGCTAGATGAAAATTGCAATAAAAAGCCAAACAGTGCTTGAAAAAGGCCAAACCGATCATTCCAAGGCCAGAAAAGAGCCAAACTTTGTTGGTGGTATTCATTTCCCTTTGGTACAAAAATCCACCTAAATGATAAGTATATGACTAGAATTTTTCTTCAAAATTTAGATCAAGTCTTGCTTGTCCTTGTACTTGTAGAGTCGCAGACCTGTCTGCAAGTGTTGGGCTTGCATAGTGCTCACAACCACTGATGGCATTCGACCGGTTCGCAAGAACCTGTTCTTGGAATTTCTTTAATCGCTAGAACCGGTTGTTGGCTTAAGTCTGTGGTTCTCAATTTTCCCCATGAACACCTTTTACTTCTGACGTATTTCGACAAACCTCTCAGGCTCTCATAGACCTGTTACCAACTTTTAATAGTGAAAAACAAGACGAAAATTTAGGAAAATAACTAAAATCATTTCCTTGCCAGTCTGTACCAGCTGGCAACACAAAGATCAACCTTGCACTTATATTGGGACAACCAGCATGGTTTACCTCTGGAGACTGTGACAATGAGAGAACCTGTTGTTAGTGAGTCCTGCAGCGAGAGAACCTGTTCTTGAAAAATTTGAATCTCACCACTGCTTGCAACGCAGTTCACGCATTTCCAGTGATAGCGTAAAAAACTTATTTTCAACCTCTCATTCCTCAGATCTTATCAACATGAGAACGCGGGCGTCGGTCTAATATAGCATTTATCACTAACAGTTTGCAAAGTGTTTCCGAAAAAATGAAATAGTAGATATTTTTAGGCAAAAGGCCAAACGAATTTTTTCGACCAACTTCAGACGAGGCCGGAAGATGGCCGGACCGATTGAACAAAAAAGGTTGAAGACCACTGATCTACATTTTTGAAAGTTCAGTTGAATGTAGGCTATTTGCTGTGAGATAATTTTTGCAGACGATATTGCGAGTGGTGAAGTTTGCAGATACAAGAGACAGGTATGAATGTTAGGATATACTTAATCACGGATACTATTGTTTCAATCTTAGATACGAGGCTTCGTCCGCCAACTGAAACACCCTTGAAAGGAATGCAGCAGGAATGCAACTTTAACTCTATTACGAATGGCTGGGCCAGGCTCGCCATCACATGTGGGTGGGCCTCGCCACTTTTGCCAGGACTACTGTATACCTAATAACTTTGAGGCTCTTGTGAAATTCGAATTTCCCTTGCAACGTTAGAGCTTGGCTGTGAAACCCCATCAACGGTTTAGCACTGAACATAAAATGCAAAAATTCTTAAGCAGTAACCCCAGGCAAACGTAAAACTAACGCAGTGTGAACACAGTATGCTGTTTCTGTCACCAGGCATAGTCTACTGGCTGCAAACTTTGAAACTTCGCTCCACTGGTGTGATAACAATGCAGTATTTATTGTTAACGTTTCGAGAGCGCATACAAACTCTATTCCTCAGAATATAGGCAAGAAACAAAATGAGAGCATAGACACACACTCCATTTCTGAGAACTTTCAGAGTGGTACACGAACCAAAAGATAAAAAAATGCCTTAGAAATACCAACATTTTAAACGATCTCCCAAGTTTTCACAATTCAAGCATATTTTAGGTTAAATACCAAACATTTACGAAATTTTTGATCAGATGACTTGTCTCAAGGTAAATCTTGTAAGGAGATATTTGCCAGGAGGACAAAGAAAAATTCAAATAAGACTTTTCTGAAAAATGATTTGAATACAAAATTTCATCTTCATTCTTTGAAAGTTTCTGCAAATGCCAAAATTGCTATGCGATGTTTTGAAAATTTCGAGGGGGAAAATCCCCCCCCCCTGGTTGCGCGCATGCTCCAAATTGCATTGTATTTTATCATCAGTCGTGCGAAAGTTCTTCATCAGGAGAAACCAAAATGTGTCAAAGTTGGAAATGCCCAGGTTATTTCCGATAGAACTATAACCGTTAATCGGGCTTTCCGAAAAACGTTGCCGGTCTCATCCATGCCAGCTATTTTAAAACAGACAAAAATCTATGCAGCTTTTTCGATTTATTAGCAACAAAACACAATTCTACACTGATCGGCTTGTGAACGTTACGACTCTACCAAAGTCTACCGTTTAAATTATAGAATTGATTCCACTCCTGCAGCAATCCTGCTGCAGTAGAATTGGCTTACGCGTTGCGTCGTCGCGTAATTAGTTGCGTAGTGACAACTAACGATTCCGCACCAAGAGCAACCCGCCATGTTGTACGCAAACACTTCTGCATCGGCTGTTCCTTGCTATGTTTCATGCTGCAGTCTTTTCAATCGATTGCGACTTTAGTTTCATCTGCTTAACACAGATTCGAAAGCTTTACGAAAGCAATTCACGATGCTTCTTGTGTAAACGCTGCTAGTTGGTGTCTAACATTGCTTGGTTGTAGACCTTGGGACCTGCGCCATCGGGGAGTGGCATCTACTTTTATTTGTTGCTGAACAGGAGCAAAGAACGTGACCAAAAAATTTCACTTGTCTTAAACATTAATATGAAACTGCACAAAGCTTTCCCCTCCACAACACGCTCAAAATATTTTTAATGAAACGATGTGTTCATTAGAAGCGTACGTGGAATTGCTGAGCAGCAATCTTGATATCATCGTCACTGACGTCCTTACCGCATCATAAAAGCTGTTCACAAAATGCTGGAAATGACATGATGGTCAAAACCCAGTCTCGAGTAATCAGCATTATTGCAAATACTCGCGACAAAATAGTTGTTTTTCGTTGATATGTATCAGTCATGTTTTCATGTTAGATTCAGCCTCTCATTAAGCTCCAAAATAAAGCTATAAAAATTATAAATCCAACTAACATGGGATCACTAGAAGACCATTTCCAGCACTTAAACATC
>JGI24159J19872_10006192_pt1 | contig 15543 bp, 9 predicted proteins | sample Ectturendosymbi4_FD_19872 | JGI IMG/M metagenome (IMG submission 19872) | reverse complement strand
ATTCACTGGTTTTCGGATATTTTTACGACGCTTGAACCGCGCAATAATTTCAACAGCAGTTCTTTCAAATATCTGTGGCCAGTGACAAGCAAACGTGACCCACAAGGCAAAAATCTATAAATCGTGAAAATTTGCGGAAGATGGCCGGCCCGCCTACTTTGAGAATGTTCCTCCACGGCAAAAGCAGTGACTACCATGCGTTTAAAAATCTTATGTCATGAAACCAGCGGGTACTAACAATTGGAGGAAAGTGAAAACGCTTGCTAAGAAATGAAAACCTTTGTTTCAAGATCACAAAGAAGGTGAAAAAAACATGAAGATGCCGTTGAAGAAAAGTTTTCGACGTTTTGCTGACATTCTCTACTTGGCAATTGCCATGTGAACTAGTCGAGTTTAGCTAAGCTCTATCGCTTGTTTCGCGGCCTAATCAATCTCGAACAAAATTAACAAAACGTTCTTCATCATTCAAAGAATACCAGGATGTTTGGCAAAACACATCTGACGCGTTTAAGTAAACGAAGTAAGTTTTGAGTGAATCAGATCTGAAATAGTTTATTTCGTTGTTTGCAGCAGATCTTGCGCTTATGAAAAACTACTCCGCAGACATGGGCGTCGGAAGGATTTTTTCCAGGGGGGTCAGCAGGGGATTTTCCGAAACTTTTTTCCAGGGTGGGGCCAAAACCGGTGAAATTTGGTTTTTGTCTCTCAAAATTGAAAAAACAACCTTTTTTTGCTAATAATTTCAAAATCCAGGGGGGGCAAGGCCCTCCCCTGCCCCCCTTCCGACGCCCATGTCTGCAGGGCGACGTAAGCGGTGTTTAACAAGATTTCAATATCTTTTTAACACAGGAAAGGGAATGAATTTTTAGAAAACTGCACAGCTGGTCACGTACTTCGCTCCAAATCCACGAAATATCTTTCTTGCCTTGCACGTGACTTCATGGTGTTCGACTCTCCTCTGCTCACCGACGAGTAACATCAGCTGTTGATGGCAATTACCAGCACAACCGAATTGTCTCCCACTTCTTGCTTCAGTGTACGATAGTGAATTGCGTGAATGCAGTCAAGCCAATATGATTTGGCGATTCCTTCTCACCACAGCCTGAATTAAAATCATTCTTCCTTAGCAATTTTTCCCGATATTGTGTATATTTTCACCATTTCAACTGCTTTTGTTTAAAATTAAGAAACCGTGAGAACCACAGTTTTTCCATCTTTGCTTCTGCGTAAAACACGCTATGCTGAAACTTAGCCATATATTCGATGCTTGTGCCGTGTTTCGGGCATTCAAAGGCTTTGTTTGGAAGGTGGCTCTGTTCATTCAATAGCCAAGTTATATATCGCTCTTATCAAGAATTATTGATGAGGCAAAGGTCTTTCATATATGCATAAAACCTCACGGAAATTGCAGTTGAGGGCATACGAAACGAATTGGCTTTGTGAACAGTCGCTATTAAAATCTTAGTTGTGCCAAAGTTCAGCAAGTTAAAAATTCCTCGGGTTAGTTGGATTTTATAAACACATCGAACCAACTTTGTCGCCTTAAAAGCCCGAATTACCCTAAAATAACTTTTGTCGCAAAAAAGCAACNCTTTTCTCATTTCAACGTGACGTTCTGCAAAATTGACAAACTCGAGGTCATTTCACANCTTAAATTGTACGGTTCTTCATCATAGACAGGAGCTCTGATTAAGAACTGCTGCCTGGGACAGTCAAACTAAGCAAATTCGACAACTTTATTGCACTTGTACTGGTAACTACTCAGCACTGCACTATGCAAACAGTGTTGAATACAGCTCCCTGTCTAACACTTCTCTGAACTAACCTGATGTAACAATGCACAGCGTGCACGGATAATGCCATTAGCAACTAAAGCCAACTGTCTACTACACAATATATGGATCATTTGTTTTTGGTAACATTGTTTAGTTTATGGTATTGAACGTAGATTTTCTGGGTGCAGTTTTGCTTTTTGCGCTTTTCAAACTTCTTAAAAGTAATTTTGAAGTTCGTAACAGCAGAACAGATATTCTTGCCATGGACCCTTCTTTTCGCCACCATATAAAAAGCAGTTTATATTGGTCCACCAAAATACTGCCTCTTGCTTTGTCCTATTACCCATTGATAGTGTTCAATTCAACGTCATCACGCCAGTTTTACACATCGTGCTTGTACAATTTGCATACTAATTTATATACATTCCTATTTGAGCAGAAACAGAGGAGATGCTAATATTGCAATAATTTCATGCATGTACACAACTCGATGTGGGTAGCTTTTCGGAAATAGAGAGTTTAACGAAACCTTACAGTGCCATTTACGCAAAATTGTGTTGACCAAGCAGAAGAAACGTCAGACCATTTATGCAAATTGCCATTGATGCAAAATGCAAATATAAATAAGCCAATCAGATACGACTTGTACAAAGACAAGCGTGAACACCGTGTGGAAATATGAAGATAAAGCTCTGAAGTTAAATGAAAAGAAACGAATGGTCAATGAGATCGATTTTTACGCTTCATTTTTCCCTACGCCCAGCACGTACTAATTTTTACTGCTTATCTTCAAAATAAATTGGCCATATATTTAATTTTTTTTGTTTTTTGTGAAAACAACTGTAACCAGCTGTTTTGTACATCCGTTCCTAAAATAAAAAGAATNTTTTCATTGTGCCAGTGTCATGGGCGCAATTTTGTTGCAAAATGTGGGGGGTACAGCNTGATGTAAAACCAATATNGTCATCGGGCCTATGCGGAAGTGAAGTTTTGTAAACACAGATTCCCAATCTTGGTTTTTAGAGGTGTTTTCAAAACAACACCAATCACGCTTTGCTTTATCCCTACAAATGATTTAGAAATTAGTAAACGTAATTTTTGTTGTTGGACATGGTACTGTAGTTCAGCTTGGTTGCAGTACTATCAAGTGTTGAGTCCGCATTGCATCCTCAACATGAAGCGTCTCGTGACTCTGAAATGCAAACAAAAGAAGACCTCAAAAGCAAGTTCAGAAAACAACCTGGAAGTTTGTTGACAACCTCATTATATAGTAAAGGCAAAGAAGAAGCATTGGAATATTAAAAGTCGCATCACCGATTGGACTGATTTCCAGAAGAATGAAGTTGGAACAAAGTAACAATTAAAGACACTTGGTTTACAAGAACGTTGTATTGTGTATTTATTTGATTATTGTATATTCATGCTCCACACATATTGCAAGTCACACCTAGGAAGAGAGTAACTCACAACATTATAGAAATCATTTGTAGTAACATCCCATACGAAAATATTAAGAATATCCCTGATCTAAACGGATAAAAGTGAAACGCATTGATGCGTATCCACGAATTTTGGATTCAACGTAATCATGCGTCGAACGCGTGACCACTAGCGTTGCGAGCGGTCCGCGCCGCGAAGCACTATGTCACGTGATTGGAAAGTCCCTTTAGGTCTTTATAGTGTGGGATATCTGGAGTAGAACTTCAGTCTGTCCTCCGACCTTCCTAGGAGAAGCAGCAAAGCTCTGTCTTGAGCCACTGCTCAAGCAGTACTGGTCCACAGGTAGTCTGATAGACTAGTACGTTGAACTTATGGCAAATACGGTTTACTCTCTTCCTCCGTGAAAGAATTGAACTCGTATTAACCCCTGTTGTTTGGATTGACCCTGATGTTTGCAGTAACTTCTGTTACGTGCTTTAACTTATGTTGTTGGTATAAACCCCTGTTATTTTTTATTACTGTTCTGATGCATTTGAGATTAATAGCGCAGTGCCCAAAGTTATATTAATAAAACCATGAGTGAATACAATTTTGTCTTGTGATTAAACTGGGCGTAAAGTCGAGCGATAGCAGGCGGGTCTAAGTTTCTTAATTGTTAACTTGGGTTTGCCTTGGGCATATTCCTACCAAATTAACCAATGCTCTCGCGGAATTGTCCTAAACTACGTGACTTCCACGTAACAAATTGGTGCCACTATCGTTCGTCTTTTCCTTTCAATGGGGGAGAGAGTGAAGCCACTCAAAAACTTTTCGTGTCTTTACCTAACAACCTATCACAACTTTTGGAGGTGTGAATTAGCACAGAAGATAGGAAGCCTAGACAGAACAGAGCCTTGTATGCTGAAAACAGAAACAGAATAGGTGTGACTTACATTGGAGTACAAAAGCCACTAGAACAGATATATTTTAGAAAGGTTTATAATATTATGGAAACAAGTGGTAAGTTTATGAATTCTTATTTTGTTTTTCAAGAACTTTGTAGATATAAGAAGTAGCAAGTAATAGTAAAAATGTCAATAGATGCACAGGATAGATGCTTCAGAGCAATACGATCTTTACGTTTCATCTGGATTTAAAATCCAGAAGTAACATTGAATGAAAAATTATAAACTGTTGGTCTAAATTCGGATAATCTTAAAAATGATCTTGAATTATTTGAAGTATTTCGGAAACAGCTGTATAGAAGACTAAACAAACGATATTATGGATTATTAGATTTGATAGTTCGTGCACATTTTGATTGGCAAATAAAGATTATGTGGAAAGTGTTGAAACACAGACCAAGGAATGAACAAACATATGAGCAGATAAGAAAGGTCATCACAGAACCAAAACTTGGAATACGACTTGATGTTGGAAAAGTTGGTGAAACGGTAGTGGGCAATATAATGCCTAAACAATCAAAAGATACTGATTTTTTCTATGAAACCTTTAACAATTCAACAACATTAGAAGAAAATAGGACACGTAAAACATTGGAAATATTGCAAAGAATAGAGTTTACTTGGGAAAGGAACCTTGTGGAAATACTTAAAGAAAAGTTAGAAGTCGTTGGTCTACATATGGATATTTTTGGGGAAAGCTTTATTTTGTTTAATAAACTTAGGTATTAACTTAGCAGAAAATTCCAAGTCGGGAAGTTTCATAAATTTTACATGTTTCTGGAGTCAGTAAATCAAAAAGATTATCAATGACACGTTTATACGATTTGGAAGGTGTTATTTGATATGAAATCGGGAGAAGAATGTTATAGGTTATTAGAATCATTGTTACAAATTTAAATGGTTGCCAGAATTAAGTAAGAATCATTGTTATGTTACAGCACACTCTTTCAAATGTGGTAGCAAATGAATTATCTCATATTATTACTGACCTCAGTTATGGACGGTGACGCAATCTTGTTGATATTGGTAAAAAGTGTGTTTTGAATGTTTCTTTCTTTAGTATTGTACTCTGAAGTTTGTGAACTTACAATTGAGTGGTTTAAATTGTTTTAGGATTAAGAGTCAAAATGATACATAACAAGATAAGCATGACCACTGCACATGATAGATGTTCTCGTGCTTTAAGGAATCTGCGCTTCGATTGGATTCAAGATCCAGAAGTAGTTCTATCTGAAAGATTAAAGGATGTTGGTTTGGAATCTGAATATTTGGAGACAGATTTGGAACTATNNAAAGTTTTTCATCAAAAGCTATATAGAAATTTGGAAAGAAAGTATCACCCGCTTTTAGATCTCGTAGTACCAGCCCACTTTATNTGGCAAAGGACTGTCCTATGGTTCTTGATAAAACGTAGACCGAATGATGCTTCTACCTATGATTACGTACGAATAGCCATGTTAACTCTCCTGACAAATACAGAGGAGTAGTTTGCTCTGTCAAAAGAACCTGAAGATAGTGAAGAAACTAGTAGATTGTTATATGATAAAAAAGTAAATATTTTTGTTCAGAAAAAGTATTGGTAAATATAATCAAAATGTCAGTAAAAGCTGCAAAAAATTGTGTAGAAAATTTGATGGCTAAAGGCATCAATGCCGCCAGCATTGTTGTATTGACTCCAACTGTCGTTCTGGATACCACCTATATGCAAAGTTCTCAAGTAGACTATGTTAGTAAAGATGATACGCCAAACCCAAGCTCTGAGAATTGGTTTTAGAGTCTTTTGGAATGTATTAATGTGACTGAAGTTAAACTAGAGACTATATTAACAGAGTCAGAAGAGGACAATTTGTTGATTGACCAGATAGACTGCATTGTGCAGGTCATCAAATCTATACATTTTGATTGGCCTCAATGTCCTATACTGAGATTGCAGAATCAATTGGAAGCCAAAGGTTTAAAGATAGATGTTTTAGAGCAGAATCCCCTATTTTTCAAAATATTTGAGCAGAAATTGCATAAACAATTTCAGAGCTCTTTTTTCTGGTATTGTCCACTTCTGCAGTACGTAACAACACATAATTTTCAATGGTAAGTCATGTGGATTTGGGAATAATTTGTAAATACACGGATAGATGAGAACACTTATGATTGGTTGAAAACATTAATCAAGGTATAAGTTGGCTACAAAGTAAAGTTAATTTTATTAAAAAGAACAAAAATTAGTTATGGAATGGGTAAAAGAACCAACAATAATTGAAAAATCTTTTTGTATAGATCACTGGGGAACGTATGCAATTAAAATGACCGTAAAAGCCACCAAAATTGTGTAGAAAAGTTGATAGCCGAAGGATCAAGTGCTGCCGAGATTACAGCAATGACTCTATCTATTGCACTGACACCTGTACCATTACTTAGTGACAAGGTGGATCAAGCCTGTCAAGTTGTTGAAAGTGACTTAGTTAATTCAAGCCTAAAGACACTGTTTGAGAACTATTTGCAAGATATTGGTTGTACTGAGGTTGAAGCTCAAGCAGTGGTATCAGGCCTTGAAAAGGAACGTTTATTGACTGGCGAATCAGCCTATGCCTTACAAATAATTAGAAGTGTGAATTTTGATTGGGATAAGTGCCCTGTAAAGGTGCTGGAAGATCATCTGCATGAGAAGAATTTAGAATTAGAAATTCTGGACGATAACCCAGTGTTGTTTTCAGTGTTCAAAAGAAAATTGTGTAGTAAATTTCGAGATTCTTTTCAATTGTATCGACCTCTTCTTGAACTTGTAAATATTAAATTCTATCGCTGGCAAGTAACTTGGTTTTGAGAATATTTGGTAAATATTCCTTTTACAGCAGACACTTATGGGCACATTTATACTTTAATAAATTCGTAAATACAATGACCTGATTAGAATAAAAGTTTTACATAGAACTAGAACAGATAACAGCATGTCATGTGATTGTTGGTGTTAAAAGTTATAACCACTGTTTTAAGACATTCAGTTACTTTTTGTTTAACATATTTGCAGAAATTTTGGGTATTTCTAAAAACTTGAAAGAAAAGAACAGCGAGATGCTGGATAAAAATCGCTGTGGAAAACAAACAAGATGATAAAAGAATTTAAGGACACGACGATAGTTTTTGAACAATTACTTGAAACACCAGTTGTTTCTGTAACATCTGATTCATGTAGCCATAACAGCAGGCCGTTCGTGGATGTCGACAAGACGAATCAAAGAAACGTATTAAAAATGTTACGCTGTGTACGTTTCAATTCAGATAATCTCCTTCCAATCTTGAAAACCCAGTTGAACGAGTTAAATTTGGATTTGACTATTTTTACAAAGCATCTGCTGTTATTTATGCACGTACAGCATCAAATATATGATGTGCTCAAACCTTCTAAATACTGTAAATATGCATCTCTGATTTTGTTGATGAATAGAAATGATTTTGTGTGGCAAATGGATATATGTAGGATATATTGGAAAACACGAAACATAGTCAGGGTACTTACCCTTTACTGGTGGATTTAATTGACAATCTGATCTAAAACATATAGAAATTTCCGAAACATATCACCAGGTTATTCAGACGTGATGCTGTGTATATGACTAAGTCATCATTGTGCCAATTTTTTTTGAAGACATATCTCGATTATTAAATCTTAACATAAGCATATACGGGAAAACCTTTTGATGTAAGGATGTTTTTAAACGACTTCATGAAAAACACTACATATTTCCGTGTAGAATTGAAATAATTAAATTGATTGATAGTCTTGTGTTGATGGACGTGAATTTTCGTTCTGAATATTAGTGTTATCAATTTCATTCTGTTGATACTGTTCTTCCATTTATAAACAGTGTGTTTTATGAGTATCTTGAATAATATTACTTTAATGGCTTTGGATGAGCGTGATGAAGATGTTTGAAGTCTCACGCCCCGATTAATATTTAATGTACGAAAAGTAAAGTTATATTTCGAAAATTATTTTAGCATTTTGCTGTGTTTCAGGAAAATTTTTAATCTGAAAATAGACATGGCTGTGTTCAATGAAGAGAATATGCAGGAGAAGCATGCAAATAAAACGGTGTTGGCCGTAAGCCCCTGTATCGTAAATCAAGTAACTGCGGAAAAATTGGCAAGGGAGCAGTTTTTCGGCCATCCCCCGCTAATGTTCGTTATCAAGTTATCTGGTTTAATAAGAAGATACAACGTCATCCAATCAGGACTTTTGTCATATATGAATACACCGCACCTCTAGAGATAGAGAGCCGACATTTGTGGGAATGCATGGAGCTAGAAAATTTGATGGAACGAACACATGCGAAATGTATCAAACATTCAAACAAATAAAGGTGGTTGGTCTAATAAACAGTACCAGCACCGGCTTGATTCTCACTTGACCTAGTCGAGAGCTCTTTTTAGAGCTGCGTATGAGAATTTAAGTTCAAAGCTGTTTTAGAATAATCTAGTAACCTTCAACTGTCAAGCTTCCCCTTATGGAAAGTCTTCCAGTTGACAGGGTGAACACAATAATCTCGTAGACATAAGTCTCTTCTTCGAGACTGTGTTTACGAGTTCTTCTATTCCATTGTTTCATCGTTCCATTTTAAAATCTTCGTTGTGTTTCTTTTAAGTTTTTGACTAGTAATTCTTTTCTTTCCTTTCTCAGGAAAGAAAAGTACGGGAATTTAGGTCATGTTTTAGGATAAATAGAATTTTGAAAAAGTGCTTAATAAAGTGTATGAAGAAAAGAGTGAAGCAAACTAGGGAAGTCAGTACCTTTTCATGAGAACTTTGCATCAATGCTCATTCGACATGACTACAATAAAGGTGGAACTATTTTATTATCGAGTATCCAAGGGTTCCAAAATACCTACGAACGAAGAACTCCAACAAAAGATTGCTATCTACTTTACACATCATCCCGAATTAAAACCTCAGGAAAGTAAACCCTGGTACCATTCTAAAGTTTCACCTGGCTTCAACCATGAAGCTGCGGAATGTTACATTATTGTGTCATCCAAATCATTGAAAGAACCTGACTGTTCAGATGGCACAATTCGTTACTCAAGTATTGAGCTGTACAATTTCCTAAAGAAAGGTACTCTTATAATGGAAACTGCTGGAAATCTACCCAAACGACTTAAGTTGGTGTGAAGAGACTGATTGTATCACACCCTCTAGATTACAAGTTATTTATTCATCTCCAGCATTATGAAAAATTATTTATTCACTTCTGTTCCTTATCAGTTTGATACGAACTGGATTTCTTTCATTGTGTGTATATTATGAAACCGTTTATAAAACCAATGATCCGAACTCCGGAAACCTTAATGTATATTACTGATGAGCCCATTGTGCAAGAAGATACAAAATTTTGAGAAAAATCAAATAATTGTGATCAAAATTATATACGATGTTGGCAGAAGACTTGTTGACAAATATCGTGAGTTTCATTTCTGCTTATTCCTGATATTTCATATGTGTCTTTACGGTGATATCAAATGCATGGAAATTATACTCGTGTACAAAACAAATATAAAACTTTGTGGTTTTGATTCTGGCTACTCAGACAGCCAGCCATAGGCTGAATAGCAATAGCATGGTAAAAACGTACACTTGAGTCATCAACAGTTGAACTCTTATTATATTAAAGGCTTTCAGGAAGATTCGACGTCAAAAACTTCTAGATTTCAGATATTCTTTTCATTGAGGAGTTTATAGCCTGAGATATAAAGCTTAATAAGATTGTCAACTGGTCAGTGTCGATTTAACCATAGTAAAAGTTCTTCATCAAAACAATTTGCTTTTTCAAAATTCTGATAAAAGTTTTCATAAGAAAAACAAAGTGTTTACTCTATTTTGAGAAAAATGCCAACTATTTTGGAATTACACTTTATCAAATTAAATTCCAACTGTACAAGTCTATGTAAGTACATGAATTTTGATCGTTCTGAATTGTTGCTAACCTCATTGTGGCAATGACTTCAGTCTATGGACAAACAGTAACCCTTTGAATTTGATACCCACTGGTTTTTAATGTTTCAGTTTATCATGCAAATTAAGTTAAGAAACACTTACCTCAATTTCAGCCTATCAAAAGTTTCTTACAAAAATTGCAATTATGCTATAGGAAATTAAAAGGCTTCCTAGTGAAAAAGATCACACATGAGGAAACAAAAGGCAGTGGAGATAAAGTATGGAGACACTACAGTTAAAGAAAATTTCATTTTTACCCTGATTTTCAACAGACATCTGGAAGAATCAATTTGCTAATAGTCCAGATATCTAATGGAGGTTTTCTAGAAGGCTTGAAACTTCATAATATTCATAGCATTAGCCAAAATTAAATACGGTTGAGATATTTATAAGACTGAACATAGGAGAAGAGATGCTTGACGTACACATGTCAGGTAATTGATGTACCATTTATTTGGAAAACAAACGTGAGACTCTACACTAGCAAAATTTGAAATAGGTCCTTAATCTGCCCAGAATCCCGACAGCTTCTCTTTGTTTAAGTTTATAGTGTAAGAATTGTGAGAACTGGAACAGTCGCTCTTCGCTTAGCAACATCCGTTTTATATCTCCTTAAAGAGGCATTACAGCACCAACACGAGAAAACATACGTAAAATACCACGGAAACGCGTTTTTGAAACGCGGGACGCGTTTTGAAATAATTGAAGAGTAACCAGGCTCAAACCAGGGGGCAACCGGGCAATTGCCCCGCTTAAGAGACTTTGCACTGAAGATGTGCTGCATGTTCGTAATTTGCGAAAGTGCTTTCTGAATTATGACGCGATTGAACATCGGCATACGAAATTTAATGGCTGATGAAACCTGCATGCCTGCTTGCGTCTGCCGACTACGGAAATTAAAGCGGACATTGACTTTATAGCCAAAACCAAGAAACAAAAAGTGTTTTGTTATTTTGTTGATGTGTTGTGTATCTTTATTCTAGCAGAAATCTCTATTTTGAGTCGCAAAGCAACAAACAGAAAACTTAAAAATTGCGTTAGGCGTGCAGAAAATTTTAAATCTGTTAGAACACCAAACGAGTCTTTCAATTGAAATGGAGTTCCTCTCCGCGACCTGCTAATTCTTCCTCAAACCGTAATGTGGCTCTTCATACTCGCAGTCTTGGTCCACCCGGCAATAAACTAAACCAAGGACACTTTATATTTAAATACGCAAAAGACTGGACTTCTAGAATGTCATAAGCTCCTATTGGATAAGATCGGTTGAATCTATAGCACCAAGGTTTGCTACAAAGTCCTTGAGCTCAATTTTTACAAAACCGTTCTCGTTTTAATCGAAACGTAGGATTAATAACCGTGCAAGCAGAAGCCGACCTATTTCAAAATCTTAATATTTCTAAACTCTCTTTCCGTATCTTTACAGGAAATGAGTTGAAGACATAAAGACGCTCTACTTCATCAGTCTCAGTTGTTGTATGGACAAGCTAACAATTAAATACTTGCCAGATTTTCAACGGAATTACAAGAGAAATAAGCTTGGCCTTGAATTTGACCGAATTTTTCAGACCCAATCGACGTACGTTCTTTCAGTCTTCGTGCTTGTCATGTCGTTTATCAAGGAAAAAAATTGATAATGTTCGACAAATAAATTGGAGGAAATTCGTCATTCGTTCAAATGANAGAATTATTTGCTAACAACGAGATTTATAAGCCGTTTCAACTTAATTCTCCAGNGCAAGGAGTAACCTGCCCAAACACCATGGCGCGGGGTCCAATGCAGCTGCATCGGTTCAAGGCCGGCCCTGCCCATTTGTATTCCGCATTCAACCATCAGCTGTAAACCTGACCAAAACGCTTTGCGCCTACGCTTACGAAGACAATTCAATTCAGGACGAAAAATGTCATGAATCCAGCCTGCACGCAACACACGCCAGTCGACACTACGCTACCACAGCAATTTTGTCGTACAGGGCTGCTGAAAGTTAAATGTAGATATGAGCTGAGATTGGCAAAAACATTTCAGAACATATTTCTGGAAGATACAAACCACTTTGAAATGATTGACGCTTGAACTTTTCATTTTGTCGCTCATGAACCAACGACCTGGCTGTCCTATTACAGTTACGTATTATTCGCGCCGATGCCTGTCCAGATCCGTAACCAGCTTGGGATACCAGGGGGGGGGGGCGAAGAGCTTTCAGAGGGGACCCAAATTTTGCATCGATAGCGATAGGTCGTGTGCCTGTCGCAAGTAGTTGCGAACAGTTTGCCACACTTTCACTTTCGTCGACCGGGCACTCCCACAACATAAGAATTTTCAACGTGGCGATTATTACATTGCTAGGATCGTTCAAATCGAACGACGACACCTTTGTTCGTCCGACGCGTCGTGCGATGCTTTTTCAACGAAATTTGCTTACAGGACAAGTAATAGAAGCGATTGCAAAGTAATAGAAGCGATTGCAATCTCGCAACCGTTTCAGCATCAAAAAAATTTTTTTCCACTTTGCAATACTGCACTTACTACTGTTGCTGCACAGGTCACCTCATTCATTGGCAGAAAATTTAACTTTAGAGAAAAATACATTCGTTAAACTTTCAATCCCTTTCAGAGTGAAATGTCTGCGACACGTACCCCTTTATATGTTGTTATGCTCGTTTCTTGGGCACCAAGCTGATATCCTTCTGACTTAGAGGTTTGTAATATTTTTTCAGTCGCGCCCCATTTGACGTCAGTCATTGGTACTCGCGCCTCACCTAACCTCAAAACCAAACACTAAAACCAGCAAGTATGGTTCGAATACAGTTGCATCAACGTTATTTCACAAACGCGAAATAACCCAGATTAGGTTTTGTAATGTATGATTTGAAAGCTGTATCAGATACAATTAATAAATCACAACAAACTGAAATAAATAATACATCGGATGTTGCATAGCGACTTCAGTTTGCACAAGAATTTGCAGTAAGTGCTGCTCGTTTCGGACGAAGGAGGAATTGCTTGACATGTTCCGCGACAGCTTCGGGATTGCACAGATGGACGTGGTGCTTGCCTTCTACTTTGACCACTTCATGATACTGAAATACAAACGCGGCGGTTCATGTTGGGAGCTGCTTTCTTGCAAGACTTGGAAGTTTTGAAGCGGAACAAGCTTAGTGAAGATGCCCAGATGGCAGATTGTACGCTGTTTCTTTATTCGAATTTTTGAGTGATCTTACAAATAATCATTGCGACAACAAAAAGCGTTACAGTTATTGTGACAGAAGAAAATAGAAGTCGAGGCTTCTAAGAAGAGTAAAATTGCAAATCACTCAAAGCATTCAACAAACCTGCGACGAAGTAAAAGAATTCAAAAGAGCATCTACTTTCTCTTTATCGCCAAAATTCATCACCAAACCATCTTTAGCACTGAAAAAAAATCGTTGTAAACGAAGTGAGCAGGTGTGACGTAACACGCGGCAACACCCGTTGAGGTCACTCACATTAAATGCAGACATTCGGCTTCGATTTTGGAAATGAAGTGACGTCCTATTTCTGGCGTCATCGACGTCGGATATCTTAGTCTGTGGCGCGGGTCGCGATTGAAAGTGTACATTCCTTGAAACACGCAAAACTCGAGAGATTTTATTCAGAGATAACAAGGCCGGCACACGCAATACGAGCCAAATGGAAATAGCGCGTTCGACTTTTCACACAAGTTGTTTCGTTACCAAGCCACAAACACACAGCGGCTCAACTTTTTAACAAGAAGTAACACGCAGGTCGTTCCGACATGTAGGTCAAAACGCGTGCTTCATTTTGGAGTCTTGTACCCGAAAACGTTTTTTGCATACAGTTGCTTTTTGAAAGTAAGTTTTTGTGAATCGTTGAAAGTTGGTGCGCAAATACACAGGTGTGTAACATGTGTTAATAATGCTCCCAACATATCCGACAACTTCGAATAGCACGTTTGACCAAATATCTCAACAAGGCCTTCATCGAACAACGCAAGGTAGAACGGAAATAATTTCAATTATTTGTTGCCAAAACCAGAATTAAATTTGTCACAGGAAACCATAATAATCCCATGGCTTGGGTGCAAAACACCAACCGCAGACTGCTGCAAGCACTTTTTAATTCAGTCGAAATAAACAAAACAAACCGTTTTCTTGTTTCCTGCTTCCTCGCTGAAGTAAAACGTCAGCAGCTTTACCAGTAAGCGACTTGTTGGCAGTCATTAGTCTGAAACAGACAATTTCTGTCAATATCAGAGAATCAACAAAAGGATAGTCGTAATTGGAATCAAGGNCGTAGCGGTGCAAAATGCCCTGGAGCGCTGAAAAGTCCCAACGATGTTGCTCGTACTTTCTTCAGTCCAGTAAATTTACTCCCAAACGACGTTAGGTTCGAACATGGGGGAGTCAAACTTGTTTCTTGCCTCGGGCGCCATCTAATCACGGTACACCCCTGACTGGAATGACATCTCGTAATACCAACGTAGTTTGAGCGAATAGTCAGTGCAAGTGGCGCTTGAATAGAGAAACACTAGCTTGGAATCGACTGCGAGATGGTCGCATGCTTCCGCTTACGACTGCACTCGCTTCTTGAAACCTCGCGATATTTCGGCCCCACAAGTTTTGTTTTCCTGTACAGCAGACATTGCAAACAAGAGATGACAAATGTAGCAGAAAATGCCTTTTATTCGTTTTTTTTTATTTTTTAATTGTCGCTTTGGAAATAAATATGATTACCGTGCACATGTACCTGCACAAGCTCTGTATGGAAACGTGATCTTTATTCAGCGATTCATTCGACTCTTATCGTGGGACTTAGGTGTCACTAGTTAGTGTAAGAACCGTTCTTTTTCCAACCAGGCAGGGAATACGTTTCAGACATTACTTTTTGCTGGTCTCGCTACGGATAGCGAAAACAGTGTCAAACATGAGCGCGCAGCATGTTGTAGGTACGATATATCTTTCAAATAGATTTTGTAGATGTAAGAAGGTTGTTTGAGACGCCACCAGGGTTCTTATCTACTGTGCAGCTTGTGAAAATTGGTGGCCCATCATTTTTGACTCGTTGCTAAAGTTTCATAAATTGATAATGTGGAGCGCTTTCAAGCTGTGATGATTTCCTGAAAGATCGCGTCGTTCAACCAACAAAAATATCTACATCGTTCCTTGGCCTACACACAGTAACCACTTTTGTGTGATACCAAACGATTGTCCCAGAGAATCTGGAGTGTTAAACAGGTGGACTTTTTAGTGCCCCCTATATGACCCCCAACGCTTGGTCTGGATTCGCCACTGCTTCATCCTAAATCAGGGGTCTCCAAACTTTTTTGTCCGAGGGCCACATAAGGTAATACAGAACATGTCGAGGGCCGGACGTCTTACGCAATGAGATTGTTGCGGGATAT
>JGI24159J19872_10006190_pt1 | contig 15546 bp, 7 predicted proteins | sample Ectturendosymbi4_FD_19872 | JGI IMG/M metagenome (IMG submission 19872) | reverse complement strand
CAAAACAGAAATATAATTTCCGGCACGTAGTGGCGAACCCATAGCAATTTGGATTGAGTTTTGGCGACATTTTGAAAATATCTTTTCAATGATGTAATAAAAAATGTATTAGCTCGCGGCACCCCTGGGTATTGCCAATGGCACCCCAGGGTGACGCGGCACCCCGGTTGGGAACCACTGCCCTAGGGAATTAGTGGGGATTCCCCTAATTATTTTTTGCTTGTTTTGCCATAACATTTGAACCAGAAATGCTAGAAAGTCCATCAAACCCTCTAAAGACTCGTATTGTAGCCTAGAATCCAAAAAAAACTTTGAGCCACAAAATCTGATGCATTGTTTGACTCCCAGGATATGACGTCATCATCCAAATGTAAACAAAATATGCATAAACATCCTCTCATTATGTAAACATCAACAAAAAACCCGAGATCTCATGCTGAAAAATGTTTTTTTGCAGTCTAATCTACAAGTCTTCACGAGTCTTTTGAGGGCTTGAGCAGCTTTCTAGCCTATTCTAACGGCGAGTTATGGCCATAAACAAAGGAGGTGTTATTCAACCGCTGGTTTCCTTTTGTAGGGGTAGAAATTTTGACCACTTTTTGTTTTTTTTTGGTATAATTTTTTATCCAGATATGCTAGAAAGTCAATCAAGGGCTCTAAAGACTCGTAGGATAGCTTAGTTTCAAAAAAAAACTTGAACGAAACAATTGGCTTATTGGATTGGCGTCCAGGGCCGCGTGAACTAGGCCTAAACTAGGCCAATAAAATGAAAATGACACCCCCACTTGTGACGTCCTCCCCCAGAGAACCACAAACCCAAAACGAGACATTTTTTTTTTAATTTCAACTAGCAGACGTGCTGAATCCGTAGATCGTTTGAACAGCTTTCTAGCTCAATCGGCTGGCAAGTTATAGCGTTGCAAACCCTGCCCCAAAATTTTGGCGATGCGCGGGATTGAAAGGGTTAACAACAAATGTACTCCTACAATTAGTGAGAGATATCATCAACGGGGTATATTACCAGCGTTATGAAAAATGTCTTGTGCAACAAAAAAGGTCTTCCGAATGTTGATGTTTTCGTTGCAGAAGAAAATTTGAACGAGGGACTATAATTAAATCAGTATTCGATTATCGTTTCAAATCAAATAGGCACACTCATAGTTTTTGTTGGTAGCATAAATCTTCTGGGTTTTCATTCAAACCCGTCGCCAGGATTTCGCACCAGGGGGGACCACAAACCACAAGGGGAACAACATTTTTTAAATGTAATATTGGATGAATACAGCAACCGGGGGGCTAAAAATGAAATGGGGGGCATAGATGTTAAATGGGGGGCTGGGCACCACTGGCCCCCCGCTGGCGCTGTCGACGGCTCTGTTTTTATTGTACGATAATATGGGTTTATTGTGGTGTGCAATCTGGGCTTATTTGAAATCACTGAATGGGAACCCTGCATGTGACTGTTGATTAGTTGAACACAGATATCTTGGCAGGTAATGCAGCGAGACAGTGACACTGCTGATAGCGGTAAGCCACGTATAGTTATATACTGTGTGGAAAGAAGCAAGAGTAAATCTGTAGCAATGCTTCCACAAATTTGAAAAATCCATTGTTAGTGTGAGACTGGGGTCAGCGTGCTAGAATGAATAGCTTAATNAAACGACTCTTATGCAGGCTTCTTTTCACGTAGCTTAAAAATACGTAGTTTACTGTTAGAATACGTCTATGCAGACTTGTGGGAACACGTCTTTATCGTTAAGGTTTAGTTCTGACTTCTTAGTGAGCTCCGATGTTTTTTTTAAGCCGTTTTTGGGTGTCAAAATGACAACCTAAAATTTTGCAATGACACCCTAAATTCTGAAAGTCTAGATATGGTTTTGCTTTGTATTGAAGTAAAACGATTTGAGGAAAGCATGTTTTCCTGCACGTGGCTATTGCAACAGACCGCTGTAATGTCATAAGCCGACACATTTTTCTGGCGCAAAAGTTGGAAGCGAAAATTGCAACTTTGGTAACTGTACATTGTCATGCGCAACGCTTCGCTTCGGCCTCTTACTGTACTGCTGCAGATTTGTACAGTGTGGTGTACGAAACTACGAAAACACTTTAATGCAATTGTAGAAGTGTTTTACTGTTTCACCGTTGCAATCGGCTCGCTTGGCAATGCATCATGCATCAAACTAGAAGGAAAACAAAAACTCGGTAGTTGCAGCGCGCATGCAAAACAAGGTGGTTGTCGAGTGAGACAACAGTTGAGAGCTAGGAGTGAGAGTTTGGCTATTTCGGCCGCACTGAAGCAGCTGTCAGAAAATATAAATAAAGCAATGTGCGTTGTTATATTGTGACTTATAAAAACAAAAAATTTCAACATGGTGCTTTCCTTTTGTCAACATTGGCACTTCACCTGACAGAACTGAGCATAAGTTTTTCAGGCGGGATGTTTTGACTTTGCACAGGTGAAAGCCTCCGTACAACTGTGCATCAATAAGTTCTCTGATGCCACTACTAGATCCGAGCTTGAAGCTAATTGCAAAAAGTTTAGTAGTGAATTAAGGGAACTGGGAACGTTGGATGGTTTGGCTGACTTGCGTGTGTCAAGTGGCATGGCGTTTTGCAAGGGTGCCGAAATATTAGCAAATTGATCATCGCCACACACAAAAATTGAAACAGGAATGAATGAACCAACTACCACGGCATCTCTTTGCTCAGCCTCCCAGGAAGAGTGTATGGTAAGATGCGGTGAAAATAATTGAACCAAAGCTGGATGATACCCGGTGCGGTTTTCGTCGTGGCCGTAGCACTACAGAACAAATTTTCACTCTCCAGCAAATTTTCGAGAAACCCTGGGAGCATGCCAAAGACTTATACACATGTTTTGTCGACCTGGGGAAAGTATACATATGACCGAGTTCCTCGTAAAAAGCTTTGGGGAGTGTTGTGGGAGTACGGTGTTGACAAGTGCCTCTAGCTAGCTGTTAAGTAACTGTATTCCAGTTCAGAAGATTGTGCCTCTGTCGACGGAGTTAAATCACAACCGTTCAGCGTCGGTGTTGTACTCCGACAATGTTGTGTGCTGTCACCACTCCTCTTCACAGTCTATATCAGGGTTCTCCACACTACGGCCCGGGGACAAAATCCGACCTGCGAAACCATTTCACCCGGCCGCAAAACACATTTTGCCAATAATAAAAAATGATATATTTACGAAAAATGTGTTGATTTGGTAGAATGTAACATATCCCGAAAATATCACAATACACAAGATGTCTAGCCCTCGAACTGTTGTGCCATAGCTTATGCGGTCCTTCTGGCGACGGTTCTGGTTTTTAAACTTCACATCCTTTCACGTGACTGTTTAGTTGCGTTCGATTCTTACCAGCCTGAAAAAGAAACATGCGAATCGTGAACCTAACAGTTACAGCTATTTGGGTGTGTTTTACGTAACGTGTTTTGTTCGTATGTGTGAGATTTTTATAGCCGTGGTGAGCGAGATGCACACGTTGTGCTTTAATGTCTTTATGCCGCCACACATGCTATATAGGTGCAGTGTGTTTTTTTTTTGTTTTTTTTTGACACAGATAAGAAAAAACAGATGTGATACTTTTAAAAAACGTAGACCATGTGTTTTGTCAAATATTTCAATTGTGGCGATTTCGGTTGGTTTGCCTAGGATTTCAACAATTCCGTGCAATTTAGCACTGTTGCGTGGAATGCAGCAACAAACGCAGTGATAGTGGGCACTCCAGCAATAATTTAGAATTTTTACTAACCGTACTTTCAGAGCGTCATTTTCGAATTTTCTCAAATTGATAACGCTTTCCATTTTTTCCCTCGCAACAATGGGAGAGGGGCCTCACAAGTGGATTAGTCTCGGGCCTCGCATCAGTTAAATCCGGCTCTGAGTAGCGTTGATTCACAACAAGTTGTGCCTTTAAACCTTCAGTCATCCTACACAAGCAATCGTGCCTACAACCGTACAATTGGTTTGTAAAGTTAAAACTGTCTGCTTGCAAATGCTACAGAGTGGTTTTCCAGAGTACAAGAGTTTATTATTTTGTTGAATTCAGATAACATTTTTCTATTTTCAGCTTTCGAAGTGGATGCGAGGCTGCACGTGAGCGATGTTTACCGCATTTGTGACACGATTCAGGCTTTGCTTCTTTGACTCGTCAAGGAACAAAAGGTGGTTGCAGCATGTGGGTCTTGCCTGTGTCAGTGGCTACAGGCCAGAATTGGAAAGTATCGTCCACTTTCTTGCATAGCTGGTCGTCGCACTGTGTTGGAGCTGATGGAAGTGAACAAGCAACGCTTCAATAACAACAGCGGTTTAATCAAAAAGCGCTTAAAACAGTTGTATTGCATTCACAGGCGCGAAATGAAGCTCTCTGTACTCGAAAAAGAAAAGAAACAGGTTTCACCAAAAACGTCCAGGTTCGCGACAAGGCACAAACGCACAATGACATGCGGAAAGAGCAATGCAACATTATCTTGCGCTTCGCGCACCACAGGAAAGTGTGTTTTGTCTGCGACGTGACCTTCAAAGCTGTTTGCACCGCGTTGGTGCATGAGGGTGAAAGCTCGGTCACGGTTGAGTGAAAACCCGACACGAGCGGAACGAAGAGATGAATGACGATGGCGTAACCGTCGGNGGTCACGCACCAGCGCGCTCGATTACATCATAGGACTGGAAACGAGCGTNAGCGGGTGTCACGTGATCGGATTTGCAAGTCCTGTGATGGGCGTTTGAGCCGACGCGTCCGAAGCAAAAGACGGCGGTTGAAAAATGTACATGCGCGTGTTTTGAACTTCACGGTTTTAACGCGAGAATGGAACGAAGATCGAGAATCAACACGGGCGAGGCAACGCAAGGGGGGGTATGGGGAACTGATAGACGGGACGCACGCGTGCATGAGCGAAACGAACAGCAACTGAACAAGGGCAAGGCGAACGACCACGGCTCGAATCGACCGAACCTGAGAAAAGACGGTTGTGATGCTACCATAGCAACCGCGCTCGTTTGAGGTCCTTTGCGGATGAGGAAGTTTGAACAAAGCGCATTCAATCAAAACAGGCAATTTACGTCGGCCAGTTTGACTGCGATAGCAAACTCGGCATTGACTTCGTTTTCAACAGGAAAAGAATCGCCACTGGAGGTCTGGATGTGATAAAAGACACAGGAGGTACGAGCAGAGTGAAAATGCTGGTGCTAGTGTGGCGGCAGCAATCGTGGTTCGCCTGTGGTTGAAATATGGCACGGTGACAGGAACTCGTGGGGGTGGGTGGGTGGTGGGCGTGGCGTGCAGGTGTCTACGGAAAAAAGCGGCGGCAGCTTTGAGGTATTTCACAGCAAGAAAGGTGTTCCCCACCGACAAAAAAAAGGAAAAAGAGAAAAACACCGGAAAACACACGGACAAGGAAAAAAAGTTAACACTTAACAAGCATTCTGCCGAAGCAGACAGCGTAACGATCACCTGCTCAGGCGATGGGCTACGGTACGCAAGACACCGGGTCACGGCCGTCGTCGGTCTAATTTGCATTGTCACATAGTGACGTGTGGCAATAGAAGTTCTTTGAAAGTCGCTGGCGTCGCTGATGCGTGACGCACCGCAGCCATCGTCGCCACGCCAAGAAAAGAATCAATCGCCGAAGCCGGAAACGCGGGGCGTGCGGCGATTGTTCACGCGCTCGCGCGAACAGTTTTGTGCAAAAACAGTTATCAAGCAAACGCACCTGCGCAGTTGCAGTTTTTCCCACTTCGCCGCAATGTATCGGTCATTCGGGCATGGTGCACTGAAAGGCATTCGCTGCTGACCAACCTTTTTAATAATGAACGCCTCAAAAACACCCAGAGGCGCTAAAAAGTCGCACAAATGTAAGTTCGGCGAACAGAAATGCACGTTCACGCACGAAGTACAAAGCAAAGCGGCCAGCGGCGGCAACAATGTCAATAGTGCGAAATTCCCACCTTAAAGTTCGGTCACGAATTCCCACCTCACAGTTCAGTCATAATTCTCATCCACGAATGTTACGGCCAAACGAACTTTTCCGTCCACAGACAGAGGGAGAGCGACTCGGCTCATTTTTGCGCGAATCCCTCGAGTCGAGTTCCGCGCGACGACGAAACGCAAAGACACCGGCGGCGGCTTTTTCTTTTCATTTTCCCGGCGACGTGTCTCGCGCCGCCCTGTCGTCGTCGTCGCGGCACAGCTGGTGGCGTTTCGCGAAGCCGTTGGATATTATTTTGATGTCCGCAACGTCATAATGCTCGCTGCGCCCGTTGTCGCGCCGTCGCCCGGCGTCTTCTTCGAGGGAGCGCGGCGCACTTCGGCCGTAAACCGTGGAGACGAGGGTCTCGAAGCTTTTCCGGCTGCTCGCGCTGGGAAAGAGCGTCTGGCGGCTCCGGCTGAACAGTTCGTCGTTCGACTTCTTACCAGCGCGCATCATCGACGACAGGGCTTCGTCCTGCGGCCAGCCACACGTTAGTACCGAAAAAGGCCCAAATGCTATGCTCGCGACGGCGCGAAGGAGATTGTGGTAACAATTTGGGGGTTCGACGGTCGATTTAATTTGGGGTTTGATCAGCATTTGTCCTTTTTTTTGTCATACGCGGCAGGCCGCGAAAGACGTTTTAAAAGAACGCCGCTTTTAAGTTGTGTTGGATATTTTTTCCCGCTTCACTGTACCCTTAAACTAACAATCGGAGAAGTGTGGCTTACTGACACCCTGCGCTCGAGCAATTAAAAGCGAAGCCTACAGCGCAGTTTTTCCGCTACTTTACGGTATTAATGCTGACGCTCAGCTACAAACCAATATCCTTTTTTCGGCCAAGCAACAGAGAAGCTGTAATCATTCAAACCGAAGATTGATCGCAATAAGGCAAAAACGTCGGTTGTCAGGAAAGCGAATAATAAGCTACTTACCATCAGGAAAGACATCCTCCCACTGGAGCGGTCCAACATCTCGTCCAGTTTCATCTCGGCCGCCAGTCGCTTGTCGCGCTCGCCGATCAGGTCCGCGCGAAGCTGACTGAGAACGACATCTTTCTCCTGGATCTGCTTGCGCATGTTATTCATCATCTGCCAGAAACCAGACGGGGTCAAACGAGGACGTAGCGCGGGCGGGCGCGGCACAGAAAAGCAGCAGCAGCGGGTCATTTCCGACGCAGAGGCGCAGACGTCACAGCAGGCCAAACTCGACCGACCTCCCACATTGTTGGCAACGTAAGTTCAAGTCGCAATGAGGGCAATAGGGCAAACTATTTCAAGGCCAGGCCCTTTTCCATGTGCACGAAAGTTTTGAGGTAATCAAGTCAGCGCTGCCAAGACGAAAACTGCCATTACGGTCGGAAGCAGTGATTTGTCCGGATTTAAGGTCAAAACGCTGCTATTGTTTTCTGGACTAAGCGGGAGCAGAGCGGCAATTTTAAGTTGGCGATTAAAGACCACCTTATATTCGCTTTAGTTTACATAAAAACGCTAAAACCTTCAGCTTTCGCTACGATCCTGGCGCGCGGCAATGCTGACGGCCAGCACAGCAACATCTCCTTTAGTCGGATCTATACTTGATCTTACATTGCAGGTAAACGACGTTTGGCAAACTCAATAAATACGCCTTTTCTGCTGCTGCGTTGCGCGCTCAACAGCTTTGTCACAGACGAACACCTCACAACACCGATGCGCTTTACGCTCAACGCTTTCTTGAGTGAAACTCAACTACGATTGAAAATCGAAGATCTACCGACTGACAAGCAAGTCACCTGTTGTGCGTCGGTGACGTCGGCAGAAGGACTGCTGGACGGACTGGACGCTTTTTCCAGCTGTCGTTCCAGGCATGCGAGCTTGTCGTGCAAATCCTCAATTTTGCGACAGTGTTCCGCTCTGCGCCAAAAAAAGCGATCTTTAAAATCGACGACGCTATTTGCAACCTGCGATTCCGCAAAGCAAGAAAGACGCGCGCAGTGTCATGACTTGGCCACGACACGAGTACATCTGACTTCATTCGTTCCTTTGTTTGGGTTGACAGACGAAGGAATCAAGTCGCTCAGGTGGTAATTCGTCAGCCAAACACGTCATTGGTGAACCACCTGATTAAAGCCCCGAAAAGTTAGAACTGGGCTCAGAGGTTCATCTTTTAAAGGTTGTTTTACTCTTTAAGAAGGACTTTCATTGTAATTGTCTGGCGTCGAAATGAGATACAAAGAGAAAAAACAGCAGGAGTGTAGAGCTAAGCTCTCATTACAAGCACGGTACTGATCGTTGTCAAGAAAATGCTTCAGTCGCATTTTGAAACGCCACGTGTTTGCAGATCTTTTTCACAAACTTTTCGCATGGTGATGTGGAAAAGTTCTTGCTTCTTCACATTACCATCATTACGGAAGTCCGTTCCATTTCGCAATGTTTGCTGCGACTGATTCGAAGCTAACATCACGTGACCAGCTTCGCGAGCATCCGCTCACCTCATCCTTTCCATCTCTTGTTGCATTTCCTGTCGCACGTCGGCTGCTTCTTTCAGCTGCTGCTTCTTCGAGGCTTTCACGCGTTCGCATTCCTTCAAAAATTTAAGCAGACGCACGTGACCAGACGATCTAGCAAAAACGCGCAACGTGTTTTCTAGTCGTTCAGCTTCGACGAAGGACAAAGCACGTCGCTCGTGCACTTTGCGGCCCAAAATATTCCCCCATAGCTGTTCCTTTTGATTGCCCCCTTACGCACAAAAACCTGTATGTTGTTTGTTCTGCATAAAATGCACACAATTTGAACTACTACTTAAAAAAAACATTATCTTCGTTTGTTTCGCTTTAGTTTTCTTATTGATTTTGTTTGCTTGTCCGTCCCCTATATTGCGGTACGTCATTTCCGGCCTGCTGCCCCTCCGTTAAAGATGAGGGCGCTGGAGAGGCTGGTGGGCAATAACAAAAAAATAAGCAACGTCACACTGGAGGTTGTGAGCACCTCGACACACTTTGAAAAATAAGACTCTGGTTCTTAAATTTCTTATGGAAACCTGGACAAGCGTCTGTGCAGACCAACCGCCACTTACCGCCTCCAAGTCCTTCTTGACGCGTTCCTGAATATCGAGGCGCTCCTCGTAGCGCGACTTCATCTTGACCAGGTCGTACAGCATCTGTTGCTTGGCCTTGCCTTGCACCGACGCCGCCTCAAGCATCGAATTGAACTGAAAGATACGAGATCTTCTTTTTGTCGAAGAATTGAAAAGCACGCAAATAACAATCGTTTTTCTTTGCGCTAAATTGACCGCTGCACCACCAGTGACCATTCTACGCGGAACGTCGTCTTGCCCTCACATGCAAATACGCTGTGCCAACTGATTTTTAACTTGACCCCAAATGCGCTACAGCTAAAAACCCAATGACGGTGGTGGAACCAGTAAAATTGTTTGACAACAACGAAGCAACCATTTAACGGCAAAAAGCAACCGCGTGGCTTTTTCAACTATAACTATTTCGTCTTCGGTGGGAAGGAAGTGTCTCATGATCGCAAAAAAAACAACGAAAAAGAACGAATGAGGTTAGACCCAAGGTAGCGCTTTCAAAGGGAAATGTGCTGCAGGTATAAACAGCGAATATGGCCAGCTGTTCGACAAGAAATTCATTATTAAAGTCATTATCCACTACCGTCCGTTTGGACCTTCCACGCATTACGAGACCAAGTAAAACGACAGATTCCCTAAAGAAACGATAGCAGTGCAACAAAAACGGGGCAAGCGCCAAAACACCAACCTGCTGCAGCTCGTGGGTCCCGGACGCGCTGATAATGTGCGACGACGGGCCCAGCGACCACTTATAGTGCTCGTGCGTCTCGCTGAGCGGAATAACTTGAAGGAGAGGCGGTTCGGGCTTTATCTGGTCCGGGGATTTCGGCGCATCTTGACGATGCGACGACCGTCGCGAGAGATCCGCAACACCTGGCGTCGCGACTTTCTCGTCGCGAAGCGCGCGACGATTTTCAGCGGCGGACGTGGACAGTTCGAGCATGGCCGACGCGGCGGCAACCGCTTTGCTCATCGCCAGAAGGGGCGAAACAGTCTTGTCGACGCTCAGAGCGTCGTCCGAGAGAGCGGGCGATTTCTGACGCGACCCGTTTTCGTCGCGAGCGTTCGCGGTCGGTTCCTGCTTCGCGGCGTGCAATCGCGCGCGATCCGCATCGGTCTTGATGTGCTTTCGCGGCGAACCGGCATGTGAGGAAGGTCGGTTGGGACTGTTTCGCGGCGAGGTGTCGCTGCTGCGCCACCGCGAGGGCGTCGCGCTCGCTTTCTTGTTGTCGAGCTCGCGCGCTGGACCTGCGTGCCGGCAAACTGTTTTTATTTACGCTCTGGCCAGACAGCGACGTCGAAAATAACATCACCGCTGATTAAGTGTCTCCGTTCGACAAACACAAAACATAGCGCGCAATGGTTAAGGCCAACCAGCACAGCAATGCTGCCTTTTGTTCGGTATCAGCGTCAAACCTGACAACGCGGCGCTGATAACGTTCCATCAAAAATCAGTCTCAAACTTCATTTAAAAATCATTTATTTCGTTCTAACTCTCCCGTCGAACTTCCTCTTTGCATGTCAATTGCTTTCCGAATCATAGTAGGAATGTGTTTTACGAAGCTTACCTTCCGTGGAACGGGTGGGGCTGACAGACGACATGCCGTGACATCTTTCGCTTGAATCTTGACAAGACTTCTTACTTTGACAACCGGAGTCCGAAGATCGCCTCGAATATTCAGAATCGGCCACCTTCGGACTGGAAGCAACTTTTTCCTTAGCGGTGGCAGTTGACAAGTTGCTGCAACGAGTCGGCACACACTGAAAAACCGCTTTTATGCTCGAGATGGTTTTGGAAAAATGTAACCGTCCCAAAAGACATTTTTCACTTTTCTTGGTTCGCGGGAAACGTCTCTTGCACCAAACAAGGAAGTTAACCGAACCTTAGTAATACATCAACAGCGAGCAGGTGCTTTCAGAGAGCTGCGGCGACTGCGCTTGTTTGTTCATTAAAGCGGCGGGAGGTGCAGGCACTGCGGCACACTGGCAGTTCAGAAATATCGGAGAATGCAACAAAACAGTAGACTGAGATGACTCGGCAGAGCACGCGCGTTCAAGAACATGGGCAAACACACAAGCGTTCGCCACGAACCGAGGTAGACTGCCGTTATTTTACACCAAAATCGCGAAACTGTTCAGATTTTTCAGAACTATGCAGCGAAACTGTTCGGAGAATTAACATTTCTTTGCCCATTCTGCAATAAACGCATCGCCTTGGTTTATCAGTCAACAAATGGCGAGCTATGCTGATTATAGGATATTAACTTTGAGGAAAGAAAACTGAATGCACCAGAACTCCTTACCCGAGGATGCTTGGTTCAATGTTCGGCAACAAGGAGGATGATCCGAACGGCAGATAACCCGGAAACAACCGTCTGAAACACACACGACTTTGGTCAGGCCCGGTCGAAACGTGTCTGTTACAGTAGACAAAACATTGCAACTCGAGGAAACAGCGGTGTTTGAGAACCAGGCAGATATACTGCCAAACTGACCAAAAACGCCTATGAAGTTGCTACACTCGTAGGCACTCGTTAGGTGGAAATCGCCGAAGGCGTTTTCAAGAGGCCCGCACAGCATTTGTCGATTAAAACCTTAGCGAAACAAGTAGAAGACAACCTGCAACGATCCTACAGTTAAAAAGCGTAACAGCGTATTAACCAATGGGACACCGGTGTTAAGACTACGTTCACACAGTGTTGGTCATACAATGGCCACACTTTAAATACAAAATTGCGTCAAAAAAATCGACCCAGCATGTCACCGAAACAAGACAGACTAGTGCGGTCTGCTGGTGTAATAATAACCACAACGGCAACGCAGGTACAAGGAAGCCACTGTTAAACGAGCAATACGTCATGGCCCTTGTACCGATGTGGTCTCGTTACAGACCGCAACAAGTTCCGCACAAGACCGCAAAACACGGCACGACCAGGTATCAAAGCACTGCGTGACCCACGCTGGCGAAAATGCGAAAGAAAACAAGCTCGCGATCGCGAGCTGAGTTCACGGTATTTCAGATTAATCACAAGACGCTGCAGAAAGCGCACCTGTCGTTTGCGATCGGCGCGAGTGCTTTCAGCAGCGCATCGTCGTGCACCGTGCGAAACTCCGGAAGATGAGCGAGACTGGCAGCGATCCCAGCAGTCCATGGCCTGAACGCAGATGGCCGAATGCCGAGCGGCACTGGAAAGAGGAAGAGGTGTTTTAACGCTTGCGGCAGATTGCAAAGCAGCAACACCGGGTTGAGAGTCGTGTCGATATATCCTTAATCCAATCCCGACGTTCCACAACAACAGCGATATAGCCGTGTCTGTCAAAACCCCGTGACAGCCTGCTGTTGGAATGGATCGTCGTTTGTTAGATTCAAAAACTTGCTAGAAGCTGAGAAAGACGGTTTACTGTGAAGCACAGGTACATCCGATGACACAGCCTCACAGTGGGCGATTAATGCAAGACGCGTGCTCACAGAACCTTTTTTAAAACCTGTGCCCAGATAGGTTAAGGAAATTTTTTAAATCTTCCGACGCTCTTACACGGACACAAGATATAAATGTATTTTCGCCATGCATGTTCAACTCACGTCCGTAGCAGAAAGGCGGCACACCCAGAGAAGACAAGTAGGCCAAGTCGTCGAGCTTCTCCTCCTTGAACTTCTTTGCCTGCGGAAGCTCCTGTTCCGATTCCTGTTGGAAAAAGGCAAGCGGCTATCAGATCAACGTCACAAACAATCAGCTTGTTTCGATACGCTCGAATTACTTCGCGTCATTTAAGTAAGCGAAATCGCCACGTCGTCAAGATGTCGCCGGTTACGGGTATTTAATCTCTTGCCACTAGCCAATCACGGACAAACGGACCACCGGCGCAGACAAGCGCATAAAGTAACAGCAACAAACAATAAGACTGACCAACCCAAGAATCGGATCGAAGCTGAAATTTTAACAGCGCAACAATAGTCCGCAGAGATCAGCACGAAGCTTGCGTCCTACCGTGGCACAGGACCGTTGTTTCGCGTGAAGAACCGCAGCTGCTGAACGAATTTAGTACAGAGCTAAGCTTTTTTCGATCACAGACCGAAATTTTTTACATGGCCGAAAAAAATTAAGTCATTTCGTTCATAATGACCGGAAATGTACAGTGTGAATATTGCAACGGCGATTTTCAATATTATTATGAGACAAATGACCGAAATGTCTCAGTGAAAAAAAGCAGGTATAAAGACTAATAAATGCTGGAGATAGTAATGTTAGCCGGGCACGGGCTTTTGAACAGTGCGATGCAACTGCGACGGAAGAAACCATTCAAGCACTGCAAGTACGTAGCGTTTTTGACCGAAATTTCGCAACAAGTTCCAGGCATGAGCAAGACGCACGTGATTAAGATGACGAGGCGTTTCAACCGCGTCATTTGCAAGTAATCTCGGTGCGACTAAATCCGGCAGAATCAAGCTGATGAATGTCTCGTTGTGACAAACCCTAACGCATCAAGACTATCATGTTTTATTAATCCGATACTGCTTGACAATGCTTGCTCAGGCAAGACCACAAGATTTCACGAGAATAACTATTTTTGTATTACCGGTTGAGGCCGGATGGCGATTACGTAAAACATACGGAAGACACTGAAAAACCGACAGGTTTCTCACCACACCACGACAACGATAGGCATTACGTTCTTTGTGGTTTGCTCATATTAACTAGGTTAGAGCACTTACTTCAAAGAAAACATCTAACTGTTATTTCGTAATCTATTGATGAGTCAAAACTCTGTGCCTGCTCCATTACATAGGTTGATTGTAAGCCCGCTTCGTGGTGACGATCAGCAAAATGAGATACCACGGGTAATTTTCAATAGCAGTTTAAGGTAACAAGATGCTAACTGCAACAAAGCGCAGAGAACGAAACCAAGGGGCCTAGCAAATCTGCCGAACTTTGACCAGGCCAAAAAGCGATCACGAACGCACCCCCCTGCAAGCCTTCAGCGTGGCAATTCACTCTAATGACCGACTTGGCAAGGGTCAAGAGATCCGGTCAGTCACCGCGACGGCGAGCCTGAACGGCTTCCTGCCTGCAACAGTGAGACACGTTTTTGTTCTGTTCGGGGCTGCCGCTGAGGTTGTGCAAGGGCAGCGTGCGGTTGGAGTCGGAAAGATCGTCCGGATCTCGAAAGCGCACTCGAGCATATCCAGCGCGGCGCGCATGGTGCCCAAGAAATTGACGAGTGAAACCGAACCGACGAACCCAGCGCCTCGCGCGACCTCGGCTCAAAAGATAATGCTGTCAAGACCCGCTTCTCCACGACCAACGGCGACGGGGCGTGGAAGGCACACACGCACCCCGGCATTCGTCGCACACACCGGCGCGCAAAACAAATAGGCTAGACTGGCGAACTCGGCATAGCGAATCGACCGCAAATCCGTCGTTCGGCGACGCTCCGTCAATTGACTGGCTGTCGACGGTCTAAAAAGCGGCGTCGAGTCTTCTACGAGCGCGCCTCGCCTTTCAATAAGAAAACGCTTGTTTCGAGTGACTGGTTACTTATTTGAAGGGCGCTTTGGTCTGCGCTTATCCTCTTTTCCTATTACAGTGACGGCGTGCCAACGTTTGCTCGATCGTTAACAAGCCGGAGCCACAGTGCAGCGCGTGTGTTCTTTGACATGTGCGCACGGGTGGCGTGGCGATGGGTGTGCAAGGCGAAGAATTGGCTACATAAAGATGAAACATCCAAATACCGGCAAAATGCAGGTTTGCCGATAAAGCGAGAATGCACTGTGCAAGCAACGGCACACGACTTGATTTCACAGCATTCTCTCCTTCAGAGGATAAAAACAAGGCTGTTGGAATTCTGGCAGGCCCTACAAAAACACATTGTCATTTTAGCGGCTTGACGTGCCAGGTGCTGCGCAACAAATACACATGGAAAGATAGCAAAAAATGGAAAAATCACCCATTCTCTGTCTCTAATTCTACAAAGACAACATGAAACTCGGTTACTTAGAAGCAAATAACAACAAGTGAGAATAGACAACAGGCACTCGAGCTAGAAACTCACAAACTCAGGCAAAAAGCACAAGATTTACAACTGTTGCTAATGCGTTTCGGTTCAGTGCAAACGCAAGATGACATGTGTTTGCTTCTTTAAAAAGGATCACGAGCCTTGAAACGAGGTGTCTTGTCACGAAATTTAAATAATTAATTTTTTTAGTTTTCAGCCTATGGAGTCTCTCCAAGTTTAAAGGTACAATGGGCTTTCAGGTAAGCAGACTGACAAAACATGTTGTAAAACGATGTCCACCCACAACTCTACAACATGCCACAGCTAAATCCCAACCAGAACGCTGTTCCCTCAGGAGTGAAATGACTGTCGTCCATACGAGACGAAATAGCGTCAGATAACTAAAGCAGTGGTTCTCAAATGGGGGTACGCGTACCCCTTGGGATACACAAAGGTGCTCCAAGGGGCACTGGACTTTTTACGTGTCTTCAGTGGAATTTT
>JGI24159J19872_10006189_pt1 | contig 15547 bp, 13 predicted proteins | sample Ectturendosymbi4_FD_19872 | JGI IMG/M metagenome (IMG submission 19872) | reverse complement strand
CCTGAAACCACCTAGCTTTATATGACGCCAGGGATTTCATGCCTTGCAGTAGCCTAGCTTTTGTCTGGATTACTGAAACAGAACACCAAGTTTTTCTTCAGGCAGGATACCATGTTTTCCTCCGACTCGCTTCAGCGCTATATATGCATGCAGATTTAGCTATACATGTGCAGAGATAGCTAAATTCGCACAGAGATAACTAAATGCGCGTAGAGATAGCTATCTCTGCCCAGATATAGCTAAATGCGCCCAGAGATAGCTAAATGTGCACAGAGATAGTTATCTCTGTGCAGAGATAGCTAAATATGCGCAAAGATATCAGTTTTTGTGCTAAATCTGTCAGATATAACATTTTTACAAACGGCTCCCCATACGCCGTCGTCGAAGCGTTGTTTTACGACTGACGTTGTTTAGTGCTCCTTCGCGTGCCCGGGTGTTAATGCGAAGCGTGGTGCGAAATCTTAAGTGTCAATTAGATACCCCGGGAGAGACCTAGACATGATAAATATTAATGTGCTTGTGGTAAGCTTATGTGCCTTTGATTTTGTGAAGCTATTGTTCTGTGAGAAGGCTAGATTTGATAAAATACTATAAAATGCACAGTACATTCTCAGCTTTGCTTCCATGACTGCTTCACACTGCATTGTAATGCATGTGGCGTTCTGAGCTGTCCAAATGCTTTCCCAAATAAACATGAGTGAATGAATGGACAATGCAAAGCACAGAAACAAGCACCTAAACCGTGCGAATTCTTACTCTGACCCTACTCCGACCTTAAACTTTTTTCTGTCCCGGACAGTTTCGGGCACAATGCGGCGACACTTCAGTGATCGTCGCACATTTCCACGAATGGCTGGCAGGCATCGGCTTGCTCATGACCAGACTGCGACAGATCGATGTTGCGACCATCTTCACTACCCACGCCACCTTGCTCGGCCGCTACCTGTGCGCGGCAAACGTTGACTTCTATAACAACTTGGACAAGGTCAGTTTTTTCTTGCCTCGTAGCAGCTCTGTGCGGTTTGAAACTGCTCTATTTTCCCGTCAAGAATTACGTTGTGCTGTTTCGTAACTACTTGACGATTTTTCGATCTGAGGAAAACATTCAGAACATGTGAAACGGTTAAGATATGTCCATTTACTTAGCAATGGCACAGAACCCCAAGCTCGTTCAGGAAACTCATCACAGATTTATCCAAAAACTGCGCAGCATCGTTATGGTCATTTATTTCTGCAAATGTTTCATTATAACAGGCTGGTGACAGAAAACCGTTGGAATCGTTTGTACACTGCGACGACATGATATATTTGTTTCATATTACTGCGACGACATTTATATATTACTACAACGCGTCATGCAGACCACTGGCGAACGAACGAAAAAGCTACTTTCGTTTAATTCAGCGCCTCCTTGTTTACTTGATTTGTTTTCGTGTGGAGAGTGCTGCAGTTGAAAAAAATTACGTTATTCTGTTCCTATACAAAAATGTGTTTATTACTATTGTTTACAAAAAAGTCCGTGTTGTCGTGTGCCTTGCCTTTTCCCACACTTACCCTTTTTTCAGTTTCAATGCGACACAGAAGCGGGTAATCGCCAGATCTATCACCGATATTGCATGGAACGGGCCGCCGCCCACTCTGCCCACGTCTTCACAACCGTTTCGGACATTACTTCGTTAGAGGCGCAGCACTTGCTCAAGAGAAAGCCAGGTGAGACGCTCAGTTCGTGCTTTGATCTTTGCCGTTTCAATTATCGCCCGAAAAAGCGAATGTAGTCCTAACTCGATAAAATTAGTACGTTTGCTTCAGTGTGTGCGTTAAGATTTACTTCAGACGTTTCCAGACGAAAGGGTTGAGGGCAGGCCTGTATCCAGGTTTGGGGAGCGGCAGAAAACATTTTTAGGGGGAAAATATTTTTGTCTTTGTATGTCTGAAAGAAATTTTTCTGAGCACAACAAAATTTGGGGAGTTACAAAAATTGGGGCCAACTCACCCCGAATGTTCCCCGCGTGGCTACGGGCCTCGTTGAGGGGCCTGGATAGATGTCAAAGAAATGAAAAGTGCTGCATATCATTAAAACCACGGCGTTCGGTTGCTTTCCAGGCGGCCAACAACTCCTATCAAGTGATCGTTTCCAATAAAATCGCAAGGTGAGAGACAACTCTTCGTCTGACAACGGCTTGCCACGCCCACGCCCCACCCAAGCGAACACTGTTGTTTAGGAGAAATTGTCTGTTGACCATTAGTCACCAGCAGTTGGCTCCGGGCCGCTTGGTGCGTTTCAAAATGGAACAAACTCCAACTGTAGTTTGTGGAAACGTCGAACAATTCTATGACAGCGATCAGTTCAAATTAATTTTAGGAGAGACATTGGAGCCTTGTGTCCTGCCGGGTTCTGGCAAAGCCACGCCTGTAACCTGTAGCACGACACTGTTGAAGGTTTATATACTTCAATATACTGAGTGTGCGCATGTCGGACCTTCGTTCCAGGAAATATAGACCCCTCGTTTTCATCATTACATTGGTGCCAGTGTGCTGAATTGTGAAAATTCCGCCTATTTTCTTCAGACCTAATCCTGCCCAACGGCTTGAGTATCAAGAACAGCCAGTGTCTGCACGAGTTCCAGAATCTCCACGCCGTCGCCAAACAGAAGATTCACGATTTCGTCACAGGCCATTTCTACGGGTCCGACTCTTGTTTTCGGAACACTGCTTGTGTGCAGTGTTTTTTTCTCTTGAATTAAACTGTTTAACCGGTGGAAACGTCGCCACTTGTGTTTACGCCTGAGAACGCACCATCTGCCACAACATGGGGAGAAAAGGGCGAAATGGCTGCTTCATATATTTTCAGCCCGCATACGGCGCTACGTATTTGGAATTAAGAACAAACCTGCGGGGCGCGAATGATGATGTCGCTGCATCAGCAGTAATCTGCACAATGTCGCAAAACTTTGGCAAATTAAAGTTGCAAACTCCAAACGTCAATAGTGTTCCACGGTGTTCCGCCACCTTCGTGCGTCATTTAAATATGTTGTTTCGATGGTTGCTAGGCGACCTTCGCCTTTGTAAGCTTTGGACGCTAATAATTTGTGGCTCTGGAAAGTAGCGGTGCATCGAAGACGACATTTCTCTTGAAAAGACTGACCTTGCTCAAGCGCTTCTGTTGTCAGTCGTTTAGTCAAGTAAGAAGATGCCCGCGCACTGTGCTTTAACGCCAACACGTCTTTATTTTTCAGACATTTCGATTTTTCCTTGGACAAGACCTTGTACATGTTCATCGCCGGTCGTTACGAATATAGCAACAAAGGCGCCGACATGTTCATCGAATGCCTGAGTCGTTTGAACCACAGACTGAAGGTCAGTCGCTGCTGGCTGCCGTGTGCTTGCCTGGCAGAAGCTGCCTGAAGTTTGCAGCCTGCACGTCGGCGCAGTTGCATTTTCTCAAAACTCTTCACTATTGCGTCACAGATGACCAACAGTGACGTGACAGTCGTTGCGTTCCTGATCTTTCCGGCGGCGACGAACAACTTCAACGTGGAAAGCTTGAAAGGTCAGGCAGTGGTCAAGCAACTGCAGGAGACCGTCGATTCGATCAAAGACAACATCGGACGCAAAGTCCTTGATCGTTGTTTGAGGTGACAGCACAGATTTCGCATCTGTCGTTATTCGAAGCCGGCGTTTTTCAACGTTTTTACCCGTCTACGTACCTCCGAGAAACTATAGGCGGGTTGTACACCTTCGCAAAGTTTGCCAAAGAAACCTGCACTGCAGGGGCGCAACCAACTGCAGTCGTTTGCAAACGTGCTGCTGCGATTAAACCACATTCGTGACAACTGCTGTCAATTCTCCAAACAGCGAGCCGCTTACCGGTTTTCACTGCCGATTGATCAGTTGTACAAATGATTACGCATGACTTATATCGGTGGTCAACGAACTGTGACCAGTGATGTCACGTGCGATGGACCTGGACGGTTGTTCGAAACAGCAGGGAGGCGCACCAAAATAGCCATCCGAGCCAAAATAATGGCCCTCGGGTATCAAAAGTATCGGTGTGTTAACGATATTAACTAGCACCGAATAAGACGCAAAAAAGTCGGATTTAAACTGTTTTCTTAATTGAAAAGTCAAGAAAAAGCGTTCTACGTTGTGAGGCACACTGAGCGAACAGTCAACTCGCCAAGGTACCTGCGACAATAAAGTGTCCTGCAAGTACAACAAGCTTACCGACCAGTGATGTATATCAATAAGGTTGGGATTTGTTAATATGAGCTTCGACGATTAGACCGCGTTGTTCAACTCTATCCGGCTTTATTGCGACACTCCCACGATCTGCAGTGATTATTGTCTTTCATCAAAGCTTGAAACATTTGTCGCTCATCGCGGTTTCAGTTTATACCTGTCATAGATCCGTTCTAAACAGTTTACACCTTTCATAGATCCGTTCTAAACAGCAACAAACACGCGCAAGCAGCAAACGCGTCAGACCTTCAAAGGTGTGACGATCAGAAAACAAAGCCTATTATTCGGATCACCAAATAGTGACATTGTTCCCTTGTTATGTTTGTTCGTCACAATGGGCTGGCACTGGCTATTTCACTTGGTCGTTCATGGTGGGACTGCGCAGTTCCAATTTCTTCCAGATGCGACTTGCTCAAAACACTGTGGCCTGTTTTTCGATCTTCAGCCGAAGCAATCACGCGCGTTGCAAGTTTTCTTCCAAGGAAACGCGTTGTAGTTGTCACGCGGCGTGACGCACCAGGCCCGCAGACAGTTAAATGCGCGTGACAATGTTCGAAGCGGGCCACAGCAACTGCAAAGTTAAACTGTTCTTTTTGCCACTCATCTTGTTGCGTGGCATTTGCTACCAGGTTTCAAATCAAGCAGATCAATTCGATCTTGTGGAGATTAGTTTATTTTTTTTGGCTTTGCTGACGTTTCGCCCACCTATTCAAATGGACTTCCTCAGGGCAATGTTTTTTAACCACGTATAACATGCAACTTACTAATAACAAGAAACAATGAGCAGTATGACGTACAAAGACAAAAAACGCAAAACCGACCAACGCGTTATAGGAAATAAATGGCAGTATGCGACAGTGAACATTGAAGTTAAGAAGTGTACTGTAAAATGAAAACGCCAAGAGGTGTTCAATGTATAACAACGCAGTAAAATAGCGTAAAACCTGCGCAGAAAATGCGCAAAATGTGACTACTATGCTTAAGTAGGTTGACGAAAAGACGGCTAACAATAAAAAAGTGATCGCCAGAAGAACGAATTTATCGGCGCGGCACTCGAACTGTTGCAGCCATCAAAGTGACAACTGATCAGTCGCAACACGGCGCCTCAGACTGAAAACACGCCCTCACCATGTGTTGGATTTACTGGTGACAGATTCTCGTTTGATTTCTCCAAGCCGGCAGCCGACGTGGCCCACAAGGGTTGCAGTGTAACAAGCAACGCCGAAGATGTTTTCTCGACCTTAAGCTGCTGCATTCGTGGTCTGATCGTACTCGCATGTTGCGATTATAGCTTCAACTAGTCGTGCTGCATGCTCTCAACCAGTCGCATTGCTCTTAACTTGTTAGGAAATTTTTGTTTATAGGAAAAGAAAACAATAGTTGGAAATGTCATGTTGAGATAATGCTCTTGAGCTGATCAGAAACAAAGTCACCTGGCGTAAATAGAAGTGTTTGTTTTCCTGTGACGGGTTTCTTTGATTCTCCACAAGAGTTATCGCCAGAATTGCAACTAGGTGTCCTTGATTAAGCAAAGGTTTGGGGTGTTGCCCAAGTAAAAGTCGTAAAGATTTGGAGTGTTGCCCAAGTAAAAGTTGTAAAGATTTGGGAGCGTTGCCCAAGTAAAAGTTGAAACGAAATGCAAACAATTGTGACGACACACAGGAACGCACACGCATCCAAAATTAAATGAAGAAATTCCACAGCGCTAAGATCTTGCCATGTTTTGATACCCCTGAAAATGCGGTTACTNATAACCGGGCCCTCCGAATGTGGCCGACTGTACTAATCGCAGAAGGTTTGGTTGATTGTGCGGTGCTTCGNGCTGGGAANTTAGTGAATTCAGCACGACGACNCGACTGGGAAATTTAGCTGTAATTATGACGGAATCATTGCAATTGTGACGGAATGATGTCGNAACGCTATGACGCAGGGGAAAGATGCCATCGAACGACGAACTACTCGAGCGCGACGACCTGATCAAGTTAAAACGATGCATGTTCGCCAACCAGTCCGACTCCCTCCCACCGATTGTGACGCACAACATGATGGACGACGGCAAGGACCCCAGTAAGCGCGCGATCTTGTAATTGCTGGTTGGCCTATCGCTCGAGCTCGAGCGCCTGATTGAGGAGCAGCTTCCGGGCGAGACACGGCGAAAAGTTTGTTGGGGAGGCTGTAGTGCATATGGAATGAGACAGGCGTACAACGGTAGCAGCCAATTGATTTGCCTTGACAGTTTTATAATTGCCTGCAGGTTAAGTGTGCCAAGGACACAACCAGCTGAAATTTTGACGGGAGGGGGCTAAACAATTGTAACTTCTTGTTGTATCTAACAGCTAAAAACTCCTTGGGGTTTTCACAATGTTTTTGAAAATTTCGGCGTGGGGGCAAGTGCCTGGTTGCCTCCCCCTGGTTGCGGATCTGACGTGTGCCATATAGACCACCCCACTTTTCACTTTACCCACTCTCCCCGCTTCCCGCGTTTTTGTATTTTACCCAACCTACCCCACTGTACATTTCACCCCATCACCCCGTTTTGCTTCGCGTCCCGCTGACCCCACCCCCACTATCCATAAGCGGGCTTCTGTAGCAGAGCGTAAGCAACTCACCCTGCGTGCGACCCCAGCAGTTCGATCTTCAGTCGCAAAGCAACCTGCATTCTTTGCAACGTGGCTCACCTTCTCTGTGTGTGGCAAACCACTGACTTCTGCCACATTGATTGGAGAAAACATGCTTGCGTCATCTTTCGCCTCGCGCTCACTCCCCGGCGCCAATTTATAACCTAACACGCATTGAATGCACCCGCGTGTAACTCGGTCCCGGTACTGAATCGCCCCATGAAATATCGGATCTTCTTTTTACAGTAATATAAGAAACAGTTGATTTGCGCGTTCTGCGGCTAGCTGTGGTTGGCATTATTTTTATCGGCTGTTCTGAGTTGAAACTCTGACGTATTCAGCCACGATAATATGCCAGAGTTTGCTATATAGCTTGGCACAGGAATAAACATGTCTCTGAAAGTTTTGTACATGGCATTGTGTAACATTAATATGGCATTGTGTAACATTAATATGGCGTTATTTAACATTAATATGGCGTTGTTTAACATTAATATGGCGTTGTTTAACATTAATATGGCGTTGTTTAACATTAATATGGCATTGTTCAACATTAATATGGCATTGTTTAACATTAACAGAGCATTGTTTAACATTAATAATGCACTGTTTCACATTAAAATGGCATTGTTTCACATTAATATGGCATTGTTTAACATTATGTCATTGTTTGACGTTAATTTCAATGTTGTGGAAGTGTTTGGCGCAATCCGTTCGTTCTCTTCAATTTCTTGAAACACATTTGAAAACACTTACCGGAAAAAAATGAATAATTTAGTTTTGTGCAAATCGTCTGTTTTTTCTTTTGATTTCAGGCTTTTTGCGTTAGTGTTCCAGGGGGTGAAGGCGATGCGCTGCCCTCCCTTCTTGTGCTTGTATGTAGATCACGAGGCAATCAACGTGGGGTCGAAAACGGGACAGCGACGATTTTCCTGTGCTTGTTTGTTTATGACATAAAAAAGCACGTTGTCGCCGCTGCCATCGCCCAATTTCCCCCCGCCCTTTTGTCTCACGCAGTTCTGAAACAAATTCGTGCCGTGAAACTGTTCAACAGCAAGTACGACCGCGTCAAAATCATCTTTCACCCCGAATTCCTGTCCCAGACGTCCCCTCTCCTGTCGCTCGACTACGACGAGTTCGTGCGCGGGTGTCACCTCGGGGTATTCCCCTCGTACTACGAGCCGTGGGGCTACACACCAGGTTGGTTGAATTGGAATCGCTCTCTTTCTTGTTTTGCCCCTTTTTTGTCGTGTAATCTTGAGAGATAATTTAATGTGTGTTTGCTGTCATCAGACAACAGTCGTAAAAACCTGGCGTTTCCGTTTGTTAAATAAAGGCTGTGTTGTTCGTGACTTGCTATTACGACCATGGCGCAACCCGCCAAGGCATAATGTATTACAGTAGTTGGTTTCAGTTCAGCTTCGTATTTGACACAAACCGATATCATCGTCACGAGCAGTTTCAAAGACACCAAGTTCAGGGAGCGTGACGTAAAAGCTGTACTGTTACGAACAACGCAAAAACCGCCGATGTAGATTAACAACCTGTTCTTCATCAGGGTCTAATTGCAGTGACAGGCAAGTTGCAACAACTCCAGTGTAATCGTTGGTAACTGGCCCAACGACGTCATCCACCGTTGGGGCGTAATTTTCACACCTCGCCACTGAAGCGCATCGACCAGCTCCTCGCAAACTCTCTCGCGCGTGCATATTCTTCAACGCCTTCGCGCGCGTCCATTTTCTTGGCACGCGTGCATTTTCGTTTTCTCGCGTGGATCTTTTTAAACACGGTCGCGCGTGCATTTTCTGAAAAACCATCGCGCGTGCGATTTTTCAAAGGCCCTCGCGCGTGCCTCTTGTTAAGTGCCCTTCTCGAGCGTGCATTTTCTTAAACGTCCTCGCGCGCTTTTTCTTAAACGTCCTCGCGCGTGCATTTTATTTTTCCGACAGCCGAGTGCACTGTGAAAGGGATACCGAGCGTGACAACGAACCTGAGCGGCTTCGGCTGCTTCATGCAGAGCCACCTGAGCGATCCCGAAGCGTATGGCATCTACATCGTCGACCGGAGGTTCAAGGGTGGTGACGAATCGTGCAATCAATTGACTGACGTGAGTGCTGCGGTTTGACGGGATGCGAGGTGGTGTCTGTTGCCGCTGTGCGCTTTACCTGTATAGCGGCGGCTTGCAAGGTGCAAGAAATCGGATTGGTTCAAGCGTCAACTGAAAGTGACTCCCCTGTACGCGCTGGTGTTATGACGTGAAGAAGTGATTGTTTGAAAGCTCACGTAACAATAGTTTCTACCAAGTGCGATAACAAAGCTAACGCATCGTTTGTTTGATGCAGTCTTGCACCAAACGCCCCGAGTTTGTGTCTCGGCGAACTAAAGTAGATCAACGTCATTACCGTTTACGCAATCACCAGGATTTTTAGAACAGCGGTTCGTAACTTTTCCAATCCCGAGTACCCCTATTTTCTAAACATATTGGCCCGGGGATCCCTCACCTTCGCAACCTGCGAAGGGGGTGCATGATGACGTGATAAGGCGGATAAGCTGTTTACTTTTGGAACTCCAATTAATTAAAAAAAATCCATTTGTGAAAGCACAACACAAGCGGTTCGTGGAACATCACAACAATTTGTAGGCACCTGCCACGAACGGTTATGTCGTTAGTCAAGGGGGTGGTCGATGTTTGTACGTCTGAGGGGTGAAGGAAAGCAGTTTGGCATTTCTCCTGGGGACCCCTAGATTTTTCACTGGGGACCCCGTTAAACTGCTTCAGCATCAAACTGTTTTTCAACAGTTTTTTTGTTTTTTTTCATCAAACGGTTTTTAACAGTTTTTTTTGTGTTGAAAGTTTCACTTTGCCTGTTGCCAGAATGCCCGAATGTGTGCAGTCTAGAAAATTGCTGCTTTTCAAACTACGCAAACATACTTGTGCTTTGTCAAAGGGCAGGTGAGCATTCGCGCGGTGTATTGTTACGTGTGTACCCCCCTGTTCTTTGTCAAGACTTTTGCCCGGTGGTACCGATTGAGGATCTACCTGCGGACAACGCGCTCTTGCAAAGCCTATAGCACGAAACCTTTGCAAGATACTTTTCTTATTTTGTGTCAACGGTTCCTCGCTGTGAAGAGCAGAAAATAAGAATCGGCACAAAACCGGTCGCCGGGCACCAAAAAATCGCTTACGTCACGTTTGTCCTTCGTTCCTGAATAGGAAACTTTTCGCGCTCTTGTTTTTTTTGTGACGTCACTCTGCCCATTCATCATCGGCTCCCACCGGACTGGTCCTCTCGTTGCTGGGCTTGCGGTGTTTCCTTCACAGCGCCTCATGCTTCTAAATACCTGATCAAGTACCTCGTTATCGTTGCTCAGCAACGAAGGTTTACATCCACGAGGAATCGAGAATGCATTGGTATATATTTGCCAGCGATCTGGTTGAAGTGGACAAGTGATGCTGTTATAATCCAAGGGCATCTTTTTTTTCAAAAAAGCACTTTCAAGCACATTGTCGTTTTGCGCGCGCAGCCCGTGTTCATGAACACTCTCAACGCGTTGCATCTGCTTTTCAAGTGCGCAGCGCTTCTTATATTGTGCAGAAAGGGGTGCGCGCTATCCAGAATGCGAGGGAAAGAAGTTGAGAAATGAAAAGCCTATAGCTGATAAAACCGCATGCAAGCCACAAGACCATAGACGCACAGTAAAGCTTACTTACGAAATGTACGTACAAAGCATGCGTTATTGCTATTTGAACGAAGCGATTTGAAATACGTTTTGCTGTGAGAAAGAGTTTTTTGTCCAGCATCCGGGCTCCTCGTTAACATCCGGGTTCCCTTCAGGTTCGCTTCTTTGCATTGCTTTGCATTCCCTGCTTGGTTGGTCGGCCCAATATACAGCTCGACAGACGACTGTGCATTCGGTGCAAATGGTCGTTTCCTATCCGAGGCACTTCCTTCCTTTGTGTCATGCCCATCGTCCGATGACTGCATCCACTGTGAGGTGTTCGGCTCCGTGTCTTGCGCATTCTGCACTGACTGAGTGCTGTCCGTGCTGGCGCTTGTTTGCTTGTCCAGCACATTTTTGACTGGCTGATTGCTATCCGATGCGCTTGCTGCCGTCTTCTGCACATTTTCGGGCGGTTGATTGTGTTCTGGAATCTCTACTTCTCTGCCGCGCCGCAAAGCTTCAACAAACGCATCGCAAACGCGTTTGTTCCCGCTCACGAAGCACGCAAATCTTAGCTCAGCACAAACCTCGCATCCATCGTCACGTTTTTCTTGGAATGCGAGAAATTCTAAGATTTCATTGACTGGCTTGATCGCTTCGATTTTCCAAACCTTTAATTCGGTTATTACGGGAAAGTCTTCTCCGTAGGTCGTTGCAAACCCCTCCGGGGAAATACCCCGCGGCGTCTTCGCGTCGTGAAACCAGTTTTCCCCCTCGCTGTCGGGATTGTTCAGGCTTGGTGTTTCTGCCGCTTCGATGCTGGTCTCGCCGAAGCTGATCAGGACCAGCTGGAAAGCGACCGCCATCCATTGAAAGTACTCCGTTGCGTCGTCGTAGCTTCCTTCATCGCTGACGCCGTCTTCCAGGAATATCGCACTTTTGAAACCGGATTCAGGAGTCACTTCGTTGTGGGCGAGACCACCCCCCACCCCTACCACAGCATATTGCCACGGGGGGGCGCCGAGGGTTTCGATGCAGGAGTCCATTACCTTGTGCATTATGTTCTTGTAGCTCTCTGTTATTTTGTCCTGAAGCTCCTGATCTTCCGACCCTGTCTCCTGTTGCGACGCGCTTTGGACATTGTCTCCGCGCTTCCGCACCGAACTTCTCATGTCTTTGACGAGTTGGAAAAGTTCTGAAGCTCGTCCGACCAAGTCAGCTTCGCTCGTGTCGCGGTTGGCAAGTTCTAGAACGTGACTGCACAACTCTTTCAGATCCGCTTCGACCTCGTTCAGGTTTTCAGGCCTCCTTACACGCGACGCGTTGAACAACACTGCACTTCTGATCAGCGCTTTTTTGTCAGGACTTCGCATGCGATAGGCCTTGCCAAGTTCGTGAATGATTTGAGCAGATTTCTGCTCTCTTTCTTGCATTTTTCCCATTTTGTTCTTCTTGCAATGCACCCTGAGGCACTTGGTTTCTGTTTTCTCCCATTTCTCAACAAGCTCCAACAGGAACGGTCCAGGCGCGCCCGAAGGCTCCATTCTTTTATTTGATGATCGGTCGCAGCTTTTCGCGAGCGGCCTCTGCTTTCCAGTGCAGCAGAAATTATTGCTAAAACCTGTGATGTCGATGAAATGTTAGATGTCAGTTGGGAGGATGTTTTCTGTTCGCTTAGTTGGCGCCCAAAACGTTTTTATAGGTCTGTGATGTCACTATAGGAGTTGCTGCAAGTTTTTCCCAAAGCTTCTTTGTTTCCTTAAAACAACTTTCTGTGCATCTTATTATAAGTAGGAAACATATGTACACGCCAACCACAGTAATCTTCTGCAACTCATCTTGAAACATTCAGGGAACAAAGAAGGTATTGGCAATGGTATTCTTTTCAAACTTCAGAGACTTTTCTTGATGTCAAACTCAGGCGGGCAGTGGACCTGTCCACCGTCTCCGGCCATTTGCAATCCGGTGTACTTGAATACGGAACATGCAAGTAAACAACTTTGGAAAGCACAACTAAGGACAACAATGAAACACCACTTTTCCTTGCAAGACGTATTGGAAATCAGCACACACCTTTAAACGAAATTTGTCACTCAGGCCAAATTTGCGAAATTCAAGACGTTTGGAGATACAGCAGGGTTTTTTTTAAGGAAAATGTGAGGTACCCAGTATGGACCTGTAGGGACCCGATTTCTCTTGATTCTAGGGACCCTATGATAATTTTCTCTGATTGTAGGGACCCGATTTTCAATTCTAGGGCCCCGAATCGGGTCCCTAAAACACCTCAAAAAAAAACCTGAGCTACAGTCACAGAAAATATGAAACTATTCAATGAAAAAATGTAATTCCACGTATACAAGAATAGCTGCTACTATTCCACCAGAAAATTGACATTTGCCAAAAGCAGTAAAATGTATTGCAGGGGTTTGTATTGAAAGTTGAGTTTCGGGCGTTGTTTTGCAATTGCATGAAACTCAACTTTGAGAGAAGTCAAAGCTTGGAATACCACAGCGGGAAAACTGTAACTTCGCAACTTTCACCAAATAAAATGTCTTTGACGATTTATTTCATCCTCACCCACTTTTATTTGCCCTTGTGTTATTAACTGAAATATGGCGTCTTACTACATCGCTGTTGTAGAAATCGACTGCAGCAAACAGGTTGTCAAGGAGTGTTGGAAAGTTTAATCTCTCCTAACCGCATGGCCCCTCAATTGCGCTAAACAGTTGTTTGAGATGAATTCTTTCTGTTGTTTTCAAATCTCCTGCAAGACAATCTCACAACGTCGTCCTTATAAAACCTTATATACTGTGAAGTGAACCTGCCTGCAAACGTCATGTGGCAAGTTGGCAACTTTCTGCCATATCCGGAAGTTCCACTAACGACTTAAATTTCAGCGTATGGTCACTTGATGCAGTTAACTGCAATGCGCAGCCATCAGCAGGTTGACTTTCCCCTTTCCAGAGGGAGCACGCGCTCAACCGACTTCGTTTTCTAGCAACTGTTTGCATCTTGGAGTTTATTTTCATACGTTCCATGGTTAGACCCACGGCCCGGGTCATCGCCACATGGGGTCTTTATCGTCTGGATCTTTTTCACCAACGAAATGGTTGCCACGTTTACTCTTTATTTTTCGACGCCTAAAACTTTTCTTGACTCTTAACCAGGTCCCAAAACGGTTTGCTGCACGTGTTTTTCTGTTTTCTGCAAGTTATAAACTACGTCGACACCTCCTATAGCTTTAATTTTGCCTTTTTAGCAAACCATTCACCATTTGCCTTCGATCTGTATTTTTTGCGCTGTTAACTTCCTGCCCGGTCTTTCCCATGACAGGTTTCTTCTTAAAGTCCTTTCGGTTTGAGAAAGAAAATACGAAAAATTCCGTCTGAAAAACAAAAACAAACAAACCAGGACGGGGTATTTAGTTACTCAAAAAAATAGAGTGACGCAACGTTTTCCCGCATGTTTCTCCTATTTTTGTTTTTTTTACCACAAAATAATTGTTGCCAAGTCTCCTCGTTAGGTTTTTGTGTCGGTCGGTGATCGATTTTCTTAAATCGATTTATTAGATGCTTTAACATCTATCTGCAGTAGTTCATTTTCGTTTAGCGACAGATTTGGGATAGTTTTGAAAACGCCCGCGGTTTTTCATTTATTTAAGTCATTTGTGGTTGTTCACCGCTTCAGCGTGTTGTCTTGTTAACATGGTGTGTCTGACTGCGATGGGCATGACACGCCAACGTGCAACTGGTGATTGTGGGTAACCTAGAACCATTCAGTCGACATTATTACCAAGCCCACTTTACCCGGACTGGCAACCAGTGGCAGGACACTAGTTATGGACCAAGAAGTCTCTTTCTCAAAGGCAGACTGAGCTCTTCTGGCGTACAACGCACCCCCAGTGTACGTATGGCAACCAATAGACAGGTGGGAAATATTGCTTTTGTACTCGGGCAAGCCCTGAAGCTGAACCTGGCTCCAATGTACTGGAGGCACGCTTCTCATTGGGAATATCTCAGGGATGTTAAGTCTGGTCTAGCAATGAATGCGCGGCTCTGTGTTATCCTAACCCTTGACCAGTATAAAGTTGCGATTTCTTTAAGCGGTAATCCTCTATTGCAGAGGTTGTGCCTAAGAAGGACCTTCTTTGGCGTGATGGACATCCACATGTATTGTCCTTGTGTATTTTCTTGGCGGTGGGGAGTGCGTTTATCGCCATATGGAGGGTTTTCTTAATTCTTCACAGGCAGAGTCGAAAATTAATGGCGTTTTTTTGAGACTCGGCTGTTGCAAATAAAGTGACCCCTCCCTCCGGCAAAATATACACTGCTCCTTTTAATTGGACATGACCAGAAACAGTTCCTTTTGTCGGTTTCACCTCTGTTTTCTTGAAACAACTTCGCAAAACTCATTGTATCCAATGTGTTGCTGCATCGCATATTTCGCTGCATTTTTTCAGTACCTCTACCACTTTTGCCGGATGACGCGTCGGGAGAGGATCATTCAGAGAAATCGAACCGAACGACTCAGCGAGTTGTTGGATTGGTCCAGGCTCGGAATGGTATGCTTCAATGATTACCTGGTCACGGCTGACTTCATGTCCAGCTGCTTCCGTTGACATTTAACCCCGTGACGTTCGCAGGACGTTTCCGCCAGTACTGAGTGTGAAACCACCGACTGATGCTTGCATTGCGTTTTGTGATATGCGGCCTGTTTTTGTTCAACAATTTGTAACAAAGTGACGGTAATAAAGCGCATTGTTACCCGGCGCTTCGTCATAGAGGATGTAAGAGAATCTGCCGTGCAACAACACAGGTATTCGTGTGACTCTTGTTTCAAATGAACCCAAGCAATGAAGTATGGGGTCGTCCATAAATGACGTCACACCCTAACGGGGGAAGGGGTCACCAGATTTGTGACAAGGGGTGAGGGGGGGAGTCAGTAGTTTTGTGATGTCACACGAGTCGTTTTGAAATGTTTCTATTCCATTTACAATAGTTTTCTGTTGCAACGAATGAGGAAATTTT
>JGI24159J19872_10006188_pt1 | contig 15548 bp, 10 predicted proteins | sample Ectturendosymbi4_FD_19872 | JGI IMG/M metagenome (IMG submission 19872) | reverse complement strand
TGCATCGTCAGCAATGTTTCCTCTAAGGGGCGCAAATACTCAGGACCACCAGAACTGTGCGCAGTGAAATCTCATTCTCGCGCACTTGCAACATTCTAAAGCAATGGAAAAGCACGCACGCAAACAAGAAGCTATTTGAATGCAATGTTATTTTTTTCGTATTTTGATAAGATGGTATATTTATTGTATAATCCACGAAGTTCGTAAGTCATTGAAAACTCCACTTGCTCATTCCTAAAATAATCATGCTCACTAAAACAAATATTTGCTCAGTGCAAAATTATCTTAGAGGGAACACTGATCGTCAGCAATTTGAAAATGATAAACAAAATGTCGACGTTGCCCCCCTTGGAAAAATTTCTGCGGACGCCCATGAATGTTCGTGCTTTCTCACTTTCGCTTTTTGTTACTTTCGTACTTTCACTCATTACGAATTGTTTGTTTCTTCCATTCTCTTAATATCGGTTTCAAAAATAAACAGAATCAACCCGCTCCTTGTTATTATTTGAACAAAATTACCTGCAGTAACAAATGTTATACACAAATTGCAATGGGTGTTGTTGCGGACTATTCCAAACGACAATTAAAAGCTGTAAGGATCCCCATTAGAAGAGCACAGCTTTCAGGACACTGAAACTATACCCAAACAGCCATTACAAATAATTGCAAAAGGTATGCACTAGAGACGAGTTTTGATTTACAGAAGGATGTGATGCTGGGGCGCAACCAGCTCCAGTTCGGGGGCGGCAATTTTCATGAACTTTCATTTGATGACGCCATCGTGCTTATTCAACCGTGGTACAACTTATTCGCAAACGGTCACAGATATGTTCTTTTCGCAACATTTCNGAAATTGAGAACTTTTCAGTCTTATTCAGGCCCGTAACTAGGGGGCGAAGCCCACTCTAAAAATTTTTTCGCCCCGTTGGAAAAATGTGTTGGAAGTAGTTTGAAAATTTGGGCCCCTCCCGGAAAACTCTTCCCCCCTTCTGGTGTCCCAAGCTGGTTACGGGCCTGCTTTCAATTAAGATGCAGACCGAACGATTAGGACAGAGTAAAAATTAGTAGCCTAATACAAACACCTGGTTCCGCATTCCACTAGTGCAGTCATGGCTTTATTGTGTCAGATGTATAGGCTACAATAAACCTGCCTAAGTTTTCGTCTTGTTTTAGAAATTTCATCAAATCGTTTATCAAGGTTTTTGAAATTCAGTTGAATATATTTGGTGTGAGAGAATTTCTGCAGACGATACTGCGAGTGGTGAAGCTGTCAGATACAAGAGACTTTTGTGAGGATGTATTTAATCAATGTAGCTACTGTTTTAACTGTAAATACTATACTTCGTTTGCCAACTGAAATACTCTTGAATGTTATGCAGCAGGAACAGGGCCCTTGTGAGGAATAAAATGTGCTGGTGCGAGAGCTGTTTTCGGCCCCCTTATAAATTATAACAAATTAAGAGCTTCACTAGTTTTTCAATACTATGACTAGAAAATGATATGCTTTGTTTGGTATGTTACATCATAAACATTTACCAATGTTATTACTAAATTTCAAAAAGTGTCAGGCTGATTTCAAATAATGCACATAACATACAGTTGCTTTGCGAATTACGCAATTATACATCAAATTGAACATTAATAGTAGGCTGCAGTAATTCTCACTAGCAAAGCAAATGTAATACTTCTTTAAACCTAATAGAGTAATAGAAGGACACGAAGAATTTCGGTACTGGCTTTGTCATGGATTCTAACAGTTTTTGAAAATTTTACTTGATCTGCTCTCGCGATGCCAATTCAGGGTTGCGGAGCGGCAAGGAATGGGAGGCCTTTTGGTGGAGTCGGATTCCTAACGACACTAGGGGTCGGAGTCGGATATTTTGTCCGACCCCGACTCTGGAAGTCCAATTGGATCACTTTTACATCACACTCCTAAGTTGGGAATTCCTGTTGAATCGGTACAATTTCTTATGAAACTTTTGTTGAAACAGATAAGTCTTACTGTTTACCGCGATTTCCACTGAGTGTAAATCGCTACAAAATTCTTGGCCGCCAAATTTAATTCACTTTATGTTAAGGAGTCGGAATTTTTGAAAAGGTCGGAGTTGGAGTCAGACATTTTACCTCCAANTCCACAACCCTGGATGCCATACTTGAATGATGGCCTCTATTAGCTTGGTCATGGTGGTGCAATCGAATTTTTGTAACCTGGATTTTCTTACTGATCACAAATTCTCAATTGGGTTAATATCCGGCGAGTTTCCAGGCCAATCTATCACATTTAATTTTGCTTCCTGAAAATTGTCTTCATTTTTTCAGATGGAAGACGCGGGACAATGTCCTGGAATTTTCCTCCACCATCTGGAAATACCTTTCTCATATCTTGAATGGCTTTTCTCTTAATTACATCATTGTATTTATATAAACTCATCATACCCTCAATTTGCATAAGTGAAGCTATCAATGTATTTGTATAAATTCATCATACCCTCAATTGGCATAAGTGAAGCTACTACTGAAAAACTAAAACTAACTCAGAACATCGTTTTGAGTTCCTTTCTTAGCTCAGGACTTAATTGCTCACGATTCCTGATCCTAATAAATCTTCTGTTTTCCTCGAACAAAAAATGACTTTCATCTGAAAACAGCACTCTTTCCGGTTTTCTACAGTCCAATATTTAGGCTATTTTTGCACATTCTTAGCTTTTTTGCCAGCCTCCGGTGGGCGGCGTCACACTGTACTTGAACTTCTTTAACCTCAGCATGCACCAAATCCTTCTGTAAATCAAAACTCGTCTTCTTACCACACCTTTGCAATGGCTGTTTGGGTATAATTTCAGTGTTACGAAAGCGTAACAATGCAACTCTGCTTCCTAGGTGTGGCATCTGCCATTATTAAAAATCGCAGAAATTCCAACATGCACAACTCTCAACTAGGGGTCGGTATTAGACTTTAGGGCCAGAGTAAAAATCACAAAAAGCTGCCCAAAAATATTGTGCAATTTGTGATATGTCATTTGTACAATATATGGTCTTGAAAAAGGGCCCATTGCCCTTATATTGTTCACGTTACCTCAAAAAATGTGCCCTGTATTTTTCACCTGCTACACAAAAATTTTAGTTGGTGAAAGCAATTCAAATTTTTCATTTTGTGTGAAAATTTGCTTCTGCGTGAAAGTCCATTACACATTTTAAATTGTTTGAAGTTAGTTAATTTTACGTTGTTCTTTGTCTACACATTAAAGTTGTTAAAGGGGCCCCTTTGGCACATATCTTTGTTTTATTTTGAAAAAAATATGACTTTCGCCAGAGCTTGTGGCTTCAGAGTGGTTCAACAGCTTTTAAACAAAACAATGCAAAAACTAAGTGCGAAAGTCTCAAAGAGGGGCTCCGCGACATCTCTGAAAGAAGGGGGCCCCGAGACGACAGCCTCGTTCACTTTCCCTAATATCCACCCCTGCTCTCAACTACATAAAAAAGAAAAAACTGGCTTCATTCTATAACACTACTGAGCTGATTAAAGTCCCATATAAAGTCATAAAAATATTTTTCGATGATTCCGTCATGTTACGCATTACATAGTGCGTTGGGCTGACAATGAAGCAGCAGCAATTGAGATAATCCCAACCACACATCAGAAGAAATGGTGATGCATTGTATATCGACTAAAACCACAATTTTAGCCAATTAATTTGCACAAGATTGCATGAATAAAGTTATAACAATAAAAACTTTGTGCATAATTGTCCTTTGCCATTTTGAACATTGAGGTCATGGGCCCCCAGACTCTTGTGGGACCCAGAGCGGCGCATTGGCTGCACCTCTCTCTCGTGGGGCCTGAGCAGGAATGCAACTTTAACTTTATTACGAATGGTTGGGCCAGGCTCGCCACCAGACGTGGGTGGCTCTAGCCACTTTTGCTAGGACTACCTAAACAACACGTAATAACTTTGAGGCTCTTGTGAATTTTGAATTTCCCTTGCAACGTTAGAGCTTGGCTGTGAAACCCCAGCAACGGTTAAGCACTGAACATAAAAGCAAAAATGCTTAAATAGTTGCCTACAGCAATCCCAGGCAAACGTAAAGCTAACACAATATGAACATATGAGTAGGCTATCCTATTTCTGTCACTAGGCATAGTCTACTGGGTGCAAACTTTGCTCCACAGGTGTGATAGCAATGTAGTATTTATCGTTGACGTTTCAAGAGTGTATGCAACCTCTTCCTCAGAAGATGGCAAGAAACAAAATCAAAGCGTACACACACACTGCATTTCTGAAAATGTTCAGAGTGGTACGAGAAAAAAGGATAAACAATGCCTTAGAAGTAGGCTACCAACATTTTAAACGATCTCCCAATTTCAACATGTTTGTGGTTGAATACCAATCATTTACAAGATTTTCGATCAGATGGCTCAAGATATATCTTGTAATGAGATGATTAACCAGTAAGGCAAAGTAATATTTAAATAAAACTTTTCTTAAAAATGATTAGAATACAAAATTTAAACTTCATTATTTGAAAGTTTCTTCAAATGTCAAAATTGCTATGCAATGTTTTGAAAATTTCAGGGGGGTGCAAATGCCCCAAATTCCCCCCCCTCTGGTTGCGCGCCTGTGATGCATGATGTAGTTCACATAAGCTCAAGTACAGTAAGACGACGCCTACTGCAGACTGGCAGAAAGGCTAAGAAACCGCTGAAAAGGCAGATTCTTACTCAAAAACTCAAAACAAAAATAGGAATGTGCAGAAAAATAACTATTGCACTGTAGAAGATTATGTAATTGCAAGAAAAGTCATTCCATATTTGAGAAGAGCATTTCCTGATGGTGGAAGAAAATTCCATAAGGACATTGCCCCGTGCCTTTCATCTAAAGAAGTGAGGACGATTTTCAGGAAACAAAATTAAAGTAGGTCTGCAGTTATGTTAGATTTGCCTGAAAACTCGCCAGATCCTAAATCCCATTGCGAATTAGTGATCTATAACAAAATCTGGGTTACAACAAGTGTATAACACCAGTACTTCTTAACCTTTTTCGATTTCGTTCACCCCAGCCATCAATTTCTGCATTCCCATTCACCCTATTGTGAATGTATGGCCGATGTAACAATAATTGTAGCAAGCACATCGAAAGTTCATTGTTACTATAGAACACGGTGTTTGCTCTAATTTATCAATGACACGCTTTCCGCCATGCAGCAAACTGGCTAACGATCTTCAATTATGGTTTGATTACAGACTCAGCTTCTCAAAATTTTTTTTCCTTTCATCAGCAGAAGCGCTGTTTGAAGAGGAAAGTAGAAGAGGCTTTTTCTAGCAGAGACATTTTCGACTGATGAATGGAGGGAAATTTGCTGTTTGCACAAATATTCGTGCTGTTGCTTGAAAAATTGCAAGGATATGTTCTGACAAACGCCGTGTTTGTTTTGGAAATGACTCCGCAGTTTTGAACGAGCTAAGTGGTTGCTATTTTTAAAACACCAAGACATGCATTTAGCAGACGTCTCGTAGCTCAATTTTTCACCTCTAGGAAGAAAAACCCCGTACTTGATGCACTGTATATTCATCATTCGTCTTTCGCCTTTTAATTTTTGAAGGGAACTTATTCTTGACAATAACTTTCTTTTTGAAACACGATTCTTTAAACTGCGAAGTTTATGAAGCTGGGGTGTCCTGATCGATTTCATCTACTTATTTACATATGTACGTATTCCGTAGACAATCTGCAGGTATTACCTAAGATATAAAGGCATATCAGATGTTGGAATGAATGCCAAACTGGTAACAAACAACTATCACAAAAAGGCTACTCCTCCACTTCGACTGATATACCTACTGTATTTTGATGAGTGTTCAGGTGTCTGATTTTCACTCGAGATTGAGAATGAAACTTTCGAAAGTACTGCGATTCAAGCAGATAACCTTTGCACAGAAATACAGGATGTTAATGCAGCGAGCACAACATGGATTCCACCACTCGATTGAATAAAACATTACACTTTTCGGTAAAATCTATCCCCATTACGTAATAGACACATTTAATTGCACCATGTAGTACGGTTTTTCTGAAATGTTAAGTTGCTAACTACTGAAAACATAAAGTTAGAACGCTTGAAGTTACCAATTTTATTCACGATTATAGATGTGCGTTGGGTAAAAGCAAAAATACAAATGCATGTTACCAGAGGATATACAAAAAATTTGGAACAGAATTTTCATTCACCCCTCTTCTTTCGTTCACCCTTGCAAAAATTTCATTCACCCTGGAGTGAACCATTCACCCGGTTAAGAAGTACTGTATTACACCACCAAAACCAAGCTAATAGAGGCCATTATTCTAGTGTGGTTTTGGGACAATAAATCAAAGAAAACTGTCGAAAAATGGTAGAATCAGCGCCGAAGCGAGTAACTAAATTCTTGGCCTTCTATTACTGTATTAGGTTTGTAGATTTATTAAATTTGCTTTGCTTGTGAGAATTGTTATGGCCTACTGTTAGTGTTAATATATATTTGATATGTAGTTGTGAAATTCGCAAAGCAAGTTGTGTTACGTGCATTCTTTGAGATCAGCCTTACACCTCTTGAAATTAACTAAAAGCATTGGTAGGTGGTTATATTAATTTCTAGTCATAGTATCGGAAAGCTAATGAAGCTCTTAATATATCATGATTTATATTTTATTAAGGGCGCCAAAAATAGGTCTCGCACCAGCACATTTTTTCCTCTCAAGGGCCCTGAGGCCCACGCCTGCATGTCTGAAATGTAAGGATGCTTGTGACCAGTTTTCTTTTCCAAAAACACGTTGCATATTTTTTCAATGTTGGTTTTTATGGCCTTGTCAAACACCTCCAGTTCCTCTTTGTACTTGAAGCATGGTGCACTACGCAGTAAATATTTGAATTTGGGAATTGAGAGACAGTTTTTTAATATGAAAAATGCTAGATGTGGCTCTATTAGCTCGAGGTTTTCGATGATGTTGTCAAGCACTTTAGTTTTTGCCTCTAAATGCAGTGGGGCGGATTCCTGATGCCGAGGATGGTTTAGGAGGCTGGTTGGGTTCAACACTAAATGTCTAAATTGTCATAGGTTCACTTGGTTAATTCCCTGATTAGCTTTGTAATGATCAGTTGTTAATGCTACTGACAGTTTCACAGTGAAACAAATTGTATGGCGGCCAAAATTGAAACTTCCATGTCTTAGATTTGAGGCAAAGTAAGTGATATGTGGAAGTACATGTGTAAGGATTAGGTATAATTTGCAGATACCCATTACATAATATGCATGAAGAGAGGTTATGTCATGTATCATCTTTAAATAGTGAAATAGTCACTGCTCGTTAGTGACTGTCCATGACAAAACTTGGCCCACCAAACATTCACTACTGATCCATATTAAACCATATCCATATCAGACAAGTGACCCGGTATTTTTTTCAAGTAACACCAAAAGTTAGTTTTAATTCTGAGCTATATTAATCCAAGCCCATAATGAACAACACACATAATCCAAGATTACTACGAAGTAAAGCACTAGCACAACTAAATATCTGGTACACCTGACCAAGCCAAATAGTGTAGCTCAATTAGTCACTAGCTGCAAAGGCGATGTGCCAGAATTATTCCCAGCAGCTGACCGAGAACACCTCACTACCATTCATCTAGCTCACTACACCTTGACCAAATGTCGCCCAAGAAATTCAGCCTTAACAGCATTCTTGTTTCCAACTGTGACTGTACAGTAGTTCTGACTTGTGATTGAGCTTGCAAGGGACTAGTCACTAGACGCTTTTCGTGCGGCAGCTCATTGCCGTGCGTGATGTTCGCTCTTCGCCCGATCGGACCCGGCTCGATTCGCATGACTTCACAATGAACCGCAGCAGCGCACACGGCGACGTTAAATAAGACTGCCGCGCGGTTTTCTGCATGAAAATTCCCGGGTGTAAACCCAGCTTAAGACGTTTGAGGGACGGCAGCGGATTGCTCAAATTCCTGCGGGTGCTGGGCGGGTGTAAATTTTGCGGGTTCGGGACGGGAGTGGGCAGAAAATTTCAATCCGCGCAAGACTCCAATGCATATCGAACAACCATTGCTACCTGCTAAAAGGAACGCGTCAATGACTTGGGTTTCGTCACAGTGCCGTGTGGCCGCACCACATAGAGTCTATAGGCTATAAGACAGGGGTCTCAAACTCAAATCGCTCCGAGGGCCAAATGAGGACTTACAAAGTAACCCGAAGGCCGAATTATGACGCTGACGTAAAAATAATGGTATGTTTAAAATGCAGCAAGTGCTGTGCGGTTGTAGCCAAGCCAGCGGAAATGCAGTTCATTTCAGGGTATTCCTAAACATGCCGTTAATATCTTGCAAGTTTACAATGATGTGATAGAGACAATTCAATTGTGTGAATAAGATGACGTAAAGTGTTTTCAATATAGCCTATGGGGCTTCACTTGTGCAGGATAATAAGTGAAGTGATAACANTTTCATTGTGATTGTGTCCAAAGTTCTGGTGAAAGAGTTAAGCGAAACTTGGTTTTGGTGAGAACAACATGTGATTCTGTTTCTTGCTTTCAAGTTTTTGGGGTGTACATTTTCAATGATCTCAGGAGTGGGAGCAGGAATTTGAGTAACTTTAGTGTGTACAAAAGCAGGAGTAAAAAATGACTCCGATCACCTCTGGTCCAAGCCAACAAGCAATGAACTGAAATTCTGATATGGCTGTTGCGGTTGTTTACGTCTACACCTGCTTACTGCACAATACTGCAAGGATCTTCAATTATGAAAAGCATTTCACGTCAGCAGCGACATTCCTCCTTTACTACCTGAACAATGTGTTTCCGTCACCAATCGCTGCTTATGCAGCAACGACTATGACTGAGTTTCAGATCATTTGTGAAACAAAAGGTTAGTGCAAACATGCGAAACATTCAGATGTTATGGTCGTCGAACCGAGATAACAAGAGTGTCATTCAAAACCAGGGTTGATGTGATTGGAACCGACCCAAAAAAAACCACCCGCTTTTTTTTAAAGAAAGCCCACTTAAAAAATCCCATTTAAAAAAACAATAAAACGTACCAAGAAACCAACTCTTTACTTTTCTTATAACAAAACTACTATGAAATAAAATAAGCAGCGCACTTGCACATTTAGATGTGTTTCTGCAGCAGCAGATACAAACAGATACAATTAGTCAGACTACTTTGGTGAACTTACTCAAATAGAATAAGAGAGGGCATACCAGGATATTTGCGAGAGCCTGCTATCCGCGGCAAAACAATGTATCCGACGTGGCTGTCGGAAGAACTATGTGCCATGCTTGGACAAAGAGTGCGAGACCCTCTATCGCTCCTTCATCCGATCCCCAGTCGGGACTGACTCTGATAGAGCCACTTTGTCCCTACTCTTTCGGCTAGAACAGAAGAAGAAGGAGCAATGGGACGAAGCTGTTAATTCCATCGACTTTTCGCACTCTAGCCGCAAGGCGTAAAGAACCACCAACAAACTTACTGGCAGGTCTGGACGCTCGTCTCGCATGTGCCCCGTCTCGGTAAACTCCACCGCCGCGCGATTCGTGAATAATGGGGGCGCACACAACGGAGGCTGCGAGTCCACCAGGCTCGTCAACAAGAAGCTGTCCGACCTATGGAATAGAGATGGCACAGGCCAGCACTTTTGCAGCCTGGCCCTCCGGAGCTAACAACAAACCGCCAGGGCTGTTTGTGCTAAGCTACAACTTATTTTCTGGCCCGGACCGGCCTGTGGCCCGTAATATAAAGTAACCTCAAATGCAAAGTAACAACAAGTTTTCAGTTGATTGTCCTTAGGACACTAAAACCATGCAGTCTTAAGGCAATGGCTATAGGTCCGCCAGGGGGCCTTCACTTGTGAAAACTTATTCGTCCGTCGCCTGTCACGTGGCACTGACAAGAGTTCCCTAGGCTGCACTACACTTGCTAGTAACGTACTAAACCTAATGTTGGGGTCACCAACATGGTGCCTGCGGGAACCAGGTCGCCCGTATGGACCATGTGGGTTGCCCGTGGCCAGTTCTCACAATAGAATAAACATGATCAGTGTCTTCACAATGATGAATATCTTTAATTTGTATTACTAATGATAACATAATATGAAGACAAATCATGAAAATTTCTATTTCAGACTGACTGGTAGCCTTTCGCATGAATCTGTACCAAGAAGCAGCTCTGAGTTTCAAAAAGTTTGGTGACCCCTGCCTTAAACCCTAACGCAAGCCTAACCCCTAATCTTAAACCAAGTGTTTACAACCTGGGTAGATGTACCCCTAGGGGTAGATTTTCCTATCTGAAAGGGCACATTTAAGTTTAGCAATGGAAAGGAAAAATTATGTTTGCATATTATTCATTTCGAAATACTCGTATTTGTACATAGGTCAACATCAGCGAATATCATTTTCAAAATCAGTATCCGCTTGTTGGTAAATATATTTTTGTTACTTTCCTCAGCCTTTTTGTCATAGGAAATTTTAGGGGTACATGCTCAAAAACGAAATGCTGAAGGGGTACACGGCCGGATAAAGTTTGGGAATACTTGTCCTAAACTTCGGCCACAGACTACAAATAAAAGTGCTTGTTTTTTGATTGATTCATAACATGGTTCACTGATTTGCGTGGAAACAAGTGAAACGGAACGTTGGCAGAACGGTAAAATCGAGAGAACAACAGCAAAAAATATTCGTTGTTACATTTTGAAACTTTGCAAAAACAAAACTTTTCGTCGAGCAGACTGCAGCAGCCCGGAATGACGTCATCGCTAAAAAATTGTTAGCGGACTGTTTCAAAACCTCTAGCGGACGGGCCGAAGACTGGACTGTTAGCAGCCAGTGCCATCTCTACAGTGGAAGATTCCAACACCTGAGGGTCAAGGTATCTCTGAACCCTTTAGGCCGGAGGAGGTTGCTTGCTGCTGTTCTCAGGCGCCAGAAGCCAAAAGTCTCCGGGATTGGACTCCATCTTCCCGGAGTTTATACTCCACGCCGGGTCGGCTCTCAACTCTTGGTTTTGTGAGTTCCTCATTTCCTGCATGCGCCAACTCAAAATTCCAAAGTCTGGAGAAGAGCATTCATAATTGCGATCCCAAAGTCAGAAAAGCCGTTGGCTTCAGAAAAGCCGCTGGACCCAAAGACTTACCGTCCAATATCTCTGTTGTGTGTCACCTTTAAAATCTTCGAGAGACTCATCTACGGTCCTGTCGAACCAATCATCGACCAATTGCTCCCACAGGAGCAGGCGGGCTTTCGACACGGGAGGTCGGCGGTAGACCAGGTCACCCTGCTGAGACAGGACATCGAGGATAGCTTTCAGGCTAAGAAGAAGGCGGAACTGTGTTTGTCTACCTCACAGCAGCCTACGAGACTGTATGGCACCGCGGTCTCACCTGCAAGCTGCTGCAATTGCTGCCTGATGGACACATGGCCCACATGATCATGGAGATTGTTGGCAATCGCAGCTTTACCCTTACCACCGGCAACGGTTAAAGGAGCAGGTTAGGACGCCTCAAGAACAGCGTCCCCCAGGTATCTGTCCTGGCTCCCCTTTTCAACATCTACATGTCTGACTTGCCAACCAACGTCTCCGGAAAGTATGCATAAGCTGACGATCTAGCAATCATACATGCTGATGGAGATTTTCAGGCCTTGGAATTGGTGCTGAGCAAGGACATGGCAACCATAGGTGAATACCTGCAGACTTGGAAGCTAAACCTCAGCACTACAAAAACGGTATTGTCAGCTTTCCATCTTAACAACAGAAAGCTAAACGTGAGCTGAAAGTCAGCTTCAACAGTGAAACCCTGCCCTACTGCCCAGAGCCCAAATACATCGGAATAACGTTGGACAGGTCGCTCACGTATCGCCAACACCTTGAGTCACTTTGCAAGAAACTGACATCACGCGTCGCGCTTCTGAGGCGGCTTGCTGGCTCTGGTTGGGGTACTGGAGTAACAACTCTGCGAACAATAGGACAGTTTAGGACTGCGAACAATAGGACATTGAAATTTGTCTCAGAAAATTAATTAAACGTCCATAACTATCTTCAGGGTTGATGCAATCGGACCCAACCAAAAATATCACCAGGGTCGTTTCAAAAAGCCCACTTAAAAAATCAACATGAACCCACCAAAAATCCCACTCTTTTCTTTTCCTTTGAAAAATGTACCATGAAGTAAAAAGTAAAATAAGCCGCACACTTGAACAGTTAACTGTAATTTTTTTTAATGAAACAAAACGAACTGCAACGAAATTTGAAAGGCTTGAAAAACAGAGAAAAATAAGTCGAACAGTTTGAATAAATTCTACTGGTTATCCTCTTCAGCTCTGTAAAATCAGAATCTTTTAATCAAGATTTCTGCCTTCTCTGCATCCAAGTTTTTTCTGATGTTGGACCATACCAAACCATATGTCAAAAAAATACACTATATAGATGCAGAACTAGCAGGGCATCTACATATACTTGACGTATAACTGCAGAGTTTGTGTGGGAGTGGTTTTTCTCTGTTTGTTGTGCGCATGCTTGCCAAGCCTTATCACTCTGGAGTGAATTGACCAACAACACATTGCGAAACCATAGATTGGGTACATTTATTTACACCCAAATTCGAATGCAAGTTAGGTATAACAGGTTATTATTGTCTAATTCTGAAAATGGTTATATTGCATGATGCAATAAAAACAATTTAGAAGTTTTTTTGTGTTTTTTTTTTAAAAGAAAACCCATTTTCTTTAAAAGAAACAAAAACACCTGGATTTAAAAACACGAAAAAAAAACAAGTGGGTAGTTTTTTTTTTTAAACTCGAGTTTTGCTCAGCCCTGATTAGCTTTCAATCCCTTTTTGTGATTTTTCCTTGATTGCACGATCCGGAGGAAGTCACGTCACTATCGGTTTGAATGGGTGTGCGCTGCACAGTTAGAGTATAGGTTCCAGGTTTTGAAGAAGCTGAGAATTACTGGCATTTGAATTCGTAACAATTAGTGTTGATAACAAAACAAGTTTTGAAAAATTAAATCCATGCAGCATGTGTCAGTAGCCTTACAATAGGAAAAATCGCCTGTTACAGCATTTAATTTTTTTTAATTTCCCTCTCTGGATGCCTCCTGCTTTGGATGCCCTGGGCCGTCGCCCCGTTCTCCCCCCTCTGCATGCCACTGCTGTCACATATACTTGTTTAAATTTTTAAGGGTTATCTACTAGCAGCAATTAGAATGAATATAATCTTCATTCCTGCTGTAACCTAGCAAATTTTTGAAATCTGAATCTTTCAAACTTTCTAGCCTAAACCTACCTTAAATTTCTAGGTGTGTACCACTTAATCTTTTTCTTCAGGCTTGCTTCATTAGTATCACTGTCACTTGAAGTTGAACTTCTGCACCTTACTAATATTTACAGCTTATACAGTATCAATTGCTTGTTCATCAGTTACGTTGAAGACTAAGACACTTGGAATGGGTTCATAAAACAACAAGATAAACAAAGACAGTGACTACAAGTAAACCTTCATACCATACCAAAATCACCGCTATGTAGTTAAATCTTAAAACCACAGATTTTAAGAAGAAAAGCCTAGAAAGGCATGAAAAAAAACAGACCTGGGAATAAAACATCTGGCTTGGCACCATTGCACTTAATGCGCTGTACTTGGGACAGGACATTACAACACGTGAGACCGGCAACCGTGGCTCCCATTTAGTAATTTCGAAAAAACAACAGATTGCACATGAAAAAAATCCATTTTCCTAAAAAAAACAGAAACGTTAATCTGCAAAAAGACATATGAATACAAATACATGACATGAAACGGTGATTAAAACACTGATTTACTTATAGTTCCTCTTCCAAAATTTTCATATGTAGCGTGAACAATAAACGTTTAGATCAATTTTCCCTTGCTCAAGACGTTTAAATAACGCTGGTGACATACTCCATCAATGTGATATCTTTCACTAATTCAGGCTTAGGTGTCCAAGTCTTTTGCTGGCTTCTTGACAATGCTTGTTTTGCCAGCAACCTTTCCTTAGCAGTCACTGTTTAAGAGAGATTGTTTTTGTTTTAAAATGATTAACAAGTGAAAGTATTGTTTCGACTAATGTAAAAAGCATGGAAAATACATAAATCGGTTCATTGCATCAAAAAGTATTCCAAACTCCAGTGCATCTAAGCCGTCTTTGATGTTACGCACGCACACACATACCACCAGAAAACAGTAACAGATTTATTGGACAGGAACACATCTCTGAACCATCAAAATGGCCTCTTAAGACTCAGGATGGGGAAAATGTAGAGCTACAGTTGCTATTGAACTTGGATCGTTTGTTGCATCGGAATCTAAATTCCTTAAGCTGGCAACAACTCCTTGCTCCAGTAGAAATTGTTGTTTGATTCGCATCCATAGGCAACCAAGAAATTTAAATAATCAATCCTAAAACTCAATTGTTTCATCGATTTCTTCAGCTGGCGTACTGAGATAAGACTTCATACAATGCATCGTTTACCCAAATGCAAATCTTTCACTTGTTTATGCAACCGTTTGTTCATGTTACTTTTGTTGCATCCGCAATTTCATGACTGATTATACCGTATCGTAAGCAACCTATCCTACAGTATTTGATATTGATACTTGTATGAGGGTGTGAAACCGACTGACTGAACACGTTTTGTTACAACGATTGAGTACTTTTTCACCTGATGATCGCTTGCGAACACAGTATTGACCGGAAGATATGTTTCTTATGTTATTAGATTTATTACAGCTACTTGCCAAATTTATATCTTTAAAAAACAGATTTAGCGGGGTTTGTCAAAATTACACCTAGACACCCAGATGGACTCGAAAACAACAGATCTGGCTGGGAAAAACCAGCAATGGGAGCCCTGCCGGCAACTACAGAAGAGAAGACTACCACTGTTACGTAGGGCAACTGTTACACCACAGAGCCAATAGTTGGTCACATTGCCTTAACCAGTAAATTCGTGCATTATTGTTCTGAAAATAATCCAGAAAAAAGCCAGATTTCGTCTGGCTTGTTTTGGTTTTTCAAAAAAGCCAAACACGTTAAAAAAATCCAGATTTTCACAATCTGGCTTCAAAAAATCAAATTGGCAACCGGGCATTACGGTACGCCTTGTGCAGTGGCGGATCCAGGGTGTGGCAGTTTGGGCCAACTTTCCCCCCAAACGTCTGCGGTGCCCCCGTGAAATGGCGCCCCTCTGATAAAAATGCGCCCCTTTTTGGCGCCTATCGAAGTTGAAACAAAGGCAAAAATACCCAGTCTGAGCTAAACAATGCTTTACCACTTCGTTGGATCTCAGTTTTTAAGTGACGGTCTTTGACCAAGCCTCTTACCGATTAGAATCAACATGGCTATTGTTTCGTAATAATACTCCTGTTCCTTTATTTCTCTTCCGCGTGAAAACTGCCTTTGCAGCAATCACAAACGCGATCTCTTTTGCTAGCACAGTTCCGGACTTGCCATTAGGCTGTGCGAAATTGGTCTGTTTTTGTTGCAAGTTCATTTTT
>JGI24159J19872_10006187_pt1 | contig 15549 bp, 11 predicted proteins | sample Ectturendosymbi4_FD_19872 | JGI IMG/M metagenome (IMG submission 19872) | reverse complement strand
TAAATTTATGAAAGTTTAGGTTTAGTATCTACTAAATAGGACTACATGCACAAAGAGACATGCAAAACGACAAAATTTATTGACTTTAAAATTCAGAAGTACAGTCTAAGTGTGACAATTCAGCATCATTCTGACACTCATTCTGTTTCTGAACTTGGTATGACATGGCTACTGTCTCATGGGAAATACAAATCTGTGCTAGGAATGACATTCCTATGGACAAGCCTGTGTATAACGTCATGCTCACTGCCGTCTATGTTGTTTACTTGCATCTCCACATGTGTTGCGCAAAAAACATATTACGTCTCTTGAAGTCGACATTTGACAGCGATTGATTTAAACCTCTTATTTCGTACGACTCTTGCAAAGCCTTTGGGTTCAACATTTTATCTGTGTTGACAAGGTTGGACAAAGCATTGAGAAAAGTCCACGACGCCGAAGGTTCGATGCAGGAACGACGCCAGCAACGAGACTTGCTCCTCCCGCTCCTGGAAGATGCGCGAGAGTGTGAGCGTTCTTGGCAACGTCACGTGGACGAAGAGCGGCAAGAGTACGCGGAGGCGCAAGAGCGATGCGCTGCCGAGGAGGAGAATATTGAGAAGCTCGAAAACGAGTTAGTTGTGCTGCAGAAAGCGGAAAAGCACGTCACGAGGAAGGTGCATCCTTTTTGTGTCGCTTTTCATCTTCGCATTGCGTGCGTTTTGTCAAGATCTTCATGATACGTAACTGTGTTCTACTGGTGTCTATACTCGGCGCGGCTTGCGTAATCCGTATTGAACAAGCATCCGAGAAATTTCTTGAAAGGAAATTTGTGTTGTTATGATGTCTTACCTACGACCAAAGTACATGGTGTGTGCGTGCGCAAGCTGTAAAATATTAAAGATAGTTATGTCTGTTGCGCATCAGAAGTTTCATCAAGCACCTTTGTACTCTCAACGTGCCAAAAGTAACTTCCAGCGCCCAGATAGGTCAACTTTACCCCATGGGCCACATGGCTTCTTGCGCAGTGACTGCCAACCATTACCGACATTTCATCACTGCTTTTCAAATCAAATAAGTGAGCTTAAGGGCCTTTGGATTGGTTAGCTTCCGATGCCGCGAAAGTATTTCTAAAAGCCTTTGTTACAATGACCTTTCTTTGCAATTGAACGCTACAGTTGAAGCCGCTGTTCGAAAGCGCCCAAGCTGCTTCGGATGCCCTCTCACAGAATGGCTTGTGGGAATTGAAGAGGTACGCCAAGCCGCCCGAGTCGGCAGTACTGGTCGTCAATTGCCTCTGCCACATGTTCAACGTGTCGCCCGCGAACTGGGAGAACGGACGGTCTCTTATAGGAAGAGAAAAGTAAGTTTGACAGTGTCTGTGGACTGTGCTACATATATGTGCAGTACGCTGGTTTGTAAAATGTATGGTATCTGTTGCCAGGAAGTGACATGGCGTCACCAGTAGGAGGCAATAGTGATGCCCCTATTCACAGCTGGTGCCCTCATTTATTAGTACTGATGGTTTTCTTTTTACTTTTTCCTTAAATTTGGTCCCTGTGTTTTGTTTGCCACGCCAGCCCTCCCCAGCAACCGAAACATGGCGATGTGCAGGTCGTTGTATGATGCAGAAGATGTTCCGTTCTTTCATGCTAGCTGACATGCATAGAAGTATACGCAGAAGGTTCTACAATCGGTTGGAATATCAAGTTGGGAGCAAAATTTTAAAAATTCGGGGCTTTACTAGTTTTGAAGAGCATTACCGGCAATTATTCGGTTTACGTTCAGCTATGTCAGTTCTAGAGTTTCGTTGAGCTCTTGTACATCGCAAACTTGTTTTCCAATTTATCGAACGTTTTCCTCTGAACCTTACAGGAATTTTTGGCCAGGGCTTTATGGTCAAGTAACTGCAGAATTGTTCGACATCTGTGCCACTACTTATTTGACTCCTGATAAAACTTTGTCGCGTAGGTTTTTTCAAGACTTGCAGTTCTACGACAAAGACAACATTCCTACGCCTGTTTTCCACACCATCCAACGATACGTGCACACTCCCGAATTTGTGGTGAGAATCTCTGTGTTAGTTTGCTACGGTAGCTGCAAGTGTCTAGTTTTGTGAAGGGTACGTTCATTTCAACTGGTGTGCGTCTTTCAAATGTCTATCGAAGGTGTGTTTGATTTTTTTGTATGTTTAGTCTTTGAACCGTCGGCATCAGTGCTTCGTGCACGAACACGTCACGGTCGTGGTTGAAAATATTAGGGATGGAAACAAAATGTGGGGTGTAGATAGTTTCAGCGTCTGCAGGTGGACTCCGTGGAAACATATTTGCTCTAAAAACTATTTCTTCTGTGTGAAGCGTTTCAAACTGGCTTGAACCGAAAGGGATTTCTGTGTTTTTCGTCAAAACAAAAGTGGTAAAGATCTGTCAACTGAAACACGCCTGTAGGAAGAAGTCGCGACCTTTTGAGCTGATGAAAATGTTACGGGGCCCGATACGTATGAAATAACTGGCACACTGCTTTTAAAATTCTTCTCGTCAATAAAACCATGCTACGCAATCAAATCCTGCTTTTGCTTTCTCTTATTAGGATGAGTAATTATTCTTTGCTGACAGAATGTCGTCCGTTTAAGAAACAAGCACAAAAGTGTACGTGTAAGCGCCACTATGTCCATGTGCGCTGTTCTGCCGAAGATGACTTTGTGTTCAAAGGCAGCGTGTTCAAATAACTCGCGGATTCGATTAATGCCACAGCTGCTCACAATGCAAGCTATCGGATCCTGTCTTGCTTCTTTGCGCAGCCGGAGCATGTGGCCAAAGGAAGCAAAGCTGCGGCTGAGCTGTGCGCGTGGGTGCATGCCATCTACCAGTACGCCAAGACCCTGCGAACCTTGCAGCCAATCCTTGACGCCGAAAAGAGTTTGTTGTTGAAGCTCGATGCTGCCAAAGCAACACTGGGGTCAAAACGAGTGAGGTCAGGTTAACAGATCATTGACTGGAACTTAATTGGTTAATGACTGCCGGTACTTCTTTGCAACGTGTAGCTAATTCTTTGCAAATTTGTTAACTTTAGATACAGGTTGGCTGCATACGGCAGAGGTAATTTTTTTTAATGTTTTTTCTCAAGTGGAACAAACTACGTTATAATTATGTGCAATCAAACGCTTGTCAAGGTGTTGTTCCGAGTTTTCGCAGCACTTACTAATTTCTTCGCCGTAAATGACAATGTAATGTCATTATTGTAAGACGTTCGCGGTGTTTTTTTGCATAAAGCTTTTATCTTGTAAGACTTTGCATAAAGAATGCTACGTGACGTGCCATTAGCTTCATTTTATGGGATAGCGTCAATTCATGTTCTTTCTGATATATAGGCGCAGTACAACTAGTAGTTGGAGAATTTGCAGAAAGAAAAGTCTTGCGCAGCGAGTCATGTGTTTTGCATATTAGGTTAGAAATTGGCCTGTGTTGTATATGTTGTCATGAGCCGTGGTCGAACGCTGATGCGACGGCAAGATTCCGTGGCGTATGGCATGGATGCCTCTGAAATTTCTTCTTGTAGTCATTGACTCTTTGGCGACTGGGTGCGGCATTCTTTTTCGGGTGTTGCGCTGGGCTCGCCTATCGCCGTGTATAAATAAAAAGCAATTATTATGCGCACTGGAGTTTAACCCTAAGCCAGCTTCAACTGGATAAAATGATTGTCTCATTTCGCCCCAACTGGTTCTTTGCATCTTTCACAGATGTTTGTAAACACGATGTACTGAGGAAAATCAGGATGATTTGGCTTGGTAGGTGAAAGATCCAGGGTTTGTCAGGTTTTGAAAAAAGTTACTGGCTGGCTTGATGCAGTCAATGCTGATAATAATTCGTGCAGAGATAAATCTTATTTCTCAACAATCAGACATAGAAGAGCCAGTAAAACCCTTTACTATAATAAGCAAATGGAAAAGCAAACACAGCATTTTGTAGCAGATTCTGTGCACCCCGTTCCCAGGCGCAATTGCTTGAAATCCCGACTGTGCTACTTTCCCATTTCGGTCATTTAAGCTGAAGTTTAAAAGTGTCATGTAAGCAAATTTCTATCAGCTTTTACGTTCGTCATTTAACGACCCCTGGAAACCACTGGTATTGATTTAATTGTTGCGTCATGCGCTGTGCTGCCGAAGATGACAAAGCTAAGCCAAACACGTTCTCAACATGCTTGTTGCCTTATTTTGCTACATACATAAAGAAGGGCACGTATATGAGAATTGCTTTCGCTCCTCTCATCATTTCGTTGGCTCCGACCGCTTGTTGATTGAACGTTCAATTGGAGCTGAATTGAAGCTCTTGTCTGCAGGAGCTACCAGATTAAAAACGAGCTTGACTCGAAGATACAGAAGCACAAAGATGCAGCCGCAGAAGTCTGGAAATACACGAAAGGCCTTGATGACCTTGATGCCCTCATCGCAGAGGTACACGTTTCAACTATTGCTAACCCTTGTTTTCTTGCTTGCTGCAATGCTTGCCTTAAACATATTCATTCTCAACCATTGTCAAACTTCTATATCAATTACATTCGCTTGTGCATCGCGCAAGGACGTCTTACAACTCAAGAGCAGAAATAAACGTGTTTATATTTTCTGTTTTGCAGGGCGATGTGTTGATGAATTCCATGCTGAAGCAAATTCAGATTTGGCGCCTGCACAAAGAGAAAGCCCAGTCGCGCCTGGAGTCTGCGGTCGGCGACAGCGCTTTGATGTCCGCTGCTGTAACTTACTTTGGTTCTTTACCTTCACAGCAGCGAAAGTTGGCGATCAAGAAATGGTTGAACGTTTGCATGAACGTGAGCATGCTTGTTGGTGATGCGCGTTATACAAAGCAGTGTAGGGTTGGTGCTTGACGAAAGCGTTGTCCTATTGTGTACATGCACAACAAGTAGCTGTTGGTTCCTTGTACATCATGCAGTACCGTCGCCAGAAAATCTTCGAAAAAGGGCTTTACGTTTGCGCGGGGGGCTTGACATTCTGAAAATTTACATTAACATATAAGGTAGTATAGTGGACCTTGTACTGCTTTGTCCCTAAATTACAGCACAGAACAAATTACGGATTGATAAAAATCCACCGACTTCTAGCGCATCAAAGTTCATTTTGGGAGAGCTTGAAGCTTTGTTTGGGGGAGCTAAGCCCACAAAATCCGACCGTGACGACGGGACTGTGTACATGTACAATAAGGTGTCGGACGATTCCGTTCCTGCTTAAACAAATGGCGTATGGCCTCGTCTGCGGCTTGTGAGTGTGACGCAAAAGAACAGACCGTCGACCATGTTGTCCTTCAATATCCAATCAATCGACCTCTTCATTGACTGCACGGCCTGGCGCCAATGGTTCGGGGATAACGAGACAATTGAATGGCTGCTCAACACCTACCCCCAGATCTATTAAGGCCTAAAAGTGGATTTAAAGAACTCCTCATACAAGGAAGATGAAACTTTTGGCGATCCATCTGTGAAGAAAATGCTATATTAACTTGTTTTTTATTCCCCTTAGTTTTGCGTTCAGGGATAAGTTGCGGACTTAAGGCCAATTCAAGGCAAGGACTGCTTAACCGTATCTGGTTCGTAGGCAACCAGGTGAAAAAGATAAAGGAATCTTGCATTTTTGTCGCGCCAGCACGTCTTTTGTTTTCGCGCAGGCTTCTTTAGATGCAGAGTCAAACACGTTGAAACTACCTGACAATGAAAAACACGGGACTTCGAAGGATATCCAATCTGAGTCGGAGAAAAGCACTGACGCCTTGTCTGACGATCTCACGAGTGGAACCGGCGATTCCAAAAACTCTATTCCCACGAAAAGCGTCACAGGGTATCGAGGATTCTTGCAGGTGGTGTAACGAATGAAAAGATGGCTTATGCTTGGTATCTTTTGTTCATGTAGATCAGTTTTTGAAGTTTTCGTTATTTACTGTCACCTTTGTTTGTAAAACGGTCGTTTCTGTTTACAGTTCATGAGGATTTTATAAAGGAATCAAATTACTTGTGCAATAGCAGTGGTTCTTACCGGGTAGGCACGCCTCCCCAGGACGCGTCAATAAATTTGAGGGGGGAGCGAGTCCTTGCGCGCTCTACCACATGGATGCGTTTGAACGGGAAAGTATTTCGTCCAATTCACTTGTTTAAATCAGAGGGGGCTTGAAACAAAGGGCAATTGCTTAAGGAAGGCGTGGTAGAGAAGGTTAAGAACCAATATGCAATAGGAATAGCATCTCATTGGTTTGATTATTATTTTGTAACTATGTTGTTGCAGTTGGTGCTGCTTTGTTGCTAAGCCTACGAATATTAATCCAACTGTTGTCTAACAAAGGTTTAAATATACTTCTAACTTTTTGTAAACCTTACAGAAGGCATCCAAACTATAAAAGAACATTGAATAATTTTACTGTCCTTCCTACTGTACTTTTTGAGTGGTTCACAGTTGTGTTGATCATCCAGCAGACTGCAAACTCTTCAAATAATATAACCTTGTTAAATTCGCCAGAATTTGACCATTAACTTTAAACTATAAAAAAATTTATGAAACTGTTGAGGGGTGCCTGACGAGACAACCTGCTTAACAGTTTTTTTCGGTGTCCCAGCACCTTAACTTTAATTTGCACAAAAGTGTTTAATATTTGCACGACAAAACTCTATCTATCTATCATTCGAAATCAGGTAGGTGTGACGCCACCCCTCGTGAAGTGTCCATGTGACGTCACTCCTGTGAAATGTCAAACCCTTATGTGTGCTTTCCAGGTACGAGGCAAGGTGAACCCGATCGACATTCTGTCGTCGCCCAGTCAGCAACGAGCGTGGCACAAAGCGGGCCTGTCGCGGGACGTTGAGGCCCGATTCGACGCTCTGCGGCTTCGGTCCCTGTGCCTGCACCAGGATCTCAGATGGTGCCTGCTCTACGACCCAGACGATCAGGCAGTCACGTGGTTGCACGTCATCTTCGAGCAGTTGAGGAAAGATGTCGAAAGTGGATCGTTTGAGACGCGTATGGTTTCTTGTGTTGAATCGATTTCGCTGTATGCGAGAGTAATCGGCGCCAGTCGTGTGAGAGAAGTTTGAGAATGACGAAAAGAAGGCGAATTCGACTTGCAGTTTGCTTTGGCTAAAAAGCACTTTACCACCCTAGCCTACTTTCCATTATCGACATTAATCCACCCTCTGACCCTCGTAAATTTCTCGCCGATATTTCTCCTGAATTTTGTTCATCAACGTGAGTGTGCAATGTTTATAAAAGCGGTGGTCCTGCTCTTCTCAAAGAAAGCGCGCATAATCGGATGATTAGCACTGAAGTACACTTGCATGTAAACAAAATCACTTTTTGCAAAAGACGAGCTGTGGACAGGCAGTGCAAACACCCTCATTTTACTGCGATTGTTTTTTCACAAACATGTCTTTCGTCTTTGAAATTGAAAGAACATCATGTAATTTCCTGAGTAAAGTGCAAAGCGGAGACCTTATATTTTTTATCGACATGAAAACAGTGCTGCCATCATTTTCTGTTACCTGGTATTTTTTCAGCCACACCGACTTTAAGTCGCCAATCCCGGCTGTCAGTGACCTCGGCTACGAGCCTCACAGAAAGTATAGGGCCCGTCGAGCAGAGAATTTTTTCGGCAAGTATATCCCCCGGTCCAAGTGAAGACACGGAGTCTCCCACAGACGTAAGTGTGCTCACATTATTTATGCTGATATGTAAGTCTTAAATGTAAGAGTTCTTGTTTTGTTTATGTAGGCTCTCTCCAATGTTCCAAGACTTAAATATTCCCGAAACACTGTGTTGAGACTCACGAAGTACGTCTGCTCAAAATGCGAGAAACACAGTATATGTCGAAAACCGGTGCTCTGCTATTTTGTAGAAAAATATGCTCTCAATGACTGAAGCCTTGTTTTGCAACAACAACGTTCTACTGATCCGGAACGCGTTGTCAGTTCTGACAATTAAATGCAAAAGTAATGCATTCAGATTTTGTTCAAACCTCACGAATTCCACCCCAAACTTTCCTCGTTTTAGTTTTGCTTACTATAACTTTTCCCGGCATGATTCTCCCTGTTTATAGGAAAAAGCTGATTTGGTTACAAAACCATTTCTTGAAGCAAATGGTCTCACTCGCTAGCAGTCCAAACCAGAGTTAGTCAAATTCTGGTGACAGTCACTACTTTTTCCCTTGAGAAAAATCGGGCACGCAAGTCTCAATTTTTGTCCAAATGTAGATTTGCCAACTCTTCATATTTACCCTTCTCAGAAAAAACGCATAAAGCAACGGGCACACACGGCTGCAAGAAAATTTCTTACGCGTCACATGTACCTGCAAAGCATCGATACTTACTCCTTTTCTTTACTGCAACTTGCTAGTAAATCTATAATGTATTATTGTATCGTTTACTGCTGGGGTGGCCAACACGTCGATCGCGATTAACTGGTCGATCGTCGAGTCTCAGTTGGTCGGTCGCGCGTGATTTTGCATTGAATTGACAGGATACCTGAAAAGAACATTTTTTAATAAATATTCCTTTCCACTGCATTTTATGACATTTTCTACTTGTGTCTTTGTAACCGACCGGTCGATCGCGAGTTATCAAGGAATTTTCTAGTCGATCATAGTTGAAGACAGGTTGGCCACCCTTGGTATACTGGACCGCTGAAAGCAAGAACACTTCAAACAGTTGAATGTTCATTGTCGACGACTCGAGCGCACCAATCGTTGTATCCACGTCAACAGCATGCTCAAATGCGTTTGACATGACGTTGCAGGTAACCATATCAGTTACTACAAGCGGCGCTGTGAGAACGGAATCGGCCAAACGGTCCACGTCCGCTGGGAGCAAGGGAGTGCGGTTCGCTGACGCCGAATCGAAGGCAAGCGTGAATAAACGGGATTCTCCAAACCTTACCGATGGTAAAAGTCCCCGAGCAACCGACACAAAGGTGCTTTTGCTTTCGAACATTTTCATGCTGAGTGATATCAACCAAAGAGTTTTCCTTTCACAACTAGAAATTCTCGTTGATAGGCCATCTTAGGTGTGTATATCTCGGTCATACAAAAGACGTCTGAGGAACTCCTTCATTAAAATACAATCACTTCTACAAGCTGTTTTCATAGAGTTTTTACGCAGTGCCTAACTGTAAGACGAGTTTGTGGCACGTTTATGCTCGAACACAGAGATAACTCAGATTGAAGCAGGTCGTTTGCTGGTAACTGCCTTGTAAGCAACGAGATTTTTAGTCCGCACGAGTAATTTTACGTAGTACCGAATAATTTAGCAGATACAATAAATTGAATGATTTTTCGTTGAACATCAGAATATCTAGCAAGAGAACATTTGTTAACATGTTGATAAACGCTTTTTGAATCGCACCTTCCCAAAAAGTGGAAGATCAACGCAAAAGTCACTGGGTAGAAAGGCGTTTTGTCTCGACAAAATTTTTGGGTGCCCTGGTCCTTCGTTTCTATTTTGTGTTGAGAGTTGAGGCAAAACCCTTTTACGTGGTTGTTCGTTGTGATGTTGCCCTTCGTCTTCTTTTGTATTGTAATGATCAAAACATGAAGTAGTGGTTTCCACATTCCAGGAGCCCAGGAAACACAAGGTTCCTCTTCTTCATCCCTTAAATCGACTCTGGGTTTGCAAAGCATCAGACCCTGGCTTGGAACGGCTGCTGGCTAGCGCGACGTCACACGGGGCGTTTGTTTACGTCACCAACATCGAAGAAACGTCATTGGAGCACTTTGACTTTGTCGTGAAGCGATCATCCGACGCAGAAATTCACCAAAACTTCAGACTTTTCCTGGGAACATCCACTCCAATCGAGTTGACGTCGCAAACTGTAACGGACATGTACGCTTTGCCAGTACAGCGTTATGCTGTCACTGACCTGGCACTGAGAGACGAGGGTCTGTTTGAACAACTGGATAAGGCCGTTTTGAATCAGGAGGGCACTGAGTTTGAGGCTCAACGTCGCTTAATGGAAGCTGATAATTTCCACCTTGAGGAACACCTGGAACAAATGGACGACAAGTTATTGTCGAGGGTAGGTGTTCAAGCAGGAATGTTCGGACGAAACTTCAACTTTATTAATTCGTCGAGCGCAAAATTTCGTCGATTGAAGCTCTGCCAAACGTTATCTATATAAGAACGTTTCCAGTTTTTAAACAGTTTCGATAAACTTTGCTTTCGATATTCAAGGTCACAGGTGGCCAGGATGCTGTTCTGTTGGACCAAGAACTTCTTGGGGTGTTCCAAATGTTTGATCGAGAAAATTTCACTGCGTGGTCCAGTCTGAAGGAAACCAAGCGTATGGAACACAATCTTATGCAGGTGCTTTTGGTTTGCGTCTCCGTATTGGACGGGTTGCGTATATGTGTGTGTGAGTGCGAATTCGTGTGTGTTGGGAAAATTGAAACTTGTGATGCGCCAATGTTTCGCTTTTTCACGCTGTTTATTTTCAACTGCGCGTGAATTAGCAGCGGAGGCAGCACTTCATGAGAAGCTTAACAGGCTGTGAGTAAATCCGAAGTGCTCTATTTCTTCCATTACTTCAACAGGATGTTTGCGAGCTGTGCTTTTCACATTAAGCCAATTTTGCAGAAAAAATCAGACCTTTCGGAGGTGGCTGTACACGGCCAGCAACTTTTCAACGCGTTCAAAGCAGCGTCCCACCTTCGTCCTCACGTCTACAACTTGACTGCATCGCAATTCATCGACCTTTACAAGCGTTGCCTGCATGCCCACGTTCGAGGCAGGAACAACGCTGGCAACAGTTTGAGTGTTGGTGCTAGCGGAGCGCTTATCAAGGTAGCACCCAACGTTTTCTATTCGCAGTCTCGCCATGGCTTATGTTTCTATGCTGTCTTATCTGAAACGCAAATGTCTCACGTGCCTAGTTAACGTCGCGAAANGAGGTCATTCATGCTCTGGCCATTTCAAGCAGTTGCTGTTTTGGTATCAGGNTATTTTGAAAAACTGGCCGTAAGTAAATTGCCGGTCAAAACCGATTGATTCATTTTCTTCACAGTCCCGGACGGTGGAGCTCAAGCAAGCTTTGACGGAAACAATGATTGATTTGGCTGAACGAAGGATGGTCGAGACGCACGCCCTGGTTTTTGCTTCTCTTGTCACGTTCGATTCGTTGATAAACCATGAAAAAATGACGGATCAGGAACTTAACGAATTGGTCCACATCGGCAAGGTTTTTGTGAAGTTCTTTACGATTTTTTTGCTTACTATTTTTTGTTTCTGTCAAGAGCATGGCAGCGGTACATCGGCTTATGTAACAAGCACATAGCTTCAGGTTGTCGGTCACTTGATAACTGAGTTGATATTTTACGTTTCCAACTTTAGTGACTTATAGGTTACCTTTTCTTTTATTGAAACCTATGCAAAGAATAAGTTTTTCCAAAAGTGAGGACTTGGGCCTCGCAGTGATTAACGAGTTATGGGGGTTGTCAGTTAGAAAGGTGTCTTTAGAGCTGTCAACGTCATCACACTTTCTAAATATCGTGCCTTCTCTACTCATCTCGAAAATATTTTGATTTCTGCTCAGTCAAGTGTGATACGACCACCTTTCTGCTAAATCGTCAAGTATCCCGATATTTCCAGGCTTTGCTTGCACTACAAACTTGTTTATCATTTACTGAACATAACAGAAACCAACGAGACACCCCCTCGATGACGACGTGGTCAGTTTGGACAAGCCGAGCTGGATGAGTGAAGCGAGATGGAGAGACTTGCTTCACTTGATAAGCCGCTATCCTGTAGTCTACAAGGGCCTTGCCCGATCAATCTCATCAAGGCCGAAACTGTGGCAAGAATACTTTGACTATTCTCCCGTCTTGCTTGCGAAAGTGCCAAGCACCCAACTTCACCGTAAGCTGAAATCTTTACTACTTATTATCATTACAGCTGAGGAAATGAAATAGTTTTTTGTATAAAATAATTTTTGTAGCATATTTTCATACCAGGCTTATTGTATTAAAAAAATGAAAAAAATAGCTCATGTACGTACCTATATTCTGCACCTAGGTTAAAGTAACCTGGCCATGCTGAATAAAAGCGCAAAACGATGCGTAATCACGTAGTTTTGGGTTCCTAGAAACTCTCTAGTCCAGAGTTCATGTAGAACGGGGGTCTCAAATTGCTCCGAAGGCCAAATGAGGACTTCTAAAGCAACCCGAGGACAGCATCACGCTGACGAAAAAATGGCGGTCCTGAACCTTACTAGAAACAGGTTTTACATCTTATTTCCTGCGAAAGGTATCGTGAGTTATAAGAAAATTATTTCCAGCCTTCTCTACGTTCGTTTGAAAGGAATTTGTTAATTAGCTGTCCGAGCACTTTTAAACACCGGTGAATAAAGTAAATAACGTAAAGGTTAATTGTTTGAAATTCCCAGAAAGCATCGCGGGCCGCACAAAATACCCAAGCGGGTCGCGTTTTTGAGACCCCTATGTAGATAAACAAAACACCAGACAATGTCTTAATAGAAGCAAACGCGTCTGCGAGAAATTTCCTGGAAAGGCCAGGGTGCCACACATTTTGACATTGCCTCCGAAATCCAGGCCCGCTTCTGTCAATTTTCAACATTTGACAACATTCCTGCTTCGCAGACCTAACCCTCGGACAAAAAGCCTTGCTGTGGAAGGCAGTGTGCCCGGATGTGTTCAGTAAAATTGTTTCGGATTTGAACACGAGTGTGCTGGGAGGTGTGGCCGCCCGAAGGAATGTTTTAGATGTGGACTCGATTTTGAAAGACCTGTCCGCGTTCAAGCCATGCTGCTTCATTCTTCCAGAGAAACCCGAAGGCAAGTGAGCGTGTAAAGCGTGATGACGTGTACGTTTGCTGGATTTCGAACGATTTTTGTCTGTTGACAGAAACCTGCTATGTGCCGGCCTTGCACGTACAACAGAAAGCAAAGATGATTGGAAGGCAGTATGTTGAAAGGTGAGAATTCTATGCAACACCGAGACTCACATTTTTATTTGTTAGTTGGAGTTTTTTCATGGTGATTATGAACACCATGATATGATTGTTAATTGTGCGTATGTATGATGGGTAAACACAACGTTTGGAGTAAAATGCTCTGAGACAGTATACAAAACTCAAAGGCATATCTGAGATTATGTGCCACATCTAGACACGGTTTTACGTTTGAACAACAGCTTGGAACGTAGCAAGTTCCGATTTTCGCAAATATTTACCATGCGATGCTGAGGTAAAATGCAAATGCGACTTCCATGGCAATCATTTTTTCCAGGACTGTGCTAGAGATCCTGTTTGTTCTACTCGACCACTAACTTTTCTCACTCAGGTCAGCCGAGTTCAACGACGACCTGGGCGATGTGATGGAGATGTGCATGATAAACGGCGGGTGGCTGATGCTGCACAACTGTCACCTGGCAACGAGGTGGCCCGAGAAGTTCCTGAAGCTTCTCGCCTACCTCTTCGTCGCCGAGCACGAGGACGAGAGGCAGCGAGCGGATATGAGAGACGCGCAGGTGACGTTCGTGAGGACCGTTTCCACGACGACCGACGCCGAAGGCGAAGCGTTCGTCACCGAGAGCATAAAGCGGTTCGTCGCCGAACACAGGACGCCGTGCAACCCGAACTTTCAGCTCTGGCTCGTCACGCGAGGACACGACTCGCTGATCTGGTCGATGCCGATGCGCATCTTGCATCACGCGGAACTGGTCACGGTCGGAACGCCCACCTCCCACAAAGACCTCGTCGTGGTCACCCACCGCCTGCTGTCGCGCTTTTCGGCCGGCATGCGTCTGATGGAGCCCGCCGCGGCGCCCCTCACCGCTTTCGGCAAGCGCGATGCCGTGCCTTTGAACATCCGGGTCGCTGTCGCTGCCAGGAGCGAAATGACGCATCACCTACGCTTGGCGCTGAAGCTCTCTCTGCTTCACGGGGTGCTGCTGGATCGCGCCCACTGGGGGAGATCTGCATTCGCGTCTCCGTGCACTTGGTCGGACGGCGAAATGACCGGAGTCTTGGGCAGCGTGGCAGCTACGCGCCGTTTCGCCGTTGCCACCAGACTGTGCTCTGCCTTTATGACCGGCCATATTGCCGAAGCTAGGTGAGTGCCGTGCGTTCTTGGTGTTGCGACACAGAAAGAAGTAAATTAGCAGCAGGCTGAATGCTAGTAACTAGTCTCCACAAAGGTTACAATAAAGCGAATCAATCGGGAAAATTTTGTAAAGGAAATCGATTTCACGTAACGGTACGCATCCTCAGTTCTACAATCGTATTCACATGAAATCTACTTTTTGGTACGTCAACAATCGCAGAGATTTGCGTTGATTATTATTATAGGTTATGATTCTTCAGTATGATTATATATGCTTCTGTCTGTCATGGATCTATGGCAGTAACACTATTGGTTTGCTGTTGGTTCTGTTACATGTGATAATACAGCCGTCTATTTTACAGTGTTTCATAATTTTTTAATATAAATATCAATCAATCTTTAATGCGCGTGCTGACAATATACGCTCCGATTTAACGGCTAGCTTTTTTACACGGTGTTTATTTGCTTGCTTCAAATTGTTGATGGACATGAGATACTGAAACACAACAACATTTAGGTTAATAACACACGCATAGCCTATCCACGGTCACAAGGTGCAAAAAAGGTTAGAGGTCGTTAACGCTATTGCGCACAAAACTAGTGAAGTGGAACTGAACCGAGGCATTTTCGTTGTTTTAAATGTGCGGTTAATTGCTTCTTTTAAGTTCTCAGATAGGGGGAAAAATCAAATCCACGAAGAAATGCGTTTTGCAAACAGAGCAAAGCAGAACGGTGCTTTCATAGCTTCATCATTTACATATTTCAGAGATTTGGAAGTATCTCAGTTGCTGACAGATGTCATTTTGAAATTGCATCCTGTACCGAAAAATTCCATCTTGACCAAAGATCTTGAGACAATTCTGAAAATGTGGAAGAACCCCAGGAGCGGGTTCGAAACTCTGCTGCAGGTAAGAGCGAAAAGAAATTCTTGTGCGCCGAGTTTGCTTCTCATCGATATTAAAGCAACACAAACCTTATTCGACATATTTCAAGTGGAACGATTGCTATGATTTTTGTTCCGTCGTTATATTTGGAAAAGAAAAAAATATTTATCGGATCAGACAGCGCGTGAGTTCCAACATGAGGATGCAGTGAAACGTTTCTGGTGTATTTCTGTGCTTGTCCGTCAACCGGGAGTTGGGTTTGAACGGAAAAGACGTCAAACCCTGCTGTTGACAACCATAAATCGTTATGCTTTATTAACCTCATGCGCATGTAAGCTTGTGGGCAGGGGGGAGGGCGATCGCTCCCACCCTAAGACCTACGAAAGTATCTTTTTTCACCCTAATTTTGTACAATTCGGAAAGCAACATTCGCGATATAAAGCCATTTCTCATCCATTGTTTTGTCTCAGAAGTGTTGTGAAGTATACCTCATCTGTTGTGAAATATAGCTCATCTCTCGTGCAGCAGCGAGGCCGTTCTTGACTACCACATATTACTGAAATCCCCCCCCCCAAACTCACTGGCTGGAT
>JGI24159J19872_10006184_pt1 | contig 15551 bp, 8 predicted proteins | sample Ectturendosymbi4_FD_19872 | JGI IMG/M metagenome (IMG submission 19872) | reverse complement strand
GGCAATGCCGAAAGAACTCGCGTAGTCGCTGGTAGCAGGTGAGCGTCACCAAGTTGCTCTGAGCTTTTACCGTCCGGGAGAGGCCAGACCGCTCAGGTTCAAAAACCCTGTACTGTTTCGCAAGCTGTCAAGCACAAAGTCGAATTGTAATTCAGAAGCGCAAGTGGTCGGTCTGCTACATTAAATTTTATTGCAAGTGGAAAAGAAATGCTAACGAAGTGGCGGCGTATTGCTTGCGCGGTCCAAGTCTGAGTACAGGTTGTATGTAAATGTCTGAATAGTCGTATCAAACTCTACTATGATATTTCTAGTTCTTTAAAAAAAGTTATATTGACTTATTGCTTGCGTCAAAATGCTTGTCATCACTTTCACATCAAGAAGTCATTTGCCTTAAATTTATGCTTTTCTCCCGTGACTGGGCACGTTAACGCTAATGGTGGAAATGGTTGTTAAAAATATTTGGCAAGAAATTGACTGAGCCTTGAGAGGTGTCTAGTTCACTGGGAATTCCCCATGAGTTGTTGGGGAGGATTTCTCCCCTACAGCTCTCGTAGAGCCGCCACTGCTTGAGCTGTTTCACTTTTATAGTGTAACTTGGAAGGTTGTTTCACGTTAAAAGAACATACACTTTTTAGTCCAGAACGCTTAATTTTGATTGCAAACGCGCTTTTTGCCTATGGTATTTCTCAGATGTTTGTATTCATAATCATACTTTGATCTTAATTTTTGTTTTTATGATTTTTACCTCAATGTTCCGATAAATTTCAGGTATTTGTGCAAACATCACCAATGGTGAAAAATAGTGAAAAAAAACAATCATTTGCGTCTGACTTTGTGAAGGAAGTGGTTAAAACGTAAATAACTTTTTGATTGCTACCAAACAAGCAAACCCAGCATGCGTTTGGCGTGTTAATTGATTCCATGTGTTGCAGTCGCAATGAGATACGTACAGCTTATTCTTGACAAACCTACCGAAAGATATAGTTTAAAAACCTTGTTGAAAGGTCTTCCTTANAGCTGTTGTCGAGCGACGGTTTATTACCACATACGTGCTGCTGCTTTTTCGATCCCGTTACGTTGCACAACTGTTTTGACGCTTTGAGCTTGAATCACAATGTTAAAATAAACTTTACTCTTTTACAGCCCCAGGGTAAGAAAACTGTAAGGCACATGAACCATGCTGGCCCGGCGGTGGTGAGGCATGCCCGACTTGCAGCCGACTGGGGCGGAACTTTTAGTTCTACAGTGGGAGTACGAACGTCCGCTGCGACCTGACCGGCCCCGAAAACGGGATGCATCGGTTCGTTGGTGGGGTTCGGACGACGTTCCTCGGGGTGTCGTTTGGACTGTGCACGACAGTGGAGCGACTGTGTCTCACACCTGGGGTGCAGTGAGCCTACTTCGTGCCCGAAAGATCAGACGTCACCTTTCGCTTTACATCTTGGTATTATGCCTTTTCTTGTCTGCATATCCTGTTTTGTCCTACGGTTCTGGCAGCGGTTCTTCTGCGCTATGCCCACAAATGTGCCGATGTTTCATCGAAAATGCTACCTTTACTTTGGCAAGCAATGCGAGCGGGAAGGATGAGATTGTCACGGACTGTTCGAGTGCTGGCCTGTCGACATGGCCAGGTGTGCTTCCGAGAACTACTGTTTTGCTGCTAGACAACAATAAACTACGAAGGCTCGAAAATGTTTCGGATCGAGCAAATCGGACCAACGACGTTGTGTGGGTAGGAACGCTGAGCTTAACCCACAACCTGGTTTCTTACATAAACAAACGTGCTTTCGATGGCTTTCAATCCTTGACGACCTTATTGTTGCATCACAATATCTTGGAAGACGTACAATGGACTTTAGGTCTCGCAGATAAACAGGTCACGTTGTTGGATCTATCTCATAATTCGATCTCAAGAATTTCTCCCGACTCACTGGAACCACTGAGCTTCTTAAAAAGGTGTGTAAATTGTCGCAGGTTTTTAGTTCCACATTTGCGTTGCGTGCTTTCTGCTTAGGCAACAACAGCAGTACATACTTTTAACTTTGTGTGAAAAGTGATTTTGATACTTTTGTGAAATACAGCAAGATGTTTTGAAATCGAAATGCAAACAATTTCAAACACTTTTATTTGAAAGTCCATTTACAACACACCTGAGCATTGCATGGCCCTTGGGTTGACCCTGACCGGACCGTGCAAGGTTTTTTGGAAATTACAAAATAAACATTTTCATTGGTTTAATCATAACATATATTCATACCAGTCTCAGCAGCTTGTCAAAACAACGCTATTCACTACTTTTTGTGAAGAAGTACAATTGATATTATGCAGGATTGCGTTCTCCACAATATTTTCTGTTTGCCATGTGGCCCATTGAAAAAATAATTGCCCATCCCTGATTTAGACCTTGTTCAACTGCTTTGTGAATTGAGAGTTTGCAAAATAAATATTGCGGTGAACTGGATAGCCTACCAAGCATCATTCTGATTTTCCGGGTTTGACAAATACCTGGTAACACGAATTTCCGGCTTCATCTAACTCTTACAGTAAGCAAAACAGTGGGCTTTGCTAACAGCAGGTGTATACGACAGGAAAAGACCCAATGATGAAACTAGGAACGACCTGAAAATCGTCGCATAAAGTTTTAGAATGGAACTGGACTTGATGAGAAAGCGTTACGCTCTCAATAGATCTAGAAACCATTGTCCTTTGGTGTTTCCCCTAGAGGCCTAAGCACTTATTAAAAATTAGCTCTCTATTAAACATGTATGGTCATTATCAGACCTAACTCAGACGGAATAAACAAGACTCAACTTTGATTTTGAAAAACAACAAACTTAGGGTAAAAAACCTGTATCAGCAGAAAAATAGCAAAAACGAAGTAATAGTAAACTTCGGTTATTCCGGATTAGATTTGACAGATCACTTGATCTGGATTATCCGAAGACAGCTGTTTCTAGCCTGACCTCTTCTAGATAGTATGATGTCGGTAAAATTGCCTATGTTAAACACTTTAACGACCCAATGATAGAATTCATATATCTCTGAAAAGCAATTTCAAAAATAGTTTGAAAAAAAGGTTATGAGCAGTGGCGTAGCTAGAGTTTTCAGCCAGGGGGGAAAATTAGTTGAACAGAGGCCACTGGCCACTGTAAGGGGCCCAAATCAAAAACAAATTGAGAAATGATAGTGAATTGGGATGTGGATGTCTGTACAAAAACCCTAAATAACCGGAAAATTATATTTGAATAAGAGCTGATAATGCATACCTTGTAAATTCTAATATTTGAATAAGAGCTGATGATGCCTGCCTGGTAGGCGAAATGTATATACAGTATTCTGTAAAATCTTAGTGCCTGATTCTTTGTTGGGAAAGGATTCTTTTCGATAGACAGTCACCGGAAAATACTCTGTTTTTTTGCGTTTTTCGGAAGTTTTTCAATCTACTGAAAACCTAAAGAATACTAAAACCAGAGTTTTTTAAGGTGTTTTAGGGACCCGATTCGGGTCTCTAGAATTGAAAATCGGGTCCTAAAATCAGAGAAAATCATCATCGGGTCCCTAGAATCAAAGAAAATCGGGTCGCTAGAATGAGAGAAATCGTGTCCCGACAGGTTGATATCGGGTACCTAACATTTCCTTAAAAAAAAACTGCTAAAACCGGAATATAAGCTAAGTGGGGGTCCGGAAAAATGAAACTTATTTCTGGTATATGAACTTCTGCTTGTGGAGGACTTAAAGTTTTGTTTGTTGGGACTAACACTAACCCGGAGCAACCAACGGTAAAATCCGGATTTCTAGATGTAAAAAGAGCAAATTTTGTGCGGAATAGGCGAAGATTCGGATTAAATCACCCGCATTTTACGAAGATTTTATTAGGAAAAACGATATAAATTATTCGTACCATCACTTTCTTTCTGGATTTAGCAAAGACTCAGATAAACAGAGGTTTGCTGTAGTTTGCAACAAACTACCCGCACAGCGTGAGTCTGGTTCGACATGAAATAGCCAACATAAGCATACCGTGACACATCGTCTTTCCTGAAAAGCGTAACATGGTGCATGGGCGTGAGGAGTGTTTTAATCGTTGACACTTTCGGCAAGCTATGGTTTCCGTGTTTTTATATCATGACGCAATCTAAAAAACCTGAAATGTCAAAAAATGTTTTGAATTCAACCTTGTTTAGATCTTCCTCATAAGCCCTAAAGGTTTCTGGTTATATCTTCCACCAGTTAACGGAAGATTACTCGTATCACGCACAACAGGATGTTTTGCAGGAAGCGTTTTTTAACACCAAAATGCAGTTCTTGCTACACTGTTAGCAGTATTCCCGGGGATATATCACCTACATTGTTATTTTGTGTCTAATCAGTATAAAATCCCACCGCTATGCTACTTTTTCCATTCATTTTTTCAGAATTCGAAGGTTTTCAATTATATCCTAACATCTTTCGCAACTTGTAATCGCAGCGCTGTTGTGTTGTGGCGAATGTAGCCTTTCTAAAATCATTCATGGAGTGTCAGTTGCACGACTGGTTGCCATTTAATGAGGGGCATAAAACAACGCCAAAAATGGTTAATGTAGCAAAAAAAGTTGAACCATGGCAATACCTCTGCAAAACCGTCGTCATACTTCATTTGGTCTGAACACATAAAACTCTTGACAAAGGACCGAGTAGATACAAAATTTCACAGTAAATTTGCTACCTGTAACTATTTGTTCCTGCTTATTGCGCATCTAGTTAAAAGTAAACCATTAACATCACCATTGGAAGAGTCAAGGAAGGTAGCCACAATTGCTACAACATCAATAGTGCAGGGGCGTAGCGAGGGGTGCACAATGCCCGGGCACCGAATCACTGCAGGCGACGAAAAGTCCCAAGAAAGTCGCAAGTACTTTCTACAGTACTGAACATTTGCTCCCAAAACGCCTTAGGTTCGAACACGGGGGCGCCAAACATGTTTCTTGTCCCGGGCGCCATCTAACCTCGTTACGACCTTGTAACAGTGATTTTAACTCTGTACAAAAAACAGGTCAATACTTTGCGGTCCATCACGCCTTGGTACAACAAAAGCAAATTAACGTGGTTTTGGTGGAGAAATTGTTTTTGTCTTGTCTTTTACCACTTGTGGTTAAGCTTCCACAAACAAATAAAAAGATTTTCTCCCGTTCAAAACAGTTCTGACCCCGAGCACTTTACCAACCAGCGTTTTCTCAGTTACAGACGTTCAAACATTTGGAAAAGTCTGGAGACCTCTACAAAATGCAGTGCCCTGTTTTCTTGTTACTTAATTGACAGTGTGTTTCTTTGATACATCGCTATATCATTTTGCACACCAAAGATTCAAAAAACTTGTTTCAACTTTCTGAGAGGTTCTTGCTTTGCTCGTCAGGGTCATTTGCTTGTCAGTCTTCGTTTTAGGAGACATCCACTGTAACAATGTTTACACAGTCGGACCAAACACATTTCAATGATGACTTTAGTGAAGCATGAAGTCGGGTTAATGTTTTATGGCTTTGTTTCATGCCCCTCGTTGGTTGATGTCCAGTCGCGCAGCCGCAATAAAGCATCTTACTGTTTCCAATGAAAGATCTTACTGGCCGTAGTCTATGTTTGGCTGCGTGACACAGCACGCTGCTGACGCAGCGTACAAGAAACTTCATCAGCATAGGTTGTGCCTGACGCAAGAGCCTGTTGCGTTCGCTTTGTTTCCTTATTGTCATTATATCACTGATAACAATGACGCTATGGCTGATGCTTTGCTATCCTTTTCCTACAGTGGCGGGTTTCGTCATGGAATTCCAATTCATCATCAAACCACCCACTCAGCTTCCCTGATTAACAGACGGAATTAGTCGGGCGTGACTCAGTTTATTTTCAGATTGTTTAACAGTTATGGGAGGTGGTTGCAGCAAACACCGGGTGGGATGCTCATGCCGAATGCATGGAAGCCCAAATGTTTGCACAGACCATGAAAATTGCCAGTGATGCTGCAGAAAATTTGCAGCTGTTTGCTTTGTGGTGGAGTGCAAAATGTTTCAGGATAACTAAAAATGTTCAAAATTTAGAAAATAATGAAAAAACAACATGTAGACTTTTTAACATCTGCTGCACAAACAAGAGCAATGTAACGCGGAAGTCTGTTATCGTGTAGTTTTTCATAGACTCTCATTAAGTTTTGCTTTAGACTGACTCTGAATCGCGCTATCACGAGCGATTCGCGACCAGCTACATATTTCGAAAAGCGACAGGGTGGTCGCCACTCGACAGTTGTTAAAGCGTTGTGTTTTATGCGCAGCGCAGCAGTGCTGAGGCCTCCGCCGACACTGAACGCGAAGTTGCATTTTTTGCATACTCTTGCCACACAGAAACATCTTGGTATGTGCGATAAGGAGGTAACACCTCGTTTTTGAGAAAGAGAAATGATATGAAACCTAAGGGCTTTTGGGGAGGATCTAAATTTTGCTTAACTGTTTACTTCTCATTTTAATTTTTAACTTCTGAAATATAGAAACTTTGGTTTTTCAAATCAGTCGCAAAGCAGAACACCCAAAACAGGTGGGTTTGAATGAGTGTTTCTGTGACTGCTGGTGACTTTTGCCAGGAAAATTGAATAACCGCTCGCCTTACGCGCAGGAGTAACAGTGCAAAACAATTTTCTGTTCGCTAATTCCCATAACGGTTCTTTGCGTAGATACGCTGCTGCAACTAGCTGGTTAAGTGATGCTTTATTTTACTTCATGCAGGTAAACAAGATTTTTACAGCATGGATAAAGGCTTGGCTACAAGCATCAAAATTTCTGTCTTTGGTCATGATTTGCTTTGCACTGAATTGTAACTATAGCAACTTAAGATACTACAAACAGTTACAAGAAAACATTCAGGATTTTATATTCCTAAGATGGAATTAGTCTGCAAAGAATTATTTGTCAAAATTTTCAGTTATGGAAGTAATACAGCACCAGCTTAGAGCTAAGGAAAGAAATGTAAGCATAAAACCATACTGTTATTGGCAGACCTTTCGTCAGAGGAGAAGTTGTTTAAATTTTTAGCTTTTGCATGTTTACCACATTTGAAGATGTGTATTGCGGAAATTTTCAAGCTTGCTGAAACGTCGGGATCGTTTGCTTTTTCCTGTAGCAACAAAGGATGTGTTTCGTACAGGGTTCTTCGCGCGTGAAAAAATGCGATTTGCGAAACCAATGAAGCGAAACAAATGTCGTTGCAGGCTCAACATCAGTCATAACTTCATCACTGTAGTTCAGCGCAACTCCTTCCTCGGGTTTTCAAATCTCGAAAGTTTGGATCTGTCGGCCAATGCTCTGCGAAACGGCGGGTTGCAGCAGCACGCGTTCAGCCGCGCGGTCTCATTGAAGCACCTGTCCCTGGCTGGCAACCGCGGAATCACCCGGATACCGAACTTCATGGACGCCGGCCTTGACGACAGCGCGCTGGAAACGCTGGATATGAACGATTTGCCGTTGCTTTTGACTGTGGACTCGTTTGCATTCCGTGGCCTGGCCGCGTTGAGAACGCTTAATCTCAGTCGCTGCTCCATCGATACGTTGAGCCAAGGCTGGCTAAACGGAGGCCCTGAGCGTACTTTGCAGACGCTGGATCTGTCGCATAATCGAATAAGTCAGATCGATCCTTATTCGCTTGTCTCGGTGACAGCAAGCATGCGTTTCAGCGAACCGAGTGCGTTCACCAGCCTCCCATCCGAAACGGCGTCTCTTTCATACGTCGTCTCCCCCAGCGTGGGGGTTCCAGTCCAGCAAATCACCCCTATTTTTGCGAGCGACGGCAGCGTCCCCCTTTTTGGTTCGGAGTGGTACGAAGCTCTCGAAAGTCTTCAATGGTTGTCTCTTGCCAACAACCGCCGCTTGTCGCTTTTGGCCGAAGACGCTTTCGCGCATCTTCCCAGTCTGAGGTTTCTCTTTCTTCAGGTGAGCATGTTTCCGGCATGTGGCAATAGCCTGTTGCGGCTGGTTCGGCCTCGTGTTGCAATTCATGAATAATTCCGGCGCATTAGAAATCGAATCGAGCCGCATGGGTTCAACGAATCCATTTATTGATTCCGATTCGTGTCACACCGGAACGTAATGACAATTTCAATAACCGTGAAGCAATTGAGCCATATCAAACGAATTGTAAGGCTTTGTGGTATTGCTCAGGGCTGTGGAGTTTTTTCAAAGAAGTCCCTCATTTGGCATATACTACTATAACCTGTCATCCAGCTGGCACTTGCAAGTGGTTGGCGCGGTACGACCATTAACGCTTGCCAAACCAATCGTGAAGCAGGTCGGGGAATCCACAAGAAACTGCGAAAGCAATTGTGTATCAACGTTTATCGTGAGCAGCTCACAAAAACAATTCAGGCTTTTCCAACAGGTACATTACGCTGATAAAAAAAAACTGCAGAATTTATTTGGATTTTAGCGAAATTGATGAGCTCATGAGAAATTGTTGAACAAGTAAACATGAAAGTAAAAACAACACAGAGCAGCCTGCACCACCGGTCACGGTTGAGTGAAAAACGCCTGACCTGTCAGAGAACAATTTATCTACGAAGCTTCTTACTTACAAACAGGCCCGTAACCAGGGGGGGCGAAGCCCCCCTAGAAAATTTTTCGCCCCCACTTGAAAAATGTGTTGGACATCGTTTAAAACTATTGGACATAGTTAAAAAAACTTGAACCCTCTCAGAAAACTCTTCGCTCCTCCTGGTGTCCCAAGCTGGTCACGGGTCTGCTTACAAAGCTTATCATTGGCGACAAATGATTTTGTTTCCAACGCGTTCATTAGTGGCAGCATTCACGATGGAGACGTAAAAATGTCATCAAATTTTAAGCAGTGGGTTAAACAAAACTCTGAAAAGTGCAAAAAAATAATTCATATAAGCTGTGCAGAGATAAACGATAATGAATTTTATTTTTATTTTTCTTAGATCGTACCGCAGACTCCCAACTGAGGATCCAATCAAAAAAATTCAAGTTTGAAGTATAAGCGAGCACAAGGCAGAATTAAATTATGGCAACATAGCTTTCAGGCACAGGTGCTTGTGCTGGCTTTCAAATCCAAGTCAATCAATCCCACGCACTTCTCACATAATTGTCTGATTAGTTTTTGGCTGAAATCCAACTACAGAAGGATGTTTTGCAGTCGACGGTGTACGTAATTGTTGCTGTGAAAGTCTAATTGCCCAGCTCTCGGCTTCAGTGAATTGAACATCAGCGCCATTAACGCTTGTCAATCGGCAGTGACTGTAGTTCCAGCTGATGACATGTGCAATAAAAGTTTTTCAAGCAGAGAAACACAAACAATCGCTCGGCGTGCACGGCCATATAATCGGCCCCCTTTGAAATCGATAACCCGACGCAAATCTGGTTTGTGCGTCGGAGTTAGTGCCTCACAATTTCCGGTGCAGCGTTTGACTCTGTTGGAACGTACGGTTTCCGCTTGAGGCGGGTTTTAGGGGCTCAGAGTTTTTTTTCTGGAAAATTAACGGTCGAAGATCGGAAGGGATGGACGAGGGTTTGTCCCCGATCACGCGGGATTGATTATCCACTGATAGAATGCTATCTTGCTCTGTTATTGTTCAAGGCGTACAAAGCGAAAGCACACTCGAACAGTCTAGCATACCTATGTCCGAAGGAAACAACAACTTCAAAACTAAGCAGAAACCTGCAGTTTTGCTGTTTTGCAAATTGCTTGGTGCAGTGGTGGACAAACTTTTAAGAAAGAAAGCCGCATAAGTGGGTCATGAAAAGAAAAAGGGCTGCACCTTTTAAAATCGGGCGGTGCGCTCTAAGACAATACAACATTTAAAAAGCATCTCTATTAAAAACAGACAAATAACTGATTTTTTCTAATTTGCTGTCTTCTTCCCCAGGTCCCGCAGAACACCCTAAATGGCGGCAGTTTTCCCCCTGGTTTGGGATAATTTCTTATACTCGGCAAAATTTGAGCACTACGATTCATCATGCTTCTTTGTCCATTAGAAATCAGCTTCGTTCGACAACTCACAAGTAGCAATTGCAGAACCAGCCAACAGGCATACTAAAATGTAATATCAACATTTGCTCAGCTGTTGCATTAAAATGAGGCAGACGTCTTAACCAGCTTAATACCGGGCCTTCAGGGATAATCACAATTAGGACGAAGTCAATAAATAACCAGGATGGCGTCCATTTTAAATACAACAGTTGAGCAAACATTTAACGTTTACTTTATATCTCCCAAGTAGTGTGGCTGTATTTTCCAATCGTGCTGGTTTCCAAATGCGGTTTTAATTCAACTTTTGTGTGATAACCAACATTTTTGTTATAAAGAATTTACTCCTCCGACAATTCTCACCCACAAGGAGAGATATGTAAGCTTTTCGCGTGCATTTGTAGAGAACATAAAATGCCATGGCATTGTAAACAACGACAACGAATCTCGCTGATCTGTTTCGGTTTTACTTACCGTATTTATTCGCTTATAAGACGGATCCCACCTTCACCTGGGAGATTGTCGATATTCTGTTTAGACTCGTTTATAAGACGAAGGAAGGAAAGTAGGTAATGAGAGAAACACATTTCAGTATCAAAGTACGTTTATACTAACTTTTAAACAACATTTCGTCTAAGTATTAAAACAATTTACGCAAACTGCACTGTAATAGAACACAGCAAATCAGTATGCAAGTTATGACAGTTAATTTAATTACCGCGTACCGGTACGTGTCTCTGTTGTTTATTTTTGCCAGAAACTGTGAAATATCTGCACAGTTCTGAGTGAACTATTTTCTATCTCTGTAGACCTCGCCTATAAGACGGGCCCCCCAATTTGAGCCCGAAATCTCGAGGAAAAATCCCCGTCTTATAAGCGAGTAAACACCGGGTGGGGTTCTTCAAATGACACGGCAGTGTTTCCCTCTAGGTATTTCGTTACGCTCAAGGTGATACGGAGCAATCACACATATCAATAGCATTGGAAAAGATGATTTCAAGTTCTAACTTTCATTCACATTATTTGTCGTTATCTCACCGTCACTCTGGTTTGAGCGGTTTTAAGCTACAAAAGCAATTAATATCGCTGTCTTTGACACCCGGTCACTTTCGATATTTTGTTTTATGCTGAAGACATTTCACACTTGACACAGGAGGGTAAAAGATTTGCAAGCCTTGCAGATTGAGCTGTTTTACATTTTCGGCATCCTTGTTTCGCTTTCGAGGACGCTATGGTAAGCATCTGCATCTCCACGTAACGATGTGCAACCTAATTAGAAAATGAAATGAAATTGTGTTTCTGGGTTACTTCATATGAAACCTTTCCCCGGAGAAGAGCATCCGACGTTAAGACGATAACCCTTGCGACAGCCCGTTCATCGTTTCCGACAGATTGACTGGAGATTTTTTATTTCAGGTGACTCGAAAAAAACCATCAGTTTCGTGCAGGCCCGTAACCAGCTTGGGACACCATGGGAAGCGAAGAGTTTTCTGAGAGGGGCCCAATTTGTTTAAACTATGTCCAATAGTTTCAAACTATGTCCAACACATTTTTCCAGGGGAGGTTTTTTTTTCTAGGGGGATTCGCCCCCCCTGCGATCCTAGTTATGGGCCTGGTTTCGTGTTAAGCGCACAGTTAAAATTATCCTGACTTGGAAAGTATGAAGACACGTTTTGTAGAAGGAAAGCATGTTCGCGCCTTTCAAAGATCACGCTAATGTCATAGACTCTGTTGTAATATTAACATGGTGGTGAGTGCTACAAGCGCAGAAATCGTGAAACTAATCACAGAAAGTCATACCAGAGCCACGCGGATTCTCGCTTGACTCGCTCCACAGAGTTTTTCCAAGAATGCGTTTGTACAATACACACCATTTGAATCTTGAACCTTACGCTTCAAGTTTAGGTTTAACTTTTTAGGTCAACAGCACACTCGTCACGCTTCAGAAAACTCACGTTTTTCCTTCTCTGTGTTGTGCACGGGACCGTGACGCAGCTGCAGGTGATGTAGCATTGCAGCAGCGACAGGCTTCCGAACAAACAAAAGATAAAATGCATGCAAAGTAGACAACTTTTCAGGTAACAGGTGCTGAGTTTTAATGAGTTTACGTAACCTCTCGATAGATAGTGACGGCAAGACGAAGCATTGGACTTGAAAACTGACAAGTGAAACTGCAGTCATTGCCTTTTTCATCTGAGTTTTAAAATCATTGACTTCGCATTGCGAGCACATACGTATTGGAGTGGTAGAGCAGGCGAAAGAGCCCCATCGATACACAGTGACGGATTTACGCATAGGCCACATAGGTCATGGCCTAGGGTCCCGCGCAACTCCCTCCTATAACGACTCATAACTAACTCAAAATTTGGAAAACTTTGTAGAAGCATAACTTCACAATTTACTTTGAAACTAGCGAAAATGCAAGACTCTTATCAGTACACTAACAACACGATAGCATTGTTTGTTACGCAATTCTGCGTTAGAATCTGATGTTACGGCAGTCCTAACTTGCGAAACATTTACAACTTTGCTTGCCTGAAGGCACAAAAAAAATTTGTGATAGCCTGTGAGCTGTTGGATATGTTGGTGACAAACATTTGGAATCAGTTGATGCAGATAATTATATATTTGCCCTCTTCTTCATAGATACAATCGCTCGTGCTAGTGAGGGCTATCTGTGATAACAGTTTCAATGTGCTTCACAGAAAGACAGAGCAGTGGTGTTGCCAGACATTTTGATTGGGGTGATCAAAAACGTGTATACCTGGCTTTACTCACGAATTTAAAGAAATATTCATAACGTGACGTCATTTTGCTACAACGGCCCACGTGTCCCCAAGGGCTACGCCCCTGTCTTACAGCATGCAAAGGAAGAGTTTACAAGATTTATAAAATTTCGTTATTTACCTTATCAGTGGTGGGTTTCAATAATTGTCAAAGTTGTTGTAGCAGTAAACCATTTAGTCATTTCTGAAATACTAGAGCCATAGTCACTGCAGCACAGTGGTCTCTAGTAGTAAGCGATTTGTCAATTACACTGTATCTGAAATACATGACCCTTAGTATGCAAATTTGTAGCGTGTTTGATGCGGATCCTACGTTTGGTTGTTTCCAATTAGGTTGCCAGAATACAGAGCTTGCTTGTTGAAGCTCTAAGATTTTAATTAAATCAGCAAGAACAGTTTATCGTGAGTTTTACTTGAAAAAAAGTGGACATAGAGCTTCCTTCATAGGGTTAGCTGAGGGTGTTGCGAAAATACTTTTCTGTGCAAAACTTGTCTTCATGCTGTTTGCCATCAGTCTACAGCATAGAGGATTAAAACACTTATTTTGTGTTGCTTGGAAAATTACAACTTAAAAACGGCATAAATAAACCCTGTGTCCACTGAATGGATTCTGCTTGTTTGGTCCATAAAATACTGTAGGCGTATGTGGCTACTATAAAAAAGGAGTTTAGGTACAGCTCATCCGATTGATAACTAGACGATATTTTCGAGAGAGGCAACACGGTCCCACTTGAAAATCTACACATTCGAAAAATAAAGCTACAGAAAACGCTAGAAACCACGCAAATTTAACGAAAGGAACTTCTGAGCTACGCGAAAGAGCTATAAATGTCAAGAAAAGATCGCATTTTCATTTGTTGTTGATAAGAATGAAGGAAAGGCTTTAATTTCTGTTGAAGATCTAAGGAAATCCTAGAACCACAGTCGGCACCACAAAAGGTAAAATTTTGAGGGGGAACTACACGTAAGAGGGGCATACATTCACGCTTTTAAGACAAGCGACCAAATAGGTCACACCTGCGTGGGGCCCCAAAAACTATGATGGCCTTGGGCCCCGCGCTCCCTAAAACCGTTCCGGTCGATACCACGCTCAGCACTGTGATCAAATAGGAAAGTTTTGCGAAACAGTGTTTAGTAGGGTCAACTGCCATGCCTGACCGCGCATTGCGTTCTTTCGCAAGTGAGGCCTAAGACAACATTTACAGGCAATAGAAACTTCTTTGCCGAAGGTTTTGTTGTGTGCATACGCTGGCGAGAATATGCGGCACAATGTTCGGCAGAAGAGCTGTAAATGAACATTCTGCCAATTCAGGACAAGCACTTGTCTTGGCTCTGACACGATGATTTTATGGCAGTACTTCCCAAGCGTGTTCGAACTCTAGAACCTGTGGAGCGGCGCTTCGTCATGTCCGACCTTTTCACGCAACAGCCAAGCTTACACATAATGCGAGACGTGAAAAGAGATAGCTGTGTGTACATTGCATAGATCGCGTGCATTTGACTGTCTTGCGGAGGACACAACCTACATACGAACCTGATGGTAGTCTGTAGTTCCACTCTGAAAACCCATGCATTAGCTCTTTGCTAAGCATTTGTGAGTTTAATCATATGCATGGCTCTTGGAACAATGATGTCCGAGAACTTTCAGTTTTAGGATAGCGATGATTTTCGCGTGTTCATAACTGTTATTTATACCTGTCCTTTTACGATATTTACGACTTCGTAAAATTCATATCTCATATTTTTGGGGAAAGGTAGCGACGTACTGTCCAGCTTTTCGTACTTTTGTCTAATTTTCGGTTGCTCTATTCTCACCCCGCTTTTGCCCAACTTCAACTTTTCTCGAAAATATTGCCGAATGACCAAAAGACTATATCCTTCCACATCTCTGCCCAACTTTCCCGGAAGTTAAGCCGAACTTCAACATCAATTTTATGGTAGATATTAAACACTTTGCAAAATTTCAACAAGCTTTTGCCAATTTATCATCTTTTTACCGATTTTCGCCGAACTTTGATGGGTTTTTCACTATTTTCCAGCCACAGCTTGCCATTGCCCGTTTGTTTCTGCATTTCCACCTCGTACGGCGAAGCGTAGTCGTCCTCGTACGCAGTATTAGCGCTCGTCCATTTCAATACCTGTATGATGCTCATACAAAAATATTATATTATAATTTTCATTATAAAAAATCGTCTACAAATTTTGCCGAAAAAACTGTGTTAATTCGGTAGCTACGTCGTCGCCGCCTCGGAAAACTTGCTGCTGCTTCTAAACATCAGGGAGGCATTTTGGTAACTTAGGGCGGCGAGATCACAAGGTCACGGGATAAACTAATTGGTTTCACACTTCAACATGAATGACATTCTGTCTGTTGAGCAGAAGCTGTTAAAGTTAATTGTACTTTGACTGTTGCAAAAGCTAGACTACATTCAGAAAAGGAGTGGAACGTCAAAAATGCAGGAACCTAATTGGCAGTACATCGTACCAATACCTAAAGTTGATAACCCAAGTACTTCATTTGAATATAGATCAATCTCTGTTCTCCCAGTATTGTCAGAGTTTTTTTAAAAAGTTTTTTTTATCACAGTCTATTCCAGGGGCGTCAAACATACGGCCCGCGGGCCAAAACCGGTCCGTTGCGAGGTTGAATCCGGCCCGCGGGATGATTTTGTAAAGTAGAAACTTCTTTGTTTGCTTGAGAAGTTTATCCAGTCATACTTCGATAACTGGTGACTAGATTTCAATTACTTGAAACCTTAACGCAATTGCATA
>JGI24159J19872_10006181_pt1 | contig 15554 bp, 14 predicted proteins | sample Ectturendosymbi4_FD_19872 | JGI IMG/M metagenome (IMG submission 19872) | reverse complement strand
CAAAACACTAAACATTTTTTCAGTGCAAGTTTGTTTCAATCAAAATGTTTCTCACAATCAAACTGCTTGTCAATATATTTGTATATGCATACTTTGTATTCTTGCTGCAAGAAAAGAAGAGTCATGAAACTTATAAACACAAAGGGTGTATCTCTAGCCTTGTTTAACCAGACTCAGTTCTATTATCTATTAGTTCTTAGCCCTGCAGTGGGACTGAGTGATGTTAGAACTCTTTAATGCAAACACTGAAAGCAAGTTTTGTGCAGCAATGCTTGCACAAGACACGCCTTCTTATAAAACTAACAATCCAGTGAATAACCATGATTTGGTTTCAAATGTTGGTGTTTGAGGAACAGGTTTTTGTGCAACTAAACGCCTTCACAAATTCTCAACATTATTTTATAATACAGTTGTGAGAAGCAATCTGCTGACAAGCATCAAGCAATAGTTTTTCATGCATAAAACAGTCATTTCTTTCCTACCTAGGCGTCTAAAATTTGAAATAGCGGTTGGGCCTTAGGCCAGGCAACATGAGCCAAAATGACCCCAAAACTACTTCATTTATGGCGTCAGTCACAAAAAATCTGCCCCCCCAACCCAAAATTTTTTTTCGAGTGCAATCTATTAGACTGGCCGATCCATTAGAGCCCTTGAACAGCTCTCTAGTGCAATCGGCGGAGGAGCTAGGGCATTGGTAAGGCAACCGAAAACTGCTGTTTTTTAGGCCGAAATTAAAATACGAATATATATCGTACGCCGGTTCTCAAAGTGTTAATCCAATAATTAGGTAATTATTTTTTATTTAGCTTAGGCCATAACTTTTGAACCACAAACGCTAGAAAGTCAATCAAGGTCTCAAAAGACTCAGATTCTAGTCTAGTTTCCAATGAAAACTTGAGCCAAATACTTTGGTCTAGTGGTTGGGGCTTAAGTCAGGTACCAGCAGCCAAAAATGGCCAAAAACCTTCCTTATGACATTGCTCGCAAAAAAAAACAAAACCAAACATTTTTTTTTCATTGCAGACTTGAAGACTTGCTGAGTCTTTTGAGGGTTTAAACAGGTCTCTAGCGCAATCGGCTAAGGAGCTATGCGATTGGTAAGTCTACTGAAATATCCCTGGTGTTTCCCGAATTTCCTATTACGATATATTCTTACGTCGGCAGCCAATGTGTTAAAGTACTCTTTCCACCTGCAAGAAATGCTGTTTTTGATATTTAGTAAAATATTTCTGTCATAAAATATGTAGCTAATTAAGTGATTGTGGTTGGTTTTCCTAGATCTGCTTAGGACATGCTGTGTTCTGAATCATTTGTGTTGAATAGTTGCGTCATTAGAAAAGGAATGCGTAAGTGTTGTGCTTTGCAGCTGCATAATCAGTAATTTTTGTTGTAATGAATAAACTGTAAAACGTTTTGAAATTTAGTTGTTCTCTAACCAGACAAAGTCTCATAGTGTGAAGGCATTGCTGTATTCAGCTTCTTTTGCCTTAGTCTGATCACTAGCAGTTTCTTGTGTGGTACATGTTTGCAGCATCATTTTCGCCAATCTTTATGCAAAAACTTGCTCTAAAGTCTATCTCAAATTTTGATAAATTGCTGTTTAGTGCTTTTCCCTCCACAGGCAAAATGCTGAGAGACTATTAACGCTTTATTAACCCTATTTCACCCTGCCGAAAATCGGTCTTTTAACGCTGAAGACTATTAACGCTTTATTAACCCTATTTCACCCTGCCGAAATCTGGTCAAATTCAATTTGAAAATGTATTTCTGAAAAAAAAATTTCCTGAGAAATTTTGATGTTCCATACAAAGCAAATGTCACATAGATTCAGCAAGTTGATCTTTTCAAACACTCTTTCCTTTGACTTGGTTTGTAATAACTTGTGCAGATATTTTGACTAAGGCATAGATGATTTTCTAATCTTTGAAATTTTATTACAAGTTTAATGAATAAAAGTCTGATTAGTCGTTTTTGATTATAAAGATGCATTTGATGTTTTCTGTGGGCAATTTAAAATGAGGAAAGAAAAAAATTTTGATGTATGAACTGGTTTTCTAAGCAATAAAGGTAGGCACTTTTGTTGATATCTGGGTCCCCCTCTTTACAGAGTATTAGCTGCTCTGGTATCGTGGGTGTCACCCCACTCATTGTTTCCCAGTGAGTAGTGTACTCTTTTTACTGTCAGGAAAGGCACGCCTGTGCTCTGTAACTATCTACATGAGGAACTGCAGCTGATCTTCACGATCTGTTACAAGCCGGCTGTATTCATGTATAAGTGCTACCCCACGCTCTGCAGTGTCATTTGTGACTTGGGTTCCTTGTACCAACTTTCGGCCATCAAATAGCCTGGTTGATCATTCCATAAGCCAGGGTCCTCTGTTAGAAACTTTTGATCCATTTTCGTTTTTAGGAAGAAGCGACGGGTGTTTTTTGTTATAAGATCAGCCAAGCAGTTGTTTGAAAAGTCTTTCCTTGGGGCACATTTGGGAGGATGTTCATCCGGATCTTTGTCAAGTGCTGCAACCATTCGTCGCTTCATGTCATCTGCACCTCTTGGTCAAAAAAAGCCAAAGCCACTAATCCCTCACCGAGGAACCAGAGCTGACCAGAGAATTTGTTCAGTGCGATTGTCTCATCTACGCAGTTACTTACCCCTGAACAAGGGGTCTAAGGGTTATTTTTTGAGATGTTACCATTTTCAATACCTTCTAAAACCATTATTTGTTATTTGTATCAAGATCTTTTCCTTGTACTCAATGAATATTTCCTACATGTTATAAATCAAGTGAATTTTTAGATCTTGACCAAGAGGGGGCCTCATAGCGGGTGGTCAGAATGTGACAAATATATACTCTGCCTGTCAAAAATTCAGTTTCGAGATGCCTATAACTTTTGATCCACAATTCTAGCTCAATTCTGACAGCAGATTCAGAACAAGTGAGCCAGAAATATCTAGAGTACCAATTTGCAGACCTATGTCTTGTACAAAAATGAAGTTATAGGTTTCCAAAAACCTTGCAAAATGAACACGGTGATCCATGAGGACAAAAATGAGTTGTGACCCTTACAGTTTAAAAGGCCATAAAATCTAAACCGCTTGGAATTTTGATCTGAAGCTTAAGGATTTTTCTGAAACTTGGGGATTTTTCATTGCTCCCACAGGGGCACATGTGGTTCAATTTTGAGCAAAATCTGAGATGGTGCCTATGGAAGTACTGATTGAGTTGGGATGGAATGACCCATGAAATTTCACTGCTCATGTGCAACCTGAAAACATAGATTTTTCTCTGATCTATTTTGCATAGATAGTTTTTCACCGATAATGAACAAATTTAACCTGGTTCCCGTACAGTTTTCCAAACTTTCCAAATAATGACCACCCTAATATGTGTGTGTCAATTGTTTGTTGTCCCACCTTTAAAGAGTATTAAATCTTAGCCCTAGGGATCATTCAGAAATAACATCATCATTAGTGTACAAACCATGCACTTTTTTATACCTCATTCCTGAAAGCACAATAAAAAAGAGTTTTTACAAACAAACATCTGGAAAATAAGAAAATTTTGTAACAAACAAGTGTTTTGACATCATGTTACAAAACTGCAGCCATGATAAGCTGCCTTCTCAATTTTAACCTTGTATGGAAAGCTCAGTAGTTTCCCATTGATGCAACCGTCAACTATAGCACCAAAATCAACTATAGCACAGTTTGACAGTAAATCTTCTCTAAAGTTTATTATGGTATATTCAATTACTCAAACCCTTCTCTCACAGTGTATGGATTAAATACTTGCAGAAGTTTTGACAATTGCAATAGCCATTTCAAGGTGTTTCATGTTTTATTTTTGATCAGACTTCCCCATTATTTTTAGTTAGTAGTTTGATTGGGTGTTTTTCACAAATTTCAAGAAGTTTTCGTTTTTGTGTTTGATTTCCTGTAGAATATTGCTAAAGAGTAAATGCAAGTTGACCTGCCACCTCATCAATAGATATAGTAGTTAAAAGATGTCATTACACTTCTGACTGTAAATTGATGTTTTGTTAGTGACTTGCCTGGAACTATTATGCCACGCTTGGCATGCTTTTCACCTGCAATTGCTGTTTTTATTGAATTTCTGAACAAAGATGCTCTGTTTTGAAAACAGATTGCAAGGGCGAGACTAAGCTTTCAAATTTCAGGAAATTAAGAGCTATATTTAAAAAATTTGGCTGCAACATTCTTGGAGCTTTCGTGAACAGTTTACTAATGTAACTCATGTAGTTGACTGACAGTGTTTAACAGAAAAAAATGCCTGCTGACCCACACAGATCTAGCAACCATGTGATTTTATGTCAATATTTTTCCACAGAGCCAAGTTCAAGGTGAGTAATATTTAACACTTTGACATCAGACTTGGAAATCCAGTTAACAACGCAATTTAGCTAAACTTGTAGTTTAGGTTTTATTTTCAGGTAGGTTTACTGCCTAATGTTTATTAACTGTGGGGAGTAAACAGAATTGCAGAGTGCTATTTCTTTTTGCAACACTGCCACCACTTCATATTTTTTATTGTAAAAACTCTAAGGTATGGGCTTCAAACATGTTAGCACATGATAAATGTGTCTGTGTGGAGTCATGTTTTCATATACAACATTTTGTCCTGATTCTAACAAATATATTACAATCTGCTGGTAGTATGGCTTGCTCTACTCTTCAAACTTATTGAATAAAGTTATTACCTGATTTCTTGGTTCAAGTGTCAAGTGTTTGCTTGCAGGTTTAGGTGTATGTATGTTAGGACCTATTAACTCTACACATGTTTTTATTACCTGGTGCTGCCATAGTTCATTTGGTGACTGCCACAGATGGTGTGCTTTTGTTACATTTAACATTATTTTAGACACTACATATGGTTCTTCACCATGAGCTACCAAACTCATGCAAACTCTTCATTTGGTTCCAAACCTGCAGTTGCTGTCAAACCCAAGCATCTTGTGAGAAAGAATCCTCCTGCACCTTTGAATGCTGACCAGCTGTTTTGTGCAAAAGCTGGCCTGCAGCACATGACACCAAAGGTGTGGTCGCAGCCTAAATCAACCAATCTTGCATCCCCTGTTGGTCTGAAACCATCAGCACCTGACCACCATGTAACTAGTCCATTTTCAAAAGGTCAGTGGAGGTCAGTACCACAAGTTCAACCAAAACCTTTGGCGAAAAAGAAACCAGTTCCTGGCGTCTCAGGTGCACATTTGGAAAAAGATATTAGTGGTGCTGATCAAGTACGTGATGTGAACACCAACAAACAGTTAAATCAAAGTTTAGAAGCAGCAAAAGTAAGACTGTCTTTGCCAGATAAAAAAGAAGGTGTCTTGCATGAGAAGAGCAAATATGTCGACGGAATGCTTTTTAAAGATTATTCAAAGCGTACAGGTGGAGAAGAGATTGATCATGAAACTAGTAGCAAAGCAATGGATCATCCTCCGAAAGTTTTACTCAAACCCAGATTGTCAGGGACACGACCAAGAACGAACATTCAGCACAGGTATGCCTGTTTACTTGGTATTAGATTTGTGTCTTTTCAAACTTTTTGCGTAGTGGCACACAAAATTCTTTTTCTGTAGCATCTTTAAAATTGGTTTGAGGTTTTAACTGCATGTCTTGTGAGGAATTAGCAATTTTTCAAATTGCTTTCTTGAAACATCTGCGTAGCATTCCCGGATGTAACTGTAATATAAAGTGCTGTGATGTTAGACTGCAGCGTTCTTTTGTGAGCCATTGGGTGAGTGTGTGAGATGTAGTTAAGTAGCAATTTTGGTTTTCCTTAAATTCTTAACTTTGTACATGAAATTGTCGAAATCTAAATAATTTTAGACATGTATTCCACAACACCACTAGTTTAACAGATTTAAATTTTGTTTATATCTGTTTTACACATCTTGTCTATGTAGAGAGTCGTGTCGTCGCGATGCAAAGAGCCCAGGATTCGGCACTCTAGTGAAGATGTTTGACGAGAAAGTGAAAGACACAAACTTTAATAACGAGAAAAAAACGGGAACTGGGGCATTGAAGCCGCGTGCGCTTGCTCAAGGTGAATCGTGGAAGCATGTGAGGTCATCACAGAAGCATCGTATGGCTGAGAATGATCCTGCTGATGATTTGCACGCTCCACTGCACAGACGGTCGTCATCAACCGTCAGTTACCAATCTCCCAAGCCATACTTCGGACGAAGCTCATCGAAAAAGCTCATGACTGTAGCATTAGTTTCAACAGAAGAAGCTGAAACGCACACTTTCAATTTTGATGAGAAGTACGTTAAACAGTATTCCCAGGAAGCAGATACCGGCCCTGGAGCAGCTGATCAGAAAGGTATGTAGGAAAATGTACTGAGTCCACGTGATCTGTAGAGTGGATGGTCATTTGCATTGTTCAAGTAACTGTGTTTTTATTTCTCAGTGTGTCAATCGAAATACATCTCGATCGTTTCATGTTATGTTCAAATAAAGTATTCTTGTTTTACGGAAAATAAACCATGACGTTTTGCCGCCATGGCTGCATCAGAATTAACGTCTTGAATGGAGTCAGGCTGAGGTTTGGGCCGAATAGTTGTCATCAAACCTCTCGCTTAGTTTGGTCAGTGTGTGTCATGGCTTTATATAAACAAAGATTCCGACGTTTGCTTACGCAGATATTCTCCAGTCGCTCACCAGTGCCGGCCATTCTCCGAACGCTGAAGAAACAAGTAGTTTGCGGGAAGAGACAGTTTCAGCGGAGGTTTGTAAAACATCTGCTACGAAAGTTTATTATAATTCTCGCGTTTGTTGCCCATCTTTCGGTGTTGACTTGTTAACCTGAGTTAAATATTTCATTAAAAATGAGCCACTTTCGTTCTCCTTGTTTTTTTCGTATTGTTTGTAAAGAAAAGGTGTTTTCATACAACCGGGAACTGACACCAACGAAGAACCGAAGTTTTCATGTTTCTTGTGAAATGAAATTTTCCTTGTCTGACAATTTTGCATTAGTTGCTGCTTCCAAGGTACGGTGAAGCTACAAGCAGCAGACACAGCAGAGTCTTTTGCACCAGTCTTGTATTGTTCCTATTCATTTACGATTGTATTGTTTTATTTGGAAGGAGACAAAGTTTCTGAAATAATTCTGGTCGCCCATTACATTGATATATAATCGATGAGATAGTTGCTGTTGAAAGCTATGTTTTGCAGGTGGGCGTCTACGAAGCTGTTGATGACGTCCCAGGTGCGGAGACCTTGGAAGTAGCGACGTACGGAGAGTTCGAATCGCGCGAGGACGAAGCTACGAGTCCGATTTACGCACTCGCTGATGATGTGCCCGTCAGCGACGCTGAGGAGAAAAGCACAGTCCGGCCGCAGGGGTACCTGCCGATGTCGGGCAGCCAGTCCTCGTTGGTGGAGATCGACTATGAAGATATGAAGTCCGACGCTGAGGTAAGAACTTTGCTCGTAGTGGGCAGATTGATACTGAAACCATTAAAATGTCGAATTCACATCTTTGCAGCAGCGCTTCTGTGCTGTTTGGGCGGAACCAGTAAAACTTACCCGAAACACAAGTCGTGTGTACTCAGCTGCTGCATGCCCCCCATGGCAATGGTCGGATCTGTCAGCGTTTATTTCTCTTGTGACGTAAGCCGCACTGCGATAAACCTGCGTTCGGGGAATCCCCGTGTTAAGCAACGCAGATCTGCTGGAACAGGGGTGGGGGACCTGTGGCCCGCGGGCCAAATGCGGTCTGTGTGAACATTCGATATGGCCCGCATCTGAGTTTTGATCAGCCAATTTAGAGCACAACACCGCGTCAAAACGAAGCTCCATGACAAGCAAATACTTAGATAGTACGACAAGAGAATCCCTCATCCCTCACAGTTAGATAAAGGTTGGATTTCTGGATTAAATCAATTGATGTTTGCGGCCCGCCAGCGATAATGCACAGTTCATGCGACCGATAATGGTAAATAGATCCCCGCCCCTGTGCTATAGAATGAATCAGCGTTCCTCAGCAATCAACTCGATTTATGCTTCACCGGCAACCATTACCCGCTCGCCACTGCTGTGACTATTCTGCCTCTCCTGAATAGAAGCTGACTTAGTTCTTTCGTTGTGCGCGAAAGAAGTTCGCAAAAAAGATTTAAAAGACATCGCTTTTAGCTTCACGAACCGAAGTCAGCAGTCAGGTTGCTTTGCACATGTTCTGTTGCGAAACCATTTCTTCTCCAAATCAATGTGCCTTGACATATGTTTATATTCGCGGCGATCGTGCTTAAGTCCTTTACTATGAAAACATGGCGTGCCGATGTGGTATGGCGCTTGGTTGAGCATGTCAGAAATAATTTACGTGTCGTTTGATTTCACAAGTTAGGCCCGAGGCGCGAAAGCTGCTCAAGTTAATATTTGGGTTTTAAGTCGTTACTGGCAACGCGGAAAGGTTTTTAACGTTCAGGTCTCCGAGGTGGACTACTCAAGTCAAGTCGTGCCGGCACCGACGGTCAACTCCACGGCTTTGAGAGAATATCATGAGATCGATCCCGATGACGGTAAGCTCCGGTTGTGCTTGTTATCGCCGCCGCACGAATTGTCGCCCAAAGTAAATGTCGCAAGTGTGTGCGGTGGCATTCGCAAGTTCTGCTGCCATTGACCTTCAGTATCTTTTGCTGCATGCTTCATGGTGGCCAGGGCAGCGACCGTAACTGTTTCGGAAAACTGGAAATGAGGCACGAAGATGATACGAGAGGTGGAATTGAAAAAATAAATCCAAGTCAACCATTTAATGGAAAAGTTTTAAATGCCGGCCCGAACAGACGGTGGCGCGTGCATAGGCCGCTCTTCCACTGTAGACATGTTTTTACTGTCTGCTGTGACGACCGACCCCCCAAACGAGGAAGCAGCTTCACGAGTCGATACAAGAACAAATCGTAATTGTCGCGATGCTGTGAAATGTGCTCAACAGGATTCTTTGTACAAAGCTTCACCTGAGAACTTCATCCTTCTCTACTTCCGCTTTCACGTTTACGTTTCCATGCCATGAACAGCATTTCCCTGCCACCTCCTGGCCTGAATCACACACCAACCTATTATGCCTGCCCGGCCATCCCTGTGTTTGGCCTCCGCATTATGTTGCGATGTTCAAATATTTGCTGACCGATCAATGCTTTCGGAACTTTGCATTCAGTTCCACAGTCGCTCGTCTTCACACCTCGAGTCGTTACGAACGAAACAAGGAAATGTGTTAAGCGTTGTGGTTGCGACTAATGCTACGAAAGTTATGTCTTTTAAAATGTTTGCAATGACTTGTTTAAATCATTAGCTAAAGTTGTTTTTTTTCTTATTTAAAGCAATAAGTTTAGGCGAGTGGGCGGTGACCATTTGCTGCTTTATTGGCTTTATTACCGAACAACTCCTCCCATTTCGTTCGAATAAGGTCTTCCTTTGTCCCACCCGCCGTTTGGCCACATTTGGCGACGTACAACCACACATGCCCAAAACCGTTTCAACTGTGTCAGTTTTTAATGCAAAGCTCCACCGGCTCCAGCCTCGTCGGTCACTGCAGTGATGGTCGCGTTAGTGACGTTGAGGAGCTGCCGGCTGAACAACCCTCCTATAGTCAAGTAGCAATAAGTGCTTTCTTGGAATGTGATCATTCGTCAACGATTTCAAAAGTTTTTATGAACGACCCACCGGCCGCCGAAGCCAAGCTTTGCTGAATATCTGTAATGAAAATAGAACATTGCTATCTATTCCCAATCGAAACACAAAGTGATCTGTGTTTTGGTGATATTTCCCTGAGACATGCACGCTGTTGCACTGATCTATCCACTCAGTAAAGTATTTTCCGCTCTAACAGCGTCCTGACATTTGTGGTGTTGTTGCGACTGAAGTAACTTGTGACTTTCCCAAACCCTTGATGCAGTGCGGAACGTATCAAGTCACTTTCAAAATGCAAATGAAAACGATACAAATGACATATTGCAAACGTTTCGGTAACTCCTGTTATCACCATCAGTGCATTGCAAATTGAACTGCAGTGGTCATGCTGCAAGTTCTTATTGGTCTTGCCAAACTTGAATTTGCATTTTCCGTAATGCTTTTCGGGTCATATGTCTTCATAAGCAATTTTGATGAATGTCACCGCCCCCCACCTAGCAGGTGACTGACCCCTAACCTCCACCACAGCGTTGATTGTCGCTTGACTGGCTTCCTATGAAGACAAACAACTTCGCTCACAAGCGACACGGATGTGCGAAGATGTGGACATGCTTCGTGTGCCGTGAATGTTAACAGAGTCTATGTTTCGCCGCTGATTTTGATTGTGTTTTTGAACTTAGCTCAACTGTTCTGGCATAATTTGTCCATTGCGTCAGTGAAACGTTCTATAATTACTTCGCATATTCCCACCTGAGCCCTCGCTTCGACTGCCCTATAGGTGCAAAAATGACAATTTGAAAAGTGAAACAGGTTTGTCGCCATCCGCTGTTTACGTTTTGTCAATTCGCCAAGCATGAGATTTACTCCTACTGGGGGTTGGCATGCTGCTGCCTGCCTGTTGCGGTCTCAGTTGAAATGCACAGGAACGCTGTAAAGCAAAGAAATATATAATCTGTGCATGGATGGAGCAGTTGTGNGTTCATCACAGCAGCTNCAATACAACAAATATTAAAGGGCGTCTTCAGCACCTATCAGTATTGATAAGAGTTGCTGTTTTATAGTTACATGGCCCTGTCCGCTTCATTTATTCTTCTTTCGTTACCCCCTTTGTCCCTACAACCCCCTCTATCCCGCAGTAAACGGAGAAGAATTGAAGCAACGGTCAAAGGCAGTTGCTTGCGTGTACGGGTGGTCAAGTAACTGGAAGACAGTGGGGGCATTAGTGTGCGCTTTTTGCCGAAGATACCAGCTTCATTATTATTCACGTAATTTTGTTGCGTAGAAAGTTTTGTTTAAAATCGATCAGTTTTCATCAAATTCGTTCTTTTCTCAGTTCCCCCTCCCCCGGACAGAGACCCCCCCAAGCTTCCGTCTAGTGTAAGGCTTCAGCATGCCACAAGTCAAGTGCAAGAGGAAGAGTATGAAGACCCCCCGCCCTTGCCCCCTGATAATGCGGTCGGTCGAAGGAGCATGATGTTGGCGAAGGAGCGGCAGAAGATCGTTGTGAAGGAGCTCGGCGATAGAGTTGCTGCCAATCAAAGTAAGCACTGACTCATGATGCGACGCTCAGCTTTGTTCTGCAAAGAAAGCTGATGAAATACTCAAGTCATGTATCTGCCACTTACGACTGAAAGACACCGCAAAACATATTAGACAAAGAATGATGAAGCATCACTTCACTCTGTTGCTTGATCGGAAGGGTATAGGTTCAAATCCCGCGTCGTTGTAGTTTCTTCTGTACTTACCATTGAATATGACGTCACTAACTGCGTCAACAGAAAGGAGATCCTTATAGATCGAAGAAACAGATCGTTTTATCTTTATGATGGTAATTATAGTAATTTTGAGTCAAGAGTAAAGAAGGAACTAACTGGAAAGGCTTGGTCTTATGCATTAGGTCGAGTGTTTAAAGTTGGGGGTATTTGCTGATTTTTTGCAAATATTTGCTTGGAAATTGAAAGTTTGAAGTCGTCACAATCAAAGAAAACCCCCATTTATGCTGTAACGATTGAAAATTGTTGAAATCTTATCTGCTTGAACATAACTTCACTGTAGATTTGCGTTTAGACGTTGAATGATGTTTTAATGGCGATAGCTAGGCAATTTGTGCCCTCATCGTCTGGATCGATAGGTCTAGTGTTCGATCCCCTGATCTTGAACAGTTGCAATTAAATCGTCACTGGTACAAAGCCCCTGACTTGGGCACTTTCTGTAACATGGTGGAATCTGACGTTAACGCAGATCAAATGTTGAAAGGATTTTTTTGAAAAAATGTAAAAACACCTTTAAATAGTTCGCAGCTGAAAAAAATTTACTTGTTTTAAGTTCGGTTCTCCGTTCATTACCTCAATCGTCAGTGATTTAAAATATATTAAGGTTAGCGTAATAGTTCGTTGCAGTTGATTGAAGTGTTCTCGTAGCTTGTTATAAGTTTTATCCTCAACTCAGATGCAGAACACATTTGCACGTTGGCACCCCCCCAACACATTTGCACGTTGGCACCCCCCCACCCTGCGCCAAGTCTCGATTGTTGTTGACGTCACCGGAACGCCGCTCACGTTCGTGTTTGCCACGATACCAGATACCAGGGTCGTCCAAGTTTAATTGTACAGTTTTGCTGGAGGTTCTGCTGTTTCGAATTTAATTGAGGTTTACACGGGGAGCCGTTGTACAGGGTTGATAAAAATCATGATTTTAAAAAAAATCAAAAATTGGATTTTTTTATTTAATGTGTAAGGGGGGTGGCCACCTAACGCATGGAATTTTAAAGTGTAAATGGTTTGTGTTAATCTAACTTTTTTGTGCTTTGTTTCTTTAAGTACAGCAAGTAGAATTCAGCTGAACTTTCATTAAAACTTTCTTTGCACTTACGCAATATCCTTTAAGGCAGACCAATTCACAACAACAGTACTGTTGTACAAAACGAAAATTTATTGAAATGGCGGCGATACTCAAACCAACTGTTTGGCAAATTCATGGACACTTATTGGAATGTTAAGAAGCTTGTACTAAAATACAAGCTTGTCAGCTTGTTTGGTGCGAAGTCGATTGTTGACATTAATTATTGTGACGCAGCTTCCACTGTTGCAACCTCTCCGGTGGTGTTGCGTTGAATGCGCGATTCACCACGAACGGGATGTGCGCGAAGAACAAAACCCATAAACATGTGGCGCGAACAAGCAACAACAGAATGATCGTGGCGCGTGAACTCTATTGTTGCTTGCTGCCACAGTGTGAAGCTTTGCGCACATGACGCTCGGGATTTACGATCGCAACACCACTGGTTCAGCTTCTGCAAAAGTATGACTTACATGCATAAAACAGTAAAAACCTATAATATATCTGTTATTATGAATCAAAAATATGCTCTGAAACTACCTTGTTTGCAGTCAATAATCCACATGTTTGATGGAATTTAGATGCAACTTTTACTTTAAGACATGTTGGCCACTGAGACATTCAAGTCATTTTTCCCATAGTTGTATTAAATCTCGACGCAACAGTATTCACTGGTCTATATTTTCAGACATTGTGACCGAATTGGCTTAAATTTTTTTCTGTCATTTCAAAATCATTTCAGTCTATGACCGAACAATGATAAAAAAAATCAGCTTTATGCTTCAGTCAACATGTTGAGACTTGTGGCATTCAAACAGTTCTGACTTCTGAGTCTGCAAGGGCTAAAGTGATTCCAGCACACACGTCATTTTTGCAGTAAGTTGACGTAAAATCTGTTGCTTAACTAGAAGCTATGATTAATAAAACTTTGATTGCTTTCAACTTGTGTTTGTCATAAGAACTACACTAGTATAAGTGTAAACCTAATAAAATGCCAAACAAATGTGTTATAAAAATCACACAAAGCTTCAAAACTGCATATGATTTTTGTGCTTGATTTTTTTATTTTTACTGTTTGATTTAAATCAAATGATTTGAATAAATCAACCCTTCCGCTGAATGGCTGGTGGGGGTTTGGTCGACCTTTGAATGAAACGTTACTTTTTGATTCAGCGAAGAAACTGAACTACATCGAAGTTGAGGTGGAAGCTGACGCTCGAGGTTCGAATCTCACCAAAACCACCCCCCATCAGCGCACCAACTACAGTGACGTCGTCGTGACGTCACAAAGTGACTTGCAGCACGCGAGAGACCGCAGCGGTTCCGGGTGATTTCACGGCTTATTTTTACCGGTTGATGTCTGTTGTTGTTGTTGCCCTGTCTGGCTCACTCCACGTCTGACGGTCTGCCGCTGAATCCTCCCCGGGCGTTGTTTTCGCCCCGTTATCCTTCTCTGATCTTTAATCCCGTTCTTCATTAAGAGATTAAACGTCATTCGCAGGACCAGCGACGAAGGCCTGAGCGGAGTGAAGCAGAAAAGCAAAGTGAAAAAGAAGATCCAGGCTTTCTTCTCGTCCGAACCGAAAGACAAGGTAAACATCGTTTCTGCCTCGCGCGCAAACGACAGGTGGTGGAGAAGGTTGCTTTGCAGTTGGATGTGTTTCGTCACAGCTTGAATGCATTCAGTCGCCCGGTTGCGCCGAACAATGGAAGACGTTTCGGCCGTTGCCAAGTTTCTGAGCGAGTTTATATTATTTCAGTTTATGACCAGTCGCATCCTCCCATGCTTTGTTCACGTCATCGCAGGTTTTAACGAAACCCCAGAACCGGGGAGGAAGTGGCATTGAAGCACCCCCCCCATCACGTGGTCAGCAAAGCTTCTGATGAGTGTAGTGCAGGAACCAGCAGATTGTAGATCGCTGGGGCGAGCAGGGATCTGTGGAACAGAAGGCCCACCACGCGTTGCCGTTTTATTTAACGCACTTGGTTGGAGTTCTTCAAACAGGAACAGCAGTGCTTCCTCTAATCCGAAAAAAACCGGCACTTTCGGCACTTTTTTGGACGCCAGCCGACAAAAATTTGAAAATCGGCACTTGCAAATTTGGACGCAATTTCCTTCACTGGAGAAAATTTCACAACACAAAATTTTGTTATGTTTTGAAAGATGTGCGGGACACATTTTCACGATTTAAGCCGTTCCCAGGTCACAGCATGGATATACAACAGTGAGCCGTAAAAAAAAGTTTAGATGCAGTTGGGAAATTCTCCGCTTGCAAGTTTATAAAAAGGTTCTGGGCGCTTTTTCTCGATTTTTGCGTCCAAAAACGAAGGAATTTGCTGTGAAGTTCAGACGCATTTTGTAAGTTGTCTCCGTGATAGCTTTGTGAAAATTTCTGGGCGCGTATTATCGATTTTTGCGATAATTTTTTGCGTCCAAAACTGAATTGTTTGCTGTTCACTTCAGACGCCATTCGGAAATTTTTGCCCTATGAGGTTTATGAAAAACGTTATGGACGCATTTTCACGATTTATGCGTCAAAAACGAAGCTGTTTTCCGTGAAATTCAGACGCATGTTAGAAGTTCTCTTCCTGCAAGGTTCACAGCATAAGTTCTGGGCGCATATTTACGATTTATGTGTCCAAAAACGAAGCTGTTTGCTGTGAAGTTCAGACGCATTTTGGAAGGTTTCTTCTTGTAAGATTGATGAAAAAATTCTGAGCGCATTTTCAAGATTTGTGTGTCACGCAAACAAACATTCTTGACTTAGACATTTTGTAAAAATTTTTGGGCACGTTATGTTTCGCAATTTTGCGCACCCATAAATTTTTCTGTGTTGTTGGGACACACTGAGAAGTTATTGACTTTCACATTCTATAAGAATGCTTTGAATCTGAACACAATTGGACTGCGCGTGCAACCACAAATTGCGCGTGCACCCGCAAAGTGTGACGCGCGGGTGTGACTTTATGCGAAGCACTTTCAAACAAGTCTTGGACCGGCACCTCAGACATGTTTTGTAATATGTGAACTTTGAAAGAGTGAACAGATTTTGTGAATATTGAC
>JGI24159J19872_10006179_pt1 | contig 15555 bp, 12 predicted proteins | sample Ectturendosymbi4_FD_19872 | JGI IMG/M metagenome (IMG submission 19872) | reverse complement strand
CCTAACCAGACGCACCAAAGAAAAAGGGCATTGTTGACTCACTGTCTGCTTCCCTTGTGAAATTCATAAAAGTATTTGGATTTGGTATGGCAGCTGAAACATCCCACGGATGACATTGCCTAGAATTACCTAAATTTATTTATCATCTCTGGGATGACGTCAGATCTCAAAGGGTGTAAACACCACAAATGATTCTTACATGATCCAGCTTAGAAATATGCCAGATGTATGACTTAAAAANAGCTACCAGATTTGTTTTCAAATACACCGAATGTGGTTTTAATAAAAGCAACACTGCTATGCAGGTAAGCGCTGGAACTCTGTTTTCACTCAGCAGCACATTTTTTTCATCGCTTATTTTACGCATAGGGCAAGATACAAAGATTACACTATTTCGCAAAGAACTTTTTCGTAGCTGAATACACGAACAAGCTTAGTGTTTTATAAAGTCTTTTTCGAAGCATTTGTAAAAAACGAGTACGCCTATCTACACGATTTGTACTTGTTGCAGCACGGGCATGCTTTTATGGGCGCTATGTACAAATGTTGTGTTCAAATATTTGCAAAAAAGTGACCATACGCTTAACGAGTGTACTTAGATACCAAAAGAGCTGGTTCAGTAAATTTAGCCAGGATTATGCGTTGACGATTTGTTGGCGTTTTCCATGCAACACCAATGCACTGTAACTATGCAGGGCCGCATTGATATTTTTGGAGGGGGCAAAATGATTTTAACCATGGGCGCAATTAGGTAGGGGACACGGGGGACGCGTCCCCCCACTTTTTCAGACAATGGGGATATAATATGCGATGTTCCCCCACATTTTTCTCTTTAGGTTTCGTAATATATTGGTTTCACACCAAGCTGTCCCCCTCACATTTTACAACAAAATTGCGCTTATGATTGTAAGGTGTTGTTGTACCATTTTCGGGGGACAAAAATGATTGTAACTTGCTGTTGTACCCAACAACTAAATTGAAAATTTCCGGGGGAGCAATTGCCCGGTTGCCATCCCCCCTGGTTGCGGGCCTGTAAGTAAGCGTGTAGATATGACAACAACAAAAATCGTAGCATAACCTGCATCGGCGGCCAAACTGAGGCGCACCATGAATGCAGCGAACTGTGACAAGTGAAGCTGAACGCAATAGACCGTGACAAGTGAAGCTGGATAAAATATCTTGTAGAAAATGTAGTAACTTCTTTTCATATTAGATTCTATTTGCATAAGGACTGAGGATGCGTAATTTTACGTAAAATCAACTTCCTATTAAAAATTTACTGATCGATTCCTTGCTTACACCCATCGTGGAAAGTACATACTTGAATAGAGACACGATTTGAATCATCGCAAAAAGATGAAAGCAGAGGGCAGTCGGCTGATTCCTCGAAAGCACACAGAAACACTAGTGCTTTCAAGTGTTCTTTGTTCTTTTCATATCAATTTCACTTTTTTAAATAAATAGTGAAACCTCACATTGCCATGTTCTGATTATGGCGTGTAAGAACAATATTAAAATTCAATGTATCATTTCTCATCACAAAAAAATGTGTGCCAACTTATGTTCACCAATTTCAGAACAAATTGACCCTTACAGCTTCTCCTTAATTCGCGGAACTTCACGAAAAAAGCTTTTTGGTTGCAATACAAATTTTTTACTTTGTGTAAAACCGAAAATGAAACTTAAATTCGCTGTTTCAGGCTAACATCCTTTCAAAGCCAAATTCCTGCATTGATAAGCAAAAGAGCCACGTTTTTCAGACATATGCAGAGACTTCCAGTTTAGGTTCAACAATATTTGTCCATCTTGTAAGGATGCAGGTTATTTTTACTGTAAAGGGCGGTCTTGTCGATTAGCTGCTGGTCGTAACGAAAAAAGAAAGATTTCTCAAAACAACGTATACAATGGAAGGACGTGTTCAGGATTCCGCACATCTCAATGATAACTGTTCTAGTCCTCTGCGGTGCAGTAACGACGATGCTACACAGACTGAAGTCTTGGATTGAAAAAGGGTGATGGCGGGACGTGTTAACAAGGGTCAGTCGAGTTCCTCCAACAATGTGAAACGTGCTTTTGCGAATCGCAGCAGCTGCAGGATTGATGTTGGCAGATGTGAGATCGTGGTCAGAGTGGACAGATGAGGTTTTTCGGCTGACAAGAATACTTTCTGATTTCGCGTTTGAAGTCAGTTGTTTGTTGGCGTTAATTACTCCCTGCCGAGTCATTACGTAAACCTAATCAACAGCAAAAAATTATCAAGTTTTTATTGCGAAGTCTTTTAACAGTCATAAAATAAAACACAATAACTTTTTCGTCTCTTCACTTTTGTGTCTGAAAAAATACGTAAAATAGTGTAGCATCAAATTCTCGAACTACTAAAACAGTAAAACCAACCTACACACTTGTGTGCTTTGTGCGAAGTGCAACACGAGCAAGTGAAACGTTAGACATTGTCAAAACACATCACAATTTTTAAGAGAGCACAGCTTTTAACGCATCGTTGCTCGTATGGCCTGAAGCAGCTCTTTCTGACACACAAACAATGGTTAAGACTTTAAGCCTTGAACTTGCTGAAAAATGAGTAATAATAGGCTGCATGTTTAAAGCATGCACAGAAGTTGACACAAGAAGAAGACACAGTTTTTGCTGTGTATCCTAATTTGTGCGCCATGTTGAAATAATCTCCAAGCAAGTGTATTGTTTTCTTTGCGACAAAATAATGGTTCACACAGTCAACAGATCATACAGCATTGAGTGGAATATAGGCTAATGCAGAAGATATAGCATAACTTAAAAGCAAATTTCTATACAAGCAATGAACATTGACTGGCTCCTTTATCACAAAGGATTGGTGTAAGACCATGAGGTCATCTAGACCAGGGCTTCTCAAACTTTTTTGTTCTGCGGCCCCATTAAAAAAATTTTTTTCTAGGCGACCCCGTGATGGATAGTGTAGATGTCAATGATACATGCAAGCGTCCCATAAGTTTACCAAAACATATCTGGTTTGTCAAGCCGATTTGTTTCGCGACCCCAAATGGGGTCGCGACCCATAGTTTGAGAAGCCCTGATCTAGACTACCAACCCTGCAATACAACTTTCAGTACCATCATTAGTAGTCATGTGAAAAAAAAAGACAAGGTGATAAAAAACAAAGACGCATGATATTTACAAATGAGTGCATGCCTATGTACACATACAGGTAGTTATCATGATGAGATATTTAATTTCACAGGTGTGGAGAGAACAAAACACTGAAATTGATGTACATTTGTTTGACAATGCCAATGATAATAGGATAAAAAAACAAGCTGGAATAAATAAAAAATGACTGACAGATGAAGAAGATTAACTCCCAATATAAAGCGAAATTTACAGTGTCTGTTAAGTATAAAATATATAGCAAAACAATGAAAAAAAACTCATGATACAAAAGACAAAGAATCGACAATTGTTACTTTGCACCAAGAAGCCCAGAGAGTAGGTAACTTTTGTACAGATGTTTGAAATGAAAGTGAGATCGAAATTTTATATGGCCAGGTATTTCTGATCATGCCTTGGGTCCAATGAATTTGAGGGAGCACTGCTCTTGAGAAGAGTTCACCCTGGGTAAGAAGAAAATTTTGCGCATGTTAGCGGATGAGTTAATGACTTCTCTGTTAGTTACGAACGCGACCATTTTGTGGCGAATTACAAGTAACCGACAGATAAATACAATGAGTCAGTATTTGGTCAGTGGCCACCTGTAGCTCAGATGCTGTCAGGAGTGTGGTGCTAAAAAGAAAAGTGTGAGAACGCACCAAAAACTATCCATTTGTTGTTAGGGCCTGCCAGTACGCAAGAAGCAGCTTGTTATTTATTCATTTATGCGACGTCAGGAACTGCACGCAGGAAATCTGCGTAAAAAGACACATATTCAAGTCAGGTTACTATAAAAAAAAGTCTGTCGAGTCTGTCACGTTACTCCGAATGGGAACGCGGCCTTTTCGCTTCTTGCCTGGGCCGGATTTACCAATAGGCTGTGTAAACTTAAGCCTAGGGCCTCAAGATCCAAGGGAGCCTCCAGCAAACTGCGGTACGCATAGAGTCAGTTGCCGGTTTATGATCGCATTGGTAAATTTTCGTCAAAATTTTGTCTTCATTATTCATGAAATTGAGTTTTGTTCTCCTAATCAGATTTCGTGTTGATAACGCCAGATTCTTCCAACGAGTTTCCATGAATCTCAATATGACAGTTGGTTAAGCCGCATGCTTACCATTTTGTGGTCAACTCAAACGCACTTTGTCTGCGTCCGGCGTTTGGTGAATCGCGTCGATTGTTACGTGTGAATTGGCGTAAGAACGTCTGGCTGTTTGTGTTTGAAATGCACCCGATCAAAGCTTAAGGTTGTACTGCAGATAAGAGTTATATGTAGGGCTAGCAGCATTATCCTACAATAAAATATTGTTGCTTTTTCTAAGCAATACTGCAGCTTTGTTAGCTTTTCTGTTACGCAAAGCTCGTTTAGTATTTTTAGATGTGTTTTTTTTCCGGTTAAATTTTCTTTTATAAGTCATTCAGGATTCAGATTGTTATTGAGCACTTGCGCAAATTTTTATTGCTCCCATGCTAAGTAAATTACAAAAGATCTTGATGAGCAAGCAAAAGTCACTTTGCCAACTGACAAAAATAAAACTCTTCCCCAAAGAGATAAAGTAAAGGGTAACAGCAAGTAAATGAGAAAAGTGCGTTTGGGCCTGATGCCTTAATTAATGGTTCTTAGTTAATCCAACCACGGGGACGCTTATTTCTTAGCTTGATGGTCACTAACAGCTCAGGAGAAAGGTTTTTTTAAGATTTAAAAGAATTAAAAATGAGTTAAAGGGTCGCAATGTTCCAGGAGAGGTTGTCCACCCTGAGTATTCAGTGAATTAGAAGTGACAAACTTAGGCAAAGTGACAAACTTCTGGCAAACAAAGTGTAATGAATTCCTAGATGATTTTGTTATGAAGAAGGCCAGGACAAAGCTTGTTAATTGTTTACTGTGCTTTGTTCAGCCTTACTTGATTCGATGATTGTAGCTTTTTATTTCTTTGACACGTATTTCAGTAATGACAGCATAGGGGAAGTTTAAACCAGCCCAGTCGCCACGGGGGATACTGGTAGGCTCAGCTCCTACAAAGCGAAATATGAAACACTACAAATCAGTGGAGATTTTATCAAATTTTCAGAATGTCAAGACCCCTGCGCAAATGTAAAGCCCCCCATTGAAGACTTTATGGTGGCGGTTTTGGTTAAAACCTCACATCGCTTCGCGCGACGGTTTCGTTGCGTTCGATTCTTAGCAGTTTGAAAAAGTAACAATAAACACGCGAATCCCGAACCTAGCAGTTGCAACCATTTGGGTGTGTTTTGCTCGTGTGTGCGAGCTTTTTACAGCCCTGGTCAGTGGGGTAACTAGATGTTTGAGCTAGAGGGAAAACTTCGCAGTTTTCACCGAAGGGAGCCCACTAACCAATACTCAGAAAAAAAGTTGAGAAACGGTAATGAATCCTGAGAGTGATGCCTTCTGTACACTAAAACCCCAAATCACGGGAAACCCTCAAAAAACGCAAAAAAACAAAAACCTACTAAAAACCAAAATCATTATAAATTCCGAAATACAGTAGAATTCGCCTATAACGACTTCGGCCACAACGACAGTTCGCCGATAACGACGTTTTTTCTCCGGTCCCTTGCAGTGACGTTATAGAGCAATTCTACGGTATAAGCATAAGTGGGGGCCCGGTTTTCACATTTGGCTTGTCAGGGGGGGGTTCGCACCTGCACCCGTCAGTTGCCCCGTTGGCCGCAGTAAGCGAGTCGCAACGTAGTCCTCACTTTGTGTTTTAACATCTTTATGCCGCCCCGCATATGTGCAATGTGTTTCTTTTTTTGAGCACAGATAAGAAAAAACAGATGTGAAACTTGTTAAAAACGTAGGCCATCTGTTTTGTCAAACATTTAACCTTGTTTTCGGTTGGTTTGCCTGCAAAAATTAATAATCCTGTTCCCGCCAGCCAAGAACGATTTCAGCAATTCCGTGTCACTGAACGCTTTTGCGTCGAAGGCAGCCACAAGCGCAGTGATCGTGGGGCACTCTACTAATGATCTAGAATTTATTATTGGCCGTAATTTTAGAGCGTCAATATCGTCATTTTCTGCTTTGCGCATATTGATTAACGCTTTTCCATTTTTTCCTCGTAACAGTGGGAGAGGAGGCCTCACAGGTGGATTAGCCTGGGGCCTCGTATCAGCTAAATCTGGCCTGAGGCTAAATCTGGCCCTGCTTCTTGTATATGCAAAAATTTCGAAGGACGAATGATGCCTATCACAAAATTGTTTCTTTTCTTGCTGCATAAAACTCCAAAGCAATGGTGTTTTTCCACGAAAAGCAAGAGAAAAAGACTAGTGCGAAGCTTACCTTCAACTCAAGTGTTTCACCATACACGAATGCTAATTATCCTGGCGTTGGCTGCGACCTGTGGAATAATTAAAACAGCTGATTTAGAAAAGTGTGTTCAATCGATTTAGTCACGGCTTGTAATGTCCCGAAGGTTTCTGGATTCAACAAAAGGAGGACGTCCATAAGACGTTATAAAACTGTGTGGATATTGTTGAGTTCGTCTTAGCTCCTCAACGTAGAACGTCTTGTGATCCTGAAATAACAACGAAAGAAGACTTCGTTTACTGAAGAAAAATAAATTGAAGAAAACAAACTAGAATACACCGACGAGTTCACGACGAGCCAAACGAAGTTGGAAATTAAACAAAGGATAAAGACATTAACTCTTTTAGAACATTGCCATGTGCGTCTATTTGATGTATTGTAAAATTGTATTTTGCATATTTATTGTGAGTCATACTCAGGAAGAGAGTAGCTCACAACAGTAAAGAAATCATTTACAATAATATTCCCTACGAAAATATTCATAATATTTTCGACAAAAACAAAATTTCACTGAAGCTTAAATCTTGACCTCGGACTTGACGCGAGCACGCGCCGAACGCGTGACCATCAGAGTTGGGCGAGCACCGTGCTATGCGCTGTCACGTGACCACGACGCGACCCATCGTGTTTTCCTCGCGACCTAAAATCCACCACTAAAATCAGTCTTGCTCACGGCTGTCATCGGAGTAGCGTCCGACCTACAGGTAGCCTGATAGGTTAGATCAAGACTCAATAGAAATAGTTGGCGAACGAGTGGGGTCTGGCGAATTCGTGAACCAAGACACGCTTGTAGCTAACTAATAGATTAGCGCAATAGAAAAGCTTCTCTCTTCCTCCATGAAAGAATTGAATTCGTATTTAACCCCTGTTGTTAACCCCTGATGTTTGCAGTAACTTATGTTACGTGCTTTAATTGACGATTGTTGATATAAACCCCTGTCGTGATGAATATCGCAGTGCTTACAGTTATACTAATAAAACCACGAGTGAATACAATCCTGTTGTGATAAACTGAGCGGTGTCGAGCGAAACCGGCGGGTCCAGCGAAACCGGCAGGTCCAGGTTGTTAACTTGGGCGTTCCATGTACACTTCCTATTGACCAGTGCTCTCGCGGAATTGTCCTAAATGTGTAGTGGTCTTCTTCTTTAGAAGGGGTCTGCCACAATATTGAAATACTGCGCAGAATCGAAAAATATTTGGTCATCATTATTTTTATTCCTCTGACGGTAGCAGTGCGGAACTCAAGTGGAACGCTCTTGCTGACTAACGCTTAGTTTGCAGTTATTTTTAACAAATGTTATTTTCAATGCACTGTAGTTGAAAAAGAAGCACTTTTGCATCCTCACGAGTCTATCACGTTACGCCGACTACATTACATTGGGCCAAACATTGAAGCTAGCGTTTTCATAGCTCGTTGATAGCCGGGTCTACGAAGTAACAATGACCTTGTCGGTGAACCGTAAACTGCACGTGTGTTTGAGGTCTATTTTCACTGAACGAAATTGGCACGAACATAAACCTGGTTGTTTCCAAAATTGTGGTATAAGGCTGTACGAAAGAGCCGAGTAAAGATGTCTATTTCGTTCCAAAATGCGTTTTGCCGCTTTTAGTAAACCGTGCTTTCCTCTGCTAACATTGCCAGCCAAACAACCTTGTTGAGCGGTTGACCTTTCGGTCACGGCAACGCAACAAAAGCGGAAGCAATTCACGCGACGGATAAAGCAAAGCCACTCCTGAAAAACTGCGTATCAGCAAAACNTGATCTTCGAGGTTGCGTGTGATCGCTTGTCACGTGATCAGTTGTACGAAAATCGGGTGCCGTTCGCGTAGGAGGCGAGCATGCACCATCTAATTATTGTCGGCAACTACTATTTCCAGGCGACCAACATCAAACCCTAGCTCACCTGATGCATCTTCTCTGTTAAAATGAAGCANAACGAGAACGCAAGATCGTATTTAGTGTCGATGTCTTTTGTCAAGTGTGATCACATGCTTAATAACGATGTTTTAATCCCATCGCTTTAAGATTAACACCGATACAAGATTACCTTTTCGCGCAGGACCAACACGGGCGTGTCTACTACGCCGCCTCCGCAGCGCTGATTTTAATGAAAATAGCAGAAAACCCACGCTTTTGCCTATAAATTAAAAAATTAAAGCAGGTTGTGTTGCGCAGTGCTTACTGTGAAAAATTAAGTTTGTTAGGAGGGGAAAGCCCGCAATCATTACATACATGCTGGATTGCTGGTGCAACTTTGTACATTTCAGTTTTCTAGTATCCTACTTTTAATTCGTCTTTTCTGAAACAACAACTCTCGCCCCCATTTCCATATGCCAACTCACATGCAAATGTGCTTCCAAAGGTAAATAGAAAATTTTTAACTTTGTTTGCTCGGCCTTTAGATGACGCCGTTTACATGACGCTAGTGTTTCTCTATAATCGTTAAGGGGCATTTAAATGGAGGGTGCAAAATTATAACAATTCATCGAAATTTTGCATAACTTAATGTGTATTGTATTAGGTGATCCAATGAAAACGGGTACTCCTTTTTTAGTTGTCATCCAAAAAATGGACCAACAGCCTTTTTTCGGGCATCACTCCATCATGCCACTGAGCATCAGGAAAATTTTGCTATATGTTGTTAAATAACTAACGATGGGACATGGGATAACTTTCAAATCCACTGTCCCATCCCATACCATGGCATTCCCATTCCCATGGACAAACCTTGTAATATTTTCTATGTGGACCAAACAAACATAGCCTACAAAGCAGTTCCCGGTACAAAGGGCGTAGTTGTTGGGAACCTACACGGCAATCTCTATAAAACATGTCTGTTTCACCACCTTTTTTTCGGAAAGAAAATTTGGTCGAAGTTTTCACATTGGGAAAAACGACTGTAAGAACGGTGTTTCGAATCCGAATTTCATAATTTTGGTACAACCGAGCAACTCAATGTTACTGACTTTCTGGCCCGAGGCTGGTTTCGTTTAAATAATTCTTTTTCGACACATGTTGAATTTCTGATAAACTGTTGTGATTTTTTCAAAGGATGTTGTTTAAAATTTGAGTCTCAATCTCTGACATTTGATGTTGAAACCAATTGGTTTGACGTCACACACGCGTTAGAGGAAAACTATTCTTGGAAAACGCATAAATCAGCGTCGGTAAAATTTGCTTATGGTACAAAAAAAGCGTTGAAAGCATTCTACTGCTGCATGTTCTGGTCGCAATGTTTGTTTCTGCATTGCTTTCTTATGGTTAACACTGATCGATCATTAGCATATGCTGTTAACTGAAAATGTCTATTCTGCTGTACGCACATGACCTACACAAATAAACTTTGCAAAACTTGACCACAAATCTTGCTGTATGGAGTCACATTTGCTGTCGTCAAAAGGTTATAGTCAAGCCAGACTTAATTATCGCAGTTTGATGACATCAGGGGCGTAACAAAAGGGGGCAAGGGGGCCCAATTACCCGGGCGCCCAATGACAACGGGCGCCGAAAAGTCCCAACAGCGTCACAAGTACTTTCTTCAATACAGTAGATCTGCTTCCGAAAGACCTCAGGTGCGAACATGGGGGCGCCAAACTTGTTTGTTGCCCCGGGTGCCATCTAACCTCGTGGCCGCACCTAGATGATAACAAATGTGATTTGATGCTGCAAGGTTAAAAAATAAAAAATGGAATGGTAATTTCCCAAAAAGTATGAAAATACAGGTTATTTTGCCAAAATACGCTGTTCATTTCACAAGGGTCCGTGCAAACCTTTACGCGCGCAAATCATCGCCATGCGTCATCTTCTGTTTGTGTTCGGAAACCAAGCGACAAATATAGAAACGTCATTCACGTGTCACTTGATCTTTACCCTTGGCCTTCGTTTCCTAATGTTGTCTTGAGACCCTTCTCTCTCTGAAAGCCACTGTATCGCGAGCAAACCTTTCAAGATTGCTGGTAGTGAACCGGTGCAGGTAAAAATGATCCAGGACATAAATTACCTGTTTACCTTTGTTTTCTGCAATTTCATTAGTTGGTTAAGCGCTGCGAAGAAACCCCCTTCCCCCAAAATTGTCAACTCTCTCTCACCATGAAATCATAATTCAACCAGGCAGGCATATGCGCATCAGTCCGTGATGGTTGTATCATCAACACCGCTTCTTTTGTCTGTAAATTCGGCCTTCGTTGACACATGGTCTTTCTGGTCTTGATTTCGACGAACTTTTGTTGAGTTGGCTTACAGCTAAATTTGGCCGAAGTGGCGAGGACTGGCGCATAGTCCGTGGATTGCTGAGCAGAATGCTGAAAATATTTTCTCAATCAAAAAACATCAACAGATGGAAATAAGCGCGCGAATTTTATATTTTTAAACTTCTTGGGGTGTTATTGCGAGGTTCCTGACAGAATATTATAAACCGTAGATATTGTTTGCTTCTAGTTGAACATAAAAAGCACTGTATAACCTGGAAAACTGCCAGCGTTGCCTGATCTCCGAAACTTGATTCTATCAATTGTCTGCTGAGTGTCTTGCATCTCTTCAAATGTTGAAATGATGACAACGACATGCATTTCTAGGATGGCGCGCAGAGATCTGAGCTTCTTACGTCTGGCAGTTGATAAACCTTTCTCTGTCCATCGGCTACTATGACATATGTTAGATAATATAATCTGGCTGATAAACTTTATCTTTCGAGGTACCAAGACTATTTAGAAATCTTGATATGACAATGCTCACAAATCTTTTCTGCACGAGGCTCCATTAAAATTCTGGATGATTCCACTGCACTGTACGTATCCGCAGATGAGAATTCAGAAAAATGAATGTTAAAAACCAGGATAAATGCACACTTTTCTTCGTCCGTGATGGTCGATGAAAGTTTGAGCAAACGCCGGTTTGCAAATGACAAAAGTCTTGACAGCATGGACCATTCCGTAGTCACTGTAAAATACACTATAGTTTTTCCAATGCCATCCATTGTCCACTTGACCCAGTCAACCATGACTTACTTTGATAATGAGTTTTGTTCAATTGTGGAAATGACAGTGCTTTGAAAGTTTCACTAACGACAGAAGTTTTTATCATTGAAAATTACAAATGATTAGCAAAAAAGAAAAACAATTTGACGAATTCCAATCGACAACAAACACGTGAAACAAGTTGTATCACAGAGGAAAGCACTGCAGAAGTTCAACATTAAAAATAGAAAAATTATATCACGGACCGAATGACTTGAAAACTTTTGAGGCTTGACTGATGCAGAAAACGAACAGAGAAGTGTTTTTGTCACACAACAGTCCAACTGCAAGCCAGGTGTCCCTCGAGATTGTTGGAAGGGGTCGGACGCTCGGTTGAGTTATTGTCAGGACCTGAAAGTTTACCTCTTGCTTCGCGACTGGTTGGAGCACGAAAATGTTCCCCACTTGCGGTCTTGCCAATGAATGTTCCCCGCTTGCGGTCTTGCCAATGAATGTTCCCCGCTTGCGGTCTTGCCAATGAATGTGGACCATTCGATTTAAGCCGATACCGATTTGAGCCAAGTCCCAGAGACAGTTATAAGAGAGGACCACTTGGCCGCAAACCACTCGCTGTGTTCCCGGAATGGTGCGAAACGATTACACTGAAACTTCCGCAAACTGTGATATCAAAAATCACACCTTTCTTGCACCATTTTCTCTTGTTGCCTTTTTTGTCTTTTGAAGAACATCTTCGTTTGATTGATGAAAACAGTTTCAGGAAATACGCCATTCAGGTCAGCTTCTTGTTGTCTCTGACGGATGGTTTGAGCTTGTCCAAGCAGACAAAACAAACCAGCCAGAGGACGCTATGAGATCAGGCAGTGGACGGCTAAGACTAAGGGTCATAGATGGAAGACCCCACGTCACATTCGACGGTGGATATGTATTCATAAGAAATAATACGAATTTCCAATCTTGGACAAAGACATGTGTTTTAAAACTGCAATTAATTTTTAATGATTTTTTGGCTGTACGTATGCGATTGACACCAGTGTCTGTTCATTGCTGAACATGCACAATGGTGCAGTTGAGTGAGGAATGCAACTGTGCAAACTGACAAACGTAACTTGGTTAAGATGCAACTTAAGTACCTTACAACGGAATTGACTAGAACTCAAAGCAAAGTATGCAGTGGGTAGTGAGTTCCAAAATTTGGAGCGTTTGGGAAATAATTAACAGCAAAGAGACTGAGTTGTGCAAGAGGGAAGCAGTATATTGCGATTCAAATGTTTGTTATTAAAAATGGTTGAATTCGAATAAAGTTGTTAAAACTGACCAACATAAAACTAATAGAAGTGCAGTCGTATGTCACACAGAAAAGAATTCAGGTTTCGAAGTTCCACAGACATGGGCGTCGGAAGGATTTCTTCCAGAGAGGGGCCACTAGTGCATTTTTACAAAATTTTTTCTAGGGGGGGTGGGGGCAAAAGTGGTGAAATTTGTTTTTCCTACTTGAAACTAAGAAAATAACCTTTTTATGAAAATTTTCAATAACCAGACCTTGTCCCCCTTCGACACCCATGGCCACAGAGGTAAAATGAGAACAGTCAAATCTGCTCACAAAGCATTTTAGGCTACTACAGGAAATAGATTTCGCATCAAGTGCGCATTTTCAATCCTACAATTGTAAATAAAAACTTACAAATGGACTGATGAAAACTAAAGCTAAAACTTTGCAGTTTCAAACACATGCGAAGACATTATAAAAACGCGGATTATTGATTATAGTATGCACCATGACTAATACGCTTTCATTACCAAAATAAAAGATTATTTCGCTTTCACAACCGGAAAGGGTATTTTCTTACAAAATCGATTTTTATTCAAAGGACGTGAAAAGATTACGTTGTGTATTGTTCCTGACCAGGTATGATTCAGAAACACCGATAAAAATGAGACTATGAGTTTCAAGGTGAGCTTCAAAGATGCGTGTTGGTTGAAGGTCGCTTCAAGTAAATCAGTGCTACATGAAGAAACGTTGACAGAAGAAAAGAACTGACACTTACTGGACGTCCACAGCAGGTCTCGTGATACTTGTGCAGAGAAAATGTATGTTAGGCCCTTTTAACTGCTTTTGCTTCAGGACTTTATGACTCGGTCTGCATTTTTTACAATACTGCCCTCATTTTTTGAAGTGCACCAAAATACTCATGCCTTACTCATGAAAGATTCGGGACAGAGAAAACAACCAATCCTGACTTCCTAGAATTTGCCGGCCTCAGTGGCAGTTACAAACATGTCGTACAAATCGATGAACGTTTGGGGGCGGTGAAGTTCGCTCTGACTTCAGTCTGCTTCAGCCAAGGGCACCATCTGCCGAGTAATGGGAAAGCTTGCTTCATTTTACGTAGAGCACGTACAGCTACGCAACATGAGCGTGACCAGCGTCAGTCACGCGCTATCGCCGATCCGGTCGACTGGATTGACGTAGGCGCTCTTGCAGAAAAAAAGTTTGTCGCTGTGATCTGATCGAGCGATGAGATCTCAAGAGCAGAAGTAGCTCGACTTTTGCTGTGGTGGTTGTAGTTGCCGCTGAGCGAAGCACCTGTCAGGTGTGTCAGTCGACCGACAATCAGCTTTGAGTTGTTTGAGACGCAAGATTCCACAAATTCGTTATAAGTGCAGCGCAGGAGCTTTTATTTCGCATTCTACTTTAGCGTACGGCTTCGCAACTTTTCTGCCCCGCTCTTCAGATTCATGTTAGACTGGCTCGCGTGTGAATGTGGAAGAATGTGATGTTCAGTGGTGCTTTTACATTATTTTAAAAAAGCTTTCATGAAAGTAAACGTGTTGGATCAGCTTGTTGATGCAAGTAAGGAACTACAGCTCAACTACAAACGGTTTGACAATTTCTTAGGTGTTCAACTGAATGTCTGGCAATCTCAGCAGTACGCTAAGTATCCTTTTGTGGTTCGCCGCAGTGATGGGGTGGTTGCTGCTAAATAAAAAAACCGTAAGCTTTCCTGTTGTAGTTCCGTGCGCTCAGTTTGTTTTGAACTATTTGGAGCCAAGACACCGTAGTCCAATCATTCGAACAGAATCTTTGTTTCCAGTTTCTTTTTAGATCGACCAGAAGTCGAAGATTTTCTGTAAAAAAGGAAAACACTGGTTTTCAGCTGAAGTGCAGCTGCAGTGACGGTGCCAAGAAAATAACTGACACAACCAGATGCCATCGCATGTTTGTACCGAAAACGTTTGAACGTTAGAGAAGCTTTTCACTAACGGGCGGGTAAGTAAGCAAACCTGCTCAAGCTGATAGTTCCAAAGCCACAGTGAAAACAGGTCGCAGTGACTGGATGTGCTCGGAAAGTGACTCATCGCTTTTACAAACTTGAGCTTCACAGCAAAAACGGCAAAAAATAACAATAAATCACAAGTTGGTGAAGCAACTGGCAGGCTGTTTGTCAAGATGCTCACTGGCCGTAGCAGTCGGCACAGGACCTCGTTCGCCGTCATTTAAACTTAACCACATCAAACGATGTTGCAGGAACGTTCTCACGCATTTTACCAGCTAATGAATGCGCCACGTCACCAGATCAAACTCGAGTCTTGCAGAACATGGTCGATACTTGTCAGATTTGCACCAGAGATTAGTTCAGGTTTCTTGCGCAAAAAGTCGTGTCGTGAACGCAGCGTTTTGCTTTGACTCATCAAAAAAAGCGATGAAAGTTTCATGAATTTTGACGTAGGGTGCAAGGCGTCGAACCGTTACCCTCATGCCTGGTGAATTTAGGAAAGTAATGAAGCACTCAGGAATAACTGTTTCACGCTTGCCTTCGCCTTGCACCTACGTCAAAATTTCTGATTTCGAAACGTGGTGTTTAATCCGGTGCTGTACCAGCCCAAAATAGACGGGTAACGCGACAAAAATTACGCATCTCTTTCCAGACTGGTTGATAAAATAAAAAGACAGTCGGTCCATTCCTCTACAAATGTTTGGAAACATTTTGTTGGTGAACAACTACCTTTGTCACCAATCGGCGATCGAACGCCGCATCCTAAAACTACTGCGGGTTCTTTGCAAAGTACAAATACAGGACAACGCCACTGTCGTCGTAAACAGTGATG